>Ga0265295_1003237_pt1 | contig 24171 bp, 31 predicted proteins | sample Munlansysbiofilm_FD_192503 | JGI IMG/M metagenome (GOLD analysis project Ga0265295, IMG submission 192503) | Leachate microbial communities from a municipal landfill in Southern Ontario, Canada - Methane capture system biofilm | ecosystem: Engineered > Solid waste > Landfill > Unclassified ...
CTTGGGAAAATGAAAGGTATGCAGTTTATAGTGTTGATGACTTTTTTGATAAACCAGTATTGCTTACAAACTCAAGTAGAGAATTAGTGAAATGGCTAAATGGTGAATTAGATGAGCGTATTTGAATATAGGAATCCTCATCCAAAAGGACTACATACAACTGATTGTGTAGTTAGAGCAGTTTCGCTAGCATTTGATAAAGACTACTTAGAAGCAAGACGTGAACTAAACCGAAGCAAGAAAGAATTAGGCTTTGGAAGTTATAAAGAAACAAAGTTCATTTATAAATATTTAGAAGACTTTGACAGAATTGTATTAAAAGTTCCAAAAGGTGTACCAAGAGTTAAAGTTGATGACTTTGCAAAGTTTTTTAAAGAAGGAACTTATATCGTTAAACTTACAAAACATATAGTCTGTGTCAAAGATGGTAAGTTATTAGATACTTGGGATTCAAGTTACCGTTCAGTTTACACATCTTGGAAAATTAAATAACATAAAGGTAACTATTAGACCTTTAACTTTAAAACATTAGGCCTTACGTTTCGACGTGTGGCCTTTTTAAATCTTATTGGAACTTACACTTTAAAAGAATATATAAAACAAACAGAAGGGATATTTCAAAATGGTAAAAAGAGTAATAAGTAGTGAATCTGTCTTTGATGGACATCCGGATAAAGTATGCGATAGAATTAGCGATGAGATCCTAGATGCAGTATTAAGTGAAGACAAACTTGCAAGAGTAGCAATTGAAACAGCAATTAAAAATAATACTGTTTATCTATTTGGCGAGATAACAACAAATGCAAAAGTAGACTATAATTTAATTGTTCATAGAACATTATTAAATCTAGGATATTTAAAAGAGTTTAAAGTTATTAAAAACATCTCAGAACAAAGTCCAGACATTGCACTAGGTGTAGATGAGAGAGGCACTAAACTTCAAGGTGCTGGTGACCAAGGTATGATGTATGGTTATGCAACAAATGAAACAGATGAAAGAATACCTGCACCACTTGCACTGGCTCATAGAATTTCAAAGCGCTATAAATTTTTAAGGGAAAATAAATATCTAGGTTTATTTGCACCAGATGGCAAGTGCCAAGTTTCATATTTTTATGAAAATGACAAACCAATAGAAATACAAACAATAGTAGTATCTGCACAAACTAAATGTTCAATTGATCCGATTCTTTTAGAAAGAATCATAAAGGCTGATTTGTTAAAACCTTTAAATGGAAACCTGGATGGAATTAATATATTAGTTAATCCAACCGGTGAATTCTTAATTGGTGGACCTGATGCCGATGCAGGACTTACTGGTAGAAAGATTATTGTTGATACTTATGGTGGCTTCTCACATCATGGTGGTGGTGCTTTTTCTGGTAAAGATACATCAAAGGTTGATAGAAGTGCTGCTTATTATGCAAGGTATGCAGCTAAAGCGTTCGTTGATGCAGGACTTGCAGATAGATGTGAAGTTGGTGTTGCATACTCAATTGGAGTAGCAGAGCCAGTTTCTTTATACATTGATACCTTTGGAACAGGCAAATTAAACGATGAGGATTTATTATACTTATTGAAAGTTTACTTTGATTTTACACCTTCAAACATTAGAAAAGAATTAGAACTTGATAAGGTTAAGTTTTCATCACTTTCTGCATTTGGTCATGTCGGAAGAGATGACTTAAATGTTAAATGGGAAGATACCAATTCAAAAGCAAATGAACTAAGAGAAGCCTATGGCAAAGCCAAAAGAACTGCACAGGTTTTATAAATCGAAGGCTTGGCAACTTGCTCGAACTATAAGAATAAACGCCACACAAGGCAAGTGTGAGCGCTGTGGTGGCATAGGTGAAGAGGTACACCATCAAATTAGATTGACCCTTTCTAATCTTGGTGATACAAGTATTAGCTTAGATCAAAAGAATCTAGAATTGTTATGTAGAGATTGTCATAACGAAGAGCATGGAAGGTTTAAGAAAAAAGAAGTATTGTTTGATGAAGATGGTAATTTTACTGGTTGATTGGTATAATATAATCAAGAGGTGATAAGTAATGAACAAGAAAAGTATATTAGTAGCGCTTCTAAGTTTAATCGTTTTATTTTTGTATCTATTGTTTAAAATTAAAATAATATCTTTTACATCAATTGTATTAATTAGTATTTTCACATTAGTATTAAATCTGATTTACTTTATTAAAAACCCTAAATACAGTAAAATTTTGATCATTATAACTTTGATTTCTACAATTATATTTAGTCTGTATATTGTAATAGGGTTAAACACTAAACCTCCTCAAAATGCAGGAGATTTCTCAATGATACCAATTTTGTTATTTATTATCTCAGTTCCTCTAATTGTTACAACGCACCTAATAATAATATTAAAAATATTATTAAACAGATCCACTGAATATTAATTAAGATACAACAAAATAGGAGTTTATTAGTTGATTTTATATTTAAAATTGAATTAATTTAATCATTTGCTGAAGTAAATTTGATGCCCCCCATTATGACATGTTGATGGTCCTAAGGGTACCGCACGGGAGGGGCTTTAAAAAACGTGAGGCAAAAATTTTGAAAATCTAGAAAACATGTAAACGAAATTAGTCACTTTTGGTGGCTTTTTTCTTTATTTAAGTAAGTTTTGAGGTAAATAAAATGAATAATAATAAAAAAATAAAAACTGAATATGAACGATTAAAGAAACTGTTTGCTTCTGTAGATCCAACTAAAACAGAACTTGTAGATAATTTATTAAATGAAGCAGCATTTATGAAAATTCAATTATCCAATTTACAAGAACAAATCAAAAAGTATGGTGCAATTCAAGTATCCTCAAAAGGAAATCAAAGACAAACTGAAGCAGCTAAATATTATACAAAACTAGTAAATAGTTATGGAACAGTGATTAAAACTCTAAATGCTATTATGGGTAAAAACATATTGGATGAAGATGATGAGTTTGATAAATTTATGGCTAAGATGTCGGAATGAATTATTTGTTAGATTATTATAACGAAATTCAAAAAGGAAATATTATAGTTGGTAAAGAACTGTTTACAGTAATTGAATCATTAATTTCTGATATGGATAATCCTAGATATATCTTTGATGAAAAACCAGGCAACATTAGAATTGAGTTTATTGAAACATTTTGTAAACATACTAAAAGTCCTTTTAATGGACAGCCCTTCTTATTAGAACTCTGGGAGAAAGCAGTCCTTCAAGCAGCTTATGGATTTAAAATGGCAGATACAAACCTTAGAAGGTTTAATGAGGTGCTATTACTAATTGCCAGAAAGAATGGTAAAACAACTTTTATTGCTGGCATTGATTTAGCAGAGTTTTTCTTATCAAAAGGTGGTGTTGATATTGTTTGTGCATCAAATACAACAGAACAGGCAAACATCCTTTTTGAAGAAATCAATAATATGAGAGAACAGTCTAAAGCTCTATCTAATGAAAGAAGGAGCAAAAAGAACATCTTTCACATTTACTCACCCAAGACCAAAAACAAGATTAAGAAGTTATCGGCTCAATCAAGAAACAAAGATGGTTATAACATTGAAGTTGGTTGTATTGATGAGGTTCATGAAATGACTGATAGCAAAGTCTATGATGCAATCAAACAAAGCCAATCAACAAAAGAAGAACCACTCATTTTTATTATTACAACAGAAGGTAACACTGTGGGTGGTTTTCTAGATAACAAACTCGATTATGTTAGAAAGATGATCAAGGGTGAGATCCAAGATGAAAGAGTACTTCCTTGGTTATATACTCAAGATTCAGTTAATGAAATTTATGAAGATAAAAGAACATGGCAAAAGTCCAATCCAAGTTTAGGAACAGTTAAAACCTATTCATATTTAGAAGACTTAATGAATAAATCAAGACATGACTTAGCAACTAGAGTGACAATGCTTTCTAAAGACTTTAACATTAAACAATTAGAACAGGGATCATGGTTAAGTTTTGATGATCTAAATAATCTTGAAACATATACACTTGATGATTTGAAAAATAGCTATGCAATTGGTGGTGTTGATTTATCATCAACTACTGACTTAACAGCTGCAGTATTATTAGTTATTAAAGATAACAAAAAGTATATTATTCCTCAATTCTTTATGCCTAGTGGGGTAATTGATAAACGTAGAGAAGAAGATAATGTTCCGTATGATATCTGGGTTAAAAAGGGTTTAATTACTGTAACTGAAGGTAATCAAAATGATTTTACTTTAGTAACACAATGGTTTATGCAAATGATAAGAACATATGAAATCAGACCACTCTGGGTTGGTTATGACCCATGGAATAGTCAATATTGGATAAAAGAAATGGAAGAGTTAGGTTTCAATATGGAAAAGGTAAGACAAGGTATATATTCATTATCTGAACCCATGAAACAACTTGAAGCAGACTTAAAAAATGATAAAGTCATTTATAACAACAACCCTATCCTTAAATGGAATCTAGCAAACACTCAAGCTAAAGTAGATGTTAATGGAAATATACAACCCTCTAAGTTAAATAGTAGGTATAAAAGAATTGATGGAAGTGTTGCATTAATTATTGCTTATGCTGTTTTAAATAGATATAAATTAGAGTATGAAAATATGCTATAATAAAACTCAAAGTATCTAAACAATAGATTGGAGAATGATATGAAATGAATAACTCGATTAATATTGTGAATAAGCAATTTAAGGGGAATCTTTTTTTAAAAAAAGATGATTTTAATTATGATTATGAAGGATATATTTTTAAATACAAAAACGAGATATATGTTTCAAGATTAGCAAAAAAAACTCCAAAAAAAGCAGGTTATTTTGTTACTTTTTGGAAGAAAGTAAATCATGTGAATTATCCCTATGATGAACTTGATGAATTTGATTATTTTGTTATCAATATTATTGATGGTGAATATTCCGGATATTTTGTATTCCCTAAAAAAGAATTGATTAAGTACGGGATAGTATCTTTAGATAAAATTAAAGGTAAAATGGGTTTTAGAGTTTATCCTAGTTGGGAAATAAATTTAAATTCTACCGCAGCTAGAACTCAAAAATGGCAATTAAATTATTTTAACATAATTTAATTAGGAATAATTTAATTAATGGAGGTCTCTATGGCCATATTTAAAAGAAAGAAAAAACAGGGCTCTACGGAGTCCTTTAAATTAGTAAGCGACTTTAATAGTCCACATGTTCCATTTGGAACCAATATATCCAAATCGGATGTAGTAAAGATTGCTATTGATAGGATAGCTAGTCAATGCGCAAAACTAAAACCAAGATATATAAAAACATTAAACGATAAGACAGTTACAGAGAAATCTGGCAGACTGTCTTTTATTTTAAAGCACAAACCAAATGAAGTAATGACACCTTATCAGTTTATCTATAAAACTATAACAACTTTACTTATGAATGATAATGCGTTTATATACCCAATGTTTGATAGTAAAACTTTAGAACTAAAAGGACTATATCCATTAACACCATCAGTGGTTGAACCAATGGTTGATGATAAGGATAATTATTATTTAAAGTTTTACTTTGAAAACAATGATGCTTTTATTATTCCCTATGAGAATATCATTCATTTAAAAAGGTTTTATCATTCAAATGATATCTTTGGTGGTAATAATTCAAATGGTGACCATGATGCATTACTTAAGACAATCGGTATTAATGAGAATGTCTTACAAGGCATTGATAATGCACTTAGAAGTTCAATGCAAATAAAAGGTATTGTTAAGATGAGTGCCATGCTAAGTGAAGCGGATAAGAAAAAACAACTTGATATGTTTAATGAAATCTTAAGAGACTCAATTAAAAGTAAGGGAAGTTCAATTATTCCGGTTGATTTAAAAGCAGATTATATTCCACTATCGGTTGATCCAAAGCTGATAGATAGTGAAACCTTATCATTCTTACAATCAAAGATACTTGATTACTTTGGAGTTTCAAAAGAAATATTTTCATCCAATTATAGTGAAGATGAGTTTAACTCATTTTATGAACAAACGATAGAGCCTTTAGCCATTCAAATGTCAGAGGCTTTTTCTTTAGGATTACTTACTGATAATGAAATTATGAGAGGTGAGGAAATCATCTTTTATAGTGAAAGATTACAGTATGCATCATGGAATACAAAAGTTACTGCAATTGAAAAGTTAATGGGACTTGGAATTATGAGTCTGAATGAATCAAGAGCACTACTTGGGCTTGAGCCGGTTGAAAATGGTGATAAGAGATTACAATCGCTTAACTACATTGATTCAATGAAGGCTAACGAATATCAAATAGGAAAGGATAATGAGAATGAAGGTAACGATTAATGGTAAGGTTTCAAAAGATGTTTTAACATCGATTTTAAATGAACAAAAAGATAAGACAAAACTAATTGATAACTTTGCTAAAGAAAATAAACTCGAATCAATTATTTATAAAGATGCAGAGTTAGAGTATGAAGGTGGATTTACTAAAGCACCTAGTAAAAGAATTGAGGTTGAAAAAAGATGAGTAAACAAAAAGAAATCAGACTTGCAGAAGTTGAACTAACTGAAGTAGAAGACAAGATGATTTTAGAAGGTTATGCAATCATTTATAACGATGAGACTTTAATTGGTGATGAGGAGTATGGATTTTATGAAACGATAAGTCCTGATGCTATTACAGTTGATGCCATTAAAGATGTGCCAATGAAATATAACCATAATGATGCCTTCTTAATTATTGCAAGAACAAAAAATGGATCCCTTAAATTAACCTCAGATGATATTGGACTTAAAGTAAGAGCAGAACTTCTAGATACGCAAACTAATAGAGACATATATAAAATGGTTAAATCTGGACTACTAGATAAGATGAGTTTTGCTTTTACAGTTAAAGAACAAATATGGAACCATGATGGAAATATTCCAAAAAGGTTAATTACCAAAATTGATAGATTATATGATGTATCAATTGTAGATATTCCTGCTTATGATAACACTTCGATCTTTGCTCGATCTTTAGAATCTATGGATTTAGAACTAAGGGCTATGGACTTAGCTAAGAAAAAAGATAGAGAAGTATTAATAAGAAAAAGACTAAATTTAAAAATAAAAATTGGAGGAAACAAATAATGAATTTAGAAAAAAGAAGTAATGAAATTAAAGCACGTATTACTGAGATTAAAGGTCTAATTGGTACTGAGGTAACACTTGAAGTATTAGAAGAGTTAGAAGCAGAAGTTGATGAACTAACTCAAGAGGATGCTGAGATTGAACGCAAACTATCTATTATGAGAAAAGCAGACTTTAAACCGATTAAAGTTACAGAACGAAACAATGTAGATAAAGAAGCATTAGAAAAACGTGGAGCTGCATTAAAAGAAAGTAGAGTGATCCAAGTTTCAAGTGATGAGATCCTACTTCCAGAACATACAGCATCAACGATTGCACCACACCCATTCGCACAAGTTTCAAGCTTAGTAGATAGAGTTAAAGTGGTTAATTTAAATGGTGGTGAAACATATAAGAAATCATTTATTAAAGGTAGTGGCACTGCTGGTTTAACTACTGAAGGTGAAGGTTATAGTGAAACAGAACCAGAGTTTGGTTATTTAACTATTACAAAGGTAAAAGTTACAGCTTATACAGAAATAACAGAAGAGTTAGAAAAACTACCAAGCCTACCTTATCAAGCAGAAGTTATTAAAAATATTAACATCGCATTAAAGAAAAAGATTAGTGAACAAATCTTAAGGGGCCCTGGTACATCGAATACATTTACAGGTATCTTTAGTGATAAGGCGGTTGCTTTATCCGATGCTAAAGAACTAGAAATTGAAGCAATCACTGACACAACACTTGATGATATTATCTTTGCATATGGTGGCGATGAAGAGATTGAGGGTGGCGCTTATTTAATTTTAAATAAAAATGATTTAAGAGCATTTGCAGGTCTTAAAACAGCAGAAGGTAGAAAAGTTCATACAATTGATTATGTTAATAGTACAATTGATGGCATTCCTTATATTATCAATTCAAACTGTAAAGCAATTACAGATACTAATACACAAGCTGGTGAATACGGTTTTGCATATGGTGGACTACAAAACTATGAAGTGCCAATTTTCTCACCAGTAGAAATTGGTAAGTCAACAGACTACAAATTTAAAGACGGCATTATTGCATATAAAGCATCAGTCTTTACCGGTGGTAACGTTGTAGGTTATCAAGGATTTTTAAGAGTTAAGAAAAAAGGTACTATACCTAAAGAATAGAGGTTTAAAATATGGGACTACTTGAGATGATAAAAAAATCATTATTAATTCCTTTAAGTGAAGATTATGCAGACTTAGAGTTAATGAGTTTAATTGATAGCTGTAAGGACTTAATTAAATCTACCGGAGTAAGTGAAAATGTTATTGATAATAATAAGATAGCCCATTCGCTAGTTCTAATTTATTGTAAGACGTTTTTTGGTTTTAAAGCAGATGGTTCTGTAAAAGAACTACCTAAAAGTTTTGAAATGCTTTTAAGACAGCTTGCAACAAGTAGTGGTGATGCTTATGTATCCAAGTAGTCCTAATATTCAAATTAAACTATTAACTCTAATAAGTGATAATGATGAAATAGGTAATAGTGTTTTAAAGTTAGTTAAAGAAAAAGAAGTCATCGGTATTTCTAAATCAATAACTTCTAAAGAATACTATGAAAGTAAGAAACAAGAATATAAAGTAGATGTGGCTTTAAAGATCTTAAGTTTTTTATATGATGGATCTAAGTATGCTGAATATAAAGATACCATTTATAAAATTGAAAGAACTTATTTATCTGGTCAATATATTGAATTATACTTAATGGAAACTAATATAAAGCGAAGTGATATAAATGGCAACAATGGATAATTTTATCGATATTATTAATAAAGAAATTGATACTTATGCAAAAGATACGCTAAAGGGTATTGAAGCAAGATTAGATGAGACAGCAGATAAGATTTTAGAATATTTATCATCTAATACACCAAGAAGTGGTAGGACTGGTGCACTAGCAGATGATTTTGTTAAAGAAGTTAATGGTAGTGGCATTACTAAGACAATTACTATCTATGCAAAAACAAAAGGAAGTATTACGCATTTAGTAGAGTTTGGTTTTAATCATAAGAGTGGAAAGTATGTAGCAGCAAGACCTTTCTTAAGACCAGCATTTGATGCACTAACGCCTAAGATGTTAGAAGATATAAGGAATATCATTAGTGGAAAATAACTTAATCTTTATATATTCCGTATTAGAAAAAGTACTACCTAAAAATGTATATTATGCACTACAAATTAAACCTAATGCCAAACTACCATTCATTGTTTATCAAGAGATAAATAAACGATCAACAAAATATCACGATGATCATGCGTTTTTAAAAATAACAACTATTCAAATTTCACTTGTTACAGATAAGAAAGATTTAAAGATTGAAAAGAAACTAGAAGATACATTAGAGGCACATGATATAAATTATCAAATGATAAGTGAATATCATATTAAAAATAGCGGTATATACCGTATTTATGAAATAAAAATGGAGGAATTTAAGTATGAGCAATAAAGTAACATTCGGACTTAGAAATGTTCATTATGCAATAGCAACACCAAATGAGGATGACAGTTGGACATATAGTGAACCAAAAAAACTCATCGGTGCTCAAGAATTAACTGCAGAAGTTATTGCAGGAAAAACTGATGTCTATGCTGATGACAGAATACTTGCAACCCTAGTATCAAATAGTGGTTCAAATATTACATTAACATTAACTGAATTAGATGATGATTTTAAAGTTGATGTGCTAGGTTTTGAAAGAGACCAAAACAATAACTTAGTAGAAGTTGTAAATCATAGAAATAAAACATTTGCACTAGGCTATGAATTACAAGGTGATGCCAAATCTAGAAAGATATGGTATTTCTTATGTACAGCAAGTCCAGTAAGTGATGCAACTAAAAGTAAGGCAGAATCAATTGAGCCAAACTCAGTATCATTAAACATTACAGCAAGATCAATTGAAGTTGGTAACTATTCGGTTATTAGAACGATTGCAAAGTTTGGAGATAGTAACTATTTAACATTCTTTTCAAGTGTTCCAACACTTCCTATTTTAGGTACTTAAGATGGAAAGAACAATTATATTAAACGGAGAGCCTTTAAGATTAAAGAGCTCTCTTTTTACCATTATAGAGTATCGTAATGTATTTGGAACTGAACTATTTAGCGACATCAAAAAAATGGATGTTATATCTGATGAAGATGCAGGAAAGGTAATAGATATTTTATTTAAAATAGTATATATCCTAAACAGGCCATACACGAAACAAAGTTATGATGATTTTTTAACTAATCTAGATTTTAATATTCTATCTAATCCTGATGAAATTGAAAACTTATCTGTAACGATTGCTGAGATGTTGGGTGGAGGCATTAAAAAGGATAGCCCAAAGTAGAAACCGAAGATGAGCACATAACTGCAAACATAATTTATAACCTTGCTCATCTTGGGATATCTATTAAAGATGCAGCTTTTTTTGATATAGAAGTATATTCACAAATTGTTGATTTAGAATTAAAGACATTCTCAAAAGAATCAAATACGAAACAAGCAACGCAAAAAGATATTGATTTGTTTTTATTATAAAAGGTGGTGAGTAATAGTGGCAGAAACAATTAAAGGTATAAATATAAAGTTAAGCCTAGATGGTCAAGATTTAGATAATGAACTAAAATCAATTAATAAAGAATTGCGTGAGCAACAAAGAGACCTAAGAGCCATTAATACGAATCTACGATATGATAGTTCCAATCTTGATTTATGGAAAAAGAAACAAACCCAATTAAATGAAGTTATAGATCAAACAAAGAAGCGATTAGAAACTCAACAAAAACAACTAGAACAAGCAAGACTAGGATTGAAACTTGGAACAACATCAGAAGCAGAGTTTAGAAAACTCCAAAGAAATGTTACTTATAATGAAGCAGACTTAAAAAGACTTAATAACGAATTAGAAAAGACTAAAGATAAAGTTAAAGACTTAGGTAATCTAAAGTTTGATAATCTTGCTAAGGTTGGTTCGACTTTAACTAAATCAATAACAGTACCAATACTTGGTGCTGTTGCTGCACTGACTGCTTTTGCAAGTAAGGGTGTTGATACTGCAGATAGTATTGGTAATACTGCTAAAAGACTTAGAATGTCTGCTGAAAGCCTACAAGAGTGGAATCATGTAGCAAGAATGTCTGGTGTAGAAACTGCATCACTTGAAAAAGCATTTGAGAAAGTAAATAACATTGTTGCAGATATTGCACTGGGTGATGTAAAAGGCTTTGCAGGGGTATTTCATGCACTTGGTATATCGATGGATGAGATTGATGGTAAAGATACAAGTGAAGCCTTTGAGGTGATTAGAAATGCACTTGAAAAGGTAGAAGATGAATCTCTAAGAGCTGCACTTGCTAATCATTTATTTGGTGATAAGATTGGTTCTGATTTACTACCAATGTTAAGCCAGGAAGAAACTGCGATTAAAGACTTAAGGAAAGAAGCACAAGAATTAGGTATTGTTACCAATGAGCAAATTGATGCTGTAGGTGGTTATAAAGATTCATTAGATAAATTAAAACAATCAACCACTGCACTTTCAGTTGAAGTTGCAGAAGTCATGATTCCTGCAATGCAGGGTGTGGTAAATATTTTAAAGGATCGTATTATTCCAGCCTTTAGATCCGCGGTAGAGTGGTGGCAAGGCTTAAGTAATGAAACTAAAGTATTGATTACTGTAATCACAGGACTCCTTGCAGCAATTGGACCTGTTCTAACTATTATAGGTAAAGTTGGGCCACTTGTTAAAACAGTAAGTATAGCATTTAAGGCACTAGGTAGTGCCGGTATTTTTGCTGGTGCAGGGATAAATGCTGCAACCCTTGGAATTGGTGCTTTGATTGCAATTGTAGCAATTGCATTATTAGAAAATGAAAAGTTTAAAGAACTACTTGCTAAACTCATGGAAACATTCATGAAACTACTTGAGCCTATTATGCAAATAGTCGAAGTTTTAATGAATGCTCTAATGCCTATCTTAGATATAGTGATTGGAATTATTACAAAACTTATAGATATTTTAATGCCTATAATTGATATGATACTTTCACCACTAATTAAACAGTTAGAGTTTTTAGGCCGTATTTTTGAAATGATTTCACCTTTAATTGAAACGGTAGGTAATGTATTACAGAAAATATTAGTTCCTGCATTTCAAGTATTAGAAAAAATACTAAATCCAATATTAAAGATTTTAGAAAAGATCATCGGATTCTTTGAGAAGATCTTTAATTTTGCTTCAAGCGTTGGTGATGTCGTTGGAGGTGTATTAGGTGGTGTTGGCGATGCTATTGGTGGTGTTGTAAATGGTATTGGTAACTTTATCGGTGATGCAGCTAGCAAAGTTGGTGATTTTGCTAAAGGTGTTGTAGATAAGGTAAGTGGAACAGTTGGTGGTGTAGTTGATAGTGTAAAAGGTGTTGTAAGTGGTGCAACCAAAGCCGTATCAAATGTGACAAGCTCAATATCAAGTGGCATATCAAACTTTGCAAGTAATGCTAAAGATAAAGTTGGTGGTGCACTTAAAGGAATCGGTAATTTCTTTGGCAGTGCCTTAAACTTAAAAGGTAACTCAAACACTTCAAAAACAACGAATAACCAATCAACCACACATAATAGTGTAACAATCAATACAACATCACAAAGTTTTGATGTTGACTCCATAAATAGAGCACTTGGAGGTAAGTTCATATGATAAGACAGTTTTATTTTGAAAATGATAATGGCCAAGCCTTTTACTTTAAGTATGCAAATAATGTATTGCTATCTGAAGTAACTGGACTTGGCTTTAGTTTTGATTATAAGTATTTAAAGTTTGACCATGTTTTTGAAACAATAAAACAAGATGTAGAACTTGCAGAAATACAAGGAACTATTAGTTTTTTAGATGGCTATTTAGGGTATCAAAAGTTAATTGATTATTTAACTATTCAATCAAAGAATTTAAAATTTTATTATAAAGACTTAGAACTAAAATATATCTATGTTGATGTTAGTAGTTTAAGTAAGACAGAAATAATTGATGGTTATTTAAAAAGTGATTTAACACTTCATAAAAAATCATACTGGATTAAAGAAAGACAACTCATTTTAGATTTTGGTAAAAACATAGTAGGTAAGAATTATCCTTATAAGTATCCGGTTAGTTATCTAACAACTAAAGCAGAAGAAACTAGAGTAAGTGTATCAGGCATAAAAAATGCAGCAACCATTATTGAGCTTGTTGGTGATGTGAATAAGCCAGAGTTAAATGTTTATAGACAAAATAAAGTAGTCTCATCAATGAAACTAAATATTGATAAAGATAAAGCAAATATAATAATTTCATCAATACCTAATAATCAGTATATGAAAGATTTAACAAATGGATCAAACATAGATATATATCACTTACAAGATTTTAGTAAAGATAATTTTATATTACTACCTCCTGGTGAATTACTAATAGAGTTTAAATCTGGTAGGACCACAAATACTTTATGCAAACTTACAATATTTGAGTATCATCTGGGGTAGAAGTATGGATATTATAATTTTAGATAGATTTGATTTTAGTGTTAAAGATTATGCCTATGTAGATAATGAATATGAAATTGTAACTGATTTAGTACTAACACAAAAATCTAGTTTTAAAATTAATAAGAAAATGATTAATGCAAATGTTGGCGATTTTATCTATGTAAAAAATGATGATTTATATTTTGGTGTTATTGATTCGATTGAAAATGAAAAAGACCATAAGTTTATAACAGCACTTGATTTTAAAGAACTATTAAAAATAGAGTTTGTCGCAACCAACTATCATGGTAACCTTGCAATCTATATTGAAAGTCTAATAAGAGCAGCACTTATTAATAATAGCGATACTAAAGCAAACGTGAACTATTTACAAGTAAGTATTGAAACATCTAAAGTTGGTACACTTACCTTTGATAAAGATAAAGTTTTAACAATTTATGAACTCTTAGATTTAGTCTTTAAAATGTATGGCATTATGCTTAAATATAGAGTTGTAATAGAAAATGGTAGGTTTCATGGTTTAGAACTTAGAATCGTAAATACAACAACAGGCGTTAGGTTAAAGGCTGATAACTTATATTTAGATGATTTAGTTATTAATGATTCAAATAAAGAAAATATTAATAAAGTTATCTATAAACCTAAGAGTGATAATTTATTCTTTAAAGATGAAGTTATCTTCTATATGTTAACTGATGGTTCAATAACAAGTGATGTAAACCATCCAATGCGTTTTAGAAAAGTCATTCAAAAGCTAGAAACCTATACCGATAATGATTATCTTGATTTAGCTGATAAAGCAAAAATAATTTTATCGGTTGCAAAGGCTGATCACCAGATCACATTTAAGATCAACAAAAAAACAAACTCACTAGATGTTTTAAGAAACATTGAAGTGGGTCTTTTATTAGAGTTTATCTATCAAGGTAAAATCTATGATTCGATTTGTTCTAGTATTAGATATAATAATTCACTTGATCTATGTGAGGTCACACTTGGTGAGTATCGGATCAAACTAACAGAGAAGCTACAAATATTAAATAAAGGCATAAATAGTAATGTATCTAATGTAACCATTAATAATAGTGGTTATTCGGATTTAGATGGAGGAGAATTTTAAATGGGTGTACAAAAAATTACATTTGATGAAGCAAGTGTCAGTGCCAAGATTGATGCAGATATTTATCATTTTTTATTATCACATGAAGTAGGTATCTTTAAAAATTTTAAAAGTAGTGTTTCATTTACTTTAGCAAATAACATTATCACCTTTAGAGATGGTTATGTAAGTATTTATGGCAGGCTTTTGTATATTGAAAATAATACACAAATAACGATTACAACAGATGCATCAAGATATGGTTTTGTTGTTTTAGGTATTAATACAACAAATAACTCTGCAACAATTTATACAAAAGAAAATGCATTAAGTTACCCAAGTCTTACAACAACAAACCTTCTTAATAGTGATGGATTATATGAGTTAGTCCTTTGTGCTTACACAAAGACAACAAGTGCTGTAACTTTAAATAATAGTTATGAAAGATTACTTATCACAAATCATAAAGACCAAATCAGTACTTTAAGAAGTGAGATGATTAGCCGTTTTTATCCAAGAACACATACGCCAAGTCTTATATCAAGCGGTGTTTATAGAATAGGTAATCTTAATTCACAGATATTAGAAAGAAGTATCATTCAAGTTATTATTGCTGGTAAGACGGTTGTAACATTTCCAGGAGCGCAAATATTTATTTTAGTTGGATCCAATGCTTCAGTAAATTATAGACATAATGCAAGTGATTATACGATGCACTTGTTTTATGAAAATGGAAATCTTACATTTACTTGTGGTAGCACAAGTCATACGATTACAAGAATCGTACTAACAACTTTATAGGAGGAAAGAAATCATGGCAATTATTCAAATTAAAAGAAGAACATCATCTGGAACTGGACCAATTGTTGGAACTAGCGGTTCAATTAAAGCAGGTGAACCACTCGTTGACCTAAATGGTGGTAACTTATATGTTTCAAAATTAGGTAAAACAGGTAGTTCAAGTAATCCTATATTATTAACAGACTATCTTGAATACTTATCAAAACCAAATGCAACAAGTTTGATTGATTCAAAAATTAGTAACTTGAGTTTAGGGACAGCATCAAAAAGAAATACCGGAACTACGAATGGTACAGTTCCTTTGATTGGTGCAGATGGAAAACTTCCAACATCTGTTATTCCAAATATTAGTCCTGTTACAAGTGTTAATAGTAAAACCGGTGCAGTAACAATTACGCTAAGTGATTTAGGTGGGGTTTCTACTACCACTTATAATTCACATGTTAGTAGCAGTCTGCATTTAACAGATACGCAAAGAACAAAATTAAATAACATTAGAAATGTTAGTATTAGTCAAGGTGTGGGATCTAAGTTTGTAACAGATAAATCGACCTTTGATAATAGTATTATTTCAAATGCAATCTCACTATATAATGTTTTAGATGATAACTATACACCAGCAAAAATGGTTTATTATCTAGGAATTGATAGTTCTAAAGTGTTAACACCAACATCAACAATTGATGGTGGAACATATTAATGCCTGTTATTAGAATTAAAAGAGGAACGACTGCACCGACAATTTCAAACCTAACTCAAACCGGTGAAATGGCAATTAATACAAGTTCTAATGAAATATTTATAAGAAGCACATCAGGTATTGTTAAAGTAGGTGGTGGATTTACTTTAATATATTCAGGTGGAACAACAATTCCTACAACACTAACTGCAAATAATATCACGCTAAATAGAATGGTTAATCTTTATAATAGGTTGGTTGCTTTTGAAGTAAGAGCAGTAACTGGAACAGACTCATATGAAACTCATGTAGTATTTGCAAGACTTGGAACAAACTCAACCGTATCATCAAGTGCTACTTACGATAGGTTATACTCATGGACAACCTTTGATGGTAGATATTTTAAAACACATTCATTTAAAGCTTATTGTTCTAATAGTGTATCAAGCACAATGACTATAGGAAATCTAAAGCACTTAATTGGTGATTTTATAGGATCTACAATTTCATGGACAACCAATACAACAACAACTGCATATATTGAAAAGATATGGTTGGTTGAATAAGAATGGCATATACATTAACACTTAATAGTATAAGTCCAACAACTGCAGCAAATACCGGAAACATTGGTTTAAGAATTAACTTTAGTTTGTCTGGTTCTGGACTTGCAATACCAGGATTTTCACTACGCTTATATAACGCACTAAGTGGTGGAACACTTATTAAAACACTTTATTATAGTGATATGTATGACCCAATATCTGGTAATGCATTATTGGTTGATTTTATAGGTGTTTCACCAGGCACTTATTATGTAGAACTTTATTATAAAGTAGCCGGAACACCAAGAAGGGCAATTACAATAACCGGTGTTGGTGGAGTTAAGAATATTAAGTTAAACAGTAGTGAAGTTAGTTCAAACAAATTAAACAGTCTTAATGTTACAAAAGAAACACATAACGGAAACACAGCATATGAAGGATAAAAGGGAGGTCCAATTATGGCCATAATTAAAAGTTTAAAATCAAGAGTAGGAATTGATATAAGTTATCATAGAGTGCTTGCAACAAACATTAACTACAATGATAAAAAAATAGTTATTTGTCTAGCATCATATGTAAGTCTAGATAGTAGAGTTAATAAGTATGATCCACTTGAAGTGGTGGATATAGAAGTTCCAAAAGAGGACTTTAGTTTATTTAGTGGTGTTGATACACATGAGATGTCATACCTTTGGTTAAAGGATAATATTGAAGGTTTTGATGATGCATTAGATGATTTAGAAAAAAGAGAGCGTGAAATAAATGAGCAAACAGAAACTAACGAATGATGAGATAACTACGATTGTTAAAAACTTATTTGTTAATAATGAATTAATGTTTTTATACTATAGTGGTTCAAAAGCATATGGAACAAGTAATGATTTATCTGATATAGATGTAACAGCAGTCTTTAGAAACTTAAATGGTATCATTCATGCAACAACTCAAGATATTGATATCTTTGCATATGGTTATGATTCGTTTTTAGCAAGGCAATCGATGTCTGATGAAGTTCCACTTTATAATCTAATTCATGCTGATGATATTATAAGTATTGAAAAAACGCTAATATTTGTTGATGAGATTTATAAAAAGGATTTAGAAGCTATTAAAAAATTAGATTTCTATAAAGTACTACCTTTATATCTAAAAGCATTTGTTAAATACTATGATGATTTAATCAATACAGAAAAAGTTGTAGTTAAAAGGGCTTATCATATTTTAAGACTAAGGGCGATTATTGAAGATATTTTTAAAACAAAAAACTATCAAATAAACATCGATGATAAATGGATTAAAAAAATTAATAATCATAAAGCAAATCATAGATCATTAAATACTACAGAATATTTAAATGAGTTAAAAACTTATTTAGATGAAATAATTGAGATTAAAGATAAATATTTAAAGGATGATAATAATGAAGTACAAGTATAGTGCTTTATTCATGGTAGGAACGCTAGGGTCCTTTTTTTCATACCTTTTTGGAGGGTTTGATAGTTTAATGATTGCACTAATTGTATTGATGAGTATTGATTTTTTAAGTGGTTTATTGCTTGCAGTAGTATTTAAGAAAAGTAAGAAAACAGAAAGTGGCAGACTAAGTAGTGCTGCAGGGATTAAGGGTTTATCTAAAAAGATATTTATTTTATTTTTGATTGCCATGTCACAACAGCTAGATATTATTCTTACAACTTCATTCATTAGAGATGGAGCGGTAATATCATTTATATTTATGGAGGGTTTGAGTATTTTAGAAAACTCAACTCTTGCAGGATTAAAAGTTCCAAGTGTTATTAAAAATGCATTAGAAGTATTAAATAAAGGTAGGAATAATGATGAATGAAATATTAACAATAGTTAGTAGTATTTTAGGATTAGTAAGTGTTGCTTTTGGAATAGTAATAAATGTTATTAATAAATCAAAAGAATTTTATAAAACATATATTGAGATCGAAAATAAAATAAAAGAACTTTGCATTTTAGCAGAGTCTAATTATAGAGATGGAGCTCAAAAGAAAAAGTATGTTTTAAATGCCATTAAAGTATTTATAACAAATAATAATATAAAATTTGATGAAGGAAAATTAAGTGATATTATTGAAAAAGTTATTGATATTACTAAAAAGATTAATGTAAGTGCTGGAGTTAAGTAAACTCTGGCACTTTTTTTAAAAATAATAATAGTAATAAACTTATTTATAAATAAATAAAAGTATGGTAAGATATATATGCGGAACGTAAACAACACGGGTGTACTCCTTCGTTCCGCAAGACTAGGTGTACATCCACTTTATTAAAAAGCAAAATTAGTATTGCTTTTTTTTATTTATATTGATATAATTGAATTGCGGAACGAAGGCGGTCATCGTTAACAAAGACCGAACACCCGAAAAGGTTATTAATTCTAGAAAGATAATCTAAGTAGGAGATATACACCTAAAACAGGCATTATATATGCTAAAGGACAGACGAAGATAAGAGAATATTTTTTATTATATTTTTTGTTTATTTATTATTTTCTTTAATTTGTCTTTAGTTTAAAAAAGGAGTATGAGATGAGATATTATTTAGTTAAATGCAAGTTTGGACATGTTGGTAGAGATAAATATTTACCACTAGAGATTCCAGTTTATGCTAATTCAGCAAAAGAAGCTAGTTTAAAAGCTAAAAGAGTAAAAGGAGTAAAGAGAGACCATAAAGATTGGTGCTTAAGTGAACCAGTACTTATTGACAAAGAATTATATGAAATAAGATTATCTAATTTTAAAAATGATATTTATTTTGAGAAAAAAACACGTCCAAGAATACATTTATTTGAAGATAGATTAGTTGATGAACCAAGATATACAAGGATTAATGGTATAAAAACTAATAAGATAACAAATATCAAAAAAAGAGATCTAGAAACTATTAATTATAAGATTAAAAAAACAAAAGAAATAATCAAATCATTAATGGGTGAAATATATTATTATATGACTATGGAGGTTGAGTAAAATGCAATTAAATTTAAAACTTAGTTACAATCAAAAAAGAGAAATTGAAGGTTTAGAAGAACTATATAACAATTTAATCGCTATTAAAATTTTAAACTGTAAATTATCAACTAAAAAACTAGAAGTAGAAAAAGATAAAAAAGATAACAGAAATATTAGTTCATTGAAAAAAGTTGAATTAACAATAGCATTAAACGAAGGTTTTTTAGTTTTAAAAGGACATTTAGGATGTTCATTTAGAAGTCCGTTTGGTGGAGAATTTTATATAATTGATTATAATATTGTAAACAACGGAGATTTTAATAGTCAAGGTGGAATTCCATTAAAAATAACATTTGATAATAATTCTCCTGATGGTATTGAAGCAACATTTTCTAATCTACAACATATATCAAATAATAATGACTTTGTTTTTAATATTGAACAATTTGATGAGTTTATGGAAGTATTCACTTTTTATAAAAAATTATCTGATGAGATAAATAACAGCGCGACATTTGATATTTCTAGAACAACAAAGCCATATTATTATTTGTCTGTTGACACTAAAGAATTATATGATGAAAATGGAGAGTTATTACCAAACTATGATGATTTAGAACAAATATTAAATAATGAAGAAATTATTAGAGGTTATAAAGTACCTAACTATATCTACGATAGATTTAACAATGAACTCCAAGATAAAGTAATAAAACTTGTAGATATATATATTGATAGTCACGAAAATATTATGAGAAAGATTCAAAGAATGCGTGAAAATTTATATGTTAGTGATTCCAAAATTATTAATGATAAAAATGCAAAAGATATTATAGATATAGAAATGATAAATATAGTTAGAGAAAACAAACAATTTAAAATTTCGGTAATAAGTGATAAAGATATAAATAATAAATATTTAAATCTATATGATATGGGACAAAAAATTAAGATTGAATCTATTGAAAACTCATTAAGGTTGATTAATAGAGGAACAACAGAAGCGTCAATGCATATGATTGAATATTTAATTGGTGATAAAAAAATTCCGAGTGCAACACCAACACTTGCAAATAAGGAAGCATTTATTAAATGGTTTACATCAAAAAATAGTAACGCTAGTAAATATATGGAAGAATTAAATGACTCACAAAAACTAGCTTTTATTAAAGCAGTTGATGGATCTCCAGTTACATTAATAAAAGGACCTCCAGGCACAGGTAAAACTCATGTTATAAACGCAATTACCCAGTATTTGACAAAAGAACAGGGAGAAAAAGTTGTCATCTCTTCGCAAACTCACGTGGCAATTGATAATGTATTAGATAAGTTAATGGAAAATAATGATTTAATTATTCCAAATAGAATTACTAATAGAAGAAATAAATATAGTGTTGATGAAATTGATAAAACACTATATAAAACTTGGGGTATAAAATTAGTTGATAATTTAAAAAATTCCAAAAATAAAAATATTGTTAAAAAAATTATTGATGATCTTAATAACTTTAATGGAATAGAAGAAATCCAATATTCAAAAAATATGAAAGAAGACTTTGATGTGATTGGAGCGACAACAACAACTAGTTCAATTTCAGGTAAGAAGGGATTAGATCTTTTAAAAGAATATAGGTGGTTAATTATTGATGAAGTATCAAAATCACCAATTACTGAAGTTTTAAGATATTTGCCATATGTTGAAAATATTATCTTAGTTGGTGATGATTTTCAGTTATCACCACTACTTGAATTTAAAAAAGATGATGTTAGACATTTACCTTCATATGATGAAGATATGTTTGAAAAGCTTGAAACTATATATGAACAATCAGTTTTTTCTAAAACAATAAGGAAAGCTTTAGAATCACATAGATTAATTACTCTAGAAGAAAATTATCGTTCAGTAAAAACTGTTTTAGACGCATATAATATTTTTTATGACGGTTCTCTCAAAAATATGCGAGAAAAAGTTAATGGTAAGATAGTTGAGTTCAATGATAATGCGATTTTAAAAAACGATAAAAATATATTTTTTGTTGAAGCGTTAGGTGCTACAGAACAAGATGATTCAAAATCAACATCAAGATATAACATTCAAGAAGCTAAAGCAACAGCTTTGATTTTAGAAGATATTTTAAAAACAGTAAAAGAACCTCATACAGTTACTGCAGCTGCAATTTTTCCTTATGCTGCTCAAATAGAATATTTTACTAAAAACTATAAAGAATTAATTAATAGAGCTAAAAAAGTTTTGAAAAGTTTCGAATTAGATACTGTTGATGCATTTCAAGGTAGAGAGACTGATATTGTTTTAGTTAACACAGTAGTAACTAGAACAGATAAGAGAAATTTTTTAAGAGATTTTAGAAGAATTAATGTATCTATGTCAAGAGCAAGAGACAAACTAGTAGTATTTGGTTCTAGATCATTAGAAAAAATGGAAATGGAATCACCGGACGGTAGTAGTAGACAATACTTCAAAAATATCATTGACGGTATAAGAAAAAATGGGGAGATAATTAAAATAAATCAAGAGGGAGAGTTAATTAAAAATGAGAGTAAACATTCGATTAAATTTGCCTAAAAGTTTTAATAAATTAGTATTAAGATATAATACTTTTGAAAAGGTTTCATATGATAAATATTTCATCGCTTCTTTAGTGAAACATACTAGAAATAATTTGGATAATGGATATAATATAATAAATGAATTAACTGGTAAGGGGAGTTTAAACAAACATTTCGTAAACTTGTATGATGAGATTAGAGAGTTAAGTGATTTAGAATTAGATGGAATTTTAAAAGATTCCTTGTATCCAATTCAAAAAATTGAAGAATTTAGATACACTTTTTTTCCACAATTAAATATTTCATCATTCAAAAAAAATATATATGAAGAAGATTTAAAAGATAACGATTTAATTCCAAAACAATTAGTTGACAAAAACGGCACATATATAAGTCATGAATATATTGAAGGAGAAATTAAAAATAATTCAGATAATTATGATGTAGAACTTTCTGAGAAAGAAATTAAAATAAAGATTTATGATAGTTTTTATCCGATTAGCAATAAAGATTTTGAGTCAATTAGAATAGAAGAGAAAATAGATTTAACTAAGTATCAAGGTGAAATTCATCAATCAATTAGTGGTGAAGGATGGATCCAGCTAAACAATTCGACTTTAAACAATATTTTAAATACTAATGATTACTACTATGATAGTAATGGAGATCACATAGGAATTTATAATGATAATGCAAAGAAAACAATAATTGGAGTTGGACACGGTATTTATTTTGTTAAGGAGCATTCATATAAATATAGTGAACCCGCAAATAAAGAAATTTGTGAAAAAGCAATTAAAATATTAATGGAGACTGGTCGTATTAATGAAATTAAAAACAAAACTATTGTTGATATGTTGAGAAATGTTAATAGAGATTTAGAACAAGAAGCTATTAATTATATATTATCTAAGAAAGATGTTAAAGAGTTAGCTTTAAGTGGTATTAAACTCATTGAAAAAGGATATGAAAAAAACTGGAATTTATCATCGTTAGAATCATTTTATAAGTTTAAAGAGACGCCTAGACAATTATTTTTAATATATAATGTAAACGATGGACTAAATTATAGTATTGATGATTTATTATCAATCTATAAACTAGATAAAACTAGTCTAAACATTGAGCATTCATTAATAGTTGAAAATTATTTCAAAGACATTGAAGCTATAAAAGATAATATTACAAGTAAAATAGGCACGATTATGTTATCTGGCATTAGAGAAAAAATTGGAAAAATGAAATTAGACGAAGATAGTAAAAAATTAAGAAAATTTCTTAATAGCATCGCCCATTATAATAAAGATATACAAAATAAAAGTTTAAATGAGTTAATAGACTACCAGACCAGAGTGGATAATAATATGGACTTATTTGAAAGAGTTCAAAAGAAATTAGAAGAGAATAAAGAATATGAATAGTTATAAATATACTTAATATTTAAAAATGGATAAAATAAAGTGTTGGAGATAATTAATCTCTGGCACTTTTTTCATTTTAATGAGGAATTTAAGGTGTAAATGTGTTATTATCTATATAGCTAAAATCAAGGAAAGGAGCGATCACTAGCTTAAGTACTGTGATCTAAAATAATAACTATGAGTAGAAATGAAAAACTTGTTTTAGATGCAACAGAATATGCGAGGTCGTTTTTAAATATTGATGACGAATTATGGGTTCTAATTAATGATATTGATCATTTTGATACTATGTCAAGAAAATGGACAAAATAAAAGTATAGAATCATGCTTTTAACGATAACCTTGCTGTTTCACTTAAATCATATTGTTTCTCAAATTCTGTAGGTGTTAAATAATCAAGAGTTCCAT
>Ga0265295_1003238_pt1 | contig 24158 bp, 17 predicted proteins | sample Munlansysbiofilm_FD_192503 | JGI IMG/M metagenome (GOLD analysis project Ga0265295, IMG submission 192503) | Leachate microbial communities from a municipal landfill in Southern Ontario, Canada - Methane capture system biofilm | ecosystem: Engineered > Solid waste > Landfill > Unclassified ...
TGATTTAGGATGCTCAAAATATTATTACTTAAATCAAGATTTAACAAACTCCATGTTGCGTTTCCGTTAGCATCGGATGTTAAAACACCATGATTAATTGCATTATATCGCAATCTGATTTGTCCGTTTACGTCTAAATAAGTCGTAGGACTTGATGTATTTATTCCAAAATAGCCTGTATTAGTTAATCTCATACGTTCAATATTGTTTGTAATAAACACAACGTTCTTATCAATAATAGAACCTAATTTGTTTTTCCCTTCCTCAACATCACTATTTCCGTGAATGTCCCAAGATTGCCCAAAAACTATAAGCGAACATAACATTAAAAACATTAAAGTACTTAGTTTTAAAACATAGTGTTTACAGAGAGAGAGAGAGTTTCCTCAAAATTCTTTTAAAAAATGGCTTTTTCATAACAATAACGGTTGCTTTGTTCTACAAAGGTATAACTAATATTTGAGAATACAAAATAAAAATGGATATTTGTGTGGAAAAGTTCTATGAATGATGAAAATGAGGATGGGGAAATGTAGGTTTGGGTTTACAAAAACGACAAATCATCGTTCTTAATTCATAGTGCTTTTGTTACATTTATAAACTTGGGGCATAATATTTCGTAATAGTTTAAGTAAATTAAGCCAATTACCAGTTTCGACATCAATTCCCCAACTTCCAGGCATAATTTTTTCGAGTTTTATAATAGTAAAAAAAGCCTTGCGTATAAATGAGAGATTTAACTTTTGGATTAAGTCTGCGTCACTTAAAACATAATTCATATCCTTAACCCATTGGGAATATGCATTTTTTGAATTATATTTTTTTAGAAAACCAGTCATAATTTCATGATTTTCAACCATTTTGGAATCGAACAAGGCCTTAATAAACGAATAAAATTGTGGTGTATATTCAAAAGTATGGTTATTATGATAAATAATATAATCAGTTTCCACAGCATTTTCAAAATATGGTAGAAAAGATAAAACCTCACAATATAATTTTATATCGTGTTCATAAATATTGGGTTCGTTTAATAATTCTATTACTGGTTCTTTCAGACTTTCCATTCACACGCATTTAATGATAAAAACAGTTATCAACATATTTTGTTCAATGTGTTCAATACACAAAAGAAATATCAACAGCATAAAAAAGCGATAAATCTTAGTACCTTAACTTTTAACAATTACTTTATTGTAAGATTATTTGCAAAAATGCTTTTCGAAACCACTTGACCAGATAGATTTTACCTCATTGTCTTTATCAAGGTAGATAAAATAGGCTTCAATATTATCGATACTTTCAGTAATTTGAATTGATTTTTCTAATCCCTCCACCATAAATCCAGTTGCAAAAGCATCACATTCCATACAATTGTTACCAATTACCGAAACGCTTAAAACTGAATTTAATGCGGAGTGTCCTGTTCGAGGATCAATCGAATGTCCAAACTTTTCTTTACCCGATTCAATATATCTGCGATAATTACCGCTGGTAGCAATAGCTTTGCCTGAAAGATTGATAATAATCTGATTTTCACGATTGTATTCACCACTTCCTTGGATTGGTTTATCAATGCCGATTCGCCAAGATTCACCATTTTTATTTTCGCCAAAACAGTATATCTCCCCTCCTATTTCGACAAGAAAATTTCCCAATCCTAATTTAAACAAATAATCTGAAACATAATCAACCGAAAGTCCCTTGGCAATAGCATTTGTAACAATCATAATATTTGGATTATTCTTAATTATTTTAGAATTTTGAATTTTAATTTTATTCATACCCACAAACTGCAAAAGAGAATCGATTGTCAGGCTGTCAGGGATTATATTTTCGGATTTTCCTGTCCAGCCAAATCCCCAAGCGTTAACTATTGGAGCGACAGTTATATCAAATGCACCATTTGTTTTTTCATAAACCATACGTGCAGTTTCCAACATTTCAAAAGTAAGAGCATCGAGTTCGTTAGTTTCGTTTTTATTGATTTTTGAAATTTGAGAATTGGGGTCAAAATTTGAAAGAGACTTATTGAATGCCTGTAAGAGACTGTCTATTTGCTCTGACAAATCGGTATGCCATTCATAAGTAATATGGAATGTTGTTCCTTGTATCGGACCTTCGTAAAAGCGGTATTCTATTTTCTCTTTAGTTTGACATGAGATCAAAAGAATAGAGATTATAAATATGGATAAATATTTCATAACAATATTTTTTTGCAAATATAAGTAATTTTAATGCCAAGAAATCAACAATTTTCATTACACTTACAATAAAAGATAATTTACAAATAAAAGCAAAAAGAGAAGGTTGTAATCAGTATTATTTAAAATTGTCAATATTTTTCATCAAAGGCCTAAGAACTTAGTTGCAATTGTAAAATAAATTAATACTCCAGAAATATCAGCTATAGATGTTATTAAAGGAGCACTTGCCGTTGCTGGGTCAATTTTCATTTTTGTAAAGATAAATGGTAAAAGAAATCCTAACAAACTACCTGTCATTACTGTTAAGACCATAGATAAAGAAACAATCAACACTATCTCTGGAGATCTAAACCCAGCAATAATTGCGACAGCCGCAGCCATTGTAACACCTAATAACAATGAAACCAGCAACTCTTTCACAATTAACTTGTACCAATCAGAAATTTTCACATCGCCAATAGCTAAAGAGCGAATCATTAGGGTAGCTGATTGAGCACCAGCATTTCCACCACTATCAATTAAAAGTGGCAAAAAGAAAATCAACGATATTGCTGATTGAATAACATTTTCGAAACTTGAAATTGCAGCTCCAGAGAAAATATTCATAAAAACTAATGCCAGCAACCAAAATATCCTATTCTTATATAAATTAAAAACTCTTGCCTTTAAAGGATTAGCTACGGCAGAGTGAAACGAACCAAATTTATGAAAATCTTCGGTAGCTTCTTCTTCTTCCACGTCCATTATATCATCCACAGTTATAATACCTATTAGTATTCCATCTTCACTAATAACTGGCAAAGCGACTCTATCATAATCTCTAAATTTTTTAACCGCAGTCTCCTGATCATCAATTGCATTTAGAGCAACAAATTGATTATCCATTAGCTCTTCGATTGTCTGTTGTGGTAAGGCGAGCAGAATTTCTTTAATTTTAATATCGTCAATTAATTTGAATTCATTATCTATAACATATATAACATTTAGCGTTTCAGAATCTTGTCCAAATTTCCTAATATGTTCAAATGTTTGATTAATTGTAAATTCAGACTTAACAGCGATATACTCAGGTGTCATTAAACGCCCAATGCTATCTTCGGGATAACCTAAAAGCTGAATTGCAATTTTTCGTTCTTTTGGTGTAAGCAGTTGAATTAATTGTTGCGAAATTTTGTCAGGCAGGTTTTCAAAAAAAGCGGTTCTATCATCAGGCTCAATATCATTAATTAAATTCGAAAGCTTTCGCCCATTTTGGACTAATCCTTGAATAATTAATTCTTGTTTTGAGAAAGTAAGAAGTTGAAAAACTTCTTTAGATAATTGACGATTTAAAAGTCTAAACAAAATAATTACCTCAGCGTCAGACGCTTCCTCAGTAAGATTTGCTAATTCAACAACATCTAATTCATTTAGAGAGTTTCTTAATATTTTCCACTCCTTATTTTTAATAAGATCATGAAAATTGATTTTGGTTTCAATCATATTTAGCCTCCTTACTTTTTATCTGTAAGGAAACACAAAATCCCTTACAGAGGTTTGAACACTTTTAATTTACTATGACACGAGTCTTCGTCCATTATTATAAATTTTTACAAATTATATTTGCAAAATTATGATTATTTTTCAATTAATAGGTAATTTTGTATCATTTATTTCAATATTCTGTCTAACACCAAATATTATCACGAAATACCCCATTAAAATTATTGTTTTCGCTTACACAAATGACAGTAAAAGACCAACGACAAAACGAATATTCGATAGCAGCGTTATTATAATCGTCCGCCTATTTTTTGGGTTCTACCACAAATAGCATAAAACAGGTTTTTCTATTTTACAACCATTCCGGCAGCAACAGTTTCGTTAGTAGCTTCATCAATTAAAATAATACTACCTGAAACATGATTTAACTTATAGTCATCAATAAATATTGGTGATGCGACCTTAATCGTAACATTAGCAATATCGTTCATTTTAATTTCTTTCTTGTCGGTGTCCTCTTCAAGAGTATTAATATTGAGCTTTGTATTTACCTCAGATAAGATACTTTTAACTTCGTTTGTTGAATGGCGAAGAATATATTTACTTTTTATCTGCAGAGGTTTTTCGTTAAACCAGCAAAGCATAACATTAAATTCTTTTGCAAGATCGGGCAAATTTTCTGATGGCACAATCATATTACCACGTGAAATATCTATGTCATCTTCGAGACAAATAGTAATCGAATCACCAGATTTAGCATCGTAACGCTCGTTTCCAAAGTCCTCTATACTTTTGATTTTGCTTGTAAGCATCGAAGGCAACACAGTAATTTTATCGCCAACAAATATTTTTCCACCTGCAAGACGACCAGCATAACCTCTAAAGTCGTGATAATCATCAGATTGTGGTCTAATTACATATTGAACAGGGAAACGTGCATATTTGCTATTATAATCGTCTGCAATTCTTACAGTTTCCAACAAATTTAGAAGCGTGCTACCATTAAACCATTTTAGATTTTCGGATTTATCAACAACATTATCGCCAAATTTTGCACTAATAGGAATAATATGAATATTTTTTGCTCCAACTTTTTCTAACAATTCCCTTATCTCTTTATTTATTTCATCAAAACGTGCTTGCGAAAAATCTACTAAGTCCATTTTATTGACACAAAAAATAATATGTTTCATATCAAGCAAGGAAGCAATAAAAGTATGCCTTATAGACTGTTCAATTACACCATTACGAGCATCAATAAGAATTACGGCAACATCGGCAGTAGATGCTCCTGTAACCATATTTCGTGTGTATTGGATATGTCCAGGGGTATCAGCAATAATAAATTTGCGATTAGGCGTAGAAAAATATCTATAAGCGACATCTATGGTAATTCCTTGTTCTCTTTCGGCACGCAAGCCATCAGTTAAAAGAGAAAGATCGACCTCGTCGTTTCCTTTTCTTTTTGATGTTTCTGTAATATTATCCAGTTGGTCTTCAAAAATTGATTTACTATCGTATAATAATCTTCCTATAAGTGTACTTTTACCATCATCAACACTACCAGCAGTTGTAAATCTTAATAATCCTATTTCAGGTTTAATATTTTCCATTTTTTTCTTTTCTTTAAACACAAATCTATTTTACTTTTTTATTGTACTAACAACTAAAGCTTTAAGCGCAATAATTCTCAGCAATTGCATATTTTAGAAGTACCCTTCTTTTTTTCGGTCTTCCATAGCGGCCTCGCTCCTCTTGTCATCAGCACGCCCACCTCTTTCTGTAATTCTGGATGCGGCAATTTCAGCAACAATCTCATCAAGAGTATTTGCAGTGGAAAGCGTAACTCCTGTACAAGTTATATCACCAATTGTTCGACATCTAACATCAAGGTTTTGAACTGTTTCGGTAGGTTTTAATTCCATAAAAGGAGCCCAAGCCAACCAAGTTCCATCACGTTCAAAAACTTTACGTTTATGTGTATAATACAAACTTGGAAGTTTAATCTTTTCGTACATAATATATTGCCACACATCAAGTTCTGTCCAATTACTTATTGGGAAAGCTCTAAAATGTTCGCCCATATTTTTTCGTCCATTAAAAATATTCCATAATTCGGGTCGCTGGTTTTTAGGATCCCATTGTCCAAAGTCATCACGGTGTGAAAAGAAACGCTCTTTTGCACGTGCTTTTTCTTCATCACGTCTGCCACCACCAATTGCACAATCGAGTTTCTCGTCTTCAATTGCATCAAGAAGCGTTACTGTTTGGAGTTTGTTTCGACTTGCGTTTACTCCTTTTTCCTCAATAGCTTTTCCTTGATTAATTGAATCTTGCACATATTTTACAATTAACTCACAGCCAAATTCTTTAGCCAGATTATCGCGAAATTCAATTGTTTCGTCAAAATTATGTCCAGTATCTATGTGTATTAATGGGAAAGGTATTTTTGCTGGCCAAAACGACTTGCGTGCAAGATGTACCAAAACTATAGAATCTTTTCCACCCGAAAATAATAAAGCGGGTTTTTCAAACTGTGCTGCAATTTCACGCATTATAAAAATTGCTTCGTCTTCTAACAGTTTTAAATGATTTGTGTTAATTTTAAAATCACTCATTATTTAATATTTTTTATAAATTATTTCCCATTTGTATGTAATCCACATTCTTTTCCTGAATTGTTTTCCCACCACCATCTACCAGCTCTAAAATTCTCGCCAGGTTTAACCGCTCGTGTGCATGGCTCGCATCCAACGCTAACAAACCCTTTGTGATGCAAACTGTTATAAGGAACATTTTTTTCTTTTAAATATTTCATTACATCATCCAAAGACCAATCAAAAAGCGGATTCATTTTAAGCAAATTATAAGCTTTATCATCTGCAATCATTTCCATTTGTGTTCGTCCTGAAGATTGCTCTGCTCTAATTCCAGTAATCCAACACTCCATTCCGGCTAAAGCACGTTTTAAAGGTTCAACTTTGCGGATATTACAACATTCTTTACGGTTTTCGATAGATTCATAAAAACTAAGAGGTCCTTTTTCAGAAATAAGTTTTTCAAGTGCCTCTGTTTGAGGATAATAAACCTTTATTCTTTTATTGTATTTTTCTAAACTTGAGTTAAAGACTTTATAAGTTTCTTCAAAAAGGCGACCAGTATCAAGACTAACGACATTGACATTAATATTATTATCAAATATCATATCAGTAATTACCTGATCTTCAACCCCAAAACTTGTTGTAAACACAACTTTATTTGGAAAGGCATTTGCAATAAATCTAATTTTCTCAACCAGTTCTAATTTTTTTATTTTATTTAAAAGTTCAGTTTTATTCATATTTTATCTTTAATCAACTGAAGAATTCAGCGAAATTAACATTTTTCTTACAACTCGACGACGAATCATGTTATAATGTCTCACATACACACGCATTTTCCCCCATCGTACGACATTCCAAGCTCTTTCGTGAAAGAAGTAAAGTACCATTTTTATCGCCGCTTCGGCTAAGGCTACACCAGTTGCTTTTTCAGTCGCTTGTGGGTCATCTTGAAAAAACCAATATGCCAATAAAAAAGTTGTTGTAGAAGCAATAATACGCCATGTTATGGTTTTTAAGATACTTTTTATAGGTCTTTCCCTAACTTCTACTGACTCTTTAATTTTTTTTTTGTTTTTCGTCATCTAAAATTAATTTAGATTGCAAAAGAACAAAAAGACACGCACTTACTAATTAGCTATAATACTATTTTTTATAGGTATAAATACTAATAAAACATTAACATGCTGAATATCTGATAAATATAAAGTTCGGAGTGAACTAAAGTGCGGAGTGTAGAGCTAAAAGGAAAATTGAAGAGTTTGGAGAAAACTACCCTTCGGGAGTCCAGAGTCCAGAGTACGGAATTGGGAGTTAAAAAGAAAAATTGAAGAGTTTGCAAATTTGTGCTACAGATTGGGTGCAACTATGTGGAGTGCAAAAAAGGAGTTGAAAAAAACTCTTTTCAAAGTTGCACACCGCCAAATTTTATGATTTTGTTTTTAAGTTTTGCACTAAAGCCAACTGGTCGTTTTTCTTCAATTACAAATATTATTTATTCTTTATCGAGCTTTGAAGGAGGTTTTTTATCCAATTGTTTCGCATTTTGACTAGTTACAACTTCTTTTCCAGTTTTTTCTTCAATTTCACGTCTTGTATTTCCTGCAATTGTTCCTCCTTATTTTGCAATTCGTTTGTTATCCGCAAATGATTTTGGGTGTTTTTCTTTTGAAATTTCTGTAGTTGTAGCTTCTGCAAGCATATTTAAAACCAATTCAAGATTTGTCATATGATCTCGCAAATTCGCTTTTTTTAACTCTTTAAGATTTTTATAATGTTTTGTTGAATATCCACTCCAAGCCTTAGTAATTTCATCTGTAAGTATTGCATATTCTTGTCCTTTTTGAACTCCTCTATTTTCCCATTCATCTGTAAGATCCTTTCGAACTTCAATACTTTTGAGTCTTTGATTTATCCATTCTTCACTATAGCCCTTACGCAGATATGTTTCCATTAATCTGTCAATACCAATTTCTGGATCTTCAATCTCATCAATACGTTCACTACCTACCCGAGCAAGCCAAATTTTAAATGGTTCAGCTTTTGGTGATGGTACACTTTGAATCAATCGAAAAAGCAGTTCAGTATCTGCAATATCAGTTAATCTCATTTTCCCATCAGCAGCCATCATTTTCAAACCGTGACAATTCGTCACGGTTTCATTCCCTTCCATTTTTAATCGTTGTTTTAGCTTCCGCCAATAAGATTGCGGATTAACGCTTTCGCTAAGAACTCCGACCACATCAACGATTGAAAAAAACCATTTTTCTTGCTCATTATCTCAATGAGTACGAATCTGCTTATCATTAAAAAGTTTTATTGCAGTATCTTTAGTCATAAACAAAAATTTAAAACACTCTAAAAGTATCTATAAATTTTATATTATCAAATCAATATTTATGATATCGCACCTCGGCTTGTTAGTAACTCGTAAATAAAAGCAACAAAGAAGCCTAAAAAATATTAATTAATCAACAAGCAAAACGCTCGGATTTGCAAATCCGAGCGAGTAAAGAGCAAGTTTATTGTATAATTTTAACGTTTACTTTTTTACAAATTCTTTTAAAGAATTAAGAATTTTTGTCCATTGGTTTTCTGGCATACTTATTTCTCCTGTCATAATTCCGTATTTCTCAGAAATTTTAATTCTATGTTCCGGAATATCTAGCGTCATATCGCCAGCACAAAATGACCAACGAGACCCTATTATTTCGCAAAAATAAAGACTAATTCCAGTAGTTTCTTTCAGTCTATCAGCAATAGCATTTAGACGTTCGTTTATATTAGAAAACTGATTAGAGATTTCCAATATATCTTTAGATGTAAATATCGCGTTCTCCATTACTAATTTGGTCATATTTTTTCAAGAAATTATCATATAATTTACCTTTTTTATAAAAAGGCATTTCTTTAATTTCTGCTAATTCTTTATCAATAAGTGGGAAACCGATTTCCCGAGTTTCGTCAGATGCGTAATCGTCGAGAAATTCTCTATAAGTAAGAACTGCATTTAATTTACAGAATTTACCCTCTTTGCAAGATTTTAGCAAGTCCATAATTTTATCTCCCGTACGACCGCAACGATATCCTGCTGTGCAAAATGATGAAATCATTCCAAGCTTAGCCATTTCTCTAATCATTTCATCAAGACTTCTTGTATCGTTTAGGATGAATTGTTGTTTGTTTTTAATTTGCTTTATTCCCTCAGCTTGTGAAAGAGCTTTTGCTTTTAAAGCATCGGTATAACCGCCAATTCCAATATTACTAGAAGCATCGGTTTGTGTGCAACCAATAGTCATAAGAGCTGTATGCGTTTCAGGTTTTTCTCGAACAGTACAAATTAGTCCTGTATAAGGGACAGACAAGCGTAAAATAGCGACTATTTTTTTCATGTACTGATCACTAACCAAATATTTTGAACCTGTACTTAATTGCGACCCGCTTGCTGGCGTTAAACGTGGAAATGAAATAGTATGTGGTCCGATATCAAACTGACGTTCAAGATCCATTGCATGATAAAGTAATCCCATTACTTCAAATTTCCAATCATAAACTCCAAAAAGTGCCCCAGTTGCAACATCATCAATTCCTGCATCCATAGCACGATGGAGAGCGTAAAGACGCCATTGATAATTTGATTTTGGTCCAGATGGATGAACAATTTTATATGTGGGTTTATGGTAAGTTTCTTGGAATACTTGATATGTACCAATGCCAGCTTCCCAAAGTTTTTTAAGCTCAGAGGTTTCCATTGGAGCTGCATTTACATTTATTCTGCGAATATTACCATAACCTGGTCCTTTAGGAGATTTTTCTTCCACAGAATACGCTGCTTTAATAGATTCTACCATATAATCGGCATCGCTACGTTGATGTTCGCCAAAAACGATAATCATACGCTTATGACCTTCTCTGGTAATAATTCGTGTTTCTTCACGAATTTCGTCCATTGTTAAGATACGACGTTTTTCTTCCGAATTTTCTTTTCTAAACCCACAATATAAACATGAGTTAACACATAAGTTCGAACAATATAAAGGTGCAAAAAAGACAATCCGATTATCATAAACTTTCCGCTTAACTTCGAGGGCAGTAGCATACATTTCCTGCAATAAATCTTCATCTTCTACAGCTAATAATGCAGCAACTTCATCAGGATTAAGGCGTTCAATTGCGAGCGACTTCTGCATTATATCACGAATTCTTTGTTTATCGGGATTTTTATTCTCTTCTAGCTGACGAAGTATTTCTTGTTCGTCAATAAAATCTTTGCCATTAACTAGATACTTGTCGATTTCATCTTGTTTAATGACTTGCTCAGCCCAAATTTGTTTTGTTGCCATTTTCATCTTTTGTTTTTGTTAATACTGATTTTACTTGAATGTGTTTTAACTTACCTATTTTCCCAGTAAGGCTACTGATGTCGTTGGTGGTACCTTCAAGTACTAAAGAAATAATGTTGAGATTTCGATCGCTTAACGGAAGTCCTTGTCTAGCAATTATTATATCACTATGGACGTTTAAAATCGCATTAAGTTCGGGAATAGAAGTTTTTTCCTGTATCAGTATTATTGCTGCGCCAATTCTCTTTTCCATCAGATGTCTCTTTAGGTCAGATAATTAAAATTAAATTCATGTCTTTTAAGACCGACTTTCGCTCTCATTAGACAATACAAAAGTAAAAATATAAATTGGATTTAAAAAGTATTTGGATATGCTATTTAACAGTAATTTGCTGTGATTCTGTGATACTGTGATTCTGTGATTCTGTGATACTGTGATTCTGTGATTCTGTGATTCAATAATCATTGCTTGCATTATAAAATCAATATTACTTTAGCATCTTTTCCAATTCAAAAAACGAGATACCAAATTCTGTTTTTAATTTATTTATTTGCTTTAAGATATTTACTTTATCTACTTTTTGGTTTGATTTTTCGGCAATTATCATCACATTTTTGTGTGTATGTGCATCTGCAATAAATTCGACTACCTTTGTTTTATAGCCGAAATATTCGAGAACTAATGCTCTTATACCGTCTGTTAATAATTCTGCTTGGCGTTCGAGAAAAATACCATGTTTAATTATGGGACTTAAAAGGTTCTCAGCATTTGTCTGTTCCATTTGCTTTCTAATTTGATGCTGACAACAAGGAGCGGTTACTATTAGTTGTGCATTAGTATTAATCCCTTTTGCTATTGCATCATCAGTTGCAGTATCGCAGGCATGTAAAGCAATAATTATATGTGTTTTTTCGATAGCAAAGTTTTGTATTTCGCCTTCAACAAAGTTAAGGTTTGAATACCCCGACTCTATTGCTATTTTATTACAAAGTTCTACGAGTTCTGGTCTAAACTCAACGCCAGTAATATCAGCCTTAAGCTTTAATTGATTTGTTAAATAATCATACAATGCAAAAGTTAAATATCCTTTACCAGAACCCATGTCAACAATTTTTAAACCCGAATCAGTTTTTAAATTGCTTAACATTGAACTCAAAATTTCTATATAATGGTTTAACTGTTTGTATTTATTCTGGGATTTTGCTAAAACCTTACCATTTGCATCAGTAATATCAAGTAAATATAAATATTTTTTATCATCTGATACAGTTATTTTTCTTTCCTTCTTTCTATCATGTTCTAACGAAGGTAGCTTTGTAATACTTGCTTTACTTTGCCGAAAAACGAACTTTTTATCATTAAAATTTTCATAAATAAAATCAGCTTTTATTGTAAACAAAGTTGCGGCATTAAAACCTGTTTGGAGATAATTTGCAATAATTTCGAGTCCTTCGTTAAAAGAATAATTCTTTACTATATCTCGAGTTTTATATCGATATGTAAAGCTAAGTTTTTCTTCATCTTTAATTCGGATTTTCTTTGTAAAAAGCTTTTTTAAATCTGGTTCAGAGCCTTTGTAGTTGGCAAGTGAAATCTTTACAAATGTGTTATTATTAAATGATTCTTTTAGTTCATTTACTATTGAATTTATCTTGTCTATTTTTGTCATTTTGGGTATTTATGTGAGATTATTTTAAAAATGCAAATGTACATTAGTTTGATGGGAATAGGAAATTTAATTGTGTTGGGGGAAAAGTTGCCCGCAGATTTTGTAGAAAAAAATGTGATACAGTGATTCTGCAATCGGTAATCAGTAAGTTGGTGGTCGGTATTCGGTTCCGACGGTTTTGAGTGGATTGGAATAAAGTGTTTTTATGAAAAAAAAAAACTTAAACACAAGGAACACAAAGGAAGCACGAAGGACACAAAGGAAAAAGTGAAGAGCGCTGCACTGAGTTTTTATCGAAGTGTGAAGAGGGAAAAGGGAAAAGTTGCCCGCAAAAAGGAAAAAAAATCTGTGAGCCAGAAAACCTCGGCTTCGCTCAGTGCATCGCATTAGAACATTTGAACGCTTCGACTTCGCTCAACGCATCGCATTTGAACAATAGAAGTAAGAACAAAATTATTTTTCATTTCTTACATTATAGCAACACTCGGATTGGAGCAACACTCGGATTGTAACCGAGCAAAGCGAGCGGAGCATTTAGAGGGCAAACTGGGTGTGGAAAGAGAGAAATCTGTTATTCGGTTTGCAGTATTTATCGAATTGAGTAAGATACTAGCTAAATTTTGCACCTCGAAAACAACAAAATAGCTTCATCAATTCTGCATACTCTATTATTTGACAACCCCTAACCTACTCTTTTGTTTTTGTGATGTAGTTATTGCAATATAAGTTTTCCAGATGAAATAAATTGTTGCTTGTCTTTTATCTGATAAAAATATATTCCACGAGCTACATTTAGGTTTATTTCAAATTGTGGATTTAAAATTTTTGATTGAAATACTTTTTCTCCTGCAATATTGAAAATTTCAATTATAGCATCGTCCATCATTATAGTTTCAATAACGAATTTTCCAGTAAAAGGATTGGGATAAATTTTGATGTTTTTGTCCTTTTGATAATCATTAATTGCTACTATTGTTGTTGTGTTTCTGGTTATTGAAAATTCGGAAGTGTTATTGTTTTGGTCAATTGCAATGCAAGTTAGAAAATCAGAAGCAGTAAGTCCAAAAAGTGTATCATTCCAATTGCCTTGAACATCAGGCATAGTAGTGGACAGATATTCACTGCCTTGCCCATGACCACTTGGGTCGGGAATTGCTTTAAAAATTTGTATTGTGCAAAGTTCTGGGTTTTGAGTATCCAAAAATCCAGATATGATAGTTTTATTAAGTTCTGAAATAAAAATAACGGTATCAATTTCAGGATAATTCATTCCTTCGTTGGGACCAGTATCTAAATCTCCAATATCGTTAGCATTTACCCCTGGTGGAAAGAGGTCAATTCCAAGTCCGCCATTACTGTAAATCGAATTATAAGAAATTAGATGAAAATCGTCATCTGGAAACATAATATAAACGCCATTACCTTCATTATGTGCAATAATATTTGCATCAGCAACGGAACCTCCAATTATTGAATATCGTGGACCCTGCGAAATGCAAATGCCATCACTTCCGTTGCCTAATGGGTTATTATCTATATTAACACCAATTTTATTTTTTGTTATTAATGTACTGTCAGAACCAGTAATATTAATATAAATGCCTTGTTGAAGATTACCTGAAATAATGTTATTATCTATTTTATGCTTAAATGCGGCACCATCTACTACAACTCCAACTGCATTTGGTATGGCGGCAGTACCCTCTGCATTTGTACCAATATAATTGTTTTTTACAATATTCGAATTTGTTCCCATATTGTAAATAAAAACCCCATAGGCAGAATTGCCAGAAATGATATTTCTTTCAGAAGTAGAGCTTCCACCAAGAATATTTCCATAGGAACCATCATCAAATAAAACTCCATAAGTATTAGGAATTGCAATTGTTCCTGTAATGTCTGTCCCAATGTAATTACCAATAATAATATTGCCTTCAGCTCCTGCACCAAAAACAGGAATTCCATAGGCTACATTGCCCGATACAATATTTCTTTCGTTGGCATTAGTTCCGCCGATAGTATTAAATTTTGCTGCACTTTCTAAACTTATACCATCATAATTTCTAAGTGCATTTGTACCAGTTCTGTCAACACCAACATAGTTGCCAATAACAGTACAGTGGCTTACGTCAAGCAAACGAATACCTATATGCTCATTTCCTGAAATAATATTTCTTTCAGCTATAGAAGTTCCACCGATAGTAGTATAATTAGCTCCTGCAATTATTTCTATTCCAATGTAATTACCTGCTGTATCGGTAGCGGTTGCATTAGTTCCAATGTAATTTCCTGTAATGATACTGTTAACTGATGAAGTTCCATAGATTTGAATTCCATACATAAAATTACTTATAGTAAATCCTTTAATCACAGTGCCTGAAGCATTTATTATGCTAAAACAAAAATTGATAGAATTATTATTTCCATTTAAATAAATTTCTGGTCCAAAAGGATTGGTGTCTCCCTGATTTGCTGTTTGCGATGTGCCATCGATGGTTATATTGCTTGTAATAATATAATCAAAAGTGGATAATGGAGAAATTACCCATATTCCCAAACTGGAATTGTAGTTTGGGTCGCTAAGAGGAATATTAAAATTTATGGTATGCGGACCTGGTGATAAAACAAGCATTTGTAAGGCATTTCGTAGCGAGCCATTACCAAAATCATTGGTGTTGATTACTGTAAATGTAGTCGCATTTAAAATTATCGAAATATTCAGAAGTCCAATTAAAATAAGAAACTTTAATTTTGATTTTCTCACAATTATTTATTTTATAAGATTTAATTTTAATACAGTTTGATTTATATAATCAATATTTATCCTGACAAAATAAATTCCAGAAGGAAACAAGCTCTCATCAAGTTGCAACTTAATATTTTGTTCGCCCTTATTTTGATTCCCTTTATAAACAGTTAAAACTTTTTTACATTGATAATCTAAAACAACTATTTCGACATAAGATGGCTTTTGTAAATCATAAAAAATTACTGTAGAATTATTTGTAGGGTTTGGAAACAAAGAGGCTCTCAGTAATGAAAGATTTGCTTTGTCAATTCCAACTATTGTTTCTTTGTTTGATGAGAATTCAGAAGTATTATCATTTTGGTCGGTAGCAGTAGTGGTAATTTCATCTCCATCAACTAAACCAGTTACCATAATTGACCAGTTACCAGAGGCATCAGGAGTGGTGCTACCAAGATATATTTTTCCTTCTCCATGATTAAAAAACAAATCTGGTTCTGCTTTAAAAATTTCTACTGTGGAGTTTTGCGGATTTTGTGTATCTAAAATGCCTGTAATAAAAGTGTTTCCGGTACCTAAATCATATCCAGAAGTTATAATTACTGGAAAATTCATCATATTATTTGGTCCGTTGTCAGTATCGCCTACATCATTTGCATTTACGCCAGCGGGGAAAATATCTATTCCAAGAAAATTGTTGTTAAAAATAAAATTTGCAGATATTTTGTTGTTAATAGTTGTATTATCAACAATAACAATTCCAGCCGAATCATTGTATGCAATTGTGTTTCCATTGCTAACACTCCCGATAATATTATTTTTTGCTCCATTAGTTAACGCAATTCCACTGGCTCCGTTTCCAAGTTCAGTAATTCCATCTATTCCCAAGCCTATTAGATTTCCGACTACTGTATTACTATTTGTATTATCAGTTAGTATAAGTCCAAATGTTTTGTTCCCAGAAATGACATTGTTTTCAATTTTTGTACCTGTAGATAAACTTGCAATACCAATACCTAATTGATTGGCTAAAGGAGCATTACCGCTAAAATCTGCACCAATAAAATTTCCAATAATTTCATTATAGTCAGTTCCGTTATCAGTCAGTTCTATTCCACCATATCGGTTACCTGAAAAAATATTTCTGTCCAAAGAATTATATCCTCCAATAATATTATATTTTGCTCCACCCGCTATTAGCAATCCTACATCATTGGGTATTGTATCTGTTCCCGTTGCATTAGTTCCTAATAAATTTCCTCTGAAAATATTATTATTGCTTCCAGTAGTTACAATAAACAATCCGTAGCTGATATTTCCAGATAACAAATTGTTTTCCATTGTATTATTATTAGAAGCGTCATCAACACATATCCCAGTCGCATTAGGAATTGCATACGTTCCGGTAACATCTGTTCCAATATAATTTCCTGCTATATTATTTTTAGAAACCTGACCGTAATATATAGCACCATAAACTCTATTTCCAGAAATGATATTGCGTTCTTCAGGTGTACTTCCTCCGATGAGATTATATTTTGAAAAAGTATTTATTTCAACGCCATTTGCCTGTATTAGCGTATCTCCGCCAATATAAAATGTAGTAGTTCCTGTAAAATCTGTCCCGATATAATTTCCTGATACAGTATTGCTGTCAGATGCTTCAATATAAACACCAATTTCCCAATTTGCAGAAATCACATTTCGTGCATTGGCATTACTTCCACCAACTATGTTATTGTCGGCATCCGCTTTAATAATAACACCGTAAAGATTACTCAAAGGATTGGTTCCCAAACTGTCGGTTCCAATATAATTTCCAATAATTGTATTGTTATTTGTTCCTGTTCCGTTAAGTAAAATTCCACATTGTATGTTCCCAGAAATAATATTCCTGTGCGATACAGTTAATCCGCCAACGATATTGTTTGCAGCGTTCACAAGCATTACTCCGTTTCCATTTGGTATGGTATCGGTTCCATTGATATTTGTTCCAATAAAATTTCCAAAAATATTATTCCCTATTGATTCACTTCCAGTAATTAAAATACCTCCGTTAGAGTTTCCCGAAATAATATTTCTTACGGAATAAGTTGTTCCTCCAATTGTACAATTATGAGAATTATCGAGAATAATACCTGTAGAATTAGGTATTGAGAACATTCCTGACACATCTGTTCCAATTTTATTCCCAGTAATAGTAATATTATTAGCAGGAGAGAATGCAATTCCAGCTATGGTATTACCCGAAATAGTATTATCTATGATTTCTATATCAGAAGCATTGCCCGAAATACCAATACCGTGGTTATTACTAAACGGAATTGTTCCTGTTGCATCAGTTCCAATATAGTTTTGAGTAATAATATTACCCGTTGCGGCAGTACCAAATATTTGAATTGCAAAATCGCAGTTCCCGAAAATAAAACCTTTCACAGTATTGTTTGGGGAAACAATTCGGAAAGCGTAAGTTAAAGTATTGCTTCCGTCAAAAGATATTTCGGGACCAAAAGCGTTGGTATTTCCCTGATTTGTTGTTTGAGTGCTTGCATCAATTGTAGTATAACCACCTGTAATCATAGGTAAATCACTAAGTGGAGCAATTGTCCAAACTCCTGTGCTTGAATTGTAATTAGGATCTGATGTCGGAATATCGAATGTAATTATATCTGGTCCAAATAGGCTATTAGCATCTGTAATTGCTTGTCGTAAAGAACCAGCCCCAACATCGTTTGTGTTTGTAACAGTAAGGGTAGCAGACAGCATTATTGACGGCAGCATTATTATCAATATTACTGTCATTATTGGTTTCATTTTAGTTGAGTTTTAATGAATGATATGAATAAAGAAATTTTAATAATAATAATTTTTTTTTGATAAATTTATGTAAAAATTCAAACTGTATCATTAAAAAAAACTGATAGTGATTGGCTTTATATTGACCATTCGCAAAACTTAGTCTTTTATACAACGAACAGAATATGCTACTTCTTGGCTACCGTAGTAGCTGTCCACACTACTGCTATTGTAGTTAATAAAGCGGCTCCAGGCATCATTGGCATTGGCTTCTGTCGCACCCCACCAGTGGCCGAATTGTCCAATATGTAGGAATGTTCCACTATTGGCACGATATCCACCTGGAAGAGCTGTGAAGCCAGTTTCGTTTGTTGCATTTTCATTTGGGCTATTCCAGTGCGTTGTGCCAGTTTCTTTCAATTTATCCCCTGCGACCTCTTCGCCATCCAAATATTTGGTTAATTCTGTCCACTCTGCATCGCTTGGTAAATGCCAACCTGAAGGACAAACGCCTTGTACACCACTAGGGTTGGCTGTGCTGCTTTCAGCCATATTCATTGCTGCTGGCCAGTTGTATAATACGCCGTAAGCATCATAATGTGCTGTGGCTTTGGCATCTACAATATTAGTTCCGTCATAATCATATACATAATAATATGAAATGCTAGGTGAACTTGTACTAGGACCAATCACGCTTGGCAAATATTTTAAGTTTTCGGCCATCCATTCTTGGTTTCCAACTATTACAGTTTTGTAAACATTATTATCACGAGAGTCAGTAAACACTCCTCCACTTTCATATAATTTAGTAGTAAAAGATATAGCACTACCATAACCAGTTCCATTTACATTAGTAGCGTAAGCACGTACATAATATTTAGTTCCTGTACTTAATCCACTCAAGTTACTTGAAAATGCTCCTATACCAGTACCGTCTGTTGTTTTGTTATCTGCTATTGTTGGTGTTTGTGCGGTACTCCAACACACACCACGAACACTAACCTCAGATCCACCATCAGAGGTAATATTTCCTCCACTTATCGCCGTAGTTGATATTATATTAGAAACTGTTGTCGTTGTCAATTCGGGTATGTCATCATCCTTATTACAACTATTTGCAAATATAAATATTAATCCTATTAATAATAATGGAATCAAATAAACTGTTTTTTTTCTCATAGTTTTTAGATTTAAATGTTAATACTCATTTTATATTTATTGAATTTAGATTTTTTTTCAATGATTGCTAACGTATGTAGCTTTATATAATTCAGCATTTCAATAAGCTATCATTTTTAAACTTCCCCCTTTTCATTTTTTTTGAACTTTGTTTTGCATTATTCTTATAAAACTTAATATCCGCATTGCTCAATTCCGCATAAAAACAAATAACAAGTACCGTTCCTATATGTAAGTTTTTTTCTTCTCTTGATAGCTTACATTTTTAATATATCATAAAATTGCAAAGATTTAAAATGCATATTTATGATAGTTTCGCTTCATCCCCACTATGCCCAAGAACTATAACAATAACTAATATAATAGAAAAACCACACATTTAACAGGATAAAAATATATAAAAATAACATGAAAACAAATAAATATAGTAGAACAATTCATAAAAACATTTAGAATGCAACTAATGTACTGATTAGCAATACACTAAAATATAGTTTTCTGCTATATAGTCTGTTACTAAAGTCAGTATATGAATCTGAGAGTTCGATACTTCGACAGTTCATTAGGGATTGCATACAGTGTTTTGTGATTATATTTGGTATAATCAAATAATATAATAAATTTTAAAATTGTGAGTTCGTTAAAAGTCGATTTAAAATATCCATTCCAAAATTGTCCACTTTGCTCCTACACAATCTTTTGAGAAAATTTGCCGTTCGCTCGACACTATTTTTTCGACACCATAATCTGTAAAAGCAAATCATCGGTTTGAGTCATACCTTTCGCACCTACTTCGCCTAAATTTCGTATTGTTTTTTCTACATCATCTTCAATAATCCCATCATTCGACGAAATTACCACTCCTTCGATAGCAAGCAATGCTGATTGAATTGCAGCACCAACACCTGTACTAACTTTAAGCGAACATCCTTCTTTTGCTCCATCGCAAATCATACCAGTTATGTTACCAATCATATTTTTAATTGTGTAAATAGTTTCTTTTTCTCCTCCTCCCATTAGGTAAGAAATGCCACAACCTGCACCAGTAGCAGCAACAACGCATCCGCAAAGAGCCGATAAACGACCTAAATATTGTTTAATATGAATTGCTATTAAGTGCGACAACACAAGTGCACGGGCAATTTGCTCATCATCTGATTTTAATTGTAGAGCAACAGAATATATCGGCAAAGTAGCTGTTAAACCTTGATTTCCACTCCCCGAATTACTCATAACTGGTAAAACCGAACCCGACATTCGAGCATCGCTAGCAGCAGCGGTAAGCGACATGGCACTATTCATAATATCATCAGACAATATTCCCTTATCAATGATTTCTTTTAATTTTTTGCCAACCATTAGACCATAGTCTTTTGACAAGCCCTCTTGAGCGATGGCGTAATTGTACTCAACGGTTTTGTGAATAAACTTAATTTGGCTATACGGAACGGTAGTTGCAAAGCTAAAAATACTGTTAACCGAAAGCGGACTAATTACCTTGCTGACACTTCCAATATTTTCATTCTCACCAACTTTTATTTCAGAACTACACTCTATCACTTCATTATTAAACTCAATTTGTGAAATATTTGAGTGCTTTGTTGTAATAATAGCTTTTGATGTATTACCGTTAATTCCATAGCAAATAGCCTCAATATAAAGTTTTTCAGAATCTTTCTTTACGCCAATACTCACTTTTCCTTTTTTTACAAATGCTTTCGCATTACCAACCGTCTCATTATCAACATCTTTCAGCACTTCAAGGCAATCGGATGATTTTCCATAAAATGCACCCAAGGCTGCTGCAATAGGCAGACCAGTAATACCAGTAAGAGGAACACCGACTCCCATTCCATTTTTAAATATATTGGGGCTTAACAAAAGTTCTACTTGTTGTGGCTCTTCGCCTAACACCTCACGAGCCTTTGCTACTGCTAATGCCACGGCAATTGGCTCGGTACAACCAAGTGCTGGAACAACCTCTGCCTTTAATAAATCAATGTAAGCCTGTATATTTTGCATTCGTTAAATAGTTTATTTTTTTTTGCAAATGTATTAAGTTCTGAAGAATAAAAAATGCTAAATGTCAAGTTTTTGTAAATGTATCTGCTGCCTAACAGTTGTTGGTAATTAGCTTTCTTAGATTTTAAACCTATAAACCTAAGTTCGGTATAATTTCCGCTTAGATTTTTATCAAAACACACTCTAATTTAGGTTTGGACCAAATTAATATTAGACATTTGAATTTGATAATTTAAAAAAAAGATGCTAAAGCAAGTGGAAGAAAGAAAAGTTTTCAGAATTAATAAATTATTTAGTTTTTGTTTATTTATTTATTTACTGACGTTTACATTATCCGCTTTAGCTGGTATGTTTTTAGACTTTCCACCATCCGCTTTTGAAGAATAATCTAATTTTGCAGTTTTGGTTTTGTGGTCTTTACAGACGTTTACATTGTCTCAATTTAGTGGCAGAAATAAGATCTGATTTATTTGTCGGCAATGTAAAGTCAAAATTCTACCACAAATTTAAGACCAATCTTTAAATCTAGGGATTGCTGATTTGCGAATAGATTGGGAGTTCTGAAATTACTAACAAAACTCAGATTACAACCGAGTAAGCGGAGGGATATCATTGATTGGGGTAAATAAAATTACCAAAATAAAGCACATTAGAGTTTCACTACAAAAGCAGGTAAAATTGATTAAAGAGTTTTTGGGGTAAAATGCGATATATAGCGGTTTAAATGCTTCTATTATTAAATATATTCATAAATATTTCATTATTTTTCTACAAATTGCTTTTTATTTCGATTTACAATTAGTATTTTTACAGAAATATACAAATAAGCTAAGCATTATTTGGATTTGGAATTATATGTATTAGGGAAGATTGTGAAATTTTATCAAACATATACTACCGTTAGCGTTCATTGTAAAAACCCTGCTTTGTATTACAAATATTACGATGAAATGAGTATTGCGTGATAATGCTAAGGCAAATGATGTTACTACCATAAAAATATTAGACGCTTTTTTGAAATAAGTGATTAACTAGATTAATAAACAAGAATCAATAATAATAAAAACTTGACACTAATGAAAAACTTGATGATTTTAATTTGTTTTGTGACTTCTGTTAATTTGACATTTGCCCAACAATTTTCTGGAGCAAGTGCGTACTCAACAGAATTTGATGACTATTTATATGATTTCTCAGTTTTAAATGGTAAGCCATATAAACTAATTAAACAAAAGCTTCTTTCGTATCCCGAGGTGGTGTATGCATCTATGCTTGATGGTCTTGCCATAACTGTTAATCCATTATATTTAGGAAATGAATATTCGAACTTACATCTAACATTAGATGGTGGTGGAAATGTTTATATAACAGGAATTTACGAGCAGAAAATAATTTACGACACATCTTACTTGTTTATTAGTAAGTTAAATAGTGAGGGTAATTATATATGGTCTAAACTCTACGAAAAACAAAGCGATACAATTGAGATTTATAACGATGTGGAAAATTTCATATATGTTCATGACAAGCATGTACTTTATAAATTTGATTACAATGGCAATACTATTTGGGCTAAAAACCATGTAGGCAATATTAAGTTATACAAGAACAACTTTTATAATTTAGTTCCAGTAAATGTTCAAGAAACAGTTTTATATGGAAATATTTGTGATTCAATCATATTACAAAAATTAGATACTTCCGGTAATCAGATTTTTCAAAAAACAATTAATATTGGCACAATGATTTCAACAGATTGTTCTTTAAGTATTTTAGATGACAAATTATTTATTAGTAATAGTTATTGGGGCGAACTAAATCTTGATCCACCAAATACTAGCAATGTCTTTGAAAATAACGCTACAGGAGGTATATGGGGTTCTGTTGCAGCTCTTAACAATTACTTAGCAATTTATGATACAATTGGAAACCTATTGTTAGCTAATTCCAAACCAAATTATCCGCGATTGAAATATGCTTGCGTAGATTCTGCTGGCAGTCTGTATTTTGCAGGTACTATGGGCTCCAGAACAGACTTTGATTTAATAACGAATGATTCGATAATTGTAAATAAGTCAGCAAATGAAATTTCATTTATTGCAAAATATTCTAACGATCTTAATTTTTATTGGAGTCGTGCAATTACAGGATTAATTAAATATATTGGCATTAGTCATTATGCAATTGGGAATATAGAAAAATTAGATATCGCCGGTGAATTTGATGGAAATATTAATTTAAATCTCGCCTATCCAGATGAAATGATTTTCGAAAGCGAAGGGGTAGATTTGTTTGATGCATCATATACTAATCTGAATAATAACATTTCGCAATCAGATGTAAGAGATAATAACTATGATGATGGCATAAATTTATATCCAAACCCAGGTACAGGAGTGTTAAACATTCAAAGTAATTCTACAGATTTGTATATAGAGGTATTTGATTTATCGGGAGAACTAAGATATAATGATTTTTTAAGTAAAAACACTTTAAAGACAATAGATTTATCAGACTTAAATAATGGATATTATTTAGTGCGTTTAAAAAGCAAAAATAAAATTTACCAAAAGAAATTAATAATCTGCAAGTAATAACAACGATCACAAGCATTTTGTAAAAGTACTGTCAGGTATAGTGTTTAATGCCAAGACAAAAGCAATACGCTCGTAGAAATAACTCTTCCAGAAAACAATGAGCAAATTTTTGTAAGCAAATATCAAACTGTTCTAGCGAGCAGAGATGAATTAAAGAAACTTATTGACGAGAAAGCGTAAAAAACAACGAAACGCTAATAACACCTATGTGTAATGCGAAAAGCGGCTGTAACCGTTCGTAAGTCACGCTTCCGTTCACCGCCAAATTTTTTAATTTGGCTTTTAGCTAGAAAATATAAAAACAAAATTCAAAAATTTGGCTTTGTGGGTACTTTTATAAGGATAGTTCATTGAATTCCTGCACTCCACATACACGCAACCGTTATCGCCAATCCCCCTTCGACCCAAAATATCGATGAATATTTTCGCTAACGATTGTATCTTTACATTGAGTTTCATGTAGAGACCGGTTTTCAAAATGGTGCTTTTAAAGTCCGAGCGCAATCCTGGTCCGAA
>Ga0265295_1003239_pt1 | contig 24152 bp, 20 predicted proteins | sample Munlansysbiofilm_FD_192503 | JGI IMG/M metagenome (GOLD analysis project Ga0265295, IMG submission 192503) | Leachate microbial communities from a municipal landfill in Southern Ontario, Canada - Methane capture system biofilm | ecosystem: Engineered > Solid waste > Landfill > Unclassified ...
CATGTGAGAGTAGGTCATCGTCAAGCTTATACAGCAAAACCCCAGATCAGTGATGGTCTGGGGTTTTTTTATGCGTCAAAGAAAATCTGTATTGGCGGATTCAATCCGAGCTTAAAAACAGCAATCTTGACGATGCAGGTGGGCTGCATGCAAGTTATTGATGTTTTACCGCTCTGGTTGCGCGCTTCACAGATATAGCGCAGTCCTGTTAGTCATAGCTGCTACTGTTGCTGAGCTGGACGCTTATAGACGCCTGCCCAGTATGAATTCAGTGGTATTAATTACCTTTATTTTGAATAAGCAGCATAATGCGTAACCGCATGTGAAGGTATCTAATGAGTATGTTAAAACTATTAACGTTATTGGCTGATGGATGTTTTCACTCAGGCAATGATCTTGGTTATGAGATTGGTGTCAGTCGCGCCGCTGTATGGAAGCGTTTACAGCGATTAACTGATGAGTTTGGCCTTGAGGTGCAAAGTGTTCCTGGTAAAGGTTATCGCTTAGCTTATCCTTTAAGTTTATTAAAATCAGATATTCTACGAACTAGCTTTCCATCTTTACCAATATTTATTTATGACTCGATCGGATCTACTAATGATGAGGCAAAGAAATTATTGGCAATAAGTGCTGCGCCGTTTGCTGTTTTGGCAGAGCACCAATTAGTTGGGCGGGGGCGAAGAGGTCGTGAATGGTGCAGTCCTTATGCTCAAAATCTATATTTATCTTTTGTTTGGCCGATTTCTCAAGGTATGGCGCAAGTCGATGGGTTAAGTTTGGTCGTCGGGCTGGCTGTTGTGCGTGCCGTAGAAAAGGTTATTGGAACCGCTGCGCAGTTAAAATGGCCTAATGATGTTTTGATTAATAATCAGAAAGCTGCAGGGATTTTACTTGAGCTTGTTGGGGATCCGGCTGACTTATGCCATGTCGTCATTGGTATAGGAGTTAACCTTAATATGACTGGGGCCAATCAAGTAATAGATCAGCAGTGGACATCATTATATAAAGATACGGGTCAGCAAATTGATAGAACGGCATTTGCTCAAAATCTTCTCGATGAGTTAGATCGTTATTTGGATAAGCAAAAAACGTATGGTTTTCCTAGCCTCAAGAATGAATGGCTTAGTGCGCATGCGTGGCAGGGGCGTAATGTTATTTTATCTGCAGGTCACGAAAAAGTATGGGGGAAGATTATAGGGGTTGGTAATAAGGGGGAGATCTGCCTGCTAGTGGATGGTAATGAGCGTTTGTTTGTTGGTGGCGAACTAAGTCTAAGGTTGCAAGATGATACTTGAGATCGATTACGGCAATACGCGTTTAAAATGGCGTTTATTGAATTGCACTAACATGGATTGTATCGCTCGCGGGGCTGTTATTAATCCAGAAGAACTTTTGCAAGCGATAGGTAAGCATGCACAAACACCGGTACGGTTTTGTCGAGTGTGCTCTGTGCGAACAGCTGTTGATAATAATAGGTTATCGGAGTTAATTAAGCGGTGGTTTGAGATTGAACCGGTTTATGCTGTTGCAACAGAGCAGCTTGCAGGTGTGGTGAATGGCTATAGCAATGCTGCTAAGTTAGGTGTTGATCGCTGGCTTGTAATTGTTGCGGCTTATGCGTTCACAAATAATGCTTGCGTTGTATTTGACTTTGGAACAGCTCTCACGGTTGACTACGTTAATGATGAAGGTGTTCATCTGGGGGGCTGCATAGCTCCAGGTCAGCGTATGATGAGAGCAGCATTGAGTGCTGATGCACAACAATTAGCTGATATCCCTGTAGTCTTTACCAGTACTCAGTTAGTGTGCGGTGAGAATACTCAGTCGGCCATATCTTGTGGGGTGTCTGCTATGATGAGAGGATTTGTTAAAGATCAATTATTTAGTGCGGAGCGTTTACTAGGTTCTGGTTTTGATATTTTTTGTACTGGTGGTGATGGCTCTGTGGTAAACGTAGCGTCGAATATTGCAGTGCTAGATAATGATTTGGTGTTTAAAGGGCTCGCGATTGCTTGTCCCTTTATTGCGGGAGTGTAAGTCAATGCGGTGGTTGTTTTTAGGATTACTTATAGTAAACGCACTATATTTTGTTTGGAGTCAGCAAGATTTTGTAGCTGAAACCGTTGCGATTAATTCGGTTGTGTTACAGAAAGACGCAAGACCGCAGGCGGTTAAACTGATTAATGAGGCTGCTAATTTGCACAAACAGCGGCAGCCTGCTGAATCACGTATTGATCAATCAGAGATTATGTTGCTGGGAGGTTTTGCTGATGAGCAGTTGATTCAAACCTTACAGCAGCGTTTATTGAGTCTGGATATTCAGTCAACGATTACATCGCTAGATAACCAGGTTGATATTGAATACTGGGTGTACCTTGCTCCACTTGCTTCACGTCAAGCGTCGGTGAGGCAGCTGAAAGAGATGCAGGCGCGTAAAATAGAGGGCTATTTAATTACTCAAGGAGAGCTAACTAATGGTATTTCTCTGGGCATGTTTGCTCGAGAAGACTCAGCAAAAAGTGTTGCTGAGCGCCTCAAGGAGGCCGGGTATGAGCCTTTGGTTAGACCTATTCAACGTTCGCAGCGTTTATATTGGGTGATTATTGGTGAGAATAGTCGACGTTTGGTTGATCAGTCTCTTCTTCGGCAGCTGGTGTTAGACTTTGCTGAAATGAAGCATTTGCTATTGCCGAGTGACAAACCTATAGGTCAGTAATAAGCAACACGGTGCTGAGAGCTAAAATATCCATTTAAAATGCATAGATAGCTTGACATTAAATCCGATTTAGCGGATAGTACCGCCTCGCTTAAGGAGGGGTTCCCGAGCGGCCAAAGGGATCAGACTGTAAATCTGACGCGTGAGCTTCGAAGGTTCGAATCCTTCTCCCTCCACCAATTTTAAGCAAATGCAATGCGGGTATAGTTTAGTGGTAGAACCTCAGCCTTCCAAGCTGATGATGCGGGTTCGATTCCCGCTACCCGCTCCAATTGCTTTTGCAATATTTTGCTCATGTAGCTCAGTTGGTAGAGCACACCCTTGGTAAGGGTGAGGTCAGCGGTTCAACTCCGCTCATGAGCTCCATAGCTAACAGAAAGGCAGATATGTATATATCTGCCTTTCTTGTATGTGTTTTAAAATAAGTGCGCTCAATCAGAGGGTGGTAGTAATGGCTAAGGAAAAATTTGAACGTAATAAACCGCACCTGAACGTTGGTACCATTGGTCACGTTGACCACGGTAAAACCACGCTGACAGCTGCGCTGACTCGTGTTTGCCATGAAGTTTTTGGCGGAACAGGTGTATCGAAAGGTTACGACCAGATCGATAACGCGCCTGAAGAAAAAGCACGTGGTATCACCATTAACACGTCTCACGTAGAGTACGACTCACCAATCCGTCACTACGCGCACGTTGACTGCCCGGGTCACGCTGACTACGTTAAAAACATGATCACTGGTGCTGCTCAAATGGACGGCGCTATTCTTGTTTGTTCAGCTGCTGACGGCCCTATGCCACAAACTCGTGAGCACATCCTCCTGTCTCGTCAGGTTGGTGTTCCGTACATCGTTGTGTTCCTGAATAAAGCGGACATGGTTGATGACGAAGAGTTGTTGGAATTGGTTGAAATGGAAGTGCGTGATCTGCTTAGCATGTACGATTTCCCAGGTGACGACACTCCAATCATTACTGGTTCTGCGCTAATGGCGTTGGAAGGTCGTGATGAGAATGGTCTTGGAACAACTGCAGTAAAAACTCTGGTAGAGACTTTAGACTCTTACATTCCAGAGCCAGTACGTGCAGTGGATCAGCCATTCTTGATGCCAATTGAAGACGTGTTCTCTATCTCAGGTCGCGGTACTGTAGTAACAGGCCGTATTGAGCGTGGTATTGTTAAAGTCGGTGAAGAAGTTGAAATCATCGGTCTGAAGGACACTGTAAAGACTACCTGTACGGGTGTTGAAATGTTCCGCAAGTTGCTCGACGAAGGTCGTGCTGGCGAGAACGTTGGTGTTCTGTTGCGTGGTACTAAGCGTGAAGATATCGAGCGTGGTCAAGTATTGGCTAAGCCTGGTTCAATCAAGCCGCATACTCGCTTTGAAGCAGAAATTTACGTGCTGTCAAAAGAAGAAGGTGGACGTCACACTCCATTCTTTAAAGGTTACCGTCCACAGTTTTACTTCCGTACAACTGACGTAACAGGCAGCTGCGAACTTCCAGAAGGCGTTGAAATGGTAATGCCAGGTGATAACGTGAAACTTGACGTTACCCTGATTGCACCAATCGCCATGGAAGAAGGTCTACGTTTCGCGATTCGCGAAGGTGGCCGTACCGTAGGTGCTGGTGTTGTTGCAAAAATTATCGCATAAGGCTTGAACTTGTTGCGTTAGGTCGGCATAATAGCCGGCCTAGCAATGTTCTAGGCCAGTAGCTCAATTGGCAGAGCGACGGTCTCCAAAACCGTAGGTTGGGGGTTCGATTCCCTCCTGGCCTGCCAGCTTTCTAATTAGCTGGCAATCCAATTTAGGATTCTAAGTAATGAATGCAAAAACTGAATCCAAGGTAAGTCGTTTAGATTCTGTTAAGTGGTTGGTTGTTGTCGCGCTTGTTGCATTGGGCGTTGTTGGTAATCAATATTTTGCTGCTGAATCAATTCTTTATCGAGTACTAGGGCTTCTTGTTCTGGCTGCTATAGCGACTTTCGTTGCTGTCCAAACGGCAAAAGGCCAAGCTTTTCTGACTTTAGCTAAAGAATCACGCGCTGAAATACGTAAGGTTGTTTGGCCAAATAGACAAGAAACTACGCAAACCACATTGATTGTGGTTGTGGTGGTTTTAGTAATGGCGCTCTTGCTTTGGGGACTTGATTCGTTCCTTGGGTGGCTTGTCTCATTGATTGTAGGTTAAGGGTGCTCTGTGGCTAAGCGTTGGTATGTGGTTCACGCCTATTCAGGCTACGAAAAACAAGTAATGCGTCATTTGCTTGAGCGCATCAAATTCGCTGAAATGGAAGACGAGTTTGGCGATATTCTTGTTCCGACTGAAGAAGTCGTTGAAATGAGAAATGGTCAGAAGCGTAAAAGCGAACGTAAGTTCTTTCCAGGTTATGTGCTTGTTCAGGTTGAAATGAATGAGGCAACTTGGCATTTAATTAAAGATACGCCGCGAGTGCTCGGTTTTATCGGTGGTACAGCAGATAAGCCTGCGCCAATCACTGAGAAAGAAGCTGATGCGATTTTGCGTCGTGTTGAAGACAGTGGTGATAAGCCACGTCCGCGTACATTGTTTGAGCCGGGTGAAACTGTGCGGGTCAATGATGGGCCATTTGCGGATTTCAATGGTGTTGTTGAAGAAGTTAATTATGAGAAAAGCCGTTTGCAAGTGGCTGTGCTTATTTTTGGTCGCTCCACGCCAGTGGAACTTGAATTTGGTCAGGTGGAAAAAGTCTGATATTTTTTAAGGATCTGCCCTGCAACTTTTAGTTGCGGGGTTTTTTTGTCAAAGGATTGCGAAATAAATTAACGGGAAGCCTTCGGGCGTTATACCCATTTGGAGTGAATCATGGCTAAAAAGATTCAAGCTTATATCAAGCTGCAAGTTAAAGCAGGTCAGGCGAACCCTTCGCCACCAGTTGGTCCAGCGTTGGGTCAGCATGGTGTGAATATTATGGAGTTTTGTAAGGCGTTTAACGCGAAAACTCAAGGTGTTGAAGCGGGTTTGCCTACACCAGTAATTATTACTGTATACAGCGATCGTAGTTTTACTTTTGAGACAAAAAGTACGCCGGCTGCTGTATTGTTGAAAAAAGCTGCAGGTGTATCTTCTGGTTCAGCGCGTCCCAATACCCAGAAAGTCGGTACGGTGACTCGCGCACAATTAGAAGAAATTGCAAAAGTTAAAGATGCTGATTTAACTGCATCTGATCTTGATGCTGCTGTTCGTACCATTGCTGGCTCTGCGCGCAGCATGGGCTTGAACGTGGAGGGCGTATAATGTCTAAGCTTTCAAAACGTCAACAAGCTATCGCAGCTAAAGTAGAGTCAGGTAAACAGTATTCCTTTGAAGCAGCGGCGAATTTATTAAATGAGCTGTCTACTATCAAATTTAAAGAATCAGTAGATATAGCAATTAACCTCGGTGTTGATCCGCGTAAATCGGACCAAGTCGTCCGTGGTGCTACGGTAATGCCGAACGGTACAGGTAAAACTGTACGTGTTGCCGTGTTTGCCCAAGGTCCTGCTGCTGAAGCTGCTTTGGCTGCTGGTGCGGATAAAGTAGGTATGGATGATTTGGCTGCAGAAATGAAAGCCGGCGATCTAAATTATGATGTTGTTATTGCTTCTCCTGATGCAATGCGCGTTGTTGGTCAATTAGGTCAGGTGCTGGGTCCTCGCGGTCTGATGCCTAACCCTAAAGTTGGCACTGTGACACCTGATGTAGTTACAGCAGTCAACAATGCTAAAGCAGGTCAAGCACGTTTTCGTACTGACAAAAACGGTATCATTCATGCTGCGATCGGCCAGATTGATTTTGAACCAGCTAAACTCAAGCAAAACGCTGAAGCGTTATTGGCTGAGATACGCCGCTTGAAGCCGTCCTCATCAAAAGGCATCTATGTAAAGCGTGTTACTTTAAGCAGTACAATGGGTCCAGGTCTGATTATTGATCAGTCAAGCCTAGAAGACAGCAAGTAACTGTCACGCTGAAAATTTGGGGTCCCTGCTTAGCGGGGGCCGTCAAAGACCGTAGGTGGCTTGGTCTTAATAAATATGTCTAGTGCATATTAGCCTACGTAGATGGTGCTCCCGGTTCTTTTTTGAATCAGACACCAAAGAAACGCTCGGTTTACTGAGTGAAATGTAATAAGCAGGAGTAAAACCCGTGGCAATTAGACTCGAAGACAAGAAAGCTATCGTCGCTGAAGTCAACGAGGCTGCCCAAGCTGCCCTTTCCGCTGTTGTGGTTGATGCCCGCGGCGTGACAGTGAGCGCTATGACCGGACTCCGTAAAGAGGCCCGTGAAGCAGGTGTTTATGTACGTGTTGTGCGTAATACATTATTGCGTCGCGCTGTTCAAGGAACTCAATATGATGTCCTTAACGACGTGTTCACAGGTCCGACCTTAATTGCTTTTTCTAATGACCATCCGGGCGCTGCTGCTCGTATTTTCAAAGAATTTGCTAAAGGTCAGGATAAGTTTGAGATCAAAGCAGCCGCTTTTGAAGGTAACTTGATTGCAGCCAACCAAATCGACGTATTGGCAACCTTGCCAACATTCGACGAAGCGGTTTCTCAGTTGATGAGTGTTATCCAAGGCGCGACCAGCAAGCTGGCTCGCACACTTGCAGCAGTTCGCGATCAGAAAGAAGCAGAAGCCGCTTAAGGTTTCGTTCTTTATACAAATTTTTGATTTTGGTGGCTTAATTTAAGTCATCACCAATATAGGAAGCATAGAGTCATGGCTCTTACTAACGAAGATATTCTTAACGCCGTTTCAGAAATGTCAGTAATGCAAATTGTTGAACTGATCACTGCAATGGAAGAAAAATTCGGCGTGACTGCTGCTGCTGCATCTGGTCCAGCTGCCGCTGTTGCCGCTGTTGCTGAAGAGAAAACTGAATTCACCGTTATGCTGTTAGAAGCTGGCGAGAAGAAAGTTAACGTGATTAAAGCAGTGCGCGAGCTGACAGGTCTAGGCCTGAAAGAAGCTAAAGCTGTTGTAGACGGCGCTCCAGGCGTTGTTAAAGAAGATGTATCAAAAGACGAAGCTGAAGCAGCTGTTAAAACGCTGGAAGAAGCAGGTGCTAAAGTCGAGCTTAAATAAGCTTGATTCAGCATAACAGCCTGAGCAAAGGGCTGATGGCTGGTGACTAATGTCACCGGCCTTTTTCCGTTATAGCGAGTCTTTAGAGTGGATGCTTGATGCAGAACTCAAATCGCTTTCAGACAGAAAAATAAATATTTGCACGATTTATTGGGTATTTCCGCCGGAAGTATCCTAGAAGCAGGTGACCAAGCTGGGGAACGCTGATGGCTTACTCATATACTGAGAAAAAACGTATCCGCAAGGACTTTAGCAAGCTGCAGGATGTGATGGATGTGCCTTATCTATTGGCAATCCAACTGGATTCTTATAGAGAATTTCTGCAGGCAGGCGTGAGCAAGGAGCAGTTCCGTGATATTGGCCTGCACGCAGCCTTTAAATCGGTCTTTCCGATTATTAGTTACTCAGGTAACGCGGCTCTTGAATACGTAGGGTATCGTCTTGGCGAGCCCGCCTTTGATGTTAAAGAATGCTCTTTGCGCGGTGTCACGTATGCCGTGCCATTGCGTGTGAAAGTGCGCTTGATTATTTTTGATCGTGAGTCTTCAAGTAAAGCGATTAAAGATATTAAAGAGCAAGAAGTCTATATGGGCGAAATCCCATTAATGACTGAAAACGGTACCTTTGTAATTAATGGTACTGAGCGAGTTATTGTTTCCCAGCTGCACCGCTCACCGGGTGTGTTCTTTGACCACGACCGTGGTAAAACGCATAGCTCAGGTAAACTTTTATATTCAGCGCGTATTATTCCATACCGTGGTTCTTGGCTCGATTTTGAATTCGATCCTAAAGATTGCGTGTTTGTACGTATTGACCGTCGTCGTAAATTGCCTGCGTCTGTATTGTTACGTGCGCTTGGTTACACGACTGAAGAAGTTCTGCAAACCTTTTACGCTACTAACGTGTTCCATGTCTCAGCAGATGAAATCAGTCTTGAGCTGGTGCCACAACGTTTACGTGGTGAAATTGCTTCTTTCGACATCAAAGATGATAAAGATAAAGTTATCGTTGAAGAAGGTCGTCGGATTACTTCGCGACACATTAATCAACTGGAAAAAGCAGGCATCACCAAGCTTGTTGTTCCTGCTGAGTACATTATTGGCGTCACTGCAGCCAAAGCCATTGTTCATCCTGCGACCGGTGAAATCCTCGTTGAGTGCAATACTGAGCTGACTGCTGAAACATTGCAGCAAATCATTGATGCCAAAGTTGTGCAGATTGAATCGCTATACACTAACGACATTGACTGCGGTCCGTTTATTTCAGACACCCTGAAAATCGACGGCACCACCAATCAGCTTGAAGCATTAGTGGAAATTTATCGCATGATGCGTCCTGGTGAGCCACCAACCAAGGATGCGGCAGAGAACTTATTTAAAAACTTGTTCTTTGCTACAGAGCGTTATGATCTATCTGCTGTTGGTCGGATGAAGTTCAATCGTCGTATCGGTCGTACTGAAATTCTCGGCGAAGGCGTGCTCAGCAAAGAAGACATTGTTGATGTGCTGAAGACTATCGTTGCGATCCGTAACGGTCACGGTATTGTTGATGATATTGATCACCTCGGTAATCGACGCGTACGTTGCGTTGGTGAAATGGCGGAAAACCAATTCCGTGTTGGTCTGGTTCGTGTCGAGCGTGCAGTTAAAGAACGTTTGTCGATGGCTGAAAGTGAAGGTTTGATGCCGCAAGATCTTATTAACGCTAAGCCGGTGGCTGCTGCTGTTAAAGAGTTCTTTGGATCCAGCCAGCTTTCACAGTTTATGGACCAAAATAACCCGCTGTCAGAAATTACCCACAAGCGTCGCGTCTCAGCACTCGGCCCAGGCGGCTTGACGCGTGAGCGTGCTGGCTTTGAAGTGCGTGACGTACACCCAACACACTATGGTCGTGTTTGCCCAGTTGAAACCCCAGAAGGGCCAAACATTGGTTTGATCAACTCTTTGGCAACGTATGCACGTACCAATAGTTATGGTTTCCTTGAGAGCCCATACCGTGTAGTAAAAGACAGTAAAGTAACGGACGAAATTGTTTTCTTGTCTGCCATTGAAGAATCTGATCATGTGATTGCTCAGGCTTCGGCAGCGATGAACGCAGACAACATCCTCACCGAGGAGTTGGTAACTGTTCGTCATATGAACGAAACCACTGTTAAAGCTCCAGAAGATGTGACTTTGATGGATGTGTCTCCGAAGCAGGTTGTATCTGTTGCGGCTTCATTGATTCCGTTCCTTGAACATGATGATGCTAACCGTGCATTGATGGGTTCGAACATGCAACGTCAAGCAGTTCCAACACTGCGTGCTGACAAGCCTCTTGTCGGTACGGGGATGGAACGCAACGTTGCTCGTGACTCAGGTGTGTGTGAAGTTGCTCGTCGTGGCGGCGTGATCGAATCGGTTGATGCCAGCCGTATTGTTGTGCGCGTCAATGATGATGAAGTTGAAACAGGTGAGGCAGGTGTCGATATATACAACCTGACGAAGTACACCCGTTCTAACCAGAATACCTGTATCAACCAGCGTCCATTAGTGCGTAAAGGCGATTCAGTGGCGCGTGGTGATATTATGGCTGATGGCCCATCCACCGATATGGGTGAGTTGGCGTTAGGTCAAAATATGCGCGTGGCATTTATGCCTTGGAACGGCTACAACTTTGAAGATTCCATCTTGCTGTCTGAGCGTGTTGTAGAAGAAGATCGCTACACCACAATTCACATTCAAGAACTGACTTGCGTATCACGTGACACCAAACTCGGTGCTGAAGAAATTACTTCGGATATCCCTAACGTTGGTGAAGCGGCGCTGAACAAGCTGGATGAAGCCGGTATTGTTTATGTTGGTGCGGAAGTAGAAGCGGGTGACATTCTGGTTGGTAAAGTTACACCTAAAGGTGAGACGCAGCTGACGCCAGAAGAAAAACTGTTGCGTGCTATTTTTGGTGAGAAAGCCTCTGATGTTAAAGATACGTCTTTGCGTGTACCGACAGGTACTAAAGGCACTATCATTGATGTACAAGTGTTCACTCGTGATGGTGTTGAGCGTGATGCGCGCGCCTTGTCGATTGAAAAATCACAGCTTGATGAAATCCGTAAAGATTTGAACGAAGAGTTTCGTATTGTTGAAGGCGCAACCTTTGAACGTCTGCGTAGCCACTTAGTGGGTGCTAAAGCAGAAGGCGGTGCCGGTGTTAAGAAAGGCACTGAAGTGACTGATGCTATCCTTGATGGTATTGAGCACGGTCAGTGGTTCAAATTACGTATGGTTGAAGATGGTTTAAACGAGCAGCTTGAAAAGGCGCAAGCGTATCTATCAGATCGCCGTAAATTGTTAGACGACAAGTTCGAAGACAAAAAACGTAAGCTTCAGCAGGGCGATGATTTAGCACCTGGCGTACAAAAAATCGTCAAAGTCTACTTGGCAATCAAGCGTCGCATTCAGCCTGGCGATAAAATGGCCGGTCGCCACGGTAACAAGGGTGTGGTATCGGTAATTATGCCGGTCGAAGACATGCCGCATGATGCTGACGGTACCCCGGTTGATATCGTACTGAACCCGCTGGGTGTTCCTTCGCGGATGAACGTAGGTCAGATTCTTGAAACACACCTTGGCTTAGCGGCTAAAGGTTTAGGCGCGAAGATCAATCGTATGCTCGAAGAGCAGCGTAAGGTCACTGAGCTGCGTGCTTTCTTGCATCAGATTTACAATGAAATCGGCGGCGCTGACGAAGATCGAGTTGATCTCGATGGCTTATCAGATCAAGAAATTATGGATCTGTCTGAAAACCTGCGTGCGGGTGTGCCAATGGCAACACCAGTGTTTGATGGTGCTTCAGAGCTTGAAATTAAAGCCATGCTGAAATTAGCAGATCTTCCAGAAAGCGGTCAGATGACGCTGTATGATGGTCGCACTGGTAATGCTTTTGATCGTCCTGTGACTGTTGGCTATATGTACATGCTGAAGTTGAACCACTTGGTGGACGACAAAATGCATGCGCGTTCAACAGGCTCATACAGTCTTGTCACGCAGCAACCTCTGGGCGGTAAAGCACAGTTCGGTGGACAGCGCTTTGGTGAGATGGAGGTGTGGGCATTGGAGGCATACGGTGCTGCATATACTCTACAAGAAATGTTGACCGTGAAATCGGATGACGTGAACGGCCGTACTAAAATGTATAAAAACATTGTAGACGGAGATCATCGTATGGAGCCTGGCATGCCAGAGTCTTTCAACGTACTGATCAAAGAAATTCGTTCGCTCGGTATCGATATCGAACTGGAAACCGTTTAACACGCGTGCGTATTAGGAGCGGAGTAGAGATACCCGCTCCCCGCTCCGTCAGGAGGAAAGGCCTTGAAAGATTTACTGAATTTATTAAAAAACCAGAATCAGGTTGAAGAGTTTGACGCGATTAAAATCACGCTCGCTTCTCCAGAAATGATTCGCTCTTGGTCGTTTGGTGAAGTTAAAAAGCCAGAAACGATCAATTACCGCACTTTTAAACCTGAGCGTGACGGTCTATTCTGTGCCAAGATTTTTGGCCCGGTAAAAGACTACGAATGCTTATGCGGTAAATATAAGCGTCTTAAGCATCGCGGTGTAATTTGTGAGAAATGTGGCGTTGAAGTCGCGCTCTCTAAAGTGCGTCGTGAGCGCATGGCTCATATCGAACTTGCATCACCTGTTGCGCATATCTGGTTCTTGAAGTCCCTGCCAAGCCGTATTGGTTTGTTGCTGGATATGACGCTGCGTGATATCGAGCGTGTTCTATACTTTGAAAGCTATGTTGTGATTAATCCAGGCATGACTACGCTGGAGAAAGGTCAATTGCTCAATGATGAGCAGTACTTTGAAGCGTTAGAAGAGTTTGGTGATGACTTTGACGCCCGTATGGGTGCTGAAGCGGTTCGTGAATTGTTAATGGAAATTGATCTCGAACACGAGATTAACGCCTTGCGTGAAGAGATTCCGCAGACTAATTCAGAGACTAAAATAAAGAAACTTTCTAAGCGTTTAAAGCTGATGGAAGCATTCTTTGGTTCGGGTAACAAACCTGAGTGGATGGTGATGACAGTTCTGCCTGTCTTGCCGCCTGATTTGCGTCCGTTGGTACCGTTGGATGGAGGTCGTTTTGCCACATCTGATTTGAACGACTTATATCGTCGTGTGATCAACCGTAATAACCGTTTGAAGCGTCTGCTGGATCTATCTGCACCGGACATTATCGTGCGCAATGAAAAGCGTATGTTGCAAGAGTCTGTTGATGCGCTGTTAGATAACGGTCGTCGTGGTCGTGCGATCACTGGCAGCAACAAGCGTCCATTGAAATCTTTGGCTGATATGATCAAAGGTAAGCAAGGTCGTTTCCGTCAGAACTTGCTCGGTAAGCGTGTGGATTACTCCGGTCGTTCGGTGATCGTGGTTGGTCCTGCATTGCGCTTGCATCAGTGCGGTTTACCGAAAAAAATGGCGCTTGAGTTATTTAAGCCGTTTATTTTCGGAAAACTTGAACAGCGCGGTTTAGCGACAACCATTAAAGCGGCGAAGAAAATGGTTGAGCGTGAATTGCCTGAAGTATGGGATGTTTTAGCTGAAGTGATTCGCGAACATCCAGTGCTTCTTAACCGAGCACCAACGTTGCACCGTTTAGGTATTCAAGCGTTTGAGCCGGTATTGATTGAAGGTAAAGCCATTCAATTACACCCGTTGGTTTGTGCGGCCTATAACGCCGACTTTGACGGTGACCAAATGGCTGTTCACGTGCCGTTGACGCTAGAAGCGCAACTTGAAGCGCGTGCTTTGATGATGTCAACCAACAACATTCTATCGCCAGCAAACGGTGAGCCAATTATTGTACCTTCGCAAGACGTTGTTCTTGGCTTGTACTATATGACACGTGAGGCGGTTAATGCCAAAGGTGAAGGCCGTATCTTTGCTGACTTACAGGAAGTTGATCGTGTCTATCGATCTGGTGATGCTTCATTGCACGCCAAGGTTAAGGTGCGTATCAATGAAACTGTGAATGATCGTGATGGCAGCTCAACGCATAACACTCGCATCGTGGATACCACGGTGGGTCGTGCATTATTGTTCCAGATCGTGCCGGCTGGCCTGCCATACTCTATCGTCAATCAGCCGATGAAGAAAAAAGCGATTTCAAATTTAATTAACCAGTGCTATCGCGTGGTTGGTCTAAAAGAAACCGTTATCTTTGCTGATCAGCTGATGTACACCGGTTTTGCCTTCTCGACTATTTCTGGCGTGTCGATTGGTGTAAATGACTTTGTTATTCCTGAACAGAAAAGCACAATCATTGATAATGCCATCGAAGAAGTTAAAGAAATCGAAAAACAGTACGCTTCAGGTCTGGTAACCCAGGGTGAGAAGTACAACAAAGTGATCGACTTATGGTCGAAAGCTAATGATGAAGTATCGAAAGCGATGATGGCTAATCTTTCTAAAGAAGATGTTGTCAATCGTGCTGGCGAAACAGTTAGCCAGGAATCGTTCAACTCAATGTATATGATGGCCGACTCGGGTGCGCGGGGTTCCGCTGCACAGATTCGTCAGTTGGCTGGTATGCGTGGTTTGATGGCTAAACCAGATGGTTCGATTATCGAAACGCCAATTACTGCAAACTTCCGTGAAGGTCTAAACGTACTTCAGTACTTTATTTCTACCCACGGTGCACGTAAAGGTCTTGCCGATACGGCTTTGAAAACAGCTAACTCTGGTTATTTGACGCGTCGTTTGGTTGATGTCGCTCAAGATTTAGTTGTGACTGAAGTCGACTGCGGTACTGATGGCGGCTTGGTGATGACCCCGCACATTGAAGGTGGCGATGTTGTTGATCCGCTCGGCGATCGCGTATTGGGTCGGGTTATTGCACAAGATGTGCTAAAACCAGGCAGCGAAGAAGTGCTTATCCCAATGGATACATTGATTGATGAGAGCTGGGTTGAGTTCATTGAGAATAACAGCATTGATGAAGTGGTGGTGCGCTCTCCTATTACCTGTGAGACTCGGCACGGTATTTGTGCGAAGTGTTATGGTCGGGACTTAGCGCGTGGCCATGAGGTCAACCAAGGTGAGGCTGTGGGCGTGATTGCTGCTCAGTCGATTGGTGAGCCTGGTACCCAGTTAACCATGCGTACGTTCCACATCGGTGGTGCGGCAAGTCGTACTTCTGCAGCCGATAGCGTACAGGTGAAAAATGGCGGAACGGTTCGCCTGCTCAACCTCAAGCATGTTACGCGTGCTGACGGTAGTTTGATCGCTGTATCGCGTTCTGGTGAATTAGCTATTGCTGATGAGTTTGGTCGTGAGCGCGAACGTTATAAGCTACCGTACGGTGCGGTCATTTCAGTTCACGAAGGCGATATCGTCGCTGCTGGTGCTATTGTTGCTAAATGGGATCCGCACACCCACCCAATTGTGACTGAGACAACAGGTATTGTGCAGTTCGTGGGTATGGAAGCGGGTATTACCATGAAACGTCAGACCGACGAGTTAACGGGTCTGAGCAATATTGAGATTAGCGATCCTAAAGATCGTCCTGCGGCGGGTAAAGACCTCCGTCCTGCAATCAAGCTGGTTGACGATAATGGCAATGACTTGCTCTTGCCAGGTACTGATGTCATTGCTCAGTACTTCTTGCCGCCACACGCATTAGTGAGCCTTAATGATGGTGCACGTATCAACATCGGTGACGTTGTTGCGCGGATTCCACAAGAGACTTCTAAAACGCGCGATATTACTGGTGGTTTGCCACGCGTTGCTGACTTGTTTGAGGCGCGTCGTCCGAAAGAAGCATCGATTCTTGCTGAAATCAGCGGAACGATTTCATTCGGTAAAGAGACTAAAGGTAAGCGTCGTTTGGTGATTACACCAACAGATGGTAGCGAGCCGTACGAAGAGTTGATTCACAAGTGGCGTCACCTCAACGTGTTTGAGGGTGAACAAGTGAACCGAGGGGAAGTTATCTCTGATGGTCCAAGCAATCCACATGATATTTTGCGTTTGTTGGGTGTGAGTGCCTTGGCGCGTTATATTGTGACTGAAATTCAAGATGTTTATCGTTTGCAAGGTGTGAAAATCAACGATAAACACATTGAAACGATTTTGCGTCAAATGCTGCGTAAGGTAGAAGTTACTGAGTCAGGTGATTCTTCACTGATCAAAGGCGATCAAGCGGAGTACAATCATGTCTTAGAGGAAAATGAGAAGCTGGTCAGTAATGATCGTTTCCCTGCTAAGTTTGAGCGTGTTTTGTTAGGTATCACTAAAGCGTCATTGTCGACAGAGTCATTCATTTCTGCGGCATCTTTCCAAGAAACCACACGGGTTCTAACGGAAGCGTCAGTGACAGGTAAGCGTGATTACTTACGTGGCTTGAAAGAAAACGTAGTTGTTGGTCGCTTAATTCCAGCAGGTACAGGATTGGCCTACCACGCTGAGCGTAAACGCAAGCGTGGTATTGAAGCACCGCAAGGTGTAAGTGCCAGTGATGTTGAGGCCGCACTGAGTGAGGCGCTCAATTTGAAAGAGTAACGCTATAAATTAATGCAACTGCATTAAGGATTAGCCTTGACGGGGTGCAAGTCTCTCATTAGACTCTTGTACCCCTAAAATTGGCGGGATTTTAACAATTCCGTCATTTTGTTTATGTCGGAAGACAACAGTGGAGCTTGTAGATGGCAACTATTAACCAGCTGGTGCGTAAGTCGCGCAAGCGCATGGTCGAGAAAAGCGACGTGCCTGCGTTACAGAACTGCCCGCAACGTCGTGGCGTATGCACTCGTGTGTATACCACTACGCCAAAAAAACCGAACTCAGCCTTACGTAAAGTTTGTCGTGTTCGCTTAACTAATGGCTTTGAAGTCGCTTCGTATATCGGCGGTGAAGGTCATAACTTGCAAGAGCACAGTGTTGTGTTGATCCGTGGTGGTCGCGTAAAAGACTTACCAGGTGTTCGTTACCACACAGTGCGCGGCGCTTTAGACACTTCAGGTGTTAAAGACCGTAAACAAGGTCGCTCCAAGTATGGAACAAAGCGTCCTAAATAATTTTTCTGTTACTTCGAGTCGATAAGAGTAAGGTCGGACCATTTTATTGTGTGCCGAGCTAACCTGAAGACCGTTTGAGGGCTTATCAATGCCAAGACGTCGCGTAGTCGCAAAACGTGAGATTCTAGACGATCCAATTTATGGTAGTCAGATTCTTGCAAAATTTATGAACCACGTTATGGAAAGCGGTAAAAAAGCCGTTGCCGAGCGTATCGTTTACGGTGCACTGGAAACAGTCAAAACCCGTAAGAATAGTGAACCGCTGGAAATCTTCGAGAAAGCTCTCGACGCCATCGCTCCGCTGGTCGAAGTTAAATCCCGTCGTGTAGGTGGTGCTACCTACCAGGTTCCTGTTGAGGTGCGTCCTTCGCGCCGTAACGCATTGGCAATGCGCTGGTTGGTTGACGCTGCGCGTAAGCGTGGTGAAAAATCAATGGCTTTGCGTTTGGCTGGCGAACTGCTTGATGCGGCTGATGGTAAAGGTTCAGCTGTTAAAAAGCGTGAAGATGTTCACCGCATGGCAGAAGCTAACAAGGCTTTCTCGCATTACCGTTTTTAATTTAGCGAGGAACTTACTGTGGCTCGTACTACCCCTATTAATCGCTACCGTAACATTGGTATTTGTGCGCACGTTGACGCGGGTAAAACCACGACAACAGAGCGTATCCTGTTCTACACAGGCGTAAACCATAAGATGGGTGAAACCCATGATGGTGCAAGTACTACTGACTGGATGGCGCAAGAACAAGAGCGCGGGATTACTATTACTTCTGCTGCTGTTACAGCTTTCTGGGAAGGCTCTAAAAAGCAGTATGATAAGTACCGTGTAAACATTATTGATACACCGGGTCACGTTGACTTCACTATTGAAGTTGAACGTTCTCTACGTGTTCTCGATGGTGCTGTGGTTGTATTTTGTGGTTCGTCTGGCGTTGAGCCTCAGTCTGAGACTGTATGGCGTCAAGCCAACAAATATGGCGTTCCACGTATTGTTTACGTAAACAAATTGGACCGCCAAGGTGCAGACTTTAAACGTGTTTTGACTCAAATCAAAAAACGTTTAGGTCACACTCCAGTTGCTCTGCAGTTGCAGATCGGTATGGAAGAGAACTTTATTGGCCAGGTTGACTTGATCAGCATGAAAGCCCGTTACTGGGATGATGCCGATATGGGCCTGGAATATCGTGAAGAAGACATTCCTGCTGAGATGCTTGCGGAAGCTGAAGAGTACCGCGGATTGATGATCGAAGCGGCTGCTGAATCAAGCGAAGAGCTGATGGATAAATACCTCGAAGGTGGTGAATTAACCAACGAGGAAATCAAGGCTGGTTTACGTGCGCGTACCATTGCTGGTGAGATCGTTCCAGCTGTTTGTGGTTCATCCTTTAAAAATAAGGGTGTGCCGTTGGTTCTCGATGCGGTGATCGACTATTTGCCTGCGCCAACTGAGATTCCACCAATTAAAGGTGTGCATCCAGACAACGAAGAGCAGGTTGATGAGCGTCCAGCTGATGATTCAGCACCTTTTGCTGCGTTATCGTTTAAAATCGCCACAGATCCATTTGTGGGTACCTTGACCTTTATTCGTGTGTACTCTGGCGTCCTGTCTTCAGGCGACTCAGTGGTTAACTCGGTAAAAGGTAAGCGTGAGCGCGTCGGTCGTATGGTGCAAATGCACGCAAACGATCGCCAAGAGATTAAAGAAGTTCGCGCAGGTGATATCGCGGCGTTGATTGGTATGAAAGATGTGACGACAGGGGATACCTTGTGCGCTATCGATAAGCCCATCATTCTTGAGCGTATGGACTTCCCAGAACCTGTTATCTCTGTAGCGGTAGAGCCGAAAACTAAGGCTGACCAAGAGAAAATGGGTATCGCTTTGGGTCGTTTGGCGCAAGAAGATCCATCGTTCCGTGTTAAAACTGACGAAGAAACAGGTCAGACGATCATCTCTGGTATGGGTGAGTTGCACCTTGATATCTTGGTTGACCGTATGCGCCGTGAGTTTAACGTTGAGGCGAATATCGGTAAGCCGCAAGTGGCATACCGCGAAACGATCCGTAACGCTTGTGAGATTGAAGGCAAATTTGTTCGTCAATCAGGTGGTCGTGGTCAGTTCGGTCATTGTTGGATTCGCTTTACTCCTGCTGATGAAGGCGTGGAAGGTTTAGTGTTTACCAATGAGGTTGTTGGTGGTGTTATTCCTAAGGAATACATTCCGGCAATCATGAAAGGTATCGAAGAGCAGATGAAAAACGGTATTGTTGCCGGTTATCCGCTTATCGGTTTGAAAGCTGCAGTGTTTGATGGTTCGTACCACGATGTTGACTCAAACGAAATGGCGTTTAAGATCGCTGCTTCGATGGCAACTAAGCAGCTTGCTCAAAAAGGCGGCGCAGTGCTGCTTGAGCCAGTCATGAAGGTTGAGGTGGTAACACCTGAAGACTACATGGGCGATGTGATGGGTGACCTGAACCGTCGTCGTGGCTTAATCCAAGGTATGGATGATAGTCCTTCCGGTAAAGTGATTCGTGCTGAGGTTCCGTTGGGAGAAATGTTTGGTTACGCTACAGACGTTCGTTCAATGTCTCAAGGTCGTGCGAGTTACTCTATGGAGTTCTCTAAGTACTCAGAAGCGCCGGCGAATATTGCCGATGCAATTGTTAAAAAACAAGGTTAATCCAGCCCATTTCGTTAAGAGGTAATCTATCGTGGCTAAGGAAAAATTTGAACGTAATAAACCGCACCTGAACGTTGGTACCATTGGTCACGTTGACCACGGTAAAACCACGCTGACAGCTGCGCTGACTCGTGTTTGCCATGAAGTTTTTGGCGGAACAGGTGTATCGAAAGGTTACGACCAGATCGATAACGCGCCTGAAGAAAAAGCACGTGGTATCACCATTAACACGTCTCACGTAGAGTACGACTCACCAATCCGTCACTACGCGCACGTTGACTGCCCGGGTCACGCTGACTACGTTAAAAACATGATCACTGGTGCTGCTCAAATGGACGGCGCTATTCTTGTTTGTTCAGCTGCTGACGGCCCTATGCCACAAACTCGTGAGCACATCCTCCTGTCTCGTCAGGTTGGTGTTCCGTACATCGTTGTGTTCCTGAATAAAGCGGACATGGTTGATGACGAAGAGTTGTTGGAATTGGTTGAAATGGAAGTGCGTGATCTGCTTAGCATGTACGATTTCCCAGGTGACGACACTCCAATCATTACTGGTTCTGCGCTAATGGCGTTGGAAGGTCGTGATGAGAATGGTCTTGGAACAACTGCAGTAAAAACTCTGGTAGAGACTTTAGACTCTTACATTCCAGAGCCAGTACGTGCAGTGGATCAGCCATTCTTGATGCCAATTGAAGACGTGTTCTCTATCTCAGGTCGCGGTACTGTAGTAACAGGCCGTATTGAGCGTGGTATTGTTAAAGTCGGTGAAGAAGTTGAAATCATCGGTCTGAAGGACACTGTAAAGACTACCTGTACGGGTGTTGAAATGTTCCGCAAGTTGCTCGACGAAGGTCGTGCTGGCGAGAACGTTGGTGTTCTGTTGCGTGGTACTAAGCGTGAAGATATCGAGCGTGGTCAAGTATTGGCTAAGCCTGGTTCAATCAAGCCGCATACTCGCTTTGAAGCAGAAATTTACGTGCTGTCAAAAGAAGAAGGTGGACGTCACACTCCATTCTTTAAAGGTTACCGTCCACAGTTTTACTTCCGTACAACTGACGTAACAGGCAGCTGCGAACTTCCAGAAGGCGTTGAAATGGTAATGCCAGGTGATAACGTGAAACTTGACGTTACCCTGATTGCACCAATCGCCATGGAAGAAGGTCTACGTTTCGCGATTCGCGAAGGTGGCCGTACCGTAGGTGCTGGTGTTGTTGCAAAAATTATCGCATAAGTGATGTGAATAGATTAGCCCTCGCTTGCGGGGGTTTTTCTTTATAGTTGACATGTTTGCTAGACGCCATTAGAATTGCGCCTCCTTTTATCGGGCGTGCTTCGTCTGATGGGGAAGGTAACTAAGAGTCTGAGGTCAGAATGCAAAATCAACAAATTCGTATCCGGTTGAAGGCTTTTGACCATCGCCTGATCGATCAATCAACCCAGGAAATCGTGGAAACCGCGAAACGTACTGGTGCTCAGGTGCGTGGTCCAATTCCGCTACCTACCCGTATAGAGCGTTTTACCGTTCTGGTTTCACCGCACGTTAACAAAGATGCGCGTGATCAGTACGAAATTCGCACTCATAAACGTGTTCTGGACATTGTTCAGCCGACTGATAAAACAGTTGACGCGTTAATGAAGCTTGATCTTGCGGCCGGTGTGGAAGTGCAGATCAGCCTCGGCTAAAACCAGGTGGTTTTAGTCGTGTAACGCTCTGAAATGGGCGGCCATAGCGGGTGAAAGCCCCGTACACTCATGAGGTTTTAGACATGACTATAGGTGTAGTCGGTCGTAAGTGCGGGATGACCCGTATTTTCACCGAAGATGGTGTCTCTATTCCGGTGACTGTTATTGAAGTCGAGCCGAATCGAGTCACTCAGTTCAAAAACGAAGAAAGCGATGGCTATCGTGCTGTGCAAGTGACTGTGGGCGAGCGTCGTGCTTCCCGCGTGACTAAAGCGCAAGCAGGTCATTTTGCTAAGGCTGGCGTTGCTGCTGGTCGTACAGTTCTCGAGTTTCGTCTTGAAGACGGCGAGTACCAAGCAGGCGATCAAGTCACTGTTGACTTGTTTACTGCGGGTCAACTTGTCGACGTGACGGGCCAGTCTAAAGGTAAGGGCTTTGCCGGTACCATTAAGCGCTGGAACTTCCGTGGTCAAGACAATACTCACGGTAACTCTGTATCTCACCGTGCTCCGGGTTCGATTGGTCAATGTCAAACTCCGGGTCGCGTCTTCAAAGGCAAAAAAATGTCTGGTCATATGGGCGCTGAGCGCGTGACTACACAGTCCTTAGAAGTCGTGCGTGTCGATGCTGAGCGCAATTTACTGTTGGTTAAAGGCGCTATTCCAGGCGCTCCCGGCGGTAATGTCATTGTGCGTGCAGCGGCGAAGGCTCGCGGTTAAGAGGGGAATGCCGAAATGCAAATTAATGTAAATGGCGCCCAGGCAATAGATGTCTGTGAGCGTACCTTTGGCGGCGAGTTCAACGAAACTCTAGTTCACCAAGCTGTTGTGGCTTACATGGCTGGTGGTCGTCAAGGCAGTAAAAAACAAAAGACTCGCTCAGAAGTTTCTGGTGGTGGTAAAAAACCTTGGCGTCAAAAAGGTACTGGTCGTGCTCGTGCTGGTACGATTCGTAGCCCTATCTGGCGTGGGGGCGGGGCGACATTTGCTGCTCGTCCACAGGATCACTCACAGAAACTCAATAAGAAAATGTATCGTGCTGCGATGCGTTCAATTCTTTCTGAGTTGCTACGTCAAGACCGCTTAGTGGTTGTTGAAGATTTTTCTGTTGATGCGCCTAAGACAAAAGCCCTGCTGGGTAAATTGGAAACTTTGGGTCTGCAGGATGTCTTGATCGTTTCAGAGAATGTTGAGCAGAATTTGTATCTTGCTGCTCGCAACTTGCCGCATGTTGATGTGCGTGATGTTCAAGCATCTGATCCAGTAAGTCTGATTGCTTATGACAAAGTCTTAATGACTGTGTCTGCAGTTAAGAAATTTGAGGAGATGCTGGGATGAACCAGGAACGCGTATTTAAAGTGCTACTTGGCCCGCACGTCTCTGAAAAGGCTACTATGTTGGCAGATGGTAAGGGCCAGTTTGTTTTTAAAGTTGCAATTGATGCAACTAAACTGGAAGTCAAAAAGGCCGTTGAAAGCCTGTTCGACGTGAAAGTGGCTAACGTTAATACTCTTAAAGCTAAGGGTAAAACTAAGCGTACTGCGCGTGGTTTAGGTCGACGTAACGACTGGAAGAAAGCGTATATCGCTCTTCAGCCAGGCCAGGATATCGATTTCACCAGCAGTGCTGAGTAAGATAGGGGTGCATCATGGCAATTGTTAAATGCAAACCGACTTCGCCTGGCCGTCGTTTCGTCGTCCGCGTAGTCAACAAGGAGCTGCATAAAGGCGCTCCTTACGCACCACTGCTCGAGAAAAAATCGAAGACTGGTGGTCGTAACAATAATGGTCGTATTACCACGCGTCACATCGGTGGTGGACATAAACAGCATTACCGTTTGGTGGATTTCCGTCGTAACAAAGATGGCATTCCGGCAACAGTAGAGCGTATTGAATATGATCCAAACCGTACTGCGCACATCGCATTATTGAAATATGCAGATGGTGAGCGTCGTTATATTTTAGCGCCTAAAGGTGTGAGTGCTGGTGAGCAGCTGATGTCGGGTGCACATGCGCCGATTAAAGCGGGTAATAGCTTGCCTTTGCGTAACATTCCGGTAGGTTCTACAATTCACGGTGTTGAGATGAAGCCAGGTAAAGGCGCGCAAATTGCACGTTCTGCTGGTACTTCAGCGCAGTTAGTTGCGCGTGAAGGCGTGTACGTGACTTTGCGTCTGCGTTCAGGTGAAATGCGTAAAGTGCTCTCTGAGTGCCGCGCAACACTGGGCGAAGTCTCGAATCATGAGCATTTCTTACGCTCACTGGGTAAAGCAGGTGCTTCACGTTGGGCAGGCATTCGTCCTACCGTCCGTGGTGCTTGTATGAACCCGGTTGACCACCCGCATGGTGGTGGTGAAGGTCGTACTGGTAGTGGTCGTCACCCGGTTACACCGTGGGGCAAGCCAACTAAAGGCGCGAAAACTCGTTCGAACAAACGCACCGATAACATGATCGTTCATCGCCGCAAATAATTAGAGGGATACGCAAGTGTCACGTTCTCTTAAAAAAGGTCCTTTCATCGATCTTCACCTTTTGAAGAAGATCGAAGTAGCGGTGGAAAAGAATGATCGCAAACCAGTGAAAACTTGGTCGCGTCGTTCGATGATTCTTCCGCAAATGGTTGGTTTAACCATTGCTGTACATAACGGTCGTCAACATGTTCCAGTTCTCGTGAGCGAAGACATGGTCGGCCATAAACTAGGCGAATTTTCTGCTACTCGTACCTATCGTGGTCACGTAGCAGACAAGAAAGCCAAGCGTTAAGGGGTATTAATGATGGAAGTTGCCGCTAAGCTGTTGGGCGCTCGCATTTCTGCCCAGAAAGCTCGCTTGGTCGCTGACCAAATTCGCGGGAAGAAAGTGGGTGAAGCGCTTAATATTTTGACTTTCAGTAGCAAAAAAGCTGC
>Ga0265295_1003240_pt1 | contig 24149 bp, 18 predicted proteins | sample Munlansysbiofilm_FD_192503 | JGI IMG/M metagenome (GOLD analysis project Ga0265295, IMG submission 192503) | Leachate microbial communities from a municipal landfill in Southern Ontario, Canada - Methane capture system biofilm | ecosystem: Engineered > Solid waste > Landfill > Unclassified ...
TTATTCAAAAGCAAAAGACGCAATCAGGAAATCACTCGACCTGATAGGTGGTCTTGAGGCTATTATATCTCCCGGCAACCGAGTATTGCTTAAGCCTAATGTCCTTTCAATCAGACCTCCAGAGGATGCTGTTACCACTCATCCGGCAGTAATTGCTGCAATGTGTGAACTTGTTAAAGAGGCAGGGGGTATTCCGCTAATAGGAGATGGGTCAGGCATCACAAAACCCGGGTCGACCAGTACTTCGCAGGCATTTAAAGTATCAGGTATTGAAGATGTTGCTTCCAGTTACGGGGCAGAACTCATCAATTTTGAGACTTCAGGATATACGGAGGTTGATGTTCCAGGGGCGAGGCAGTTCTCTCGTCTGCACATAGCAAAAGCAGTACTTGAAGCAGATGTAGTTATTTCTCTTCCGAAACTCAAAACACATGAGCTCACGCTCTATACAGGAGCAGTCAAAAACTTTTTTGGCACTATCCCTCAGAAGACAAGAAAACAGGCACATGCCCTTGAAGATCGTGACCGTTTTGGGAACGCGGTTGTTGATATCTACTCTGTCGTCAAGCCTCATCTTTCAGTAATGGATGGTGTGGTAGGAATGGAGGGAAACGGCCCTTCGGGAGGTACGCCTATATCTTCAGGCATAATCATGTCAAGTTATGACTGCGTAGCTCTTGATGTCGTAGCTTCTGAACTTATAGGAATCGACCCTCTGAAAGTTCCTACAAACAGAGCTGCAATCTCAAGAGGGTTTGGGACTGTACATCCGGAGGTTGTTGGTACACCCCTTGAAGAGGTAAAGGTCAGGTTCAAAAACCCGGAGGGTGGAGTTACTGCTTACATCCCGTCTTTTCTCATGAAAATCCTACGAACGCAGTTATATGTAAAACCCTTTATCAATACTTCTAATTGCAAGCTATGCAAAGCCTGTGTTTTGAACTGTTCGGTAAATGCCATTGAAGAAACAGGGAATGTACTCAAAATCAATCAGGAAAAATGTATCCAGTGTTTCTGTTGCCGGGAACTCTGTCCCAGTGATGCTGTGGAAATAAAGAAATCAATGGTTTTAAAACTCATTACCAGGATAGAAGCTAAAAAAAGTTTATTTTAAAACCAGTTTTTATGTTCATTTCTATTATTTAATGGACAATGGACTATTTAAAGAACACTGGACTGTAGTAAAGATGTATTTATCGGTGAAAGAGTATGATAAATAATGTCTATAACCCACTAAATAAAATTGGAAAGGTAACACCATGATATCTAATAGAGATAAAGTAACCTTTGGTGAAGTAGCCGATCATTATCATAGTAATAAAATCTTATTTGGATTCAGGTATCTTAAGAATTGGTTTTTAGAACAGCTCGCATCAATTTTCCCTGTCCCTTCCTGGAGAGCAAAAATGCATAAAATGAGAGGTGTAAATATGGGGAAAAATGTATATGTCGGTTATGGTGTGGTTTTTGACCGACTTCATCCCGAATTAATCACGATTGGAGATTATGCAGAGATTGGCGACCGGTGTATACTGTCTGCCCATACGAGAGGAAGTTTAACTACAAGACAGGCATATCCGAGAACTATGGCTCCAATAAAAATAGGACGCGGGGTTTCTGTCAATCCCGGATGCATAATTACCCAAGGGGTTGAAATTGGAGAAAACTCGATAATAGGAATCGGATCTGTAGTAAGCCGTGACATCTCTCCTAACAGCCTCGCTCTTGGTTATCCTGCCAGAGTTGTTAAAAAGCTTGATGGCGTAGGTGAGCTTCAAACCTGATTTTGATATTTCACGCTTATTTTTTCGAGGCCTATACTTTTTTCTTTTCTTCAAATTTAGAAAGTTCAAATTTTTCTTTTGATTTTTGTCATGCAACCTCTAAGCCATACGTTTACTTCTTTTGAAGCCATATATTTACTTCTTTTACTTCAGCTCCGTTCCTTAACATGATTTTAGAAAAAAAGAAAATAAACTGGAAAAAATGAACTGAAAAAATGGATGAGAAAACAAGACAAGAAAAAAGTGAGATAATAAGAAACAAGAAAAAGTATGTGAGATATGAAAAATTAGATGAAAAACGAAAAGGAAAAGTCACTTTTCGGGTCTGTACTTGAACTCAAAACCAAGATGACTCAGGGCAAAGAGCGTCATCATTATTACCGAACAGATAAAAAAGACCGATATAAAAGATGCTATTATATAGTGAAGAAGTCCAGTTTCCTGAAAACCTACAGCCATTAATGAAAATACACTGACATCTCCATTATATATTGGATATAAATATTCAGTACCACCCTCTCCTATATCATCGAGCAATAAATGTGTAAGGAAAGCAGCTTCTCCAAAGAGCCCCAGGTACACTGCTTTTCCGAGGTTCCTGTATGCAGCGTATCCTACTAGCGTTCCGAACAGGATTGCAGTAGAACTGAACAGAATCGAGTGTGTTGCAATCGGACCAATCCAGCAGTGTTCGAGAGTACCTTTTACGGGTAGATTATATAAGATCATAATATCCGGAAACAGTGTGCATAAGCTGCCTACAAATAGGAGTAATGAGAGATTTAGCAGATCTCTGGATGAAAGTTCCCTATGAGAAATTGATCTGACAACAGCATAGACCGCTACTGCACTGACACAGAATATAAAAAATAGAACATGTGCAACTGGATAGGGCATAACAAAACACTTTTTTAAATATATATATTTATCAAAAGAAGATGTTTCGAAAATATATAAAATTTGCTACAAACATAATATGGAAATTTAATAAGAATATTTATTTTTGCAAATAGTGTTTCTTTTGTCATCGGTTGAAGAATTTTATTCACAACTTCTAATGCCAAGTATAAAGATTTTCTAACAGAATCCTTTTAGATGTTGCATAAATGTTGCATAAACGATAGCATTTTTTTGACGTTTTATTCCTTTACTTAAAATTTTAAGTTTTATAAGTAGGAGATCTTTTATAATTTTGTTGGGCGATTTAAAATCTATTTTTATTAGGACTTACGCGGTTGAAGCACTTTTTCATAAGTTACATTAAAATATTTTTTTTAATATATTGGTATAGATATAATCAAAAAAAAAATCTCTGGGTTGAATTAAATAAATCCTCCTAAATGCACTGATCTTGATTACATCAACTTTCTTATCGCTTCTTCACGTGTATTTAGCTGTACCTAAGCTTCTAAGTGCAGTTATTTAGATTCTAATAACCCAGCTCATGACTCTTTTACCCGTCTTCTTCTAAGGCAGCCTCCGGATACGGAGGCTTTATGGGAAGAAGTAAAAGATATAGTCGCTCTTTACACTGGATTTCTTGTTTTCGATGATACTGTTCTGGATAAACCATATTCCAAGTGTATGGATCTTGTTTACAGACAATGGAATGGTAAACATCATCAGATTGTAAATGGCATCAATCTTGAAACCGTTGTCTGGACCTATAATGGCGCTATAATTCCTGTTGACTTTAGAATTTACGATATAAATACTGATGGAAAAACCAAAAACGATCATTTCCTTGATATGTTGAATAAAGCAGAAGAACGTGGTTTCAAACCTGAATTTGTTCTGTTTGATACGTGGTATTCCAGCATAAAGAATCTCAAAGCAATCAGGAAAAAAGGATGGCACTGGTTGACAAGGTTGAAGAAAAACCGATTAGTTAACCCTGATAAGACTGGCAATGTAGCAATTGAATTGTTAACTATTCCACCAGAAGGTATGACGGTTCATCTGAAAGAGTATGGTTTCATTAAAGTATTTCGGATAGTTTCCGAGGACGGAGACGCGCAGTACTGGGCTACAGATGTACTGGATATGCAGGAAGAAAAAAGGAAAGAGTTAGGGAAAAAAGCCTGGAAAATTGAAGAGTATCATAGAGGAATAAAGCAGTTTTGTGGAGTCGAAAGGTGTCAGGCAAGAAGAAATAGTGTACAGAGAGCACACATTATGATGGCACTAAGAGCATTTCTAAGATTTGAAATGCAAAGAATAAAAACAGGAATTACATGGTTTGAGACAAAGTTAAGCATTACAAGAAAAGCTGTAAGTCAATATATCAGAAAACCAATATATGAATTAAATTAATAAGTAAAAAACTCGAAAGCTGCCTGCAAAGCAGGCAAGTGCGTAAGTCCTATTTATTTAAAATAATCTGAAGCTCAGAAACTTAATAGAAAGTCTCCCATCTTCATCTTGATCTATATTCAAATTGAGTGCCCAGGCAATCCGTACACCAGTTATTATAGCGATTGAAATACAGTAGTAATAAATTTCACTCAGATTCATTTTTTCCACCTTTTTGTTTTCTCACCTTCTTTACAAAGATGATATAAATTTTAATTTTTTATACCATTATTTTTATCATGTTTGCGATAACAGCCCTTAGATTTCTTGCTCACAGTTCTCTCAAAATAGTTATTACTTTTTTATAATTAGTTCTCTATAATTATTTAGTTTCAATCCTTATCGTTGGGGGTCTCGTTAAGGATTTGAGTAAATTTCTATTTGTACCTGAGTTTGGTAATTAGTAAAGGCAAATTCTTTCATTTTGTCATGTTTGGCTAATTAATAAAACGAAATAAAGGGCTTTCTTATCAATTCTAACAAAAAAATATATATTTTTCCATTTGAATTGATTTTTGTTGCCCAATTATACTATATAAAGCTATTTTTCACTATTCCATATAAAAATAAAAAATAAGAATAATAACGTTAAATTCTGCAGACATAATAGTCTATTGATATACTAGTATGAACTTTAAAATCAAAGAAATAAGTAATTGATCAAATCAAAAAGAGACTCTGAAGGTGATTATTCAAGATCTACTTGAAGTTATCCTGCTGAACGCCGCGAGAATACTTAATAATGAGTAAACAATTCTTTCTAATTGTAAAAGTATAGATTCCTTTTCATTGGTCATCGGTTAAGGAATTTTCTTGCCCGAAAGCTATCGATTTTGCACCAGAAGCCTGCCTTAAGTTTTGGCCTATTTACATGAAATCGATACCTTTCCCAGCCTATAATAGGATTAAAGATTTGACAACTGTTATGAAAGTGGAGGCAATTTATCATGATTCTTCACTTAACCGAAGACGCATGGATTCCTTTTTAATTGTAAAAGTATAGATTCCTTTCTAATTGTAAAAGTATAGATTCTAACTTTGCAGAAAGCTTTTGTCGCTATGTAATTCTGAGTATTTCTAATATTTTATGTAATTTCATAAGTTGGTATATTTTCTCGTTCATTCTCAAAATGAGTTTCGAATCTATCAGAAGGGCCTCAAATCTGTCAGTAGTCTCGATGTCTGCTCTTTATTTTCAAAGTGCAAATTCATTTTACTCAGAGGTTTATCTTACTTGGCTCTATTCGTCGATAAAAATTAATAATTGGAATTATAAAAGTATAAATATCAGTAAAAATTTATATGAGATTCACAGTTAAGTTTGTGCTTAATATTTAGCAGGTAGAATTCCGTCCTATGATGTTTTCTGTAATATTTGTTGAATGTGCAATAAATAAAATGTTTTAAAAACTTGTTCATATATGGTCCAAATCTCATAACATATATAAGCAATGATGATATAAACAATGGCAATTCTTTAGTCTGATACGTATAAAAGGGAACACGTTTTTCAAAAAACTCCATGAGTGAAAAAATTAAAAAAAGTTATCTGCCATAGATAATTACCTGTCATCATTAATGTATTGTCTCGCTGACGATTTTGTACAAAAGCTTGTAGAAAGTAGTTAAAAAACTATGCAAATAACTCTGAACTTACCTTTACTTGAAAAAGGAGTAATTCTGTGAAAAAACTACTTAAGTCCTATAATGGGCAAAAAAAATTGAGCTCTATAGTTGTCACTTCAGCTCTAATTCTGATTTTACAGGCAACTTCTCCTTCAATTATAAGAATTAAAGAAGTAGTCCAGGAAAAAGAAGAACTAAAAAAACTCCGGTTATATATTGCAATCCCGGTCTTGAGCATAGTTTTAGCCGAACTTCTTTTCTTTTCGGGCAGCATAGTGGCAACTATATGTGTTCATATTGGAATCCTGATCTCTTTATCACTCTCAAATATATTCCTAAAAGATCCCAAAGTTCATAAAATATACCAGCCTTTAATGCTTCTTCCGCTCCTTAGACTTGTAAACCTTTCAGTGCCCATCTTTTTTGAGACTACTCTTTATGCTTTTATTTTCATATATAGTCCCCTGGCAATTGCAGCAGTAGCTGTAATAAAATATCAACAAATCTCTCTCGAAGAGATTGGCATTACTACAAAAAATTTCCCAATCTATATGGTTCTCTCAGTGCCTCTGGGTTTTCTTCTGGGGTTAGGGGAATTTCTGACCCTTCAGACAGGATACTTAATTCCTGACCTTACTTTTGGAAATCTCCTTAAACTAACTCTTGTTATGGTTTTTTTTGTGAGCCTGGTTGAAGAACTTATCTTCAGATCAATCCTCCAGACCAGGTTTGAGAAGGTAATGGATGCGCGGGCAGCCCTGATAGTCACAAGTCTTCTTTTTGGGCTCATGCACTCAGGATATGGCACCTTTTACGAGATTTTCTATGCTGGCTTTGCAGGTTTCATTATAGGCTTTGTTTTCTACAAAACAAGGAGTCTTCCCTTTATTGCTGCCATGCACGGTTTTACGAATATTTTTCTTTTCGGGATCCTGCCTTATTATCATCTGACAGGCTGGACATTATTCTACTAATTTTTAAAAAGATTTCCGAATCTCTTTCGAGATCTATAGAACCTTTTTATTCTCTTTTCTACTTTTGTCTTTAGAATTTAGTCAGAATATATCATTTATAAAATTACTTTCTTAGGTTTATTGCTCGATTATTTGTATCCTCTAGTGCTATATGAGTTTGAGACAATTAAGGAATGATTGGAAAATAACTTCAAGTTTTCACTTCTGGAATGGCTGTACAATTCCATTTTCCCAAATAATCATCAAAGACAATTTTCATTTTTTCCTTAAATTTTTCACTTACTTTTCTTCCCTTTACATAGACTTTATCCTTTATATTCGAAAACACTTTCAGTCCTGTTGATGTGTGCGTCTTATCTACAAAGCTTTTAACCACATCAATGCTACTGAAAACAGTACTTTTGCAGGCACTTGTAACATGACAGAATAACCTGTGTTCTATTGGATTGTATTTCGAAGTATATGGTGGATAGTGAGCCATTCTGATTTCAATCTTAATTTCATTTACCAGCTTTTGCAGATCTTCCTTGAAAATATAATGCCTGCTTGAGTTGCTTCCACCGCCATCTGCTAAGGTTAAAATGCTATTTGCCTTAGGATAATTTTCCTTGCCGTATTTTTCCCACCAGTATTTAATGCAGTCATAACAGAACTCACTTGTATCTTTATTGGTTCCTAAAGTGATGTATCCTTCGTTACGTTTCAGGTCATAAATACCATGTGGAATTACAACACCATCTGAAAATGTATTGAAATCGTGGTCATATACCTTTACTGTCTGGGTACAGTAGACTTTACCGTCACGGTAGAAATTACCGATGACTTCTTTTTTTTACATCTATACTGATTATCGGATTCTCGCTTTTTACGTACTCTTCTTTGAGCTTGTTAATCTTCTCAAACTGCTCATTTCTGCCTTTACAGTCTTTCATAGTGACAGATTTTTGCATTTTTCTCTTTACAAAACCATGTTTCTTTAAGAGCTGCTTTACTACATGTGGACTTATGTTCATGCCTTTTGCTTCAAAAGCCTTTGAAATGCCCTTGAGACTCAGATTCGTCCATTTTATTTCTTTATCCGTAGGGCTTCCAGCCGTATGATTTTTTAGAATGTCAAAGAAAACTTCATCAATATTCTCGACTGTATCGATGATTTTCTTTTTTCCTCCGCCAGACTTTCGAATCCTGTTATCTGGTTTTTCTATACCATTAGTGATTTCATTAATTCCAGCCATAACAGTTTGAAAATGACAGCCTAGAACACTACTTATGTAGTTTTGTCCACCACGACCGAGTTTCATTGTTTCTATGGCTGTATATCTTCTTCGATCTTTCTCATTTAAAGTGTTATAAAACGCTTTCATCTGTTTTTCAATTTCTTCAGAATATTTTGTGTGCAGCATTAAAGTAAATTCCTTTGTCATTTCTAACAGATTTTAATCAACATTATATGACAATAAAAATACTTTAAATTATATATTTGTTATTCCTTAGTAATGTCAAGTCAATATTAGAAAACGAAATATTAGTAAATTTTAATTTTAATTCTAATTTTCCCATATTAGGAGTATAGGTCGTGTCCTCAAATTATTGAACAGGAACTCTAAATGTTAATAGTTCCTTTAAACTCCATATGTGATCAGTTATTCCTTCTGCCATAGCTGGAGTCCTTTGAAACCATTTTCTGTTTCCAGAATCTATTTTTAGCCTTAGAGACTTATGAGGTTTTATAAAGTTATACCATGCCTGGAATAAATCAATCGCTTTCTGATGCATCCTTTTGGTTTTACTGAAATTCATTCCTTTCCTTATAAATCTTGCAAGAGATGTCCTTATCGTAAGGTTTATCCTTTCTGCATAAGAAGTTCCAATATAACTATCCGAATCAGTTCCAAGCATGCCGAATATCTCTTCAGGATCTCCAAAGATTATACGTTGAACTGTTTCAACTACATAATTTTTTACCTTTTTCTTCAATACTTTGACATATTTTAAATCGTCAAGTGGAACCAATTTCGGTAGTGGCCTTCTTCCAATACCTTTGTATTGCGGTAACTCGACTTTACCATAAACGTTTATAAGCCCTTCCTCAAATGCATCCCAATCATCCGAGGTAAATACAGGAATAGGAGAAGATGCGTTCCGCATCTTCTCGACTCCATTAAATAACTCTATAGCATCCTCTGTACTACGTTTTCCTTCATGATGGAAAAGGAACAATCTTGAGTCACTTTTGATTGCTGTAAGTGAGTATACGTCACCATACTCTTCAGAATCCTCTTCAGTCACATTTTTTTGCTTTTTTTATATATGACCAAATCTCATCAACCTCTACTTTCTTAAGATTAAGATTTTTGAGGAAATAAGTTGTAACTTCTTCTGCATGGGTTCCTGCAATCTCAAGCCATCTACAAATAGTGTCTTTACCATGTCCAGTAGCTCTTGCAACCCCACGAATACTGCCTTTTTCAGGAAGCATAGATATTGTCCTTAGAACTTCTTCATCTGGAGTGTTTAGTTCGAAAAATATTGTACCTTTGGTTTCACTAAAGCATTTTTTACAAGTTTTACATTTAAGAAGAGCATGGTTATTTTTACCATATCTTTCTTTAAGGACTATATTCCCTTGATTTTTAATTCCATAATCAGTGCAGTCTTTGTTCCAGCAAAAAAATTGTGAAAAATCGATTTCAGAAGTGATTGAGATCCCCCCAGATAATAATAGATTCAAGATTATATAAAATTAAGTCAATAATTTGAGGACACGACCGGAGTATATTGGTCGTAATAAATAACATCAACTAAGAACCTATCCGAAAAGTCCCGCTCTTACTCTTATCCATATGCATGTGAACTAAAGCAGCATACTAATTATTCTGCTTTTTCAGATAGGCTCTAAGTTATACGGTGCTTTCAGGGTTGTATATTCATTATTATTTTGTAAGCTATAATCTCTAAGAAACAGAGAAACAAGGGTACAATTACCAGGTTAAAAGAGTTATTAAGATATTCATTCCATACTCGAGATGATGAAAGGATCTGTTTCAGACAAAGGAATGCTAAAAGAGAGAAAATCATCATATTGCCATACTGAGAAAGGCTAGGACTTGTATTCATAGAAATTACACTGGAGGGAATAACACTGGGTGAGATACTGCCTAGTAACATAAAAATGCCCTGTAAATATAAGAAACTTGAAAGCAAATATTATGACCATTAGAATAATATTCATAATGGGATAAGTTATACCAGTAGCCCACTAATACAGCATAGTATAAAAAACTGCTGGCTTTGATTCATAGTTCATTAATATATTCGTTTTTCCTATTATCCAGCCTTTAGTTATGTCAATATGTATTGAGGCTATAATCTTAATACTAGCTTATCAATTCCTAAAAAGGTAAATAATTCAAAAATTAAGGTAACTGTTCATGTAGTCTTTCAAAAGCTACTTTAATGGTTACGATAGATGTTTATCTACTTATTGTGTTTACTTTTAAACTATGTAGTTGTTTCCAACCCACATAAAATAAACCACATAAAATAGCAAAGAGTCTTATTTTTTCTTTATTGATATCCGTAGAACTTTTGGATGGTATCGAAATAATAGATGAATTTACTATGGTAGAATTGAACCAGTATGTAGATAAATAAAAATTAAAGGAGATTTTCCGAAAATCAAGGATTGGGAAATTTACAGTTCCTGTAGCCAGATTTCGGAATCTCTCCTTAAAGAACATCTAAGCCTTAGATGTATTCCAGTTGAAGTTTTGGCTCCTGATTCTCGTTTCCGCAGTCACTGCTATAGAATGCAATATAGTTATTGCTCTCTGTGCGGGTTTTTATGAGGAACCCTGTGTTTTCGTACTTGCCACTGACATATTCATTTACTAGGTCAGTTACGTCAATCTCATGGTATATGTTGTCCGGAAGGTCACTGCCTTTAAAGGTTATTGTCGCATAAGGAGTGCTCCCCTGAAGGACTCCGTTTTTATCGTACCAGTCCCCTCCCGGATTCATCCATGCAAGGTCTTTATCCCTATTGTTCCAGCTTACATAGTTAGGACTCCAGGCTGAAGCAGGTCTGTAGATCTCAATCACAGTATCTTCAGGTCTTGTACTTTCCGAAGGATGATACCAGTAGAGAGAGAGGTTGGCATTAATAACAACTGTAGAATCTGTGTACTCACTCAGGTTAAACCACATTACATCCCTGTACCTGCCGACTCCATTGATGCCTCCGACATCAATAAAGGGTTTATCCTGGAAAACAGTTTCAGGGGAAGCTTCACGCAGGCGGTTATCCTTTGCACCATTAATAGTTGCATTTACAGTCACTACAGGTGAGGTCACTGTAGAGGCTTTCTTTGTCACGTTAAGTTTTGGTATTTGACTTTCGTTTCCGCAGCCACTGCTATAGAATGCAATATAGTTATTGCTCTCTGTGCGGGCTTTTATGAGGAACCCTGTGTTTTCGTACTTGCCACTGACATATTCATTTACTAGGTCAGTTACGTCAATCTCATGGTATATGTTGTCCGGAAGGTCACTGCCTTTAAAGGTTATTGTCGCATAAGGAGTGCTCCCCTGAAGGACTCCGTTTTTATCGTACCAGTCCCCTCCCGGATTCATCCATGCAAGGTCTTTATCCCTATTGTTCCAGCTTACATAGTTAGGACTCCAGGCTGAAGCAGGTCTGTAGATCTCAATCACGGTATCTTCAGGTCTTGTACTTTCCGAAGGATAATACCAGTAGAGAGAGAGAATTGCATTACTAACTTCTGTAGAGCCTGCGTACTCACTCAGGTTAAACCACATCACGTCCCTGTACCTGCCAATACTCATTCCTCCCACATCAATAAAGGGTTTATCTTGGAAGACAATATCAGGAGAAGCCTCACGCAAACGGTTGTCAGATACTTGTATTTCAGGAACTACAGGTTCTTCAGATACAGGACCTTGGGGTGATGTTACACTAACAGTTCCTGTCACGGTACTGCTGCCTGCAGCATTGCTTGCAGTAAGTACCACTGTATAGTTTCCTGCTATTGAATAGATGTGAGTTGGATTCTGGAGTTTTGAATCTGTTGTTCCGTCTCCAAAATTCCAGTTCCATGCAGTAGGCGAATTTGTAGTCTTGTCAGTAAACTTTACTGTTAGTGGTGTACATCCTGAATTTGGGGGTGCAGAAAAAGCAGCAACAGGAACTTTAGCTATCTGCGTTCCTGATATCTGGTTTCCAGTTATTAAAGGATTTTGAATATTTCTGACTGTAATTTCTGAACCTGGGTTAGAGGGATACACATTTATTAAGACGTTATTTTGTATTTTCACAGGGCCGTTTGTGAATGAATTACCGTCAATATACACTCCCTCCCTTCCTATGTTTTCAAAAGTGTTGTCAGAGATATCTAAATTTACTCCATTTATAAGGAACTTATGATAAGCTCCATTATATATGAGATTGCTAAAACGATTCCCTTTTATAATTATATTTTTAAAACTTTCTGGCTGTTCAGATGAAAAATAAACCCCATATCTTCCCCCTTTTTGACTATTGTTTTCAATTATGAGGGTATCCCCTGTGCCTCCCCCGTATGCTCTATAAGTATACGAAGAGCTTCCCTCAACGTAATTGTCTTTTATTATATGTGTTCCACCGTATACATTTCCCCTTCTTACGACTGCTCCGTTCCCACCATATACTTCATTTTCTGAGAACTCTGATTGAAAAGATCCATCAAGAAATGCATAAAAACCTGACTGCACTTTGATTTTGTTTCTAGTTACCACATAATTAAGAGTTATAGCGTGAGCGTCAATTGGATTGGAACCAGTTATTGATGCCCCTACTATCTCATTATCAGATATAGTAATATCTCGGATTAATGTGCAGCGCTCATTTGTATTGCCTGTTATACAGTGTCTGCAATTTTCTATATAATTATTGTGAATGTTGATAAACGCTGACCCACTCCATGCTCCAACCCCGTATCCACTTCCTGAAAGGATTGAGTTATAAATTTCATTGTTATTAACATCCATATTAAAACAGGAATACATACTAATCGCAGCTAAACCACTGTCTTTAATCCATGAGTCCGTTATAGAACCATCTTTACAGTATTCTAAAGTGAGAGCCATGTGTTTTGCGGTTGCACCGTTATCCTGTATTCCAATATTTTTTATATGCATTTCAATAGGTCTGTATATTTCAGCTTGGACAGTATCGGATAACTTGTAATCTCTCAGAAGCGGCTGATTTAAAGTTACAACATTTCCGCTCACGCTCTCGACATAGTACATTTCCCCTGTCTTTTGATCAGGATAATCAAGAGGACACCACTGAACATCCTTCCAGATCTTAATCAGATCGTTTGGGCGAACCTGTGACGCATCGCTTAAAACTATAGTGGAGGAGCCTTTTTGAGCGTTAGCAGCTAAGGTTGTGGTTTTGATCGTTGAGCCTGTGAAATAAAGTCCATTTTTAAGACCTTCTGGGGTTTGAAGATGAAGAGTAACTTTTCCTTCACCTACTATGTTCAGATTCTTACCTTTTTGATATATTCGTTTTGTTATGTAATAGTCCCCTTCACGGATAGTTATGGTATCCCCGCTTTTTGAGTTGTCCAGTGCCGCCTGAATGCAAGCAGCGTCGTCTGTATAATCAGATGTTAGATACATACCTGAGACAGCCGGTTGGGCATCGTCGTCGATTACAATATTTGATGCGAAAGCAGCAGGGCTACTTAACATAAAACAAAAAAATGCAAGAGCAAATATAGTCAAATAACTTTTTAAATTTTTCATTAGAGATCATCCCAAGTTTGATTTAATCTCGTTGTAGAATTTTTCCATAGTATCCACTCAATCACAAATTTCCAAAGATGACAGATTTAAATCCAATCCCGACTGGTAGTGAAAATTGATTCTTCCTTTAAACTCCCCGATTTAAAGGGAAGATGTATTTTCACACAATTGAGTGAATCTTTTGCATTTTTCTCAACAGACAGTTCAAACTTAAAAAGTTTGTTCTGCACTTTTGTATAGTCTTACTTTCCCAAAAGATAGGCGTTAATCAATGCATTTCATTCGATTATACGTTGCAGCAATTGACCTAAAATTTAAACTAAGGTCAAGAGCGCAAAGTATTGTAAGAAGTTGCAGAGAAATTGCCCCCGTTATCTCCTGAAAAAGTTCTGAAAGTTTCTCATACAAAATGTATTTTTCTTGCATATATATCTTTCTCTATAAAGTCTTCCAAACTGTCAATCCGTTTATAATTATAAAGTTTTATAGTGAATGTCTGTAGAAATTTATCAATAATGTACAGCTAAGTTGAAACCGATTAAAAATATTGGGAAATCGAAACAATTTTTTAATGAACTAAGACAATCTTTTACAAGTTTAGATAATTTTTATCACAAGCTTAGATAATTTTTATCAGAGCTGTCTCATTCTAGTTTTTAAGAATTTCATTAAAATTTCTAGTATCATTACAATTTTTAGTATCAATACTATAAATTGAGAATAAGTAGAATCAGATTGGCTCTTAATCAGTTGTTCACGAAAAAAATTAAAGATCTCATCGACGCGCCCTGGCGGGGCTGCCCACATATGCTGCTAAAATCCAGAAAAATGGACTCAAAGTTCTACTCTAGTACCTACGACAAAAGATTTATATGAACATGAGATTATTCGATAACAGGTAAAATCAAATGAAAGTACTTTTCACCCAATTCTTCTTTAACTCTTGTTTTATTCTCTTTTTGGCAGTAAGGTTATTCTTGTTCTGTTTTTCTAAACTCCCATTTGACCGATAGGTATCCACACTTGCCGTAGATTGTTTCATCCATCAGTCATTCCTCCTCATTTAAAATTCTTCTGTATTCTTCTACGAGTGATTTTCCCATACCCAGAATTTGTGCAATTTCCTCACATTTCATCGTTTTGCTTAGCTTTTCTACTTTCTTATACGCTTTAATGTACCTATCACACGCTTCCTGCGTGTGATTTGTCATTCTTGCAATATCCGGTGTTTGATACCCTTTCTTGTACAAGTTTAAGATAATCCTCTTGTGCGTAACTGCTCTTCCAATATCATGTATGATCCCTCTTGTTGGCAGTATCTCCCCTGTTCTTTGCATGTACTCTTTTGCCTGTTTGCTTACCGTACCTGTAGAAACATTGAGCAGGTATGCCATATCAGAATGTGTAAGCAGTGCTTCCTGTTCATATGCTTCTTTAAATAGCCTCACTATTTTTGTTTCCATGATTTCTCTATCTGAGTAACCTTCCTTCTTCATGTCCAGGTCCTCCTTGGAAATCAGGGTCAAAACAATAGGTGTTAATGGTGTCTTCTTACTGTTTTTACCGTAATTAGGCTTCTCTGAAGCCTTTACTCCATACCATAGAATCTGTCCCACTTCCAGTTTCCACGGCTCTCTATACGACTTTCTCACAACTTCTACGAGATCATTTGCAAACATTTCCTGAATTTTGTCACCTGCAATAAACTGGTAATCCTTCTGTATCAGGTCAAGTACTGAACTTTTCAGGGAACTTGTTGCCTTTGTTTCAATCATTGAAGGGACTTTCATCTGTTCCATCTCCCTGAACTTATTTTTGGAACTGTTTCCTTGTTCGTTCTGCTGCTCTCTTTTTTTCCAAAGATATTGTGAAGCTGTTCTAAACGTTCCTGATATTCCTCGGTAGAATAAGTCTCAATAAGTTCCCTGTATTCCTGAATCGTTTTTTCTGAAAGCCCTGTTATGATCCTGAGTTCTTCATTCTCGAATCCTTCTTCAGTTAGCACCAGCATTCTTGCAAAGTCCTTTACATAGCGCATTATGGCTTCGCCGCTATGTCTGGTCTTTCTCTCGATCTCTGTATATTCATAACCTTTGAGATATAATTCCAGAATCTTTTTCTTGTGACTTACTCCAGGCCCTATATCTTTCCATTTTCCTCTTGTTGGCACCAGTTCTCCATTCTCTTCAAGTGCTGCTATATGTCGTGAAATTGTCTTTGTACTCTCTCCCAGAAGAATTGCTATGTCAGCCTGTGTCAGTAGAGCTCCCTGATTATGTGCTTCGTTACTTATGCGCCTGATCCTTTTATCCAGCAACTCTTGCTGGTCCTTAACTTTGCAGTCTTCAGGGTCATAGATAGTGATATTGACAGAAACCAGATTCATTTCATCAACTGGTACGCCAGGAGGAACGTCTTTGGAAACTCCGTGAAAAGTGATCTGGCCTTCCTTGCGCTGGCTGCCAAAATAAAGGTCAATGTAAGAGACGAAGAGTTCAGATAGCGATCTGCAGACTGCACGAGGAAAGGAATAGTCATGCATGAGCTCATTGTAAAGTTGCGTCTGTAACTGCCGATTAAAAGTGGAGAGATATTCCTTAGGGGTTTTCACGAGCATTAACGCCACCAATAAGGGTTTGGTGACAAGAACAGATAAACGATTGGTCAGATGGGAGTATTTTCTAAAAAAGCCATTTAACTAATCAATACCATTAAAGACTTAAATGAGAGTGTGGAAAAAGAAAGTAGAGCAACCACATAAAGAAAATTTCTTATGCAGCTTCATGTCAAATTGATAAAAAATTTAAAAAATAATATCCCTTTAAAGTCAGTAATGCTATTTTTCGAAACTACAAATTTTTATTTTGGATATGTTTGGTTGGTCAGTAAAAGCAATGTTCAACAGTATGTTCCTGCTGGAACTGATGATGATTAAAAGGTAATAATCGGGACGTTTGACATCTATTTTTCACTAACTTTCTAGTCTACACTAAATGCCTATTAAGAAATAACCTGTTCAAAATATAATTATTTTGGGATTGATCGATGAACCTGTCTGTGAATAAAACTGGATGTCATATAAAAAAGTGTTGAAGTTATTTCGCTGAAATCCTTATTATTCCAGCCTCTGCTAACGATCTGATTTCCGGAAATTGAAGCTTTCTGGATATTTTTGATCGTAATTTCTAAACCTGGGTTAGAGGGATACACATTTATTAAGACGTTATTTTGTATTTTGACAGGGCCGTTTGTGAATGAATTACCGTCGATATATACCCCGTCTCTTCCTATATTTTCAAAGTAATTGTTAGATATCTCTAAATTTACATCGTTTATTAGGAATTGCTGATAAACTCCCTGAACTGAGATATTACTAAAGTAATTTCCTGTAATTGTTATATTTTTATAACTTTCTGGTTGTTGAGAAGGAAGATAAACACCATACTTCCCTCCATTTTGATAGTTATTCTCAATTACAAGGTTTTCTCCGATTCCACTCCCCAATGCTCTGTAAGTATACGAAGAACTTCCTTCAATATAATTATCTTTTATTACACGAGTTACTCCGTTTACACTACCTCGTCTTACAACTGCCCCACGTCCTCCGTAGATTTCATTTCCCGAAAATTCGGACTGTAGTGAGCCATCAATAAAAGCATAAAAATCTGACTTTAAAGTAATTTTGTTCTTAGTTACCACATAATTGATAGTTATAGGATGAGCATCAATCGCATTTGAACCCTCAATAGCTGCCCCTACTATCTCATTGTCAGATATAGTAATATCTCGGATTAGTGTGCGGCGCTCATTTGTATTGCCTGTTATACAGTGTCTGCAATTTTCTATATAATTATTGTGAATGTTGATAAACGCTGACCCACTCCATGCTCCAACCCCGTATCCACTTCCTGAAAGGATTGAGTTATAAATTTCATTGTTATTAACATCCATATTAAAACAGGAATACATACTAATCGCAGCTAAACCACTGTCTTTAATCCATGAGTCCGTTATAGAACCATCTTTACAGTATTCTAAAGTGAGAGCCATGTGTTTTGCGGTTGCACCGTTATCCTGTATTCCAATATTTTTTATATGCATTTCAATAGGTCTGTATATTTCAGCTTGGACAGTATCGGATAACTTGTAATCTCTCAGAAGCGGCTGATTTAAAGTTACAACATTTCCGCTCACGCTCTCGACATAGTACATTTCCCCTGTCTTTTGATCAGGATAATCAAGAGGACACCACTGAACATCCTTCCAGATCTTAATCAGATCGTTTGGGCGAACCTGTGACGCATCGCTTAAAACTATAGTGGAGGAGCCTTTTTGAGCGTTAGCAGCTAAGGTTGTGGTTTTGATCGTTGAGCCTGTGAAATAAAGTCCATTTTTAAGACCTTCTGGGGTTTGAAGATGAAGAGTAACTTTTCCTTCACCTACTATGTTCAGATTCTTACCTTTTTGATATATTCGTTTTGTTATGTAATAGTCCCCTTCACGGATAGTTATGGTATCCCCGCTTTTTGAGTTGTCCAGTGCCGCCTGAATGCAAGCAGCGTCGTCTGTATAATCAGATGTTAGATACATACCTGAGACAGCCTGTTGGGCATCGTCGTCGATTACTATGTCTGATGCCAAAGCAGGGTCGCTTAAAGTTGTGTAAAAAAAAGTAGAAACAAGCAATGTCAAAGAAAGAACAAATAGTGTCAAAAAAGTATTTGAAGTTTTCATATTATATCAATGATTTCTGGAGGCTGCATATATATAGGACTTACGATGTTGAACTGAGAATCTGTAGGCTTGAAATATTTTATTATTTTTTCTTTTTTAATCGGTGGGATCAATAGCCAGCGAATTAACGCTTATTTTTGCGATCTCCAAATATTAAAAAGATCCAGAAGTGTTAAACTTCAAATTGTCTAAAGTAATACTTCAACCTCAAAGCCAATTGTGTTTGATTTTTATATCTAAAATGCATAAATCTTATATAACATAGTCACTAAGCTATTCATTGAAAAAAAGTAAGAACCACAAATATGATGGAAGGGACTAACAGGAACTAAAAGGAAGAAGCAGGGTAAGGGGCATTTCCCAACCAGGAATCAGTATTGAGACTCACAGTGCCAATACTTATCGATATAAATACAGACTGGATCACAGGAAATAAGTATATAGTTATGGGACAGTAACCAAAAAAGAATAAAGAATATAAAGAAATTTTACAGAAAATCAGGCACACTGCCGGGAAATTTAAATCGCCCAAAATGGGGAAAATTAAACCGGTGACACATACTTAGGTTAAATTAATTTCTGAGTATAGAAGGTATCGCTATGAATATATTATCCGTCATTGGAGCCCGCCCCCAATTCATCAAATGTGCTCCTCTTTCCCGCTCAATTCGCAAAGAACATACAGAAATACTTGTTCATACAGGTCAGCATTATGACCCCGAAATGTCAGATATTTTCTTCAAAGAGTTAAATATCCCTGAACCAGATTACAATCTTGGTGTTGGGTCTAGTACCCATGGCGAACAGACAGGTAAAATGCTTATTGAAATTGAAAAAGTACTCGCCAAAGAAAAGCCAGATCTTGTCTTGGTCTATGGTGATACAAACTCAACTCTTGCAGGAGCACTTGCGGCTTCCAAGTTGAGCATTAAAGTTGCACATGTAGAAGCCGGACTTCGTTCTTTTGACAGGAGCATGCCTGAAGAAATAAATAGGGTACTCACAGATCATACTTCTGGCCTGTTGCTCTGTCCAACTAAATCTGCAGTCTTAAACCTGGAAAAAGAAGGGATAAATACAGGCGTGTACAATGTTGGAGACGTGATGCTTGACGCCCTGAAATACAACCTAAAAATTGCGGAAGAAAAAGTTTCAGTCTTGGAAGACTTGAGTTTAAATTCAAATGAATATATGGTTGCAACTGTGCATAGGGCTTCGAATACCGATAACTCTGAGAACCTTTCCTCCATAGTAAACGCCTTCTGTGATGCAGGTGTTCCTATTGTGTTTCCGGTACACCCGAGAACTAAAAAATACTTAAAGCATCACGGTCTCTGGGAAAAGTTGTGCGAAAAAGTAAAGGTCGTTCCCCCTCTTGGATATCTGGAAATGTTAAAACTTATGGCTCATTCTAGGAAGGTCCTTACAGATTCAGGCGGAGTGCAAAAAGAAGCGTATATGCTCGGGGTGCCCTGCATAACGATGAGGGAGAATACCGAGTGGGTTGAGACCGTAGAGGATGGAGGGAATATTCTTGTAGGGGCGGTTTATGAGAAAATCATGGATGCTATTTTTAATTTTGAAGGTGAGCCTGAAACAGGGAACTTTTTTGGAACTGGAAATGCATGTGTAAATATTTGTGAAATCTTAAAAAGCATGTCTGTCTCTTATTCTAGCTAAAATCTTATAAGTTCTTAGTCACCCTTAATTCGCTAAAAATGATGTGATCCTTTTGTCAGACCTTCAAAAAATTGTATCCGATGTTGGAATTACGTTTGTAGCTTCTGCCGTAGGTATGCTTTTAGGATTCCCTATAACAGTGCTATTGGGACGGTATATGGGAGCCGATGATCTGGGTCTTTATCGAATGGTAAGCACTATCTTTGGAACTTTTACGCTTTTTGTCACAATTGGAGTCCCTAATGCTATTATAAAGTATGTGGCTGAATTTCGTGACAATGAAGAAAAACTAGAACAAATTGTTTCTGCAGGTCTGATCACATCTGTTTTATTGGGGCTATTTTCTTTTATTTTTATTTACCTGAGTGCAGATCTTTTCGCGGATTTCTTTAATATGCCTGAACTTTCAGGCCTTCTGAAGATCCTTGCTTTTGCGTTTCCATTTTCCATTGTTAATAGCACGCTTATTGGACTTCTCAATGGCTTGAGGGAGATGACTAAAAATGCGTGGGTATCCATAGTTCAAAGTGCAACTATGCTGGTTTTAACATTTATCTTAGTTTTTAAATTTGGTGTCAATGGAGCAGTTTCAGGAATTGTCCTCTCGTCTATCCTGACAACCTTTCTTCTGATATCTATAAAAAAGATTTCAAGCATTTCCCTTAATAATTACTTTAACACCACGTCTCAAATTATTAGTTTTGGCTCGAAAACGGTGCTCGCAAATGCTATCAATCTTATTAATTACCAGGCAGACATCCTGATGATTGGTTATTTTATGACCAAAACAGATGTCGGAGTTTACAGTGTTGCAGTTATGTTTGCAAAACTGATTTGGATTCTCCCGGACTCGATTCAAAGGATAACTTTTCCTCTAATCTCTGAATATCATGCAAAAAAAATGAACGAACAAATAATGATTGTAGTTGACAGATGCATGAAATATAGCTGTCTTTTTTTGATTTTTTGTACTACTTTCTTTATCTTTTTCGGTAAAGAGTTTTTAGCTCTTATCTTTGGAGCTGAGTTTAAAATTTCATATTCTCCATTAATCATCCTGCTTATCGGAACTCTCTTTTATGGAATGACTAAATCGGTGGGATCTATTTTTGCAAGCATTGGAAAGGTTAATCTTGTCTACAAAATTCCTTTGGTTTCAGCAATATTTAACATTCTATTAAATATGCTTTTGATCCCGACTTATGGTATCATTGGAGGAGCCTTTGCGACAAGTTTTTCTCTTATTGTCAGTATGACCTTGATGCTGCGTTTTATGAGATCACTTTTAGGGGTTAAGTTCGATTTCTGGTGGTATGTTAAGGTCTTTGGCATAACAGGGTTTTTGATTTTCGTTTATCTAATGGTGAATAAATTTAGTATATCACTCGGATTGTTTTTGATAACTTTGCAATGCATTGTATTTTTCAGATCTTTTATTCCATTTGACGATAAACAAAAACTATATCAAACAATTCATAATATTGAGAGAAAATACCAATTTTCACTTTTTGGTAAGATCTTGAATAAGTTTTGAAAAGTCTTTCTTCCAAACATTTATTGAATAATTATTTAATACATATTCATGCCCTTCATCATTTGGTCGCCACTCATTTACAATATCCGGTAAACTTTCTATCAAGATATCATTATTTTTAATGTGATATACATGTGGGAATGAGTATGTCCATAACACTTGTAGTTTAAAATATAAAGCTTCTAAAACGCTCAAAGATAACCCATCATGCTCAGTGAAACGTAAAAAGAATTTTGATTTTGAATATAATTCTTGCATTGTTTTGAAATCAACCTTTGGAAGAACATTTACATTTGATGGATACTTTGATATATGATCTTCTTCCAACGTTATAACATCTGGGTGGATTATTAAAAATTTATAATTTTTATATTTATTTGCAAGTCTAATTATCACATTCCCTCCGTAAAATTCAAAATCACGAAGTGGAACATAACTGATAAAATCTATTTCTTTTTCGTTATGATTATTTGGATTGATTAGCTTAGTTGGATCAATAGTTGTAATTGGAAAATATCTTGACCTGATCCCAGCTTCGGATAGTTCGTCAGCTAACCACGGAGCACCTGCAAGATGTATAATTTGCTTCTTTTGAGTTTTATATCTTATTATTATGCTCTTTATATAATTATAAAACTTAAGATTTAATCCCTTCTCTTTCTTAACACCAGTGAAATATAATACATCAGTTCCAATCCAATGCATTATTAGTAACTGGTGATTACTCAACCAAAAACTAATATTCCTGAATAACGAAGGTGCTCCTGAAATCCAGTATGTTATTGGAGAATTCTTTGAATCACGAAATTCTCTGATTTCAAAGCCTTCTATTTCACTCAAGGTTTTTTTGATAACTTCACTATGATAAGGGTTCCCATCAACTACAAGTGGCGTTAATTTACCCTCCATTTTCATTGCCCCTTTTGTATAATTAGGTTTGAAGCAATGATTCCATCCATAATGGAATCCTCCATTGATTCATATTTCCAAGAACCATATCTCCCTGCCACAATTACATCTTTTTCTTCCAGGTCCTTTTTTATGGAATTTACTTTTTCCTTCCAAGATAAATCATATATAGGATAACCTGGGCATATATCAATAATTTCAATGAGTTTTATTTTATCTATATCGAGTTGAGTTATCTTTTCAATTTCATCTTTTATCTGCTCATATGTTGGCAACTTCTCCAGTTCTTCATGATTCGCAGAGCATTCGATATATAATACATCTTCATTATTTGTGGAGAGAGAGGGTGAAAATAAACTAAAGTTGCCTATTCTATATATTTTATTTTTAGGATCAGGTACATATATCCAGGTAAACGGAGGAGTCTTTTTGGACGGAACTGCTACAAAAAAAGCTCTTACAACATTCCATTTTAAATTCCTATCCTTATCCGAAAGATTAGTAAGTTTTAAAAATTCTGGAAGTGGTATTGAAGAAATTAGATATTGATATTTATACTTTTTATTGCCACAAAAAACTTCCTTATTTTCCAAATCAACTCCAGTAACTTCCTGGTTAAAATATACTAAATCACGAATATCTCCATAAATTGCATTCGATAAAGTTTGTATTCCGCCGGATTTAGGATAGTAAAAATGTGCGTTATATCCACTACCATCAACTTCTTTTTTGACAAATGCCCCCTCTATTATTTTTTCGAAATTGGGTTTTGGAACGTATTTTCCCATCCATTCAATACCCATATCCTTAGCTTTTGTTGCCCATAATTTTTCATTATAAGGGATCATAAATAATTCAGATATTCCTTTGCCAAGAGTAGAGTAACAAAATTGTTCAAATGATCGATAGAAACTCAAATTATTTGTATTAGTATTATCCGTTTGATGAAGATTCTTATAATTTGTCTTTAAGAATTCAATAACACATAAGTTCCTTTTATTCTCTTCGAGGTATGACAAATTATATTGAAAAGGGTATGGGATAAATTCATCGTCCATAAGAATTACAGATTTTCTCTCAACTGCTACAAGTTCTTTTCCCAAATTTAATTCGTTGAATATAAACTCTTTCGCGATGTCATCGCTTAAATGAAGTGCATGTCCTGTTAAATCAAATAAATACTCATTTTTCTTAACAGTCTTTGCAGTGCCTCCTGCAATGCTTGTTTTCTCCAGTAAAATTGTTTCGATGCCTTGTTTTTTCAATTTAAATGCAGATGAAAGCCCTGCTAATCCGGCTCCAAGTATGACAACTTTTTGGTTTTCTCCTTTTATCATATTCTTTTCTCACACATTTTTTAATTTATATCTCCCTATCGTAGTGGGTGACCATTTTTTCGGGATTTCTACAAAAATATCTAAATATCTAATGTTTTCCTATCCAGGATGATTCTCTTTGAGTTCCAATTTTCTTCATAATTGTTCCGTGTATCGGCCTACTCCTGCTAAACACCCGTTAGAGCATGGAAATTTTTGATATATCCGCTTTTTCTTATCCAATAAGAATCCCATGTCAGTTTATACATGTTTACTGGCATAGAGTTATTGATTTTCTTAGCAAGTGTCAACGGCGGTTTAATTTTCCCCAATTTGGTCGGTTTAAATTTCCCCACCTTCAGATATAAATTTTACTCAATTTATCATAAACTCACTCAAAATTACTGATAGATATTTACCGTTTTTATAC
>Ga0265295_1003241_pt1 | contig 24137 bp, 20 predicted proteins | sample Munlansysbiofilm_FD_192503 | JGI IMG/M metagenome (GOLD analysis project Ga0265295, IMG submission 192503) | Leachate microbial communities from a municipal landfill in Southern Ontario, Canada - Methane capture system biofilm | ecosystem: Engineered > Solid waste > Landfill > Unclassified ...
CTTATTGCTCGCCTCGGGTTTGATAACCAATAAATATATTCTTGCGAACAATTTGAATAAGCCATAACCCAAAAGTATTCCACATGCGTTAAATATTGAATCGTTTATATCAACTACGCGATATGGGTATCTCAAAATCAATGAAATTATGAATTGTGCTACTTCAAGCCCTAAACCAAGAAAAATAGAAACTCGAACTATTTTTTTGAAGCTCATCGAAGTCAAAAAATTTATACCAAATCCAAAAGGTAAAGTTAATATTGTGTTGTAAAACAAAAACAGTAATCCTCTTTCTCCTAATCCAAATTGCCCAAAATAGAATGGCATTAGATTTACAAATGAGGAGAATGGCAACTGCATGATTTCCTCTGAGAATACAGGGCACAATTCTATTGGAAAAAACACTTTGTCAATTCCGTATATCACGTAAACACTAAATAGAGCTAAGAATAAAACATGTGGCAAATTGAAGGTTTGTTTCCATCTGCGGAATAAAATGAAAACAAGCATCAGAATTGCTAAAGGGTATAAGGCGATGCCTATATTACATGTGAATACATACAGCATTGGCACAATTCATCTAATGCGCTTCGTTTTGGAAGCGCAGGCCGTGCCCTCGGACGGTGACGATGTAGTCGTAGTCGGGATCGATTTGGTTGAGGCGTTCTCTCAGTCTTCTCACCAGAGCATCAAAGGCTTGTTCGCTAACCCAGCGGCTGTCATCTTCCCAAACGGCTTGAATTAATTCCTCTCTCGAAACTACATCACCCACCCGTTTTGCCAAAAAAGCAAGAAGTAAAAATTGTTGGTTGCTGAGCGCAGGTTCGAGCTCTACCCCTCTCACCCAAATCCGACGCGATCCTTCGTCCAGACGAAGGCGGAATACCTGACTGATCTCGGGCGGCAAATCCGAGAGTGGCAGGGTTGCATCGGAGCTTAAATACAAGAATGTATGCGTCAGAGCAATGGCGATTTCGTCCGCCTCTTTTAATTTCGCCGCTTCGCTAAGGAGTTGGTTGTTTAGATAGGTGCCATTTTTACTACCCAAATCTTCTAAAATTACCCCGTTTTCTGTGGGGCTAATTTGGGCATGCCGACGAGAAACCTGCCGGTCGGGGATGACAATATCACAGGCGGCATCGCGTCCAATAACCAAGCTATGGTCAATTAGCCATTGTTGCCCTTCAAGGCTTCCATTGTTGCCAATTAATATCGCATTTTCCATATTGTTCCTGAAAGTTCACAGTTAACCGATTATAATCCATAGACAAGCGAAAATTACACGCCGTAAGAAATGCGCTTTTGAAGGAAGAAGATGACAAGCAATTCCGTTAACGGAAAAGTGTTGCATGAGCGATACAAAATTAGGAATATTATTGGGCAGGGTGGTTACGGCTCAATTTATCTGGCTGACGATTTGCGCCTCGAAGGGCGGCTTTGCGCTGTTAAGCAAGTCCGCTATGATGCCAATTTGCCAGAGGCTCTCCTGAAGGAATCGCGCGATCAGTTTATGCGCGAGGCAACTGTGCTCGCACGCCTGGATCACCCCAATTTGCCAAAGGTGTCCGATTTTTTCTCAATTGAACAGAATGATTTTATCGTTATGGATTACGTCCCCGGCGACGATTTGCGCACTTTGCTTGCCAAAGCGGAAAGTAATGGTAAGTTTTTAAAAGAAGAAGAGGTGCTCAATTGGGCAATGCAGATTGGGGATGCGCTCAGCTATCTTCACAGCCAGGATCCGCCCATTTTGCATCGGGATATCAAGCCTTCGAACCTCAAAGTTACACCGAGCGGCTTGATTAAGCTGGTTGATTTTGGGCTGGTCAAACTTTTGGCACCGGATGAGGTAACCATCACGATTATGCAAGGTCAGGGTACGGCGATCTATACACCCCTCGAGCAATATGGCGGCGACAGCGGTCATACAGACGCACGGGCTGATGTTTATGCCTTTGGCTGCACGCTCTATCACCTCTTGACCAATACGCCGCCGATGAACGTTCGCGACCGCTTTCTCAAGCCGGAAAGCCTGCGGACGCCACGCTCAATCAACCCAGCCATCACTCCTCGGGTTGAAGAGGCGATCCTTTGGGCTATGTCTCTGCACCCGGACGACCGTCCTAAAGACGTTACAACTTTTGTCAAAGCGCTAACCGGTGAACGTACTGAAAATTTGTTGCGGATTGGCGGAAGGGCGTCCCGTTCGATGCAATTTCAGATGGGAAAAACGGAAACACAGCTGAGTATTCTTGCCGGAGGCTTACTTTTTCTCAGCCTTTTGCTGACCCTGATTCGAAATCTGTAATAGTGCTTATTTCGGAGGGAGAACTGCTTTCGGCTGGCTGAAGATCCACCAGACAAGCGCAGTAGCCCAACCAAAGAGCATCCCAATCACACTCATCTGAACAACAAACCAGGAAGAACTGTTTTTCACCAAATCCATTATGGGACTGATGCCAAAGGTTAACAAGAGATAAGCAAACAAGCCACCAACCACGGTCAAAAGTGCCGAACGAATCCCCCAGCGGATGCTTCCCCACCATCTGTAACCGACAATCCAGGCTAAAAATCCACCGACAAGATTCAGCATGATGACTAAGAGCCAATCTGTCAAACGTGGGTAACCGGTCAGATTAGCACCGGGATCGGGTGTTGGGGTCGGTTCGGGGGTTGCTGTTGGGGTCGCTTCGGGGGTTGCGGTTTGCGTTGGTTGAGGTGTCTCGGTAGGCATAATTACCTGGGCAAAACCACCCAGTGTGTTCAAAACTAATTTACCGGATGTCTGGGCTTTGTCACTGGCAGCAACCACCTCAAAAACGCCTTCGCGCTCAATTCGATAATCGATAGTCGCCAAGCCTTTTTGGGTAACGGTTTCGGGCTGGGAGATAATCAGGTTATCGGTTGAAAATCGGATGGTAAAACGGACAACCGTGCCATCGGGCACCTGATTTCCGTTTTGATCGACGATTGGACCGGCTTGAATTCGCAGGTTTTCACCTATCGCAAAGAGCGGAACCGGGGTATCAACCGGCTGGGCTTCTTCGGAGTTTTCCGTTTGGGATATTTCGGGGGCAAGCAATTGAATTTTGATTACCTGATCAGGGTTTGGAGAAGTGATTTGATTCAATTGATAATCAATTGCGCTCAAAGAAACCGGCAAAGCACCGTTAGCGGTCGTTTCGCGCATTAAAACACGAGCGGCAATATCCAAGGCACTCTGACTGCTGTTATAGAGCGCGTAATAGGCACTTACGTTTGCCAAATCGGTCGAATCCAAGTAGTAGGGGGCATCATAGCTAAAGACAATTACGTTTTTGTCGTTCAAGAGGTCGAGCCGTTCTGATAAGAGGCGTTTTAAAGCGCGACTTTCCGGATAATCAGGATCTTCGTTCATCAAATTGAAAATAACCCATTGCGAACGGCGCAAATTATCCACGCGGTTTGGGTCGGCGGCTTCAGCACGATTATCCAAAATATCCCATAAATTGGCAAAACTATAAGAAAATATCCGGTCGCCCTCCAATTGATTGGTTCCGTTTGGTCCATATAATCGATTAAGCGTATTCTCAAAAGCCATCACACCAAGCTTGTCTTGTGATTGACAAGTTTCGCATTGTTTTTGCGAGCGTGAATCGCTAAAAATTGTGATCCGGTCGTACAAAGCGGGGGCTTGCCGGATGCTTGAATTCAAAAATTCGGCAGAGGGAGCTAAAAGCGTAACTGCGTTGCGGTTGACTTTCAGTTCCAAAGCCGCGGCTTGTCCGAGAATAGAAAGCCCCTCTTCATCGGTTTGAACGGTTTCATAATCAAATGCAGGGTAAAGCTTCGCCTTTGCCTGTAAAATTTTCAAGACCGAATCGTCAACCCGTTGAGCAAATATAGCGTCTTCCTGGTACTTTTGTCTAAAAAAATCGATAGTTCTGATGATGGTCTCTGTTTGGTTAAGTTCAGTTTCACTCTTAAAATTATCCAGATATAAGAGGTCATTCCCTGCCAAAAACGCCGTTCGGGCAACGGTTAGAGGATCAAATTCATCTTCACCGGAGTTAAAAACCAACTGCACGGCGGGACTTCCCAGGCTGTCACTAATAATCAAACCGCCATTGTCTCGCCATTCTGCCAATGGCTCGGGAGAAAGTAATTGTTCGAGGGCGCTTTGGTCAAAGTTGACCGGCATGGTGGTCGCACGGATGTTTCCCTGCAAGCCCTGAAAGCGAATGGCTGAAATCATCAAACCGTCAACTTTTTGCCCCGGATTTTCGCCATTGACAAGACTCATATAAGGCGCTAATTCGATTTGCATCAATTGATCCAACGTCTTTTGCACGGTCGAGACCTCGTCAAGGGGGGAACGGTCAACGCTTCCCAAACCCGGAAAGTGTCGGGCGACGACGCTGATTTTGTTTCCGCTTCCGTTATGGACGCCTTCAACATAGGCCTTCCCCATTTCGCCTACCCAATAGGGGTCACCGCCGAAACTTTGCGTTCCGGCATAATCAGCAGCAACAGTATTTTTGCTGTCAACGACATCCAAAGAAGGACCCAGAAGCAAGTTTACGCCTAAAGCGGTTAATTCCTGTCCAACTAAAGTGCCGGTTTCCTGGGCAAGCTCGGTTGACCAGCTGGCACCGAGAGACATTGGGGAAGGATAGTCGCTTAGTCCGCTGAGCAGCTGAGCTGTATGGTTATCATTGCTAACCAAACTCATCCCAACGTAAAGCGGAACGTAAGTCCCTCCTTCCGAGTTCTTTTGCCAATTAATGTCTTGCAGATTGGATATAAGTTGCCAGGTATCGCTGATTTCATCGGTGAAATTGTTGTGTTCGCTGTTCAAAACAACTCCTCCGAGGTGATAATCTGTGATTAAACGATAAATCGAGCTGTTTTCAGAGATGTTTGACCCATCAAAAGTAACCAGAAAAAGCTGACCCACCTTTTCAGCCGCACTCATCCTGGCGAGGGTGGTTTCAGCATAATCCGCCTGGGCGATAGCCGGCTTTGGCTGAAGATTAAAAAGCGAAAAAATCAGGCCAAAAGAGAGCAAAAGCCGCCAAACTTTAGCTTTCATGCCGCTTCGATAACCTCACGGGCATGTTTGGGATTGTTGCAAATCAGCATATCAACACCCAAGGCTTTCATTTTGAGCAAATCTTTTTTCTCATTGACTGTCCAGACATTGACCTGCATGCTGCGGCTATGAAAATGCCTCACCATTCGAGCTGTTACATCCTTAAAATAAGGATGAATCGCAGTAAATTGGAGCCGTCTGCCATTCGCTCTGCGATCTGGCGCGCCGACAAGCCCAGGGATGGTCAGAAAACCGCGGCCTATGCGCGGTTCGAGGCTTTTTGCTTCAAGCAAATTCATGTCATTGAAAGACGAAAGAATAACGGAGTCAATTAAATTCATTTTTTGAATAAGCCTGACCACCGGTTCGGTCAAACCATTATGAGGCGTGTCGGCGTTTTTCAACTCTACATTAATGAGAAACTGGCCACCAAGTTCTTCAAAGACTTCTTCCAAAAGAGGCAAGCGTTCGTTTTTGAATTGATCGCCAAACTTACTGCCGGCATCGAGGTCTTTCATTTCGCTCCAGGCTAATTTGTCAACTTCACCTTTTCCGTTGGTGGTGCGATTCAGCTTGCGGTCGTGAATGACCACCAGCTTGCCGTCGGCTGAGAGCTGTACGTCCAGTTCGATACCGTCGGCATTGAGCTCTTTGGCAAGTCTAAAAGCCGCCATGGTATTTTCAGGCGCCAAAGCCGAAGCGCCGCGATGTGCGATAATTAATGGTTGCATATTTTCCTTCTTCTCTAAGCAAATATTATAGCATGGAGGACAGGAAGAATTGGTAAAAAAGGGGAACAAAGGACAAATATCGGGGGACGGTCTTGCTAAATTAGGAATGCCTGATCGTTCGTGATTGGAACCAGCCATTAACTTCTGACACGGTATCTACGAGTTCAGACGGTCATTCGAGGATAAACGGCTGAGAATGATGGTTTCCTCTTTCTTTTTCTGTTAGTCCTGGACTATAACCAAGCCCCAACGGCTGCCCGGGAGTGGGTCAAGCCGTCTGAAGCCAACCCGCATGAAATAACTGGCATAACCGATTTCAGCCGTATCATAGCGATCGGGCAAAGCCGGACGAGGCTGGAGGATGTCGTCAAGTGGCAATGCCTCAAGTGCTTCTGCGCCTGCTCTTCGGGCTTCCAAAATCGTTGAGCGCAGTAATGCCATAAAAAGAGAGGAATAATCAGCATGTTTTGCCAAAGAAATTTGCCGAATGAACCATTTTTCGCCCCTTTCTGCCTCATAAACAAGCTCGGAAGCCCCAATTACCTTCTCATTTTTTAGTAAAACTAAGCCTGTGCGCAAGCCATAATCCCGTAAATCTGCCAAAGTTAAGCCATCGGCATCGCTGTATTTCGTTAATAACTCCAAAAAATTTTCTTCTGCAATTGGGGTCAGGCTTTCGCGCTGACTTTTATCCAAAATGTTACTAAAAGCTAAATATTCCTCACTGCTATGGGGAAGGCGAACTTCGAAATTTTCCGTCCTCTGCCAGGCTTCCGTTTGCTCACCCAAATAAAGCGAATTGGCATAATCGCGATATTCCGGAGGCAATTGAATCCGGCGTAAATTGCAAAGATAGTTGACGTCCAGATAATCCTGATGGTCAAACTCGTAACCAAGGTGAAAATCGAGCTGCCACTCAGTTTGGATGCAAGTTAGGTTCGTCCCTGCAATCCGTCCTTCGCCGTTTAATGAATCGCCCGGATATTCTACACCACCCACAATTTGGCCCCTGCTGTTTCGAACAAAGCTGTGAATGTCTATTTGATGTCCGGCACCATTTTCAAGGACAAAATTATGTTCCCATTCATCCGCCCGGGGAAGATATTGATAGCCCAAACGACGCAAAATGTTGAGCAAGCGGGCTAAATATTGCTGGTTGATTGCCAGATCCAAATCAGCGTGTTCACGGGTTTGCCAACCCAACAGCGCATCTACTCCCCAGCCTCCGTCAACTACAATCGGGATTCCGGCAATTTCTGCCAGTTGGATAATTCGAACGACCTCTTCTTCATCCATGACCGGCTTTTCGTTTGGCCTGACGCAGGTTGGGAAGTCTTTAAGCAGAGCCTCCAGTTTAGGGTCAGCAGGACGAAGTGTTTGCAAGTCTTTCATAAAATCCCTCTTTATTCAATAGAGTCAGCAAATTTTGGCTCATTCTTGCCGGCCAAAAGTGCCAAACCAAGCGAAACAAGCGAGAAACCGGCTCCCATTAGGTAAAGATAACGATTGCCAAGGCTGTCATAAACGAAACCGCCAATGGCATTGCTTACCATAAAGCCCAGGCTAAACATAGTGACGCCAATAAAAGCGTTGGCTGTGCTGGTTACGTTTTTGGGTAAAGTGAGATTGACCAAAGTAACCGAACATACCAGGCGAAAAGTAAAGCTAAACGAAGTGAGCACGCTTGTGGCAAAAACCATCCCGCTTGTAGGGAAGAACCAAACCGCCAATCGTCTCAGAATATCAAAAACAAAAACGAACAAGATGATATTACGGATGCCAAATTTTCGGATAATTCGGTCGGCATAAACCATAAAAGGCACTTCGCTTATCGCACTGAGCATATTTGCAAAGCCAATCATGCCCGCTTCCAAGCCGAGGTTAGACATATAAATCGGTTCAAAATTACGAATGCCATCCTGCGTTGGGTCCGAGAGGGACAAAGCCAGTGCCATAAAAAACAAATAGCGGTGCGAAACTATTAACTTCAAAATCGCATTTAAGCTCAGTTTTTCTTCGTGTTTTTCTTCTTCCGAATCCAAAACGGATTTTGAGGTCAGCATTAAGGTCAAAATGCTCATGGCAATCATCACTAAGAAAAAAACCGTGTTGGCTTTGATGCCATACTCTTGATAAATCCAACCAGCCAGCAAAGTTGCCAGCGCAAAACCAACTGAGCCCCAAAGACGGATTGAACCAAAACTCGAATTTCCTTTTTCAGAGGTTTTGGCGGCTACCGAATAGGAGAGGTTTTCCGAGGTGGAATAAAGTGGCCCCGAAATCGTGCGATAGATAATCCACAATAGCAAAATTGGAATAAAACTTTTCAGCAAAGGGATGCTTCCGAGCGAAAAAGCGAAAATCAAAAGCCCGGCAAGCAAGACCATCTGTTTGCTTTTTGCCCGGTCGGCCACAAAGCCAATTTGGGGTGCCACTAAAATTAGAGCTGCAGAACCCAAAACATTTATCGCGCTGATCTGGACTCCGCTAAAACCAATTTCGTCATAATATAGCGGTATATAGTTTATAAGTGTGCCCAGAGCAGCAAAAATGAAAAATATATAAAGGCTATAGAGCGTCTTCGTTGCACGTTTTGAAGTTAATAAATTCATGGTCATTTTCATTAATAAAATCGTGATTGATTATAACATTGAGGAGCGTTAATCTGTGTTTTTCTGGAAAAAAACCACCTTACAGGGTATACTTAACAAATTCTAAAGCAATCATCATTGGAGGTTCTAATGAAAGTCATCGTTCAACAACAACAACTCGCCCATGGTGTCAGCACCGTCTCACGGGCAGTAAGTCCGCGAAGCACTTTGGCAGTGCTCGGTAACATTCTGATTCAGACCGATGACGGTCGCCTGCGCCTCTCTGCGACCAATCTCGAACTGGGTATCAGCTCCTGGATTGGTACGAATATTGAAGAGGAAGGCGGAATTACCGTTCCAGCCAGAACTTTTACCGACATGGTCAGTAACTTGCCAAACGAAGAAGTTACTCTGACGGTCGATGAACGCACTTTGACCCTGAATGTGCGTTGTGCCTCGCTCAATACCGACATTAAAGGCATCAGTGCTGAGGAATTTCCACCCATGCCAAGCGCAGATTTGGATGATGCGATTCCGCTCAATGTTGAAAACTTCAAAGAACAAATCCAACAGGTTGTTTTTGCCGCTTCGACAGATGATTCCCGCCCGAATTTGACCGGTGTCCACATGACTTTCAATGGTAATGCACTCGAGATGGCAGCAACCGATGGCTATCGAATTTCGATTTCCAAATCAGAGATGGCGCAAAAAGTTCCCCAAAACTTTGAAGCTTTGGTGCCTGCCCGTGCACTTTCAGAGCTCAGCCGGATTGCTGGCGATGGTGATGAAAGCCTGCTGATGGCTTTCCCTGCCGGTCGCGGACAGGTGATTTTCCACCTCAAAAACGCCCAGTTGGTGTCACAATTGATCGAAGGCAGCTTCCCAAATTACAGCGCAATAATACCGCCAAATTTCAAAACCCGCACCGTGCTTTCGACCTCCCAATGGCTAAAAGCCTGTAAACAAACTGAAATTATCGCCCGTGAAGGCAGTTATATCGCCAAACTTGACATCCAGCCCGAAGGCGAAGGTGACAAAGGTTCTGTTTTGGAAATTTCTGCCCGTTCTGAACAAACCGGTTCTTCGGAAGTTATGGTTGACGCCTCGGTGGATGGCGTTCCGCTCTTAATATCATTTAACATCCGCTATTTACGCGAAGCTTTGGAGGTTATAAAAACACCAAATGTTTTGCTAGAAACCAACGCCGTTCATACCCCCGCACTTCTCCGTCCCGTCGGTGATGAAAACTTTACTCACGTGATCATGCCGATTAACACGGCAAGATAGTTATTTCTAAATCTTCAGGCATCCAAAGCTGGAACGAAGCATGAACTGCACCTCCTCGGTTGGATTTATTGTCCAACCGAGGAGGTGCAGTTCAATTTTCGTGAGCGATTTTGACGATCGTCAGGCTTATTTTGCCATTATCGGACGAAATTTATAGCCGTAAATAATCATGCCGCGATTATCGCCGTCGTTGCGAATTTTGCGGGTAACCATTTCGACCGGCATCCCAATCCGAACCGGCTCATCACCCATATCAGTCAGCTGAGCGGTTACAAGCGGGCCTTCCTTCAGTTTTACCATCGCCACAGTATAAGGGGCTTGTTCTTCAAAACCAGCTGGGGCGTTGGAAATATAGGTGTAGGAATAAACCTCACCCTGTCCACTGAAGGTAAAGGGGGTTTTAGCCTCTCCGCCACATTCCGGGCAGACATCCCGTGGTGGAAAAATTTTAGCTGAGCAATGCGGGCATACTTCACCCTGCAAAGCATAGCGCTGTTTTTTTAATCTCCAATGTCGTGGAACTTCCATATACAATCTCCTATTCAGGTCTAACGCCTGAATTTTAGCCAAAAGAAACTATCAAGAACTCTCAATTTTCTTTCAACGAGGAAAAGACAGGAAATTAAATGCAAAAAGAAGGCCTTTTTATCAAATCATAGCCATTTAGCTTGATAAAGCAGACCTTCTTTTCAAAAAAATGAGAGGATTTGAAAGGCTTAATCAGCCTGAAAATTAATCCCGCTCACCTGTTTCTACAAAATTTATCAACTCACCAACGCTTAAACCTTTGATGCCAAGTTTAGCAACTGTGCGCCCCTTGCGGCGGTAGTCGGTTCCATGAATGAAACATGCCAAATTGATGATGCTTTCAATGCCGTTGACCGAAACACCAAAAGTCTTTGCAAAGGAGGCAATCGGCACCAAACTCATCGGGATTTCTTCGGTAATATAGCGATGGTTCAGTGTGCCCGGAGCTTTGATTCCATAATAGCCGGGTTGGTTGTGCATTGCTTCATGCAAAGTTTCACCGCGAGCGTTATAAGCAAGCTCCAGCCATTCCAAAGCGGTTCTGCCCCTCAAACCAAGAGCCGAGGCGACCGTAACCCGTTCGCGGTCAATCACTTCCAAAACTTTAGCGACCGAGGGGGTTACGCCGTCCACGTAAAATTGAAAATCACCGGAAGTGGCTTCAATCCAACCTGAGTTGAGCAAAGCCAATGCCGGATGGAAAATTGCGCCCATGTTATTCAAACCGGTCTGCAAAACATTTTTGCCGTCGATAAATTGCGGAAAAGCCGGATGAATCGCATCTAAAACTTCCTGGGTGCGAATTGCCGGCAATGCTGCCAACGGGACCGCCTCTTTGACGCGGAATATCCTGGCTTGACTAGGCCCATCAGAACGTGCTGCAAAAATAAAAGTCTCCGCTTCGGCAATAATCGGTTTAGGCTCATAACCTTCTTCAATCAAGACTTGGCGAAATTCAAGAGCTCCCCCAGTTCGACCGGGATGCAAGATGACAATATGGTCTTCTCGCAAAAACGGCGCAGCCATTCGGGCGATATCGGCATGAGCCGTAGAAGGGACTACGACCATAATGACAGTTGAATCCGCCAAAGCCTCCTCCATATTATCGGTAACTTTGTAAAGTTTGCCAAAGCCGCGAGGTTCGGAGGGGTTTTCAAGGTCAATGCCGCCGCGTTGGCGGATAATTTCAATATGACTGAGAGTCCGGTTGAACATTGTGGTTTGGAAACCTTCCAGCGCCAAATAAGCCGCCATGGCTTTCCCACCGTTCCCGGCTCCAATTACAGTATAACGAGTGCTTTTATCCATATTTACCTCAATTCAAAAATTCTTTTAATCGTTCTTCTTCAGAAATCGGTTTGCCCAGCTCATCAACGGCTTCACTGCAACCATTAATTACCCGGGTACAAATTCTACCGGGAGCAAAGGCATTGTTTTTCAGCTGTGGGGCATCCATGATGCCAAGATTGACCGCCTTAGTCAGCGTGGCAGCATCGGTCAATGGGTCTAAAACAGACTTATCGGCAATCCTTCTAATCGCTTCGAGGGTTACCTGAACCTCACGGATTAAAAAGTCCTTTCGGGCTTGGATATGCGGATCAGCCGTCATATCAGCCTGACCTGCCAAGGCGTTTTCAATCGCACGTCTGGCTGCCTGACTGGCTTGAATGACGTCATCAGCCGTTGCCGCATGATCGGCTTCGGTGTGTCCGACAATGTGCACAATCTGCGGTTTTAGTGCCATTTGCAGGTAGACACTGGTTGCCAGATGTGCTCGGGCAGCGTTATCTTCCAGCGGATAACTCAACAATCCGGTGCGGGTTTCGCGCAAAATGCGGAAGTTCTCATCTCTTAGCGGCTCAATCATTTCCAAAATTGCCAGCATCTTTGCCAAATCCATCGCATCCGAAATGTTAGGCGGGCTGTTAAACATAAACTGGCCGATGTAATCCCTTACCCCAAAAGCTTTGGCGTTATAAGCGGCGAGATAGGCAGAAACAGCGAAGATTACATCCGGCGCATCGCGCATCCCCCAGTGGTGGGGTTCGTTGAGTTCAACCGGTATATTGCGCTCCCCATACCAAGACATCACTTCCTGATGCTCACGAATCGATTCTTCCAGGCTAAGCGGGCCGCGTCCATCCATGGCGTTAAACCAAAAAAGCGGAATAGCGCACCAGCAAATGTTAATTGTCTCGACGTACATTTCAGCCAGTTTGATAAAGTCGTCCGTGCCGGAATAGGTGCGCATCAGTGGATAATTGCCACTTCTGGAAGCTTCATAAAGTCGGCGATAATCTTCAGCACTGCGAACAGGCACGCCACCGGCACCGGTTGTGCGTGGATTTTGCCGTTCGGGGTGGAAGAAGTTTGCCTGTGCGTCCTGGTCGATTCCCAAAGAAATTACATCCAGGGCTTTCGCATCAGCAATTTTTCTGATTCCTTCAAGGCTGGCTTCCACAGTCGGCAAACCGAAGTGATGGCGCAAAAGCGGAAAAGGAGTCTTCCAATTAATTCGTTCAACGGTAGTTTGAGGATAGTTCGCTTCGCCAAGGTCATCGTTTGTTTCGCCTCGCAGATAAGCCAAAATTTCTTCGCGGCTTTGGGACCCGTCAAAAACCGCATCAAAAAAGCCTTCCAAAAGTTCAGCCTTCCGACTGACCGGAGGGGTTCCGCCAAAAGCGAAGCGCACGCCCTGCGCATGAAGATCAGCAGCCGCTTCGGCGAATTCTGCCAACAAGCGTTCTCCGGTTTCCGGAGTGAGGCGATAAGAAACGCCTACTAAATCCGCTTTTTCTCGCTTGGCAACTTCGAGAAAAGTTTCTATCGGCACAGCAGGACCAAGAAAAACCGTGCGCCAGCCAACTGACTCAGCTAATCTAAGTAAATTACTAATTCCTGCAACATGGACACATTCCCCCAAAGCACCAGCAACAATGGTTTTCATAAAAAACTCCTAATTTTCGGTGAGAATGAGTAGTCCAGGGAATTGGGGATCAACCGCACCCGGGACTATTGGGATTAAATGAATTTTACACCATTTTTTGGTTCATTTTGTAAAGCTTTCCGTTTTTAGTTTAACGTTAGCCCGCATTCTGTCCTTGCCTCCCGCTTTTTGATTCCTGTATATAATGAAGCTAAATCAATTGACAGGAGAAAATATGACCAAAGCCTTGATTATCGTGGATATGCAAAATGACTTCTTGCCCGGTGGTGCGCTGGCAGTACCCGAGGGCGATCAGATTATTGAAGAAATCAACCGTCTTTCAAAAAACTATGATTTGGTTGTCGCTAGCCAGGACTGGCATCCGGCGAATCATGGCAGCTTTGCTTCGCAGCATGAAGGCAAACAGCCTTTTGAAATGGGTGAATTAGCCGGTCTGCCACAGGTGTTTTGGCCCGATCATTGTGTCCAATCAACCATGGGTGCAGCTTTAACAGATGAACTGGATCAAAATTCGATAGAAGCGATTTTTCGGAAAGGGATGGATCCCGAAATCGACAGTTACAGTGCATTCTTTGACAATGGCATGAAGAAAGCCACCGGTCTGGAAGGTTATCTGAAAGATCGCAAGGTTGATGAAGTGCACATTTGCGGTTTAGCCGCCGATTTTTGCGTGATGGCGACCGCAAAAGACGCCCTCAAATTAGGCTTCGCCTCGCTTATCTTGCAAAATGCCACTAAAGCGATTGACCCAAGTGGCATGGATGCCATGTATGAGGAGTTCGAAAAATTAGGTGGAAGAGTGCTTTGAGCCGGAAGCCGGAAAAATATCGAATAATGCCTGCTTACGGTCAGCCTTCCACTGGCAGAGCGTGATAATAATTCGTACGGACGACAACATTTCCTGCTACCACTCTTTATCGCCGCTCTCCTTTGCGATATAATCCGAGAGATTGAAGACGAAAAGGTAAAAATATGGATAATCAAGAAGAAAAAGATTTAAATAAAAAGCAAGCTGGCAAAGCAAAGAAATCAAGACGAGGCTGGTTAATCGCTCTCGCGGTTCTCGTTGCGCTTGTGGTGATTCTTTTCGCCTTATATCAAATCCCTGCTATCAAATATCGGGCTTCTTATTACATTTCAAATTTAAAGGCAAAAATTTACTATGCCATTAATCCGCCCGGTGAATCTAAGGTGGACGTAAAAACTGAAGCAACCATGAGCGCTGATGTGATTGCAACACTAACCGCTTTGGCACCCACCCCAACCCTTCAACCTACTATTGCAGAAACAACAGAACAAGTTGCCACTTCGATTCCAACGCCAACACCCGAGCCGACGCCAATTCCTGCCGCAGTACAGCTGGAAGGGATTGTGCAGGAATATCAACGTTGGAACAGCTGCGGTCCTGCCACCCTGGCGCTGAACCTTCGCTATTGGGACTGGGTCGGCGAACAGCTGGATATCGAACAAGTTGTTAAACCGCGTTTGGAAGACCTGAATGTAACCCCTCAAGAAATGATTGATTACATCGAATCGAATACCGATTTTGAAGCTGTCTTGCGAGTTGGCGGAACGGTCGATTTGCTCAAAAAGCTGATTGCAGGCGGTTTCCCGGTTTTGGTCGAACGTGGTTATGTCAATCGTGATGACGGTTGGATGGGGCATTATGGTGTGGTGGATGGTTATGATGATGCCACGCAAGAAGTCCATATCCCCGATACATTTAATGGCTATATCACGCTAAGCTATGATAACCTTCAGCACGTTTGGGATCAGTTTCATGGCACTTATCTGGTCGTCTTCCCTCCTCAAGACCGTGAAACCGTCCTCCAGATTTTGGGTCCCGATGCTGATCCGGCTTATAACCTTGATGCCGCCCTGGAAAAATTCAAAGAGCGTGCTGCAACGGTTGACCGCTCTGAACAGTATTTTGCCTATTACAGCCTGGGCGAACTCTTGGTGATGAAGAAAGAGTATGTCGCCGCTGCAGAAGCCTTTGACGATGCTTTTGAGGTTTACAACTGGTTGCCGGTCGATGCCATTCCCTGGCGCATGCTTTGGTACCAGGTTGGACCTTACGAAGCCTATTATTACACCGGTCGCTATCAATCTGTGATTAGTCTGACTTTCAAGACCTTGACCGATCGCGTTCAACCGGCAGCCCTGCCCGAAAGTTTCTTGTGGAGCGGAAAGGCAAACGTTGCGCTCGGAAACATTGATACAGCGATTGCTGATTTTAACCGTGCCCTCGAATGGCATCCCGGCTGGAAACCTGCCTTGGACGAATTAGACGCTTTGGGCGTGAAACCTTAATTAAATAGAAGAAGAAAAAACTTATGTCAAAATCGACAAATGAAATGAAAAATCAAGTCCGCAAAAATTCAATCTGGCGCAAACCCTGGATCTATCTTGGGATTGTTGCTGCTTTAATTGTTCTTGCGGTAGCGGCAATGCAAATTCCGGCAATTCAGAGCCGAGTGCGCACAGCTTATGCCAATATTTACAACCGAATTAACAGACCGGACGAAAAAGATTTTGGTCCCTCCCAGCAGAGCACGGTTAGTGCCGAAGTTTATGCCACTCTGACGGCTATGGCACCGACCGCGACCACTCAGCCCACTGCTACCGAAGCGCTTGTGCTTGCCGATACGCCGGTGCCGACCAGTACGCCTTTCCCCGTGCCTGCCAGTTTTGCCCTGGATGGCATGGGTTTGGAATATCAGACCATGAACAATTGTGGCCCGGCGAATCTTGCAATGAATCTTACCTATTGGGCTTGGCCGACTAATCAAAGCATTACCGAAAATGCCATTAAAACCCATGAAGACGACCGCAACGTTATGTTGCAAGAAATGCTCGATTATACCGAGGCAAACACCGACCTCAAGGCTCAATTGCGCTATGGCGGTGACATCGAACTTGTTAAACGCATGCTCTCAGCCGGTTTTCCGGTTTTGATTGAGCGCGGGCATAGCGATGAGGACGATGGCTGGATGGGACATTACAGCATTGTGACCGCTTATGATGATGCAACGCAAACGGTAACCATTCCCGATACGCTTTTGGGCATGATGAACATGTCTTATGCCGATCTGGAGCGTGACTGGTGGCATTTTGACGGGATTTATTTGGTAATTTACCCTGCTGATCGCGAAAGCGAAGTTTTGAGCTTAATGGAAAAAGACGCAGACCCGGTTGAAAACCTGCACCGGACGCTTGAAAAAATTGAGCGACGGATTCCCCAGGTCAGCGGACAAGATTTATTCTTTGCGCTTTACAGCAAGGGCTCAATTTTGGTCGAAATGCGGGATTACCAGGCTGCTGCCGATGCTTATGACCAGGCTATTACGGTTTACGACCAACTCGACAACGCTTTGAAGCCCTGGAGAATCACCTGGTATCAGGTGGGAATCTACAAAGCCTACTATTACAGCGGGCGTTTTCAGTATACTTTTGACCTGGCTGAGCAAACCATCAATAACGCGACATTCCCTTCCCTGCCTGAAACCTGGTACTGGGGTGGGCAAGCAGCTTTAATGTTGGGTGATAAAGAAAACGCTGTTAAGTACTTTAATAAGGCTTTGGAGTTTTATCCCAATTGGGATTTGGCAAGCCAAGGTTTAGCTGAAGCTCAATCCTGAATTGAAAGCGATAAACAAACAAAAACAGCTAATTTTGAAACAGGTATAATCCAAACATTATGACGACATCTCAAAAGGAGGCGCTGCGTAAGCGCCTCTCTAAACAAAGTATTTGGTCAAAGCCATGGTTCTATTTGGTTTTGCTTTTAGCATTAATCCTTTTGGCAGTGCTGGTTTATCAAATCCCTGCCGTACATGAACGTTTTTCCTGGCGGGTAGACAGCGCTGTGGCGAGGGTCTACTATTTCTTCAACCCACCCGGACAAGATGTTTTTGTGCCGGTCGGAGACGAAACTGAAGAGCTGCATGCCATGCAAACGCTTACTGCCGGAGCCCCTCCAACCGCAACACCGCTGCCGACGGAAACGCCAACCATCACGCCAACCACGGAATTTACCCCCACCCCGACAATTGAGCCGACACCAACGGCAACGCTTGTACCATTGCCTCGTTCTGTCTTGCTCGAAGGCGTTCAGGTGGAATATCAAAAAGCAAACAATTGCGGACCGGCAAACCTCTCGATGTTGCTCAATTTCTGGGGCTGGACGGGTGACCAAACGGTCACAGAGAAGGTTTTGAAACCTTTCATCAAAGACCGCAACGTTATGCCCTACGAAATGCTCGATTATGTTCAAACGCAAACGGAATATAACGGCATTGTACGCTATGGTGGCGATTTGGAAACTGTCAAACGTCTGGTTGCTTCCGGTTTTCCGGTTTTAATTGAGCGCGGTTATATTAATGCCCAAGAAGGCTGGATGGGTCATTATGGTTTGATTGTCGGTTACGATGACGACGCTCAGGAAGTTACCATCCCCGATACATATCTGGGTGTGATTAAGGTTAGCTATGCGGATATGAATCGCTATTGGGCGCAATTTGACAAAATTTATCTTGTCGTTTTCCCCAACGAGCGCGCCCAGGAAGTTTATGATATTTTGGGTCCTCAAATGGATGCCACTTATAACCTGCAACATGCTTTTAATCAGGTTCAGGCAAACTTGTTTAATCAAAGTGGTGTAGAACTCTTCTTTGCCTGGTATAGCCGCGGTTCAATCCTGGTCGAAATGCAAGATAACTGGGGAGCTGCACAATCATTCGATGAAGCATTTATAGTATTAGAAACCTTACCCGAGAAAGACCGACCCTGGCGAATGCTTTGGTATCAAACCGGTCCATACTTTGCCTATTACAATATGGGTCGCTATCAAGATGTCTTGAGTCTGGCTACGAAAACGCTGGACGCGCCAATCGAGGATGCCCTGCCGGAAAGCTGGGTTTGGAAGGGGCGTGCCGAGGTGATGCTTGGCTTGCGTGATGAGGCAATCGCCAGTTTCAGGCGGGCGCTCTATTGGCACCCCGATTGGTGGGTTGCAAAAGATGCTCTTGAAGCTCTGGGTGTAACCCCTTAAAAGTAAAACAAAAAACCACCGTTTCGGTGGTTTTTTTCGCTTATCTGCGATAACGATTATTTCCCAATACAATCTGCAGCGGCTTGTTTTAAATGTGCCATAACAGCGTTTAATCCGTTGCTTCGCTGAGAGGAAATGTGATGCCAAAGGCCTAAATCTTCGAAAATATGCATGTCAGCCGTTAAAACAAGCTCTGCCGGTTGATTGTTGAGCAGCTGATACAAAATTGAAACCAAACCGCGCACAATCAGCGAATCGCTGTCGACACTAAAGTTTATCTTTCCATCAATGCAATGGATATCAAACCAAACACTCGATTGACAGCCATGCACCAGTCGCTCATCGGTTTTGAGTGCCGGATCCATAGCGGGCAAAGCCTGGCCGAGTTCAATTAAATACTCATACTTCTCGTCCCAGTTGTCAAAGAGAGAAAAATTTTCAATTAATTCTTTTTCAATTTCTTCTATCGATTTTTCAGCCATGTTTACCTGCCAATCATTTTGATGACACTCTGAATACCCCGCGCCAGAGCGTCGAGGTCTTCACGATTATTATAAATGCCTAATGAAGCTCGAACGGTTCCGGAAATATGCAAAGCATCCATAATCGGTTGGGTGCAATGCTGACCGGTGCGCACGGCGACACCCTTGGAATCGAGCAAAATCCCGACATCATAGTGTTGGATGTCTTCCACATTAAAAGGAATGATGGCAGAACGATGCTTTGGATTGCCATAAATTTTCATGCCCGGGATTTCAGAGAGCAAGCCCAAACCATAATTGAGCAAATCGTCCTCATAAGCCTGCAGTTCAGCCGGGTCAAATTGTTTGAGATAATCAAGTGCTGCGCCTAAACCAATCACATCCGCCACGTTTGGTGTGCCGGCTTCAAATTTATAGGGCAAGACGTTGAAAGTAACTTTGTTGGGAGTGACGATATCAATCATTTCACCCCCGGATTGGAAAGGCGGCATTTGCATCAACCATTCATGTTTGGCATAGAGTACGCCGATCCCCATCGGAGCATACATTTTGTGCCCGGAGAAGGCATAAAAATCGGCATCGCTTGCTTGAACGTCATGATTGAGGTGTTGAATTGCCTGAGCACCGTCGACCAAAACCGGAACATTGACGGCATGAGCGATTTTGACAATTTCGTCAATTGGGTTAACCGTGCCAAGTGAGTTTGAAACCTGATTGACCGCTACCAATTTAGTTTTTTTATTTAAGAGCTCTTTGAAAGCTTCTAAATCCAATTCCCCGTCTTCATCAAAGGGAATTACGCGAAAATTCGCCCCTTTGCGTTGGCACATCAGCTGCCAGGGAACATAATTACTGTGGTGTTCCAGCTCGCTGACCAAAATCTCGTCACCCGGTTTGACGAAAGCCTCGCCAAATGAATAGGCAACCAGGTTGATCGATTCGGTCGTGCCTCGGGTGAAGATGATTTGAGAGGGCGAAGGAGCGTTGATGTACGCGGCAACCTTTTTGCGCACATCTTCGTAGGCATTTGTCGCCTGGATGGCAAGCGTGTGATTGCCTCGATGAATATTGGCATTAGTGGTTTCGTAATAATGGCTGATGGCGTCAATCACGCTTTGAGGTTTTTGAGTGGTTGCAGCATTGTCAAGATAGACCAGGGGACGGTCGTTTATTTTTTGTTTGAGAATAGGGAAATCTTCCCTTGCACTGAGAATATTTTTGCTCATATTTTTTCCTTAAAGTACTTGATTTTACCATTGAGGGCAGGGCAAAAGACAGCTGGCAGTAGACAGATTTCAGGATACTGGATAGTCCTAAAATACAAGCTTTTGATAATTGTTTTGCGAGGATGGAGCCTTCGTTCTTTTGTGTGTAATGATAAATATGACTATACCCGCACAAATTGTTCCACAAATCGCTGGCATACGTTACAATTGTTAACAACTTAGCTTGACCTTTCCATTGGAGGACGTATGGCAGAAAAAATTTTAGTTGTTGATGATGAGCTTTCTCTTCAAGAAGCCTTGACCTATTCCCTCGAAAAAGAGGGCTATCTCGTTTCCGTTGCCGGTGATGGGCTTACTGCGCTCGAAATCGCGCGGGCAAATCCACCCGACCTGGTAATTTTGGATGTTATGCTGCCGGGCATTGACGGTTTTGAAGTCTGTCGCATTCTTAGGCAAGAATCTAACATGCCGGTATTGATGCTTACTGCTCGCGATGACGAAATTGACCGCGTGGTTGGGCTTGAGGTTGGTGCAGACGATTATCTGCCCAAACCTTTCAGTATGCGGGAGCTGATTGCAAGAGTAAAAGCTCTCTTGCGACGTGTCAGGATGATTCGCGAAGAAGTGGTCGCTGCTAATCAGGACGAAGCCTTTGTGGTTATGACCTTTGGCAATATGGAAATTGACCTCGGCAGACGGGAATTGCGGGTTGATGGCAAAGCTGTCCCCTGTAAACCAAGGGAGTTCGATTTACTCACCTTCCTCGGGCAACACAGAGGACGCGTTCTCAGCCGCGAACTGATTTTGGATCGCGTTTGGGGTTGGGGTTTTGTGGGTGATTCCCGAACTCTCGATGTCCATATTCGCTGGTTGCGCAAGAAAATTGAGGTAAACCCTGACAATCCTGTCCGAATTATCACTGTGCGAGGCACCGGTTATCGGTTTGAAGGTTAAATAAGCTTAATGCAAAAGAAAATAAGCTTTCAATTTCGGGTTCTTTGGCCTATATTATTGATTGTTTTTGTTTGCCTGATAGTTTTTATTCCTTCCTTTCTGTCACTTGAGAGATCAATCCAGGAACACGCCTTAAAATCGGGTGAAGCGCCAAATTTGCTGCCGCTTTTTTTGCTTTCGCTTATTTTGGTAATAATTGGTATGGTGTGCGGTTTGGCCGTGAATATCTATCACACGAATGAGCGATTTGAGGTCTTGGAAAACCTGAAGGCGGCAATTGAAGATTTGGGAGAGGGGAAGTTTCGAGAAATGTATATCCCGAAATATGCTGGCAAATTGCCTGAGATGAAAGCACTGGACGATGCCATTCGAACAACCGCCCATAAAGCCGAAGATTACATCACTGCATTAAAAAATCAAAAAAACATGCTTTCAGTGGTTTTAAGCAATATGACCGATGGGGTTTTGATTGCTAATGAAGATGGCTCTATCCTGATGATGAATGAGGCGGCTGAAACGCTTTTTGATGTGAAAAGTGAAACCGCGCTTAATAAGCAAATTTCTGAAGTGATTAAGCAAAAAGATTTACTGGAGCTTTGGAGCAAAACCAAAACCGGCAAACCTGAAACCATCACTCTTGAGTTTGGACAAGAACCAAAAATCATGCAAGCGGTCGGCATCTCTCTCGAAGAGGATTTGCCCGGACGTTCCATGTTGCTTTTTCAAGACCTCAGCCATACCCATCACCTGGATAACGTCAGAAGAGATTTTGTCTCAAACGTCTCGCACGAATTGCGTACACCCGTAGCCGGATTAAAAGCGATTAGCGAAACGCTTTTGGATGGTGCCCTGGACGACCCGCCTGCTGCGAGGAAGTTTGTTTTACGCATGGATAGCGAGGTGGACAACCTCACTCTAATGATTAATGAACTGCTCGAACTGTCGCGGATTGAAGCCGGTGAATATAGCTTTTATTATAAACCGGCAAGACCGATTGAGCTGATTTGCAATGCGGTGGATCGGATGGCTTTGCAAGCGGAACGAGCCGGCATCAAGCTTAGTTTTGATTGCCCTGATGATTTGCCAAAAATCCTTGCCGACCCAAGCAGAGTTTCCCAAGTTTTTATTAATTTGATTCAAAATGCAATTAAATTCACCCCTGAGGGAGGGCATATTCACCTGACTGCCCAAAGAGCGGGTCCAAAAGTGCTTTTTTCGGTTCGCGATGATGGTGTGGGGATTATCAAACGCGATCGCAATCGAATTTTTGAGCGTTTTTATAAAGCCGATCGAGCGCGAACCGGTGGCGGAACCGGGCTTGGGCTCTCAATTTGTAAGCATATTGTCGAAGAACATGGCGGACACATTTGGGTAGAAAGCGAGGTCGGGCATGGCTCGACCTTCTATTTTTCGCTGCCCGTTGTTCATGAGCCGGATTCGAAAAACAAAAATATGGGAAAGCCTCAATCGGAAGGGTGAAATTCACGGCTTTTCTGTATTGACGAATTTTCGCGGAAGCAATTTCAAAAGAGGGGAGAAGGGGTTCCAATTTAAGAGTTTGGCAATTTTGCCAATCGGTACACTGCGGCTGGCTTGAATCTCCTGACGTTTGCGCCACATTTTGGCTAAGCCTTTAATCGCATCCCATTTTGCCTTCCAGACAGCTTTTCCGTTTGGAATTAGTGGGCTGGCAATCAAATAAGCAAGATTGAAGAGGAGATGAGCAGGCAAAAGCAGGTAGAAAAGAAAACCGGGCATGTTCTTCACGTAGTTCCAAACCAGGTTGCGCTGCCCATGATAGATTGAAAATTCGCTTCTCACCCCGGCACTGCCCGAACCGACATGGTAGACGAGCGTGTCCGGCAAATAGAGGCAGGGATATCCGGCTAATTGCAACCGCATGTCCAGGTCCAGGTCTTCCATATAGGCGAAAAAGTCCTCGTCAAAGCCCTTGACTTTATCAAAAGCAGCTTTGGGATAGACTCCGGCAGCCGCACAGGCGCTGAGGACATAACGAGCTTCCTTTTGGCTGAGAGCGATTGACCGGTTGTGGTTTTGTCGCCAGGCTAAGCCGCTGACGTGCAAAATGTTCCATTCTCCGTCCAAAAAATCAGGGTTATCTGCCTGGACAAGTCTTGAAGCAAAGAAATGCCCGGGCTGCTCCAGGCTTGCCAGATAAACTTTTTCGAGCCAGTCTGAGCTTGGAAAAGCATCCCCATTTAGTAAAACCAAATAGTCCCCTATTGCTTGTTTGGCAGCCAGGTTGTTGCCCGCGGCAAAGCCCAGATTTTTTACAGAGTGCAGCAAATGGAGATCGAGATCCGGATATTGAGCCAGAAGTTCAAGGTCAGGTTCATCATCCGAGCCGTTGTTGAGCAATATAATTTCAAAATTCTTAAAAGTTTGCGCCTTTAATGATGCCAAACTTCGCGGCAAAAATTGTGCAGCTCGCCAATAGAGGATAATGACTGAGAAGTAAGGTTTGTCCATAATTTTCCTGCCCTTATTATAGTGTACCTCTATGCAAGCTGTTGAATTTGCTCAAGTGTTTCATTTATAATAGTTGAAAATTAAAAGCTCTGGGAAAGTGACAATGACAAAATCTAAAAAATCCACAAAGAAAAGTAACCTCAAGAAAAAAGGGCTCCCATCCTGGCTTCTATGGGTTTTATTGGTGATAGCTGTGGCAGTAGGCGGTTTTTTTGCAATTCAACAAAACAACAAGCGCGCGGAAATTATTAATAAACTTCCAAGCGAAATGAGCGTTGCTGAAGTGGCAAAGCTAAACCCTGATGAATATTACTTCCTGGATGTTCGGGAACCAAGTGAATGGGATGAATTTCATATTGAATGGGCAAACTTGATTCCTTTAGGCGAACTTAATAAAAGGGTAGACGAATTGCCGAAAGACAAGAACATCATCGTGGTTTGCCGTTCGGGCAACCGCAGTGCAGAAGGGCGGGATATCTTGCTGAAAGCTGGCTTTGAGTCGGTAAGCAGCATGGCAGGCGGAATGAACGAATGGAACGTTCAAGGCAACCCGATAGTCACCGGACCCTAAAATCTAAGTAAGCTATTGTTAGCAGCAACAAGCTCTCCGTTTTCAGAGAGCTTGTTTTTGTTTCGCTTTAGTTGATCTAATGCGAAAGCCGTGACAATTGGGGAAGAATGATTTATAATCGTTGAGTCAAATTAGCGAAGAATTCCGAAATTAATCGTGCTACAGCCCTTGCGCTACTGAAGTGGCTGTGATATATTTGATAGGCT
>Ga0265295_1003242_pt1 | contig 24128 bp, 17 predicted proteins | sample Munlansysbiofilm_FD_192503 | JGI IMG/M metagenome (GOLD analysis project Ga0265295, IMG submission 192503) | Leachate microbial communities from a municipal landfill in Southern Ontario, Canada - Methane capture system biofilm | ecosystem: Engineered > Solid waste > Landfill > Unclassified ...
TCCGGCGGGTCCACGGCAAGGTTTATCCGGGTAATTCTGTCCTGCATGATGCCGATGGAATTTGCCAGGGTTTCCATGATGTCCGGCATAGTGGGGTCTGTGCCGAGGAAATCAGTCATCCTTCTTTTGATGCTTGTTTCGGCGTTTGTGTAGAAGTCCATGAGTTTCTTTGTCATCTCCCCCATGGGTTCTTCTGCGAGGGAGGGTTCGTTCTCATCGGTTCTTGCCTGGCTTCCCGGGCAGTGGCTCTTGTTCCGGGAGATAAGGCCGCTGTTGAGATCCACGGCAATTATCAGGTCGGCCTCGGTGGCCCTTGCTATGCCCACGGGGATGGGGTCCACAAGTCCTCCATCTACAAGCCAGCGGTCTTTGATCTTTACCGGAGCGAACAGGCCTGGAAACGCCATGGTCGCCCTGAGGGACTCCATTAGTTCTCCTGATTTCAAAACAACCTTGTCTCCGGTTGCAAGATCTGTTGCCACCATGGTCACGGGAATGGTAAGGTCTGAAAAAAGGGTTGCGTCGGTATGCTTGGAAAAGAGCTCTTTTAGCCTTCTGGTGCCGTTTAATAGCCCGGAACGTGGGACCACAATATCAAAATAGGAGAAGATCTTTTTGCCGTCCATGCGCAGGACAAAATCTTTTAAGCTTGAAAGTCCGTTACCTGCATAAATGGCTGCCACATAAGAGCCTACGCTGCATCCGACAATAAGGTCAATGGGGATGTTTTCTTCCAAAAGAGCCTCTATGGCACCGATATGTGCCCACCCCCTGGAAGAGCCGCTTCCAAGCACAAGGGCTACCTTTTTTGCGTTATCCATGGTTTTTTCTCCTTGACACCTCGTTGTCCCCCATATAAAAATGTTTGAATTTCTTGAATACGAGTGACTTACCTGCCAATGACAAAACAATTATCATCGACAAAAGGACTATCGATAAAGCAATTATCTGATACTATAGCCAAACGACAGACCAGCCTGGACCTGACTGGTGTGCACGGTTCGGGTTCAGCTTATATCACAGCAAAGCTCTTTACAAGCAGCGAATGCTCTCTTGTGGTAGTTCTTCCGGATAGAAAACGAGCCATGGAATTCATGGATGAGCTTGAGTTCTACCTCCCCCGGAACAAGAGGCAGATCATCTATTTTCCCGGGTATAACATTCTGCCCTTTAAGGCCCTCTCCTTCCACGCTGAAACAGCGGCGAGGCGGATTGCGGCCCTTTACAGGCTCCTCTCAAGGCGGGAGCATCATATTCTCGTGACCTGCGTTGACACCCTTCTCCTCAAGGTTATACCAAAAAAACGCCTTGCCGATGGGGCGGATCTCGTTATAAACAATGAGGAGATCGATCGTGATCTTCTGGTGGCAAGGCTCAACGCCGGTGGGTACATCAGGACTTCCCTTGTGGAAGAACCCGGTGACTATTCGGTGCGGGGCGGTATTCTGGATCTCTTTTCCCCGTCTGCGGATTTTCCCGTGCGTATTGAACTGTTTGGTGATTATGTGGAATCCCTGCGTTTTTTTTCTCCGGTAACCCAGAGGGGAATAAAGGATATCCAGGAGATCGAGATAATTCCGGCCAACGAGGCTGTTGTTGATCCTGCAGAGTTGCCGGAGATCCTGGGAAGGCTCAGAAGGGCAGGGGCTGACGCAGGAGTTGACCCAGCTTTGATTCGAGATCTGGTGGGCAAGGTCAGGGAGCAGGGGAGGTTTACCGGCATGGAGGGCATGCTCTCCATTGTTTATCCCGAGCTTGATTCCCTTATGGATTATTTCCCCGACCAATCCCTTATTTTACTCGAAGACCCCCTGAATATCGAGGCCAGTGCAGTCCAGTTTGAAGAAAGGGCAGGGAAAAATTATGCCCAGGCCCTTGCAGAGAATCGCCTGTCGGTTCCTCCAGAATCCCTGTACACGGAGTGGTCCAGGGTCAAGTCCAGACTCTTTGAGCAAAAGCCCCTGAGCTTTAAACCCTTGACTATGGATAAGCGCCTTCCTGACAGCGTGGAGGTTTCCCTTGACCTGTCGGACAATTCGTTTCTCTCTTCCGCCCTCAAGGGAGGGGGAAAAACCGAGGCTCTGTTACAGCCCTTGGCAGATTGGTTTATTGAAAAGAAAGATGCAGGAATGCGGGCCGTTGCCGTCTGTTCAAGTACCACCCACTCCCAGAGGCTCATATCGCTTTTAAGACCCTATGGGGTTGAACCTGTCTTTCTAAAGGATTTTCCCGAGGTGGAAACCCGCAAACCTGGTATCTACTGCATTCCAGGGTACACATCCGGGAGCTTGACCAGGGGTTTTGTCTCGGTCGAACAGGGAATAGCCCTTGTCACAAATCAGGAGATCTTCGGAGTTAAGAGACGCAGAAGCGCGGGCTCAACCCGGCGGGCAAAGTCCCAGTTTATAACGCCAGAGGAGCTCAAGGATGGCGACATTGTGGTTCACCTCGAGCATGGCCTGGGGCGCTATGACGGCCTTGTGACCCTGAAACTCGACGGCATAACCGGTGACTTCATTCTCATCTCCTTCAGGGATGAAGACCGCCTCTATCTTCCAGTTGACCGCATGGAGATGGTGGAAAAATACATCGGTGTGGACGGTTACTCACCGATCCTTGATAAGATCGGGGGCAAGACCTGGCAGAAGTCCAGGGCAAAGGCCAAAAAAGAGGTTGAAAAAATGGCGGGCGAGCTTTTAAAGATCTATGCCGAACGTCGGGTGGCCAGAGGTTTTGCCTTTAGTCGGCCGGACCATTTCTTCAATGAATTTGAGGCGACCTTTCCCTACGAGGAGACCCCGGATCAGCTCAAGGCCATCGATGATGTTCTTGACGACATGGCGTCGGAGACCCCCATGGATCGCCTGGTTTGCGGGGACGTTGGGTACGGAAAGACTGAGGTGGCAATAAGGGCAGCATTCAAGGCTGTGACCGATGGGAAGCAGGTGGCCATCGTCGTTCCCACAACCATCCTTGCCGAGCAGCATGTTCACACCTTTCGTGATCGGTTTGCCAACTATCCCATAACCGTTGAGAGTCTTTCAAGGTTCAGAACCAAGGGCGAGCAGACAAGGATTGTGAAGAGCCTTGAAGAGGGAAAACTCGATGTGGTAATCGGAACCCATCGGCTGCTGCAAAAGGATATTGCCTTTAAAGCCCTCGGGCTTTTAGTCATCGATGAGGAGCAGCGGTTCGGGGTCAGGCACAAAGAGGCCCTTAAAAAGCGGAGAAGCACCGTGGATGTGCTGGCTCTAACAGCTACCCCGATCCCGAGAACCCTTCACATGTCCCTTACCGGCATGCGGGACATCAGCATTATTTCCACACCCCCCGTGGACAGGCAGCCCATAGTCTCCTACATATCCGAGTACGACGATTCCATTGCGGCGGGTGCCATTCAAAAGGAGATGGAGAGGGGCGGGCAGATTTTTTTCATCCACAACAACATCAAGACTATCTTTAAAACAGCGGAAAACCTCAAGAAGCTTGTGCCTGACGTAAGGATCGGCGTGGCCCATGGACGCCTGACCGAGGCAACCCTTGAAAAGGTCATGGTGCAGTTTATCAACCGTGAAATCGATCTTCTGGTCTGCACCACCATAGTTGAGTCAGGGCTTGATATCCCCTCCGCCAACACCATGATCATCAACCGGGCAGACATGTTCGGTCTCTCCCAGATCTACCAGTTGAGGGGCAGGATCGGCAGGGGAGAGGAACAGGCCTATGCCTATCTCTTTGTCCCCGAAGAACACCGTCTGACCCGGGACGCCCAGAAGAGGCTTGCCGCCCTGATGGAGCACAGGGACCTTGGGTCCGGCTTTCAGATTGCCATGAAGGATCTCCAGATAAGAGGAGCGGGTTCCGCCCTTGGCGGCTCCCAGTCCGGCCATGTGGCTGCCGTGGGGTATGACATGTTCCTGACTCTCCTGGACGAGGCTGTGGCTGATCTCAAGGGACAGCCCCTGACCGATCCCCTGGAGCCTGAGATCAACGTGGCTCTGTCCACCTTTATTTCGGAAGATTATGTGAATTCCATCGAGCAGCGCCTCACCATCTATCGAAGGCTCTCCCAGGTGACAACGGTAAAAGAGGTTGCCGCCATGCAGCAGGAGCTTGTGGACAGATTTGGAAAGCTGCCCAAAGAGGCAGGCAACATGCTTTTAAAGATCATGCTAAGGGTGCTTTGCGTAAGGGCCGGGATCAAGAAGCTCGACCTTACCACTACCTCTTTGACCCTTGTCTCTTCAGTCACTCACCAGCGACGTCCCCAGGCCCTTGCCGGGGGGATTTCCACCCTGCCCTTTGACCATGAATTCATGTCGGAAAACACCCTCAGGTTTTCGGTTGGCGGTAAGTCCAAGCCTATTACCCGGGCACTTGGAGAGGCAAAAAAGATTCTTCAGACAATTGCTCCCCTTGTCAATCCATAGCGGCAACAGTAGAGGCAACAGTCGGTATCCCCTTGCTGAACCAAAAAAGTCGTCGGGGGATACCGACTGCCCCCCCCACTCTGATCTCCAAAATCAGAATTGCTTTGAATCTATAATATTATTGAAAACTAAAGCTTTACGTGGTAATAATTTATGTTTTATAAAAGTTAAGGTTCCCGATTAAATTCAGCCTCCGCTTTGAGTGTCTGATAGACAAAGACCTGAGACAGAGGGTAGAGATAACACCCCTGGAGATGGTTGCCGGGTATAATGAAATAAAAAACAACTCTGAAGAGATGCCCGATGAGGCTGAACTGATTAAAAAGATCCGCATGGCAAAGGCTGAGGCAGAGTATCCCGCCTGGATAAAAGGATTTGAAGAGGAATATCCTGTTTTGATCAACCGGGTGAACATAGACCGTTATTTGAAATCCGTGAAAGAGAATAAAGGGGGATTAACCGTTGATAATAAGAATGATTAATCGTGCACGGGCAAAGGCACTGGTACTATCGCTTATACTGGCAATTGGAACTGTAGCTGTCATGTCTGAAACTGCACATGCTCAAGTTGTTGACAGGATAGTCGCCATCGTCAACGACGAGATCATAACCCTTAATGAGCTTAACCAGGCACTTCGTCCCTATGTAGACAATATAAATTCCGCAGGTTACACAGGCGAGCAAAGGGAGAATATCCTGTTCAAGCTAAGGTCCGACATGCTGAGCCGCATGGTCGACAGAAAGCTGACCGACCAGGAGGTTCAAAAGTATAATATCACTGTGACTGACAAGGAGATCGACACCGCCATTGAGAGGCTTAAGCAGGCCCAGAGAATGACCCAGGAGGATCTTTTAAAGGCCCTTGATCAGGACGGCATGACTTTTGCGGATTATCGGGAAAAGATGCGCCAGGAGATATTAAGACCCAAACTGATCAACTACAGCGTCAAGTCCAAAGTGGTTGTGACGGACAGGGAGGTTTCGGCCTATTATACCGAGAACATGGCCGAGTACGCCGGGGTAAGGAAATATAAACTTTCAAATATCCTTTTGACCGACAGGGATGTTGCCGTTTCCGTAAGGGATCGCCTTGAAAGTGGCGAAGAGTTCAAGGACCTGGCAAGGCAGTTTTCCAAGGCACCCAATGCCGGAGATGGCGGAGTCCTCGGCAGCTTTACCCTGGACACCCTTTCGGATCAGCTGCGGGCAGCCATTGGCCAGCTTGACCAGGGGCAGTACACAGATGTAATCTCAACAGATCAGGGGTTCCAGATCTTTTCCCTTGACGGGATTGTTGAAGCAAAGGCCATCCCCCTTGATGATGTTAAAGAGGATATTCAGAGAAAACTATATGACCAGATTGTCGAAGAAAAGTTCAACTCCTGGCTCGATTCCCTGAGGGAAAAATCCCATATTAAAACAATGATCTGATGCTCAAGGTGAGGCTCGAGAACGAATGATCTGATGTTCAAGCTTGCAAAAAGAGGCGGTGAAAGATGACTAGGGATCGAAATGAAATACTGTTGGAAAGCATCAAACGGCTCTTGAGGCGGGGGGCCACAAAATCTTTGCAAAACATTGTGCGGAAGACCCATGCGGCGGATCTTTCCATTGTTTTCAGAGAGTTGACCCCAGTGGGCATGCAGACCCTTTTTAATCTCATCAAGGATCTTGATAAAAAGGTCGTTCTCCTGACGGAACTTGAAGAGGCCACATTTGTAGATTTTGTGAAGATTCTGCCCCTTGACGACCTTGTCAAGCTGTTTGAGCAGATGCCGGCAGATGATGCGGCTGAACTCCTTGGAAGGCTCAATGAAGGAACCGCCGACGAGATTCTCCAGAAGATGAAAAAAGAAGACTCCCTGGAGGTCGAGCACCTCATGAGCTATAAGGAGGATACAGCGGGCAGCATCATGATGCCTGATTTCATCGCCCTCAAGGAGGACATGTGCGCAAAAGACGTGATTACAGCTCTCCAAAACGAGTTCCTGGATGTCGAGATGCCCTTTTATGTCTATGTGATCGACGAGTACGGCAGGCTCGTGGGGGTAAGCTCCCTGCGCCAGCTTGTGGTTGTCCAGCCCGATCGACCGCTCAAGGAATTCATGGCAAAGGATATCGTATCGGTCAAGACCTATACGGACAGTGAGGATGTTGCAAACATTGTGGCAAGGTACGATTTTCTGGCCGTTCCGGTTGTGGACAACGACAACCGCCTCGTGGGTATTGTCACCGTGGATGATGTCATTGACATCATCAGCGAAGAGGCCACCGGAGACATCCTCAAAATGGCCGGTGTGGGTGCCGATTACATTGAGACCCAGACCATCCTCCGGGGAACCAGGATTCGTCTTCCCTGGCTCTTTACCAGCTTTCTGGGAGGTATCTGTGCCTTTTTCATCATCAGCGGATTCGAGGAGAGTCTTGCCAGATTTACCTATCTTGCAGCCTTTATTACGGTCATCACGGGCATGGGCGGTAACATCGGCACCCAGTCGTCGACCATCGTGGTTCGAGGGCTTGCAACGGGCAAAATCAGCACCCGGGATCTGTGGTCTGTAGTATTCAAGGAGTTGTCCATCGGGCTGATCCTTGGGGTTGTTTACGGGGTGTTCATCGGTATTGTTGCCCAGGTCAGATTTCACACCGAACCCCTTGCCATGAAGCTTGCCTTTGCCGTGGGACTTGCCGTGGTCTCTTCCATGACGGTTGCTGCCTTGATGGGATCCCTCGTCCCCATGCTCTTTCAAAAGGCAAACATTGATCCTGCCGTTGCAACCGGGCCTTTTGTCACCACCTCGGTGGACATCGTCAGTGTGTACTGTTACTTCATGATTGCAACCACGTTGCTCGAGATTTAGGCCTATGTCCGGTTTTTCCACAGATGGAATTATTCTCAAGAGGATCGAGTACGGAGATAACGATCTGATCGTGACCTATTTTACCACCGCCATGGGCAGAATTTCGGTGATAGCAAAGAATGCCAGAAAAAGCGTTAAACGGTTTGCCGGAGCCCTTGAGCCCTTTTCCGTCATGAACCTCGAGTGTACGTGGCCAAGGCGCAAAGATGCCCTGCCGCTGCTCAACCTTGTGGATCTGTGCCATCCCTTTGCAAAGATCAGGACCAGTGTCGTGAAAACCGGCTATGCCTGCTACTGGCTTGAGCTGATCAATTTTTCCACCGAAGAGGGCAAGCAGCAGGAGGAGCTCTACAATCTTCTCTTTTACGTGCTTAAGGCCCTTGATCAGAGCACCATGGACAAAGAAATCCTGAGCCTTTTGTTTCAGATCCGGTTTATGAATCTGTCGGGTCTGGCTCCTGATCTCAGCTCCTGCGGAAACTGTTCAACAGCCCTTGATGATATTGTTCAACAGCGGGTTTTCTTTGATTTTTCCCAGGGGAGCCTTGTCTGCGACCGATGCAGGCGGGCAGGCAGGCTGGGTGTGGAGGGCCGGGGGTGTCATGGTGTCACCGTGTCCAGGGGAACCCTGAAGCAGCTCCTCTGGATCAACAATTCAGATCTAAGCCGGGCCGACAGGCTCAGGTTCTCCCCCAATGCTGTGAGGGAGGGCGAGAGTCTTCTTGAGTCGTTTATTCCCTGTCACCTTGGCCGGGAGGTTAACAGTCTCCTGTTTTTGAGGCGAATAAGGGAGGCCGGGTGAACTATCAGAAGCTGCTTGAACATCATGGGGTCAGGGTGAGTGTTCCCTGCAGAATAGATTTTGGAGGCACCCTTGATCTTGCCACCTTTTATATTCCCCTTTATCAAATAAACCCATCCACGGTGAATATGGCCGTTGATCTTAGGACCACAGTAACCCTTTCTGCCTGGACCCGGGGGCGGATAAGGATCTCTTCCAGGGGGTTTGAGTCCGCCGAGTTCGATGCCGACGAGGCTCCGTTCAACCATCCCATGGGGTTGATGTTTGCCTGTGCCGCCTATTTTAATGCCCGGGGCGTTCACATCCAGATAGACTCCGCATCACCGCCGAGAAGCGCCCTTGGCGGCTCATCTTCCGCCGCCGTTGCCATTATTGCGGCTTTTTATGCGGTCCAGGGACGCCCCGTTGATCCCGGTGCCATTGCCATGGAGGCCCACTGCCTTGAAGCGAGCGTTGCAGGTGTTGTCTGCGGAGCCCAGGATCAGCTTGCCGCATCCTTTGGCGGGGTGAACCAGTGGTATTGGAAGCTTGGTCAGAACGGGCCCTTGTTTGTGCGGAAAAATCTCCTCCTTAACTTTGAGCCGGGCGAACTTGACCCCCATCTTCTGGTGGCGTACTGTGGCAATCCCCATGAGTCAAAGGATATCAACGGCCGATGGGTACAGGGTTTTCTTACCGGCGGCAATCGCAGGATCTGGCGGGAGATTGCCCGGCTTACCGAAGAGTTTGCCGCAGCCGTCACAAAAAAGGATTATGCCCTTGCGGGCCGGTTGATGAACCAGGAGACTCTGTTGAGACTTGAAATGACGCCGGATGTGCTGGATAAAACCGGCATCCGGCTGTTTGAGCGGGCAGCAGCAAATTTCTGCGGCGCAAGGTTCACAGGTGCCGGCGGGGGCGGATGCATCTGGGCCATGGGCACAGGCAGGGAACTTGCGGATTTAAAGGCCGACTGGCTCGATATTATGGAACAGGACCCAGGGGCAGATCTGTTAAACACAAAAATTGATCCAATTGGAATTATAATAAGCTAAAAGAGAGAGTGAAAATGAATTTTCAAGACGTTATTTTGACACTTCAAAATTTCTGGGCCGAAAAGGGTTGTGTGCTCATCCAATCCTACGACACAGAGGTCGGTGCCGGGACCTTCCATCCCACCACCCTTTTAAAGGCATTGGGCCCTGAACCCTGGAAGGTAGCCTATGTCCAGCCGTCAAGGCGGCCAACGGACGGACGCTATGGCGAAAACCCGAACCGGCTTCAGCACTATTATCAGTACCAGGTGATCATGAAACCCTCCCCGCCGGACATCCAGGAACTCTACATAGAGAGCCTTAAAAAGCTTGGTATCGATCCCATGGATCATGACATCAGGTTTGTAGAGGACGACTGGGAGTCCCCAACCCTCGGGGCCTCGGGCCTTGGATGGGAGGTGTGGCTCGACGGCATGGAGGTGACCCAGTTCACCTACTTCCAGATGGCCGGCAGCATTGAGCTCAAACCCGTGTCTGTTGAGCTCACCTATGGGCTTGAACGGCTGTGCATGTATCTCCAGGGCGTTGATTCCGTATACGATCTAAAGTGGAACGACACCGTAACCTATGGGGATGTTTACCACCGCCAGGAGGTCGAGCAGTCCACCTATAACTTCGAGGTGGCAGATACTGAAATTTTGTTTGATTTTTTCAATAAATACGAGTCAGAGGCCCTCCGCATCATTAAACATGGGCTGGTACTGCCCGCCTATGAGTTCTGCCTGAAGTGCTCCCACACCTTTAACCTTCTGGATGCAAGGGGAGCCATCAGCGTGACTGAACGTACCGGGTATATCGGGAGAATCAGAAACATCGCCCGGGCCTGCTCAACGGCATATGTGGCCCAGCGTGAAGAGATGGGCCATCCGCTCTTGAATAAACCTGCCAAACAGGAAAGAAAGGTGTCAGAATGAACAATTTACTCATTGAAATCGGTGCCCAGGAAATTCCGGCAGGATATATTTCCCCGGCCCTTGCAGCTTTTTCAGACCAGGTGACAAAGGCCCTTGCCGAGGCAAGAATCGGTCACGGCAGGACAGCCGTTTTTGGAACCCCCCGTCGCCTTGCCTTGATGGTCGAGGATGTTGAGGCGAGCCAGGCCCCGAGCGAGACAACACTCATGGGGCCTCCCCAGCGCATCGGCTTTGACAAGGACGGCAAACTCACCCTTGCAGGGGTCAAGTTTGCCGAAAAGGCCGGGATAACCCCTGAAGAGATCGTCATTGTGGACAAGGGCAAGGGCCCCTATCTCAGTGCTGTCATCCAGGAGCGTTGTCTCCCCTCCGCAGCCATTCTTGAGAACCTGCTGCCCGGGCTGATCCAGGCCATTCCCTCGCCCAAGAGCATGCGCTGGGGAAGTCTCGATGTCACTTTTGCAAGGCCCATTATATCCCTTACGGCCCTTCTGGGCGAGAAGGTTCTCAACTTTACCGTGGGCGACATTACCTCTTCATCGTTTGTGTTTGGTCATTCGTTCATGGCACCCGGACGTCTCGAACTTGAATCTGCGGACGCCTATCTTGACACGCTTAGAACGGCGGGTGTAGTTGCGGACATGAAAGAGCGAAAGACCATTCTTAAGGAGGAGATCAAGGCCGCTGCCGACGGGGTCAATGCTCTCATCCTGGAGGATGAGGAGCTTGTGGATATTGTGAACAATCTTGTGGAATATCCCTATCCTGTGGTCGGTCATTTTGACGAGGTCTTTCTGGAGCTTCCCGACGAGGTGCTTATCACCGCCATGCGGGAACATCAGAAGTACTTTGCCCTGACCAGCAGGGCCGGTAAACTCATGCCCTGCTTCATTGCCGTCAACAACACAAGGGCAAGGGACATGGATGTCGTGGCAAAGGGCCATGGCAGGGTTATCCGGGCAAGGTTAGCCGATGCCCGGTTCTTTTTCCATGTGGATCTTGAGTCGACCATGGACGATTTTGTGGAAAAACTCAAGGCCGTTACTTTCCAGGCAAGCCTTGGCTCCCTGTATGAAAAGACCGAACGTCTTGTAGTCCTGTCCGAGAGCCTTACCGATCTTGTCAACGGGGATGATGAGTTGAAGCAACGGGCCATGCGGGCAGCGAGGATTTCCAAGGCCGACCTTGTCAGCCAGATGGTCATCGAGTTCACAAAGCTCCAGGGTACAATAGGGCGGGTGTATGCCCTGAAGGGCGGGGAAGATGAAGAGGTGGCATCGGCCATTGAAGAGCAGTATCGGCCCGTCTGTTCCGGAGGCGATCTGCCCCATACTCCCACGGGAAAAATCCTGGCCCTGGCCGACAAGATAGATACTCTTTGTGGCTGTTTCTCAGCTAATCTTATCCCCACGGGCGCCTCAGATCCCTATGCCCTGAGACGTCAGTCCATTGGGATTCTCCAGATAATGCTTGAGGCTGGGTTTGATTTTTCCCTTCGAAGGTTTGTTCTAAAAGGGGTTTCCTTCTACCAGACAGACCCCGGCAAAAAACATGAGATCTCAACCAGGATTCTTGACTTCCTCAAGGCCAGGATGACAAATATGCTTGTGGATCAGGGATTCTCAAGGGAGGCTGTCAATGCAGCCCTGGCCGTTCCGTTCTATAATGTGCCCGACGCCTTTCTCCGGGTCAAGGCCCTTGATATCCTGAGGCAGGAACCTGATTTTGAGCCGATCTCAACCTCGTTCAAGCGGGTGGGTAACATTCTTAAAAAAGGCAGTGCAGACGAAAAAACCCTGGTAAACGTCAATCTTTTTAACAGCAATGCGGAAAAAATCCTTGACCGGGAATGTCGCCAGGTGAGCATCAGGGTGGAGCAATCCATTAAGGCCAGGGACTATCCTGCGGCCTTGAAAGAAATTTCAACCCTTCGTCCCCATGTGGATCAGCTCTTTGATGATGTTATGGTCATGGCGGAAGATCCTGCAATTCGGACGAACCGCATGGCCTTGCTTTCATCGGTTGCTGGTTTGTTCAGCAACATTGCGGATTTTTCTCAACTATAAATTGATGCTAAGGAGGTATCATGGCAGGTTATGATCCTGAAAAGGACAAGAAATTAAACGAGTGGAAGTGTGAAGAAACCGGGTTGATCCTATCCATACACCAGTATGCCGAGGGCGAACCAAAGCTTCAGATCGGTCCCAGGGTGTTAAAGAAAAAAGATGGCACAGATCGTGCGCCATCCAAGGCTGGCAGGCTGAGTATCGAAGATGTCATGTGGATCTACGATATAATAGACGAGGTAAAGGATGAGCTTTCCGACCTGGTCGGACCTGAATGATGAGGCAGTAATATCACCCTGTCGGACCTCCCCCCGTAAGGTTGCTCCCCATGGAATTAAGTCCCATGGGGCAGCAGGGTCCCGGGGGATGGGAAAAGGCCCTGAATCAAACGGGGTGGCAGTCATGGTGAGTACCTCCCCGGATTTTGACCATCTTAAATCCCAGGCAGGGGCCGGCACCTGCCGGCCGTTGTTCATGGGGTCTGTTTTCACTCAATCAAAAACGGGAGCCATGTTCTCCGGCCCCCACATGGGTGCGCCCTATGCCGCCATGGTGCTGGAAAACCTCATTGCCAGGGGGGCCGGAACCATATTTGTCTTTGGCTGGTGCGGATCCATTTCAGCCGATCTTGCCATTGGCGACATCCTTGTTGTGGAGGCAGGTCTGGGAGACGAGGGCACCTCGAGAAACTACATGGAAACAGGCGGGGATTTCCCTTTGATCCTGCCTGATCCAGATCTTAAGACCCTGCTTTACAATGAGCTGCGTAAGAGAAAGGTTCCATTTAAATCCGGAACAGTCTGGACCACGGACGCCATCTATCGGGAAACTCCCCGCAAAATCGAATTTTTCAGGGATATGGGGGCGGTTGGTGTCGATATGGAGTGTGCAGCCCTCTTTGCAGTTGCTCGTTTTCGAGATGTGAAAATCGTCGCAATTCTGGTTGTGTCCGATGAACTTTCCACCTTGACCTGGAAGCCGGGGTTTAAATCAAAACAGTTTAAATCGGCAAGAAAACAAGTTTCAGACCTTGTCCTCGATCTTTCAAGATATGAGTCTTCTGATTACCACAATCTTTTCAAGAGAGACCAATGACCGAACCATCTTCACCATCGCCACCAGAACCATCATTTGAGGAGTTCAAAAAAGAGGCCGCAAGACTCCAGAAGGAGCTCCATCACCACAACATCCGCTATCATGGGATGGATGCCCCTGTAATCTCCGATGCCGAATACGACAGGATGATGCAGCGCCTCATGGAGATTGAGACCCGGTTCCCCGGGCTTTCAACCCCCGATTCCCCGACACTAAGAATCGGGGCAAAGGCCTTGACCTCCTTTGAGACGGCCCGGCATACCATTCCCATGCAGAGCCTTGACAACGCCTTTAACGACCAGGATGTGATAGATTTCCATAACAGGGCAGCCAGAATTTTAAACACCGAAGAGCTCAGCCATGGGGATATCCGCTATACCGTGGAGCCTAAGTTCGACGGGGTGGCTGTGGAACTGAGATATGAAAATGGAAGACTGACCCTTGCCTTGACCCGGGGCGACGGCACAATGGGCGAGGTGATCACCGACAATGTGAGGACAATATCCTCTGTTCCTCTGAAGCTAAATCCGACTGACAGGGGAAAAGTCCCGGAAATTCTTGAGGTAAGGGGAGAGGTTATCATCAATGCCGGGGATTTTGAAGCTTTGAACAAAAAACGCCTGGAGGCGGGAGAATCCTTGTTTGCCAATCCCAGGAATGCGGCGGCAGGGTCGCTGCGCCAGCTGGATTCCAGGATTACGGCAAAGAGACCCCTGGAGATCTTTGTTTATGGTGTCGGGCTTGCACAGGATCTCATCGATAATTTCAACATAGATTCCCATTCCGGACTCTTGGAAGCGCTGAAAATTCTCGGGTTTAGAATCAGCCCTTTGATAGAGACCCGCCTGACCCTCGCCCAGGTGCTTGAACGGTTCAAGGCCCTTTATGGTTTGCGCCGGAATCTCGCCTACGAGATTGACGGCATGGTTATCAAGATTGATGATCTTTCGGCCCAGGAGCGTCTTGGAACCAAGGCAAGGAGCCCGCGCTGGGCCATTGCATACAAGTTTCCCGCCCTGGAGGAGACAACCGTAATCAAAGACATAATCGTCCAGGTGGGCAGGACCGGAACCCTTACCCCGGTGGCAATCCTGGAACCTGTGAACATCGGCGGGGTCATGGTGTCAAGGGCAAGCCTTCACAACCAGGACGAAATCCAAAACAAGGATATCAGAATCAATGACACGGTTATTGTGAAAAGGGCAGGAGATGTCATTCCCCAGGTGATCAAGCCCGTAAAGTCGAAGAGAACCGGTCAGGAAATAGTCTTTGCCATGCCGACCCATTGTCCGGTGTGCGGGAGCATTGTGAGGCGGTTTGGTAACGAAGCCGCAGTTAAATGCATCAACGCCTCGTGTAAGGCCCAGTTAAAGCAGAGGCTCACCCATTTTGTCTCCAAGGGTGGATTTGACATGGATGGCCTCGGTAAAAAGCTCATTGAACAGCTTGTGGATCGCGGTCTTGTAGCCTCGTTTGCCGATCTTTTCACCCTGGACCGGCCAACCCTTGCGGCAATGGATCGTATGGGCGAAAAATCTGCGGCAAACATTGTTAAGGCCATCGAAGACTCAAAAAGCATACCGTTAAGGCGGTTTCTCTTTGCCCTTGGCATGGATCATACCGGAGAATCAGCGGCCCTTGTCCTTAGCAACACCTTCCTGACCCTTGACGCCCTGGTAAAGGCGATCGGAGAAGAGCTCAGTGCCGTTGAAGGGATCGGGCCCAAGACCGCAGAGTCGATTGTGGCATTCTTTGCCAATCAGGAGAACCGGGCAACCATTGATCGGATGATGGAAAATGGTGTGGTAGTTGAAGACCAAGGACCAGTGAAACAGGAGGATGGGCCTGGGGCCTCGTTCTTCAATGAAAAGAGGGTGGTGCTGACCGGCACACTTAGCACGATGACCCGGTCTGTGGCCAAACAACGCCTTGAACAACAAGGTGCCAGGGTTGGGTCAAGCGTCACCAAAAACACGGACATCCTCGTGGCCGGTGAATCTTCAGGCAGCAAACTTGCCAAAGCCATCTCCCTTGGCGTTACAGTCATGGATGAGCAGACCTTTCTCGAACATATTGAAGTGGGATGATTTTTACTACTCACTATCCCCTGTTTTCTTAGCAGCCTTGGGCTTTGGTTCAGGTTTGGGAGTTGCGGGTTTGTCTGACTTTTTCTTTGCCGGAGCCTTTGATGGTGTTACACCCCTTAAAATAGCGCCTACCTTGATACGCTCCTGGGCCAGGAGCAGGGAAATCTGCTCGTTTTGATTATCGTTGAGTTTGATTTCGCTTGCCTTTAAAAATGCTGCAAGGTTATCGGCAATATCGAGCATTTTGTCATGGGCGTCGGCTTCTTTTTTTGTGGCAAAGGTCATTTTTTCGACTCCGTTTCTGACGACGATGTACTGGACAACTACGGCCATGGTTTACTCCTTTTCAAACAACGCATTGATGAACTGTTTGGAATTAAATTCTTCAAGATCGTCGATCCCTTCTCCAAGACCAATATATTTCAACGGGATTTTCATTGTGCCTGAAATGGATATTGCGATGCCTCCCTTGGCAGTTCCGTCAAGCTTGGTCAGGGCAAGGGCTGTAACGCCCACTGCCTCGTTAAATAGGGTTGCCTGGGAGATGGCGTTTTGTCCGGTGGTTGCGTCAAGGACCATTAGCACCTCGTGGGGAGCACCGGGAAGCCGTTTGGCTATGGTGCGCTTTATCTTTTTCAACTCTTCCATAAGGTTTTTCTGGGTGTGGAGCCTTCCTGCCGTGTCTATCAGCAAAATATCTACCCCCCTTGCCAGGGCGGCCTCGACACCGTCAAAGGCTACGGCCGCGGGATCTGAGCCGTCCCTGTGCTTGACAATGCCGACGTTGGCCCGTGCGGCCCATTCAGAAACCTGCTCGATTGCGGCGGCCCGGAAGGTGTCTGCCGCCGCAATCAAAACCTTTTGACCCTGGCGGTTAAACCGCATGGCAAGCTTTCCAAGGGTGGTTGTCTTCCCGGTTCCATTGACGCCAACCACCATGATGACCCTTGGTTTTATGGGATCAGTCTTGTTTTGTTCTGGGGAATCCTCCGGGAAAAGGGCCTGGATTTCATTTTTCAAAAGTTCCTTGAGTTCATGGGCATTTGAAATGCCTTTGCTCTTTTTTGAAATGTTTTCCATCACCTTGAGGGTGAGGTCCACCCCGAGATCTGCCATGATCAGACTTTCTTCGATTTCCTCTAAAAGGTTGTCATCAATTTTTCTTTTTTGGGAAAAAAGCTCGTCAATATCGGTGAAAAGAATGTCCCGGGTTTTGGACAGCCCCTGTTTGAGTCGTCCTAATATTGTGCTGCCGGCCTTTTTGGAAGGCTCAGTTTTCTTTTTTTTGAACAGATTAATTGTCACAATAATTAATTCCTTGAATAACCGGCATGCCGGGGTTGTTTTATAAATCTTGACATTGTTTTACATAATTGCGTCTGATTTATCAAGAGATAAGGATCGAGGATTAAATAAGTGGAACAGAAATAACGCTGATTTTTGGTTTGTCTACAAGACTCATTAAAGCCAATAGCAATTTCCATTTGCCAAAGGGTGGGGGTCATGGTAATTGTCAGGATTGACAAGAGCTTCTCAATGATTTGGTTGCTTAGGAAAGAATCGAGAGGTTTGTGCCATTAATGAAAAGGCCGCCAACAGGCAGATTGATGAAGAGAAAATAGAGTCTATCTACAAGAACGATACGGTAACGGTTGCTATGAGTATCCGAGTGACCCAGGCACGAGAGGATGATGCCGTTCCCCAGGATGTTTTGGAACGTGCTGATCTTGCGGTTTACCAGGCAAAGCAGGACGGAAGAAACAGGGTGGTTCTAATTAAAAACCAATGGAGATTTGCATGAAAGATTTATCCAGAATTGATATTGAGACGCTTTTAAATCACGCTAAAACCCAAAGCGTCACGGCAGATACAAATCGAGAGACCATAGAACGCCGGGCCTTTTTACCCAAAGTATGTTCTGTTTTTTCTGAGGAGTTTACCCTGCTTGAGGACCAGCCCCAATATCACTTTGCCCGGGACCGTGAGGCTGAAAAGGTTCTGGCTGACATCATTTATAACCACGTTCAAAAGATCGTCCCGGGAACCCTGGATAATATGGAGGGTCGGTCCAGCTTTGCCCGTCAAAGGAATATAGGGATTGTCTTTTCAGGAGGTCCCGCCCCGGGGGGGCACAACGTTATTGCAGGAGTTTTTGATGCGGCTAAAAAGGCTAATCCTGATTCTAAAATATATGGATTTATACTGGGACCGTCCGGAATTCTTGAATGTTCGTTTATTGAAATAACCCAGAGCCTGGTGGATGCCTACCGGAACATGGGCGGTTTCAACATGATCAAAACAGGCCGCACAAAGATCGATGTCAAAGAGAAAATGCTCCTGTCCCGGGCAACCTGCAAGACCCTTGAACTAGACGCCCTTGTCATTATAGGGGGGGATGATTCCAACACCAATGCAGCCTTTCTTGCCCAGGAACTAAAGGCGGACAATGTCCAGGTCATAGGTGTTCCAAAGACCATTGATGGAGATATTCAGGTCAAGACAGAGGACGGTGAGGTGCTGTGTTCAACCTCGTTTGGTTTTCACACGGCAGCAAGGGCCTTTGCCCAGAATATCAGCAATCTTTGCACGGACGCCTCAAGCGATATCAAGTATTGGCACGTGTGCAAGGTGATGGGGCGGGTGGCAAGTCATCTGGCCCTTGAGGTTGCCCTCCAGACCCATGCAAATCTCACGCTTATCGGCGAGGATCTTGCCGATTATGTGGATCAGGAGCGTCTTGATGCTGCAGAGAAGAGGGGTGAAATTGACTATACTGCCTATGGCATGACCCTTCGCCACCTCTCCCGGCTCATCTGCGAAACCATCGTGAAAAGGGCCGCCAGCGGCAAAAATTACGGGGTGATGATTATCCCCGAGGGTGTGCTTGAGTTTATCAACGAGATTCAGACTTTCATCATCAAACTCAGCACCATCATTGGCGAGTTCAACAATGTCCATGACCTTGATTTTCACTCTTCTTTTACCACCCTTGACGCAAAACTCGACTATTTGAGAAGGCTGTCAAGGGGTATCAGTGACAGGGCAGCATCTCCAGTCTGGAACCTGAGGGATGATGAGCTCTTCAACGATCTTCCATCCTTTTTCCAGGAGGGTTTGCTGGTTGAACGGGACACCCACGGAAATTTTCAGTTCTCCCAGGTGAAAACGGAAAAGATCATCATGGACATGGTGACCGATTACCTTGAAATATTAAGGGAAAAGGGGATTTATAAGGTAGGGATAAGCAGATCTTCCTATGAAAGTCTCATGGAAAGAGAGGGACTCGATGCCGGTGGGTTTGGTCGGGCAATGTTTAAAAATTATGATGGGAGCGGCTATCTCCTGGTCAAGGAGACGATCATTTCCATCAAGACCTTGACTCAGAAGATCCTCTCGGCAGGGCTTATCGACGATGAGGGGGATCTGCCGAAAAGTGTGAAGGAAATTTTTAAGAAGTCTGTTCCAAAGTTCAACAGACAGACCCATTTTTACGGGTATGATGGTCGGGGTAGTGATCCCACTGAATTTGACTGTAATTACACCTACAACCTTGGCCTGACAGCCTTCAGTCTCATTGCCAACGGAGCAACCGGCCAGATGGCGGTGATAAAGAATCTTGAGCACGAGTTCAGCAGGTGGGAGCCCCTTGGTGTTCCCATTGCAAGCCTGATGCACCTTGAGGAGAGAAAGGGACGACTCTCCCTGGTTATCGAAAAGAGCATTGTGGATATTGAATCCAACGCCTTCAGAGTGGTCAAGGCCCTCAGGGAAAAGTGGCTTGCGGCAGAACCAGGGGACGACTGCTTTCGAAGGCCCGGACCTGTTCGCTTCACCGGCAGCAGTGAGGAGGATCGACCCATCACGCTGATGCTTAACTCCATCAAATAATATAATCAACATGGCCGGAACAAAAGATGACGTCCGGCCACAACGAAGGTTGAAACATGATGGTACAGGGCGGGCACTCTTCATCCTATCTATTTCAGGCCTTTAAGACCGCCAAATTATTTTACCACGAAGAGCACGAAGGCCACGAAGAATTCCTTACTTCGTGGCCTTCGTGGTAAAAAAAGAATCAAATCAATGTGGTTTTATCCGATATTGATGATAACCGCCATATGATGTTATCCAAAAGTATGGTGTGTTCCAGCTAACAGCTAAAAGCTACCCCTCGGCTGATAGGTACAAAGCGGCTCCTCAGCCATATAATTGCCCGTAGCCTCATAGGCCCGGGCTCTGCATCCGCCGCATACACGTGTGTACTCACAGACCCCGCACTTACCCTCGTAGTTGTCGATGTCTCGAAGTTTGTTAAACACCTCGGAGTTTTCCCACACCTCTTTAAAGTGGGTTTTTGTGATGTCTCCGCAGGTAACGTCGAGGAAACCGCAGGTCTGCACCTTTCCCGTATGGGAGATAAAGCAGAATCCAGTACCTGCAAGGCAGCCCCTTGTCACGGCGTCGAGGCCGTGGGTGTCAAAGCTTACCTTTTTTCCCTCCTCTTTTGCCCGCTGGCGCATGATTCTATAGTAGTGGGGGGCACAGGTGGCCTTGAGCTGAAGGGAGGTCTTCTCCCTCTGATCGTAGAACCAGTTAAGGGTTCGCTCATACTCTTTTGCATCGATCTCCTGGTCCACTATGTACTTGCCCCGGCCCGTGGGCACCAGAAGGAAGATGTGGTGGGCCACGGCCCCAAGTGATTCGGCAAGGGCCAGTATGCTAGGAATCTCGTGGAGGTTGGTCTGGGTGATCACAGTGTTGATCTGGAAGTCGATGCCCGCTTCTTTTGCAAGGGCAATTCCGTTAAGGGCACCGTCATAGGCGCCATCAACGCCCCTGAAGCGGTCGTGGCTCTCCTTTGTTGCACCGTCAAGGCTGATGCTGATCCGCCGTATGCCCGACTCTTTCATCTTCAGGGCATTTTCCCGGGTGATCAGGGTTCCGTTGGGTGCCATGACCATTCTAAGGCCAATGGAGGTGCCGTAGGAGGCTATGTCAAATATATCCGACCTGACCAGAGGTTCGCCGCCGGTGAGGATGATGATGGGCTCGCCCACCTCCCGGATCTGGTCAAGGAGCCGGAACGACGCCTTTGTGTCGAGCTCGTCCGGGTAAACATGATCCTCGGCGCTGGCCCTGCAGTGGACACAGGCGAGGTTGCACCGCCGGGTGGTCTCCCAGGCCACAAGCCTGAGGATGTGGGAATGTCGGTTTGATAGAATCTTTTTTCCAGAGTTCATGGGGTTCATGGGCCTAATATTCCCTTGAGTTTATTGCTTTTGCAGCTTCTATGGCCGAGTAGGTGAGAATCATGTCTGCTCCGGCACGCTTGATAGATAAAAGCGTCTCCATGACCATCTTCTGCCCGTCAATCCAGCCCATGAGCTCAGCTGCCTTGATCATGGCATACTCGCCGCTCACGCTGTAGGCGGCAAGGGGAAGGTCTATCTCGTCCTTGAGCCTGCCGATGATGTCAAGGTAGGACAGGGCAGGTTTAACCATGATGATGTCGGCCCCCTCTTCAATGTCCATGGTGGCCTCCCGAATTGCTTCAAGGGCGTTGCCGGGATCCATCTGGTAGGTCTTTCGATCGCCAAACTTGGGGGCTGAGGAAACGGCATCCCTGAAAGGTCCGTAAAATGCCGAGGCGTATTTCACGGCATAGGACATGATGGGGATGTTGGAGAAACCCTCTTCATCCAGGGTCATGCGGATTTCACCCACCCGTCCGTCCATCATGTCTGAGGGAGCCACCATGTCGGCTCCGGCTTTGGCATGGGAAAGGGCGGTTCTTGCAAGAAGATCAAGGGAAGAGTCGTTGTCGATCCTGCCGTCTTCGACCATGCCGCAGTGGCCGTGGTCCGTGTACTGGCAGAGACAGACATCGGTGAGTATTGCAATATCCGGAACTGCATCCTTAACGGCCCTGATCGCCTGCTGGACAATGCCTGATTCTGAATAGGCCCCGGTTCCAAGGCTGTCCTTGGTGTCGGGGAGCCCAAAGAGCATAACAGCAGGGATTCCAAGGTCCCGGGCCTCCTTTACAGCCTTGACCAGCATGTCACAGGAGAGGTGAAACTGACCGGGCATGGAAGGAATGGGTTTTTTCACCCCTTTGCCGCTTACGGCAAAAAGGGGGTAAATAAGGTCATCCACAAGAAGGGTGGTTTCCCGTATCATCCGTCTGAAGTTGGGGGTTTCCCTGAGGCGTCTTGCCCTGTAGTCTGGAAACAGCATGATCAACCCTCCTTTTTAATTTCAAGGTCGGTTAAAAAGCATGCAGGATCAGTGTCCCAGGGGTCGCCGGCAATGGATTCGGCCCTGGCCCTGAAATTTCCTGCGCAGATGTCAAGCCAGCGGCAGTCAGCACAACGGCCCTTGACGTAGAGTTTTTTCTTTTTGAGCTTCATGAGATACTCGTTGGACTCGTCCATCCAGATCTCAGAAAAAGGGCGTTCCCGGACATTACCAAGGCTCTTGTCCCTTGAAAACTGGTCCGGATATACCTCGCCGTCCCAGGAGATGCAGCCAAACCCACGGCCGGAGTTGTTGCCCTCGTTCATCTGGAGGAGTTCCAGAACCTCGGCTGCCCGTTCTGGATCTTCCTTGAGGAGCTTCAAGTAGAGGTAGGGACCGTCAGCATGGTTGTCAACGGTGAGAATCTCCTTTGGATGGTTCCGGTCGTGGAGGTCCTTTGTTCGTTCCATTATAAGATCCAGGACTTTTCTTGTCTCCTCGTGGGAGAGATCCTCGTCGGCAATGGCCGATCCCCTGCCCGAGTAGACCAGGTGGTAAAAGCATGCCCTGGGGATTTCCATCTTTTCAAGAAGATCAAAGATGCCCGGGATTTCTGATACGTTGCGTTTATTTATGGTGAACCTGAGGCCCACCTTGATTCCCGCCTCCTGGCAGTTTCGTATGCCGTTCATGGCCTTTTTGAAGGCCCCTTTCATGCCCCTGAAGTTGTCGTGGGTCTCCTCTAATCCGTCAAGGCTGATGCCCACGTAGGAGAGGCCTATTTCCTTTAAAACCCTGGCCTTTTCCCGGGTTATAAGGGTGCCGTTGGTGGAGATAACCGCTCTCATCCCCTTTTTTACCGCATATTCGGCATATTCGGCAAGCCTCGGGTGAACGAGGGGTTCACCGCCGGAAAACAGGATGACAGGGACCCCGAATTCGGCCAGATCGTCGATCATGGCAAGGCTCTGGTCCCGGTTAAGTTCGTTGTCGTAGGAGAGATCTTCTGACTGTGCATAGCAGTGAACACATCGCAGATTGCACCTTCGTGTCATGTTCCACACGATCACGGGCTTTTTGTCTATTGAAAACTGAAGCAGGTGGGAGGGCAGGGTTCCTGAGTCACGGGAATACCGCAATGCATCAGAGGGTTCCACGGTTGCGCAGTATAGCTTTGAAATTCCAATCATGATATTATCTTCCTGATAAGTTCTCCAAGAAACCCCTCCTGATCCACAAGGGCCTTTCTTGGAATAAAGAACCGTTTTGTTCCGGATTTTTCCCGGATCAGATTTAGACCATCGTAAAAGTCGCTGTAAAATTTATCCATGAGCTCATCCTGGGTAATATCGTGGCGGATAAACTCCTCGATGAGAAAGTCAACGGCATCCTCTTCGAATGCGATGTTGATATCGTGCTTGTGGTAGAAATCCACCTCCACCTTTTTAATAGTTTCATAAAAGGTCTTGATGGCTTGAATGGCCGTTCCAAGCTCGGTGACATGGATGCTGTAGTATTCGGCCACAAGATCGCTTCTCTGTTTTGAAAGGGTGAGGCCGTGGTGAAGGGACAGCTCCTTGCAATTCTCAAGAATATGGCCGGACAAAAGTTCTTTTGAGCGCTGGCGTTCGTCGATAAATTCCTGGTCCAGGAATTCCCTGTTTTTACCGGTAAGGATGTAGGCAAGCTGTTTTTTTGGATCTGTGAGCACCTTTGGAGTCACCACAAAAGATTTAGTGTCCGTGGAGGGAAGTTTTTCTTCAAATTCAAGAAGGGCATTTTCAACGACACTCACAAGGCCCCTTGCACCGGTGTTCTCCTCGGATGCTCTTTGTGCAAGGATGTCAAGGGCCTCAGGTGTAAAGACTATCTCAATGCCATAGGCTGCAAAATCGAGGCGCTTGCCAAGGATCACAGGGTTGTTGGGCATGGTCAGGATGGTAAGGAGGTCTTCCTTGGAAAGTGTATCAAGGACGCACCGGACTGGAAGCCTGCCGATGAATTCAGATTCAAATCCGAACTCCACCAGGTCTTCGGCCGTGACCTTTTTGAGAATTTCGCTGTTTTTGCGGGCCTTTACCAGGGAGGAACCAAAACCCATGGAGTGATGGGTTACCCTTCGTTCAACAATTTCGTTGAGTTCCGAAAAGGCACCACTCATGATAAAGAGGATATTGGCCGTGTTCACCCTGCGCTGACTTCTCTTGCCCGTTCGCTGGAAGCGTTCAAGCTCTTGCATCATGGAAACCGGGTCATGGGGAACCTTGAGGTCCACATCGGTCTCCTCCATGGGTTTTAACAAAGCCCTCTGAACCCCTGTTCTTGAAATGTCGGATCCTCTGATGCTGCCGGAGGAGGCTATCTTGTCAATCTCATCCAGGTAGATGATCCCGCATTCTGCCAGCTCGATATCATCGTCGGCCTCTTTTACGAGGTCCCGGACAAGATCATCCACGTCTCCGCCCACATAACCGGTTTCAGAAAACTTGGTGGCATCGGCCTTGACAAAGGGAACCCCCAGGCGTTTTGCGATGAGTTTCACCATATAGGTCTTGCCGACACCTGTGGGGCCGAGCATGAGGATGTTGGATTTTATGCTGCC
>Ga0265295_1003243_pt1 | contig 24121 bp, 23 predicted proteins | sample Munlansysbiofilm_FD_192503 | JGI IMG/M metagenome (GOLD analysis project Ga0265295, IMG submission 192503) | Leachate microbial communities from a municipal landfill in Southern Ontario, Canada - Methane capture system biofilm | ecosystem: Engineered > Solid waste > Landfill > Unclassified ...
GGGCGGCAAAGGGAAACCCAAGTCGCAAACGCCAGTGGAGTTACACGTAAGCCGGGAAGTGATACAGTCATTTCACGCACATAACCATGAAGCTGGAAACCACCTCCTGAACGCTTGGCGTTAGGTGGCGGTAGTTCATTATAATGGCCGTTACGTCTTAAGCTGATTTCTGCTTAACGAATTTATACTTAACCAGTAACAACACAAACCACTAATAGGTAAAAACATGAATTCATTCTTGAAAGTATTCTTGGCAAGCTGCGCCACGTTAACTGCCTTTATGCAACCTGCTTTTGCGGATGACATATCTTGTCAGGGGTCTATTGGTAATAAAAAAATAGACGCCAATATTAAGGTGCCCAGTGGTGCTAATTGCAATCTGAATGGGACACGGGTTGATGGCAACATCGAGGTCTTTCAAAATGCCACTCTCGTACTTCAAAACGCCAAGGTTGATGGTAACGTGATTTCAAAACAAGCCAGCCAGATTCAAATTAGTGATAGCCGCATCGATGGCAATATCGAAGCCAAAACCTATACGCCCTCATTTTCCGTAAAAAATACAACCGTTGATGGCAATATTGTTTGTGACCAGGGCAGTCGCCTGCAAGGCGGCAATAACCGGGTTGATGGCGATATAGAATGCCCGCGTTGATCTAGAACCGTTTAGACATAACCTTTGTATTACATATGCTCAGCATGAAACCGCTGCAGCATGGTGAACGCTTCATCAATAGAATCAACCATCTTGAACAACTCCAGGTCGTGCTCATTAATCATGCCCTCTTCTACCAGGAATTCAAAATCAATGGCGCGCTGCCAGAATTCTGAACCAAAAAGTATAATGGGGATGGGATCCATTTTTTTGGTCTGTACTAACGTTAGCACTTCAAACAGCTCATCCATGGTTCCGTAGCCGCCTGGGAAAACAACCAGTGCTTTTGCCCTGACCAGGAAATGCATTTTCCTGAGCGCAAAATAATGAAAACGGAAAGCAAGTTCAGGCGTAATAAACGGGTTTGGCGTTTGTTCGTACGGCAAGGTGATATTCAGGCCAATTGAACGGGCCTTGCTTTCAAAGGCCCCACGGTTAGCGGCCTCCATAATGCCGGGGCCGCCACCGGTTGTAATAACATAATCACAATTACCCTGATACTGGTAGTGTTCGGAAATCATCTTGGCAAAACGGATGGCCTGCTCGTAATAGTATGAGTTACGCAAATTACGTTCTGCCTTTTTATGGGCTTTGATCATGACTTCATCTTGCGGTGAGGCATCCAGCATTTTCTGGATTTGTTCCATTTTACTTTTGGCTTCTTCCGGTGAGCTGATGCGCGCGCTTCCAAAAATTACAACGGTAGAGCGTATGCAATTATCATTCAGAACCTTATCTGTTTTAAGGTATTCAAGCGTCAGACGCTGGGCGCGCAGTTCATCACTGGCAAGAAAATCAGTGTCTTCCTGGGCAAGTCGGTAAGTAGCGCCTTCTTTTATGCTTTTTTGAAGTGCCTTACGTTGTTCATAATCAATCATTGTTTTTTTACTGTTATATATGGAAAATATTATCTGAATATGGCTATTAACCTGGTATGCAAGCCCTGCCCTATGCTGTGATTATAGTCTTAATTGAATGAAACGATTTCCTGCCTTTGGGGAATATGCACATTCCAATTAAGTTCATTTTGCAGCCTGCTGGCCAGGGCTTGGGCTGGATTGGCCTCGCCATGAACCAGGTACGTGTATTGCGGTGGTTTTTTAAAGCCTTTGGCCCAGTTTATCAGGGCTGGCTGGTCTGCGTGGGCGGACAGTCCACCAATGGTATGAATGGACGCCCTTACATTAATTTCTTCACCAAAAATACGCACCCTTTTGACGCCATCCACCAGACGGCGGCCTAATGACCCCATGGCCTGAAACCCGGTAATCATGATGGCGCATTCTGGCCTTCCCAGGTTGTGACGCAGATGATGCTTGATACGGCCTGCATCACACATGCCACTTGCTGAAATAATAATGGCGCCTGAACGGATTTTATTCAGCATTTGCGATTCTTCAGCGCTTGCGGTGAAATACAGGTTGGGCAGTTCGGTGCCGATTTTCTTCCAGGTCAGCATTTTTTTGGCTTCTTCGTCAAACAGTTCCATGTGTTGCATGGTGATGGCGGTTGCCTTGCTAGCCATCGGAGAATCAACAAAAACCTTAAGATCATTCACTTTATCATGCTGGGCTAATTGTAATAACTGATAGATGACTTCCTGGGTGCGCCCTACTGCAAAAGCGGGAATAATAATATTCCCTTTGGGTAAAGTGCGGGTGAAAATATCAACGATTTCCTCTTCCGTTGAGTTGCTCGCACGGTGTGGCCTGTCACCGTAGGTGGATTCCATAATCAGGATATCCGCCTCTTCGATTATGGCAGGGTCACGTAAAATGGGCCTGCCGGGTTGACCAAGGTCACCACTGAACACAATTTTTCGGGTAGTTTCTCCCTCGGTGATCCAGATTTCGATAATGGCGGAACCCAGGATATGGCCCGCATCCTGAAAACGACACTTGATGCCAGGTGCCAAATCTATCATGTTTTCGTATTCCACTTCTTTGACATGATTAAGTGTTTGCAGTGCATCGGCCATGCTGTAGACAGGCGTTGTTAAGCCATAATGCCGGCCTTGTTTTGAGCGTGGCTTGCGGGCGGCCCGTTCTGCATCAACCTCTTGGATATGGGCGCTGTCAGGCAAGAGGACATCCAGTAAATCAGCGGTTGCCCGGGTGGCGTATATATAGCCCGAATAGCCGGCTTTAACCAATTTTGGCAGCATGCCGCTATGGTCAATATGTGCGTGGGTAAGCAGCACAAAATCCAATTCCTCAGGATTGAAATCAAAAGGCTGGCGATTGCGTATGGGGGCATCACGTCCCCCCTGCACCATACCGCACTCAACCAGAAATTGAATGTTTCCAGTTTTCACCAGAAAACATGAGCCAGTTACCTCTCCGGCCGCACCCAGGAATTTGATTTGCATATTATGACCTGCTTTTATGATTCGTAACTGTAACAATCATAGCCTTGAGGGCTGGCTTATTCAAGCTGCTTTTTTTCTGCTTTATCTATATTGGCCAATGAAATGGCATTAAGCTTTTCAAGCAGTTGTGACATTTCCTGCTGCAAGGCCTGGTTTAGCTGTTGCCGGGCAAGTGCATTTGACAGTGTTTCGTTTTCCTTTTTCAATTGCCGGAGCTGTTGCTCGTTTTGAGACTTATACTGTTCAAATTGAGCATTTAGCAAGCGCGTTTCATCTTGCGCTGCTTGCAGATTTAAGCGTCCCGTTTCACTGACTTGTGCCAGCTCCCGATGTTTTTCATAAGCTTCTTCCAACTTGCTTTGCAGTGATTTTTCACGGTCTTTTTGTATCTTGCTGCTTTGCTCCAGTTTTTGCGCCAGCTGTTTTGTTTCCTGGCGGGCGCGGTCAATTTCACTTACCGAGCGCAGTTCCAGAGACCTGAATCGGGTTTCAAGCCCTTCCCTTTCTTTGGCATGCTGCCGGTTTACCTTATCCAGGGCTTGTTCTGCCGCTTCTTGCTGGGCCTTGTTTTCTGACAGTAAATCGGCAATTTGAATTTTTAACCGCCCTGCTTCTATATTCAGGTTTTCAAACTCACGGTTTCTTTGGGCCAACATATTCTTGACATCATGAAGTTGGCTGGCGACATTGGCCAATAATTTTTCCTGTTCTAGCAAGGCGGCTTCATGCAGGCGTTTGTTCTGTTCAAACGTCTGTTTTTCTGAATCCAGCATCGCTCTAATGCGTTCGTTTTCTTCTTGTTGGCTTTTCACCGCTTCATGCGCAGTTTTGGTGGCTTGTTCAAGTGCCAGTTCCCATGCGTGCCGAATAGCCTGCTCTACCGGCTCAGGCGTTGCTATCGCGCTTTCCTTGGTAAAGGCCGTGCCGTTAATGCGCTTACCCAATATGGCAAACCAGTTTTCCAGCATGGGGCTAATGGTATTGGGTGAACCCCGCCCTATTTTCAACCTGATTCGCTCTATGGTGGGCCGTTGCCCTTCTATCAACAATTCATCTGCCGCTTTCCAGACATCTTCCTGTTGAATTCCGCGCCCTGTATTTTTTAATTGCATCATTTTTAATACGCTTTAGAATATAGGTTTCGATAAGTATAAATTATCATAACCTATGTGGTTTATTTGTAATATACAATACATAATACATATTATATCTTACAATAACACGAGATATCCAATCTTTTTAGTTGAAAATGGTGTTTATGCCCACACAAAATCTTAAATTGCTTAATCACTTGCCGTTGCTGAATCCCGCGTCATTACACGAAACAACCCAAAAAGCCATTGCCGAAATAGTGTCCGAGGGAGAATCAAAAAATACACGCAATAGCTATAAAAGTGCCATGAAGTATTGGGCTGTCTGGTACAGGGCGCGCTACAACCAGGCATTTACCCTGCCATTGCCCGTGCCCGTGGTGTTGCAATTTATTGTTGATCATGCCCTGCGCTATACGCCATCTGGCGAAACTATTGGCTTGCCTGATGAACTGGATTCTTTTCTGGTAGAAAACAAATTCAAGGCTCAAAAAGGTCATTTTTCAATTGCCACCCTTTTACATCGCCTGGCTGTGCTATCTAAAGCGCATAAAGTGGCTTTTGCCAACCCAAATCCCTGTAAAGACCCCCGTGCGCAAGAACTGATTGGTAAAACCCAAAAAGCCTATGCGAAAAAAGGCATGCATTCAATAAAGCGCCCTGCACTTACCAAAGAGCCGCTTGTACAGTTACTGGAAGCCTGTGATCAGTCTCTAAAAGGTCTACGGGATAAGGCTTTAATTTTGTTTGCCTGGGCAAGTGGCGGCAGGCGTCGCTCTGAAATATCCGATGCCCACTTTGACCGGCTTATTCACCAACCAGAGACGGGTGAGTACCTGTACCTGCTTTTATATTCAAAGACCAATCAAACCGGACAGGTATCTGCCGATGCTTACAAGCCGGTCTCGGGTATGGCAGCACAGGCACTGGCCGACTGGCTTGAAGTCAGTCAATTGAATAGTGGTTATATCTTTAGGCAAATCAATAAAGGTGGGGCAATTGGTGGGAAATTAAGCCCGGTTTCGATTAACAAAATTATTAAATCCCGTTGTGCGCAGGCCGGATTAAGTGACGCATTTACCGCACACTCGTTGCGCTCTGGTTTTGTGACCGAAGCGGCCAGGCAAAATATCCCCATTGCGGAAACCATGCTAATGACCGGACATCAAAACATTAATACTTTAATAGGGTATTATCGCGAAGGAAATGTTTTGGAAAGCAAGGCGGCCAAGCTGTTAGAAAACGAGGTATGAACCAAGCGCATCCCCTGACATCAAACGATTTGAGAAAAATCAAACAAAATCCGTAAATATTATATTTATTTATATAATATTTATGTATATAATATATACATCATCTAGATTGAAATTATGAACACGATACTTACTACGGATTTATCCACTGCCATGCGGCAAGGAGCAACTGAAGCCATAAAACTGCTTAAAGTAATGGTCAATGAAGATCGCTTGCTAATGATCTGCCACTTGTTTGAAGGTGAAAAAACAGTAGGAGAGATTGAGGCATTGCTGGATATTCATCAGCCCAATCTTTCTCAGCATTTAACGGTACTCAGAAAAAACGGGGTGGTTCAAACGCGCAAGGAAGGCAGAAATGTTTATTATTCCCTGGCAGACCCTAAAGCCATTGCCATGCTTGAAACATTACATCACTTATACTGTAGTGATGCCACTGCATCCTAATGTGTATTCAACGTAAATTTTTGTGCTCAACATCAACTCAATCTTGTCAGTTTTTTGTTAATCCATTAAAAAGGGCTTTCTCATGAATAAAAATGTTGGCGGTATCGATAAACTACTCCGTATTATCGTGGGTGTCGTATTAATTGTGCTGGCTATTACCGGAACCATCGGCTGGTGGGGCTATTTAGGCATTATCCCCCTAGTAACAGGCTTGTTTGGTTATTGCCCTCTTTATTCAATCATTGGCTGCAAAACTGGCTGCCCGCTTAAGAAATAACCAGCCAACCCTATTACTTTAATAGGGTTCGGATACGGGCGTTTTTTTGCTTAACACTAATGCCCGGTCCCTTTACCTTTATGATCGTAGGCAGTTGCATTACTTTTCCGGTTGCCGGGTTCACGGGTTGACCGTGTTTTCTGATTTCATAATGCAGATGCGGCCCCGTCGAGTTTCCGGTTGAGCCTACAAAACCAATCAACTCCCCTTTCTTTACATAAGCGCCCTGTGTTAGCGCTGGTGCATATCGCTCAAGATGGGCATATAGTGTGCTATAGGTATCGTCATGCTTAAGCACAACTGTTTTTCCGTATCCACCACGATTTGCCATATAAACCACTTTAGCCGCCTGTATGGCGTTAACCGGTGTCCCTGCCGGTGCAGCAAAGTCGGCACCGGTATGTAGTCTCATTTCCTTAAAAACCGGATGCATGCGCCAGCCATAAGCGGATGAAAAACGCGCACCAGATAATGGGGCAACCATGAGGTCCTGGAGTGTTGCATTCTTTTCGCAGTGCTCACAATGCCCCATCACAACCACATCACTATCCAGTTCAGGGATGTCGCTCAGGTCGATATCGGCATTACTTTGGGCTGATGCCATAAGTGGCAGCCCCAACACGAAAAGCAGCAAATATTTATTCAAGGGTATGGTCCGGACAGGATGGTTTAGGGCACAATAAAGCCCCGATAAGTAAAAATGAAGTTTTTAACGCGATTACTCGCTATATAATCGCTGTCATTAACCTTATATTAGTAGACATTTCGGGTAAAACCAACCGTGAAATTGATAAAAACCGTAAAACCGCTTATTGCCCTGCTCTTTGGTACTTTGGTGCTATCAGGATGCGGCACAGAATCTTATCCGCCAGAAGTCAAGACTGACCTGGTCTCCCTGTGTATGGAAGGCATTTTGTCGGGCCAAACCAATGTAATTGACAAAGACGGAAAAAAGCCCAGTGCGGCTGATTTCCTGAAATTATGTGAATTCAGATACGGGGAATTTATTAAAGAAGTACCGCTGGCTGACTATTTGGCCCAACAAACCCATCTTTATGAAAGTTTTCAGCGCGCCTACCGCCAGAAGTACGTACTTGAAGATGTTTACAATAGTCTTTCTCCCAAAGACAAAGAAACCTTTGCGATTACCTCCAAAGTCATGCTTGGGTTGGAAACCGAAGAGGTGGAACAATGAGAACCTTAACACATCATTTTGCAGGTGCCCTTCTTGGCTTTTTTATGATGGTTACCACCAGTCATGCACAGGAACAAGCCTACCCCCAGTATGAAAAAGAAAAAGCCATTGTTTTTTGCATGACGCGTGAGTATGTGCTGTTGTATCAGGAGGAACCTGCTGACATGGACCTGTTCCCAGTATGCGAGTCACGTTTTGCCACACTGGAGACTCGTATTCCCTATGAGCAATACAAGGCAGTACGTGATAAGGGTTACATGCTTTACAAGGACAAGCAAAGTGCTGAATTACTGGAAAAATATTACAGCATTTTGATGGGAAGCCAATAAACGTACACGTTAATCGTTAACCAAGGAGATTTACATTGTCAAAGACCGGTTTTGTTCCGTTGATTAAAAAAAGCCTGCACCTGCTTGCGCTGGCAAGCATTGCATTGTCCTGTTCTTCTGCGGTTATGGCCAATACAGCTAACTGGCCCGAGCATGAACTAAAGCTTATTGTTCCTTTTGGTGCAGGATCAACACCGGACCAGATCGCACGGATTGTGGCAGAACAGGCGTCAAATACACTGGGGCGGATAATTGTGATTGACAATAAACCCGGGGCAGGCGGCAATATTGGTACCGCTGCCGTCGCCCATGCCAAACCCGATGGATACACCTTCGGGATCTCCATTACCGGCCCTTTGGTTAATAATCCTTTTATTTATAATAACTTAAGCTACGACCCCGAGAAAGACCTTTCCCCACTTACCTTGGCGGTCACGCAACCCAATATCATTGCGGTAAGAAGTGATTCAGGCATTACAACCTTGCAGGAACTTATTGATAAAATAAAAGAAAATCCCGATAAATTCAATTATGCAACGCCAGGAACTGGCACAGGTTCTCATTTATCCATGGCGCTTATGCTGCAGGCTATTGATGGCGTCGCAACAGATGTTCCTTATGCGTCTTCTCCCAATGCCATGAATTCGTTGCTGGCCGGCGATACCCAGTTTACTGCCCTGGCGCCGATTGCCGTTTTGCCTTTGGTTAACGACGGCCGACTAACAGCTCTGGCCCAAACAACTGCTGAGCGGGTAAGTGCCCTGCCCGATATCCCTACCGTTTCCGAAGCGGGCGTACCAGGCATTGAGGGATCGGCATGGTCCGGTTTTGTTATTTCGTCCAAAGTGGATAAAGCTATTCAGGAAAAGCTGGCCAATGCCCTGGTTCAGGCACTTAATGACCCGCAGGTAAAAGAGAAACTGCAAACCCAGTATATGGACCCCATTCCGGGCACACCCGAGCAATTCAGCCAATACATGCTGCAGGAAAAAGCACGTTGGCAACCGCTGATTGAAAAGCTGGAGTTAAAAATTAACTGACATGCCACCATCAATGGTAATGACCTGGCCATTGATATAAGCGGCAAGCCCCGAGGCCAGAAAAACCGCTGCGCCGGCAATTTCTTCTGGCCTGCCCCAACGCTGCATGGGAACGCGGGCCACAAAAGCCGGTCCTTTTTCCTTGTCTTCGGCTAGCGTTTTATTGGTTTCAGTGGCAAAGGGACCGGGGGCTATGGCATTACTGGTAATGCCGTGCCGTGCATATTCCACCGCCAAGGCTCTCATCATACCGGTTAATCCCATTTTGCTTATCGGATACACCGCATCGCCATAACGAGCCAACTCACCGGCAATAGAGGTTATGGAAATAATCCGGCCAAAACCGTTATTAACCATAAGTTCAGCGGCTTTTTTAGAGGTATACACAGCAGCGGTAAGGTTGGTCTGGATCAGGGTCTGTATATCGTGCAATGTACTTTCAGCCAGCGACTTGCGAATTCGCATTCCCATATTGTTGACCAGGATATCGCAGCGGCCGTAATCCTGTTTTATTTTTTCAAATGCCGCGTCTATTTGCGCAAAATCGGAGGTGTCGGCGCATATGCCTCGTGCGGTTATGCCTTCATCGCCAAGCTTTTTGATGCATTGGGACACGCTTTCCCGCGTCCTGCCATTGATAATCACGGTTGCGCCACTTTGCGCCATGGCTTTGGCAATTTCAAACCCCAGGCCTCTTGTTGAACCAGTCAGGAACGCAACCTTGTTGTCCAGATTGAATTGTTTGAGGTAGGAATGGGTGTCAGGATTGAAAGACATACAATTAAATTGATTTTAAGGTTAAACTCGAAAAATATGATGCTAATGTAAATATAAAAACTGGGAAAAGAAAATGTTTAACAAGTCTACTTCTTTTCAATATGAAAAGACGCTAAAAGCCTGCGGAAAAGGACAAAAAAGCGCTATACAGAATTTATATAAACACGATGCCCCTCAAATGCTGGCTCTGGCATTTCGCATTTTAGGCAACCTGAGCTATGCGGAACAGGCGGTTCAGCGTGCTTTTGTGACCATCTGGAAAAATGCCCATACCTATAACGAAGAAGTAGGTCCTGCAAAAGGATGGATTTACAGCATTCTGCGCTACCATATTGGCGCCTTATACAAAAAAAATTATGACAGTATTCAGGCAGCCTTGCAAAACAGGGATTCGGTGCTTGTAGAAACGCTTAGTCATTTGCAGGCTGAAATAAATACCGTTCATGCCGCACACCTTGGTTTTCATGCTTTTTTAGAAGAATTGCCTCTTGAACCTCAAAGCTGCCTGATCAATATGTATTTCAGTTCTGGCGAACAGGCTACAACGGCTACCCTGCTGAATATGCCATTGGGGCGTTTCAAGGAAAATATTTTATTGGGATTGCGTCATTTATCCAAAAAACTGAATAATTTTCCTTATCACGCCGATAATGAAAAAATTGGTGAATACGTACTAGGAGGATTGACGGGCGAAGAAGAACGCCATGTTCTGCAGCTTTTTAACCAAGACAGTACCGCAGCCAGCATTGCCCTGATATGGGAAGATCATTTTACCCATTATCTGGATCAATTTCCCGAGCAGCCTTTACATCCGCGCTTATGGAGCAGTATTAAACATAACTTGCAAAATACCGAAGAAGCCAGTGGCATTCTGGACATCATCCATGAGCATGAAACACCCGGGCTGTCCGGATTATTGGCAAGAGTACAGGAAAAAGGGACAATAATCAGTAATAACTTAAGGTTATGGAAAATAACAAGCCTGATACTGGCAATTTGTTTACTATTGATAGTCAGCATTTTTCCATCATCTTCGGCTATGACTAAAATGATTGCTGTCCTGTCATCGCCCAGTCAAAACAGTCAGGCCGCCTGGTTAGTTAACGTTAATCAGGACGGTGCTGCCCAGTTCAAGCCATTGGTTCAGCAAAACATTGATGAAAATCTTGCAATGGAAGTCTGGGTGCAATCACAGGCATCAAGCAATGATTACCGATCATTGGGAACACTTAAATCAACTCAGGCTTTCAAGATCAACCCTGAAAACCTGGGTAAAGTGAATCCCGGGCAACTTTTTCAGATCAGTCTGGAGCCGGTTGGCGGATCTACTTCTGGTAAACCAACAGGGTCCATTTTATATCAGGGCAGATTAATTGATTTAAGCAATTAAATAGTTATTATTTAAAGAAAAACTCATGAAATCGTAACAATCATCATTAAATAACGTGAAAACCGCTATAAATAACTGCAACCATGTCGGATAATTGATTTATGCAAAAAATATTTTGCATCATATGCAAATCTGAGACAAGTAATATATAAAAATATCGTATTATCAAGGCTGTAACAATTCTATTTTTGATCTCCCTGTCAAATGCCCCTTGTTTTAATTGTCGTACTCCCTTTCCTTGGCAGTATATTAGCTGCCATTTTGCCTCATAACGCCAGAAATCAGGAATCCTGGTTGGCAGGCATTATTGCGCTTGTCTGTGCTGGCCTGGTTCTTTATACAGCACCTGCGGTCTTTAGCGGAGAAGTTCTGGTCCAGAATATAAGCTGGCTACCGTCAATGGGTGTCAACATGACATTCAGAATGGATGGCTTTGCCTGGTTGTTTGCACTTCTGTTGACCGTTATGGGGGCATTGGTTGTTTTATATGCCCGGTACTATATGGATCCCGCCGATCCAGTTCCCCGGTTTTTTTCATTTTTCCTGGCATTCATGGGCTCTATGCTGGGGGTCGTTCTATCTGGCAACGTTATTCAACTGGTTATTTTTTGGGAGCTAACCAGTCTTTCATCATTCATGCTAATTGCCTACTGGCATCACCGGCAAGATGCGCGTCGTGGTGCACGCATGGCACTTACCGTTACTGCCGCTGGCGGGTTTTGTTTGCTGGCCGGAATGTTAATGATCGGCCATATTGTAGGCAGTTATGAGCTCGGGGAAATCCTGGCTTCGGGTAACCTGATCCGCAATCATCCTTGGTATATTCCCATCCTGGTACTGGTATCCTTGGGTGCGCTTACCAAAAGTGCCCAGTTTCCCTTCCACTTCTGGCTACCTAACGCCATGGCTGCGCCAACGCCGGTATCTGCCTACCTGCACTCTGCCACCATGGTCAAGGCAGGCGTTTTTATCCTGGCCCGTTTCTGGCCTGTTCTCGCCAGTACCGACCAATGGTTCTGGATCATCGGTGGTGCCGGCATGTCTTCATTGCTTATTGGTGCTTTTGCCGCCACTTTCCAGCAAGACATGAAAGGTGTTCTAGCCTACTCCACCATTAGCCATCTGGGTCTTATCACCCTGCTTCTGGGCATGAATAGCGATCTGGCGCTTATTGCCGCCATTTTCCACATGATCAACCACGCCATCTTCAAGGCATCCCTGTTCATGGCCACCGGCATTGTCGATCATGAAACCGGAACCCGCGACATGGGTATATTGTCAGGGTTGCGTAAGCTCATGCCTATTACGGCCACCTTGGCCATTGTGGCCGCTGCTGCAATGGCGGGCGTACCGTTGCTTAACGGCTTCCTGTCCAAAGAGATGTTCTTTTCCGAAACGCTGTTCGTGAACCAGACATCCTATTCAAGTTACCTGCTGCCAACCCTGGCGGTGGTAGCCAGCTCATTTAGCGTTGCTTATTCCCTGCGCTTCATTACCCAGGTTTTTTTTGGCAAACCTGCCACCGATTTACCCCGCAAGCCTCATGACCCACCCCGCTGGATGCTGTTCCCCAGTGCTGTGCTGGTTCTGCTTTGCATACTTATCGGCATTTTCCCCGAACAGATTATCGGTTCTATACTCCAGCTCGCCGCCACGGCTATTTTAGGCAATCATATTCCCACCTATAGTCTGGCAATCTGGCATGGCTTTAACCTTCCGCTCATCATGAGCATCCTGGCCTTGGTTGGGGGTATTGCACTGCTGTATGTATTCAAACCCCTGTTTCAGTCGTACCCTGGGCAAACACCGGTTTTATATCATTTTGATGGCAGAAAAACCTTTGATGCCGTTATGAATGGGATAGATAGCATTTCTTATGTATTACTTGAATGGTTTTCAAGCAAACGCCTGCAACCACAAGTGCTTTGGATTATCGTCATTACCCTGGTAGTGGGCATGCTGCCCTTGCTTGGGGGTGATTGGCTGCAGGTCAAGCAACCTTCTTCCTTTGACCCTGTATTTGCCATTCTCTGGATTGTAGGTGGGGCCTGCGCCATAGGCGCCGCTTATCTGGCCAAGTACAACCGTTTCCGGGCTCTGGCACTTTCCGGTGGGGCTGGTCTTATTACTTGTGTAACTTTTGCATGGTTGTCAGCCCCCGATCTGGCGCTTACACAACTGGTGGTTGAAACCGTTACGGTTGTTCTTATTTTGCTGGGCTTGCGCTGGCTGCCCCGTCGTGTCATTGAAGAGTCCCAAATAACCCCGTTACAGGCATTTATACGTCGGTTCCGTGATTTGGCCATTGCAATTTGTGGCGGGCTGGGTCTTTCAGCACTTGTGTACATCATGCTTACCCGTGACAAACCTGAAGGTCTGTCTTCTTTCTTCCTTGAAAAAGCACTGCCTGAAGGGGGGGGGAATAACGTTGTAAACGTTATTCTGGTTGATTTCCGTGGTTTTGATACTTACGGTGAAATTAGTGTTCTGGGTATTGTGGCCATTACTGTTTATGCTTTGTTAAGAAGGTTCCGTCCACCACAAGAAAGTATTCATGCCCTGGAAAACCGTCATGAAATTCAAACCATTGACGCCAATGGCCTTACTGATAAGCATAGTTTACCGAAAGGCATTTTGTTAACCCCCAATGTGCTGGGCAGATTAATGCTGCCGGTTATCACGCTTATTTCCCTGTATTTCCTGTTGCGTGGCCATAACCTGCCAGGAGGCGGTTTTGTGGGTGGATTGATATTCGCCACAGGGATAATCCTTCAATATATGCTTAGTGGTATTCACTGGGTTGAAACCCGCTCAAGGGTCAGGCCCCTGTACTGGATTTCAATTGGTATGTTAATTGCAGGCGGCTCATCCATGATTGCGTGGTGGGTAGACCAGCCTTTCCTTTCTGCCATTAGCTGGGATATTTATTTACCCGTCATTGGCAAGTTACATCTTTCCAGTGTGATCTTTTTCGATATTGGTGTTTATGCACTGGTTGTGGGCGCAACAACGTTAATGTTGGTTGCCCTTGCCCACCAGTCCCTGCGTTTTTATCGTAAAGCGCCATCTGCCGAGGCTGAAACCAATGCGGGAACGAGTACTCAATTAAACTTTTCAGATCGAGTCAATTAAATGGAAATTATATATTCATTAGCCATTGGGGTACTGGCCGGATCGGGTATATGGCTCTTGCTTAGGCCCCGAACCTTTCAGGTTATCATGGGACTTACCCTGGTTTCCTACGCCGTCAACCTGTTTATATTTGGCATGGGTCGGCTGTCTGTTGGTTCTCCCCCAATTATTGAGGCAGGCACAGTTGTTGATGTTTCCAATTACGCCGATCCCGTTCCACAGGCTCTGGTACTAACCGCTATTGTAATTGGCTTTGCCACCACCGCTTTATATCTGGTGGTATTGCTGGCCTTGCGCGGGCTGTCCAATACCGATCACGTAGATGGTACGGAGTACAATTCATGATGGGATTGCTGGATCATTTACCCATTTTACCTGTTGCTGTACCCATGATGGCAGGTGCCCTCATGCTACTTCTTAAGGACTCTCGCCGTAAAGCGCTTACCGGGTTGGCGTTTCTGTCCGTATTTATCCAGTTTGCGGTTGCCGTGACATTGCTTTTCATGACGGCAGGCAGTATTCCCAATGACTGGAATAATCATATTGGTGTGTATTTGCTGGGTAACTGGGTAGCACCATTTGGTATCGTGTTTGTGGTCGATAAGCTTTCTGCCGTTATGCTGCTTCTTACTATTGTCCTTGGTATATGCGCACTTATCTACTCAACGGCTTTCTGGGACCGGGTTGGCATTCATTTTCACCCCCTTTTCCAGTTCATCTTAATGGGACTTAACGGTGCGTTTTTAACCGGTGATTTGTTCAACCTATTTGTATTCTTCGAGATCTTCCTGGCGGCATCATATGGTTTGCTGTTGCATGGTTCCGGCTCCAGACGGGTTTCTTCAGGACTACATTATATTACCGTCAACCTGATTGGGGCATCTTTACTGCTTATTAGCATTTCGCTTATTTACGGGGTAACCGGCACCCTCAACATGGCCGATCTTGGTATTAAGGCAGGCATGCTTGATGCAGAAAACCGCAAATTATTTGAGACTGCCTGCGCCATTCTGGGCATTGCCTTTTTAGTCAAGGCTGCAGCCTGGCCACTTAATTTTTGGCTGCCCAATGCTTATGCTGCAGCATGCGCACCTGTTGCCGCCCTGTTTGCCATCATGACCAAGGTAGGTATTTATGCCCTGGTCAGAATGGGATCCCTGCTTTTACCGACAGGCGCGCCTGCTGCATTTGGTGGGGAATGGATGTACGCCATTGGCCTTGGCACACTTTTATTTGGTACGCTGGGCATACTGGCCGAAAAAAATATAGGACGGCTGGTTGGCTATAGTATTATTCTGTCCTCTGGAACCCTGCTCACGGCACTGGGTATGCCAGGCGTTACGCTTACAGGCCCTTCTCTTTTCTATCTCATTAGTTCCGTGCTGACCACGGGTGCTTTTTTTATGCTGGTAGAGTTAATAAAACGTACCGAATCCTTTGGCTCCAATGTGCTCTCAGTCAGTCTTGAGGCCTTTGGCCTTGAAGAAGATAACACTTCTGATTATTCCGGTGACGTAGTTGGCGTGGCCATTCCGGCTGCCCTGGCTTTTCTGGGACTGTCATTTTTTACCTGCGCCATCCTGATTGCCTGCATGCCTCCTTTTTCCGGCTTTGTTGCAAAATTTGCCTTGCTCTCATCTGCCCTTGAGTTAACCGATAACAATTTAACCGGGCCTTCCATCAGTGCCTGGTTGCTGGTGATTGCCATGCTGGCTTCAGGCCTTGCAACCGTCATTGCATTAGGGCGTTCAGGGGTCCGCCTGTTTTGGAACTCCGGCTCGTTACAAACGCCCAAACTTAGTATACGTGAGGCAGTACCGGTTAGTGTTTTATTATTTAGCTGTATCGCGCTTTCAATTTTTGCTGGTCCTGTGATGGATTTCCTGGCCGATACGGCAAGTTCACTTGATGATCCCTACCAGTATATTAATGCCGTTATTACGCAAGCATCCAACAAACCGATTATAGGGGGGCACTAATGAAAAAATTATTTTTCTGGCTCCCCATGACTGCGTTCCTTTTGCTTATCTGGATGCTCCTGGCCAACGCGCTTAGTATCGGCCAGTTTATTCTTGGCGCAATACTGTCATTAGGGCTGATTTTAGCATCGCAGCGCCTGCGTCCTTTGCACGGACACCCCAAAAAAACCTTAACTATCTTAAAATTGATATTCTTGGTGATTGTTGATATTGCCTATTCCAACTGGGTAGTGGGAATACTAATCCTGAAAGGTAAAAAAGCCCATCGCACACCAGGCTTTATCAATATCCCCCTGGACTTACGTGATCCTCACGGTTTGGCCATGTTATCGTGCATTATTACTTATACGCCCGGCACAGTCTGGTCCGGCCTGACCGAAGACGATTATATCCTGCGCCTTCACGTACTTAACCTGAAAGAAGAGTCCGAATGGATTCACACCATCAAGAACCGTTACGAAGCAAATTTGATGGAGATATTTGAATGAACCTGATCCTGACCTGGGCATGTTATTTTGCCCTTTGCTGCTTTTCCCTGGCCACTTTGTGTGCTTTTATCAGACTCGTCAAAGGTGCAACCCCCCAAGACCGGGTGTTGGGTCTTGACACCATGTATATTAATTGCATGTTGCTAATTCTGGTGCTGGGCCTGCTTTACAGAACTTCATGGTATTTTGATATTGCCATGTTGATCAGTTTGCTAGGTTTTGTATCCTCATCAGCACTGTCAAAATTTTTGTTGCGTGGCGAGGTGATCGAACCATGAATGACATTTCTGCCTGGGTCGCGATTCCTGCGGCAATTTTTCTGGTGGCCGGTGGCCTGATTACGCTAATAGGATCAATCGGTCTACTCCGGTTTGAAGACTTTAAAAGCCGTATTCATGCGCCAACATTGGGTAACACTTTTGGTGCCATGTTTACCTTATTGGCATCTATACTGGTGTCTTTTCATCTGGCGGACCGGGTTTTCTTTCATGAAATTCTTATCATCGTTTTCTTATTTCTTACCTCGCCAGTCACTGCCATGCTGTTAATGCGTTCTTATATTCTACGCCTGGAACGCATCGATAAATAACTCTTATACTCAAACGTTATGCCGTCCAGATTTATCCTGTCTATTTTAATTGTTTTCCTGGCATTTAGTACAAACGTTTACGCGGAAAACGGGCAAAAATTCCCGATTCTTGATGACATTCAGGCTAGCCTAGATGCACTTCCCAAAACAAACGAAGATAATGCCGGGATTCAAAAAACGCTGGATCAGTTAAAAACCATTCAGGCAAGCGCGCAGCAAATTATCAGTGCCAAAACCCAGGAATTGGCCGACATAGATACAAAGTTAAGTAATTTAATTGATACGCCCAAACTTGAGGATATTCAAGGTCCTGTTTCTCCTGAATCAAGGGATATAGAAGCCCAGCGTACCGCTTTGCAAAAAGAGCGTGAACGCCTTGATGCCAATATCAAACTAGCCAAACTGTTGATTAGCGAAGGTAATCAGCGTAGCCTGAAATTGATGGCAGAGAGCCGTGCCCAGTTTCAGGCTGAATTATTTGAAAGGGTTAAATCCCCATTAAAAGCGTCATTCTGGCAGAGCTTTTCTCGCTCTTGGTCGTCCGATTTTCCCAGAGTACAAAAATTTTCTGACTCCATTATCGCTGTTTTTAAGCAAGCCCTTGAAAATGAAAATAAAAATTTCTTTTATGCGGGTATTTTTCTTGCCCTGATCACCATCTTTGTGGTTAGTCAGCTCTTGCAAAAGTTGATTCGCCTGATTGCTATCGAAAAAATTCCAACCGGACGGGCGCGACGCTCTTTGGTAGCAGTAGGAATAATCCTTAACAATGTGATTATTACTGGTTTATCAGTTTATTTTATATATGCTGGCCTTAACTGGAATGGTATTGTTAGCCCAGATCTCAAGGAGTATCTGGTTTCCCTGATCTATACGATTATTTTTGCATCCCTGATTACCGGATTGGGTAACGCTTTGTTTTCGGTGAGACATGAATCCTGGCGCTTGCCACCGCTAAGCAACTCGTTAGTCAAGGCACTCCAACCCTATCCCTGGCTAATCGCCATACTGATTGTCATCCATCAGGCCATTATTATCAGCAGTTCAACCGTCGGTATTTCACTTGGCACCGAGGTTGGGCTCAGGGTGATTTCAACGATGACCCTGGTGGTGCTCGGCTTTCTGATTTTAGGTACAATTTCCCGTTTTTACCGTTTTACGCCTTTAAATAAACAGGATGGCAATAGTAAAGTAGCGGCGACGGTATCGCCACTCATACTCCGGGTCTTGTGCTGGATTATTGTAATAGGCACACTGGTTTTCACACTCATTGGGTTTGTGGCCCTGGGTTCATTTCTTATTACACAGCTGCTTTGGGTCGTTATTGTCCTGGCTACTTTCTACATATTATTCAAATTAAGTGATGATTTGTTCCAGGCTAGCATTGCAGCCCAGGGACTTATTGGCATGCACCTGGTAGCGCATTATGGCATAACATCCAACTTCCTGAATCAACTGGCTACTATTCTATCAGCGCTTACCAAGCTGGTATTATTTTATGTATTAACCATTGTTTTGATGGTCCCTTTCGGTAACAGCCTGACCGGGCTGTTTAACCGGGACGGAAAGCTGGATGCATTTTTACAAAGCTGGCAAAGCTTCATCACGCCAGGCATGTTATTAAGTGCAGTAATAATCATTCTTGGCGGCGTTATAATTGGCCGCCTGCTTAAAAGCTGGCTTATTGGCAAATATTTCCCCAATACTAATATTGACTCGGGGGTACGTTCAAGTATTGTGACCGTGCTTGGTTACATGGTTGCCATTGTTACGGTCACCCTGATGCTTTCCACACTGGGAATCAGTCTTGAAAAGTTAACCTGGATCGCCAGTGCCCTATCGGTAGGTATTGGTTTTGGTCTTCAGGCAATTGTACAAAACTTCATTTCTGGTTTAATCATGCTGGTGGAAAGGCCTGTCAAAGTAGGCGATTGGGTCGTCATTGGTACTCAAGAAGGAGATATCCGGCGCATTAATGTAAGGGCAACTGAAATCCAGCTGGGTGACCGCTCTACCCTGATTGTGCCAAATTCTGAGTTTATTACCAAATCAGTACGCAACATGACACTTAGCAAAAGCGAAGGTCGTGTGCAAATTATTCTTCCCCTGCCTTTATTGGTTAACCCCGCACAAGTCAGGGATATTATTCTTTCTATTTTTGAAAACAATGAAGATGTTCTTAAAAATCAAGGCCTTGAACCCTATATTCGCCTTCAAGGTATAGAGGGCGGTAACCTGATGATGGTGGCTACTTGTTTTGTAATTAGCCCCCGCCTGGCTGGACGTATAAAAAGCGACGTGTTATTTGAAATAATAGACAGGCTTCACAAAGAAAATATCCTGCTTAATATGCCTTTGCAAGTTGAGCAAATAACCCCAATACAAAACGATATTAATCAAAACGGCCATTAAAGAAATAACCGCCTTGTTTTGATGCAGGCAGTGGCATGATTGGCCCGACAGGCCTGAATAATGTTTTTTTGCCCAAGGCTTGATGCCCCACTGAAAACCTGGCTTAAGCCAGGAAAGTGCCAAGTTGTTGTGAGGCAGATTGGTTCTCAGACAAGCGGTTCAGTCCATTCTTCGGTAAACAGTTCGTAGCTTAAACGTTCTTTTTGGGGAATTGGCATTTTGGGGGTACCGATGGCCAAAAAGCCCATAAAACGATAATCCAGCGCATCAAAACCCAAACCGGTTTGAAACTCATCAATATAAGTGGCAATACCGGTACTCCAGAATGCGCCATAACCTAACATATGTGCAGCATTCAGGATATTGGTAACCGCTGAGCCAGTTGCCAGCATACGCTCGGATTCACTTATTTTTGTATTGCCATAATCAATATGGCAGGCAACAGCAATAATCAAGGGAACCTCATCCAGCCATTGACGGGTTGCCGCTTCTTTATCCGGGTTGAAAGGTTCTGCGCTGGCCTGCTTCAAACCAACAGAAAAATCAGCAAATTTCTTGATTGCCTCGCCACGAATAATTTTGAATCGCCATGGACGTAACGCACCATGATCGGGGGCTGACATTGCTGTCTGAAGTATAAGCGCCAGTTCTTCGTCAGAGGGAGCCGGAGCGGTAACCATTTTCATGGAGTTACGATTCAGAAGATAATTAATTGCTTCATTCATGGCAAAACCTGTTTAAATATTATTCAATTAAGAAAGACTAACGCAGTAACGCTTTCATGTCCCGTACCGCTTTTTCCCAGCCGTCAAAAATAGCCTGTGACACAATCGCATGACCAATATTTAGCTCGGAAATGCCACCCAAGGCAACAATAGCCTGAACATTCTGGTAATGCAAGCCATGACCCGCATGGACTTTCAAGCCAGCGCGAAGCCCTTCGGCAATGGCTATTCTTAAGCGTTCCAGTTCTGTCTTGATTGTATCAGCCGATGCTTCAGAATAGGTGCCTGTATGCAGCTCAATCACGGTGGCTCCTGCCTGGGCAGCCGCATGAATTTGATCTATATTTGGGTCTATGAATAAAGAAACGCGTGAGCCGGCATCATGCAATTTGGAGACGGCTAATTTCACCTGCTCAAATGATTCAATAACATTCAGCCCGCCTTCAGTGGTCAATTCCTGGCGACGCTCAGGTACCAGACAAATATCTTGTGGCTTGACATTACAGGCAATCTCAAGCATTTCATTGGTAATGGCGCACTCAAGGTTCATGCGGGTGGTTAACTGGGGAAGGATAGCGTAAACATCCTTATCCTGAATGTGACGACGGTCTTCTCGCAGATGCAGGGTGATAACGTCTGCCCCCGCCTGTTCTGCCAGCAAAGCAGCTTTAAGGGGGTCAGGGTAGGCACTATGGCGTTGCTGCCGAAGAGTGGCTACGTGATCAATGTTTATACCTAAATCAATCATATAAAATGGAATATAAAAATTATTTGGAAATAACGGAGGTTTGTGTCCAACCACCACCCAGGGCTTTATAAAGCTCTATACGATTCTGGATAGAATCGAAGCCAGTTTGCAAAAAGCCTTGCTGAACTGCAAATAAAGCAACCTCTGCTGATTGTACCTGCAGGAAGCTGTCTATGCCGCTTGAATAACGCAAATTGGCAAGATTAAGTGTTTCATAAGCCGCTGCCTGCTGTGCCCGCAGTGCATCAAGTTGTGACTGGTAGGTGGCTTCACCTGCCAAGGCATCTGCAATTTCACGAAAAGCGGTTTGTATGGATTTTTCATATTCAGCCACCGCAATATCGCTGCGTACTTCCGCCAGGTCAAGATTGTTTCTTAATTTACCAGCAGTGAAAATTGGAATATTAATAACAGGATTGAACGACCACATGCCATTACCGCCATCAAACAAAGAGCCCAGGTCGGGGCTGGCAATACCAAGTAATCCGGTTAATGAAATGGATGGAAAAAAAGCAGCCCGGGCAGCGCCAATATTGGCATTGGCCGCTTTTAACCTGTTTTCTGCCGCAAGAATATCCGGACGTCGGGTTAACAGTGCTGAAGGCAGTCCTGTCGGCAGGCTGCTCATGACGACATCACTGGTAAACGGTACTGGGGCTGGTAAATTGGCAGGAATTGGCTGACCAAGAAGTAACTGCAAGGCATTCCTGGCACGCATTTCACCACGGGTAATTTCCGCCAGGGAAACTTTTGCTGCCTCAAGCGTAGTTTTTGCCTGGTTAACATCTAATAATGAGGCTACGCCGCCACGGTAACGACTTTGGACCAGATTAAGGGTTCCTTGACGTGACTTAATGGTTTTGTTAACCAGTTCTTTTTGTGCTTCCAGATTCCTGAGATTAAAATAAGTGGACGCCAGCTGCCCAATCAGGTTGATTTGAACGGTCGTGCGTCCCTGCTGTGTTGCCAGGTATTGTTCAAATGCCGCTTCAGACAAACTTCTTTGACGACCAAAAAAATCAAGTTCAAAATTGGTCATGCCAATGCCTGCCACATTGCTACGGCTTACCGAAGGCGATAAGGCACCACCGGCACGCATGTCTTCGGGCAGGCGTTGTGCGGTTTGTTGCGCATTGACACCTATTTGTGGAAAGCGATCACTGCGCTGGATGCCGTACAGGGCACGGGCCTCTTCTACCCGTTGAATGGCTATCTGCATGTCACGGTTGTTTTCAAGGGCAATCGGGATAAGGGCCTTAAGTCGATCATCTTTGAAAAAAGTTTCCCAGCCCAGATCAGCCGAATGCTGAACACCATCAGGTGCCACTGTACTGCCCTGCCCTGGAAATTGATCGGGCACAGGCATTCCTGGACGTTCATACTTTGGGCTTAACGAACACCCGGCCAATACCGTTGCCAGCAAGACGGCAGACAACTTAGGAGAGAAGTGTTTTACGATATTCATTTTTCAGGGTTACTCTCATCAGGTTGATTTTTATTACTGTCTGAAGATGACTGGTCAAGCGTTTCTATCTCGGCGATATCTTTATAGATTTCGTGCCGATAGGCATGCTCTTCTTTCTCGATTTCAAAAGACTGGGCCTGTTCACCTAACAAGCGTGGCCGGGTTTTGAAAATTTTCATGACAACAACAAAGAAGACAGGAACAAAAAGCACCGAGAAAGGCGTGGCTGCCAACATACCGCCAATCACACCAACACCCACTGCACGTTGCCCTGCGGCACCGGCTCCGTCTGCTAATACTAAAGGTAACACACCAAGAATGAAAGCAAAAGAGGTCATGAGAATGGGCCTGAAACGCAGACGTGCCGCTTCCATGGTTGACTCAATCAAATCCCTGCCCGATGCATAAGCATCTTTGGCAAACTCTACAATAAGAATTGCATTCTTGGCTGACAAGCCAATAATGGTAATCATGCCCACCTGGAAGTAAATATCATTGGACATACCCGTGAGGGTGGTCAGACCAACCGTTCCCAGCATACCCAGAGGAACAATCAGCATGGCTGACACCGGAATGGTCCAGCTCTCGTACAAGGCAGCCAGAACCAGGAAAACGACAATCAGGGATAGGGCCATGGTAATGGGTGCCTGGTTTCCTGCCTGGATTTCCTGGAATGACAAGCCAGCCCATTCATAACCAATACCTGAAGGCAATTGCGCAATCAGACGTTCGATTTCGGCCATAGCTTCACCGTTGGAATAGCCCGGTTGGGCTTGTCCACTAATGCTGATGGCATCAAAGCTGTTAAAGCGGCTGACCTGGGTTGGGCCTTGGGTCCAGTCGAGCTTGACGAAGGAGGACATATCCACCAGTTCGCCGGCAGCGTTATGCACCTTGAGCTTCAGAATATCTTCGGGGGTCATGCGGAACTGGGCGTCAGATTGAAGCCAAACGTTTTGCATCCATCCGGTATTGGGGAACTTGCCCAAATAACCGGAACCGATTGCACTACCCAGCACATTGGCAACCTCAGTCATGTTAACGCCCAGCACTGCCGCCTTCTCACGATCAATGTTGACGTTAAGCTGTGGCCCTGGGCCAAGACCTGAAATTCGCACTTGCGTAAGAATATTACTTTTCTGGGCCAAACCTAGCAGTTGATTGGCCGCATCACGTAATGCTATTTGCCCCAATGCCCCCCTGTCTTGCAACTTTAAGTCAAAACCGGTTGCTGTTCCCAGGGAGGGAATTGCAGGTGGAATGACGGAAAATACCATGGCATCAGGAATGCCAAATAACAGGCTACCAGTAGCTTTGGCAGAAAGATCCTGGGCAGATTGCCCTGGCCCCTGGCGTTCGGAAAACTCTTTCAGGGGAACGAAAGCAATGGCCGAGTTAAGGCCGCTACCACTAAAGCTGAAGCCCTGAACCGTGATGATGTTTTCCATTTCTGGCACTTTGGAAAAATAATCTTCTACCGTGTCAATGACCTCGATAGTACGATTGGCTGACACACCGGATGGCAGTTCAATGTTAGCAATCAGGAAGCCCTGATCTTCATCGGGAAGGAATGAGCTGGGTAAACGCAAAAATAGGTAGGCCATGCCAATCGATAAAATCAGGTAGATCAGCATCATGCGTCCACCTCTTTTGATGAAAGCACCCACCCAGCCGGAATAACCGTTGGTTATTTTATTGAACACCCGGTTAAACCAGCCAAAAAAGCCTTTTTTAATTTCATTGTGACACTTGGCAACCGGT
>Ga0265295_1003245_pt1 | contig 24111 bp, 22 predicted proteins | sample Munlansysbiofilm_FD_192503 | JGI IMG/M metagenome (GOLD analysis project Ga0265295, IMG submission 192503) | Leachate microbial communities from a municipal landfill in Southern Ontario, Canada - Methane capture system biofilm | ecosystem: Engineered > Solid waste > Landfill > Unclassified ...
ATGGATGAATTTAAGGAGTGGGCAGAAGCCCAAATAACAGCTAGCCAGGGGAGCAAGACGGTTGCCCTAGCAAGCTAAAAACGTCAATGACCGGAGAGAATTTACAGCACATTTCGGACTTGACCCCCACTTGGGGTTGTAATGCTGGAAAATATACTTAAAAAAATTGATTACACCACGAATTCACCTATGTCTGCCGATGATTATACCTTCCTGGTGGGGAAGCTGGCTGCAGATGTGCCGGAGAACACACGGGCAGACTTTCTGGAAGCGGTTAAATAATTAGTCGTTTTACCAGTGCGATGTGATTGGCTGTTGAGGAGCTGCAAATGTTAAAAAAAATATCGATCAGAAAGCGAATAGTTGTCATGTTGGCGGTCGTTTACGTTGTTTCAATTGCTGTCGCGGTTGCAGGCGGCGGTTACGTCTTACTTAAAGATATGGAGAGGGAGGCGCAGGAGAAAACCGACTTGTTTGCCGCAGTCATGTCCAGTTCCGCCAGATATCTGCACAATGTTATTCGCCCCAAGGCGGACAAATTGGTGCCTGCCGATGCCTATTTCCCCGAAAGTGGGGTAGGGGTCCTGATGCTGACGGAAACGGCGCGCTACATTCAGGATATATACCCCGAATACATCTTTCGCTACGCATCACCTAATCCCCTGAACCAGGAGAACCTGTCCAATCAGTTCGAAGACGGGATCATCGAGCAGATGGAAGCGGGTGAAGTTGGCGAATGGAAAGGATTCACTGAACGTGGTGGAGCCAGTTATTATGCAGTAGCTAAACCATTGATAGCCGGGTCGGATTGCATAAGTTGCCATGATGTCCCGGAGGTTGCGCATCCAGAACAGGTGGAACTGTATGGCACCAGGTCCGGGTATGGGTATCTGGAAGGTGACGTGGTGGGAGCCCGGTTTATTTATGTGCCGGTTGAGATGGTCAAGATTCAGGCATACCAGCGTATTCTGTACTTTTCCATAGGTTTCAGTGTTTTCTTTTTGCTTGTGCTGTTCGCAGTAGACAGATTTATCGTCACCAGTATCGTCAGACCTATTGAACACATTGTCGCCGTAGCGGAAAAAATTAGTCGGGGAAATCTCGATGCTGAATTCGATATAAAATCCCAGGATGAAATCCGCACCCTGGCGGATGCATTTGAACGTATGAAGGTATCAATGTCGAAAGCAATGGACATATTGCGTCAATAATTTGCCGTTCAATAGCTTAAATGGAGTCGCCGATATGGTTGGAGGTAAAAATACAGTCCTGGTTGTTGATGATTCGCCTACGGTAAGGCGCCTGGTTGAATTGGTCTTGAGCCAGAAGGGTTTTGACGTAATGTCGGCTGAAGACGGTGAATCCGGGCTTGAAATGGCACGGAAACACCGCCCCAGGATAATCCTTGTAGATTTTGTCATGCCGCGTATGAACGGACATATGTTCTGTAAAGCACTGCGTGAAGATGAGAACCTGCGCGATGTTCCCGTCATCCTGGTTTCGTCTAAAAGTGAAGTTGTTGGTCAGGCCTTTGAAGAGAGCTTCGGGATTGTACATTACTTTACCAAGCCGTTTGAGCCGGACGCTCTAGTTGCCAAGATTAATGAGGTATTGTTAAAATATGACGAAATAAATAACGGATCAGAGGCGTCAGGTTCGAAAGCAGACGGCGAATTTGCAGCCAATGAAGCGGTTTCAACAGGAGGCCACCCGTTTGAAAGAATGAATAACGAGAACTTTATAGATTTAATTAACGATAAAATAGATAAGGTTGTCCGCGCGTACTTTCAGAAAGATTTTCCGGTTCTTATGAAGAACGTGCTGGCTGACACTCTGAAAGATGCGGGGCTGGTCAAGGATCAGACGCTTGTATTGTCCGGGGATTTGGAAGAAATGGCGCTGGCGGAAATACTTAACTTTTGCGCCAACACCCGGCAGAGTGGGCGTCTGACGGTTTTTGCTGCTGATACCTTTGCCGAGATCTTTATTGATTGCGGGCGTCTGGTTTTTGCTACCGCAAGTCAGAAGGGCACACACACGTTCATGATTGACCTGATGCGTGAAGATAACCGGTTCACCTGCGACAGTAAGGTGTTGCAGGAGGTGATTCAAGAATCAAGGGCAAGCGGCTTACCCATTGGGCGCGCATTAGTTGCGCGCAATATCATCAGTGAGGAAGATTTGATGTACTATTTGCGTCAGCATGCTCAGGATGCGGTGTGTAAGGCGATCGCAGTGTCCAAGGGCAGTTTCTTCCTGGAAAAAGACGAACTGCCCTACAACCTCACCGATATCCCATTCAGGATACCCATGTCTGAGGTGCTGCTTGCCGGGGTACGGCCCCTACCGCCAACGCCGATGTTTTATGAAGATGAGTTGCGGGTGCAGCGCCTGCCGGCCTGTGCCGAGCTGATGCAGCACGAATTGTTGACAGACGAGGAAGCGGTTTTGGTTGCCAAAATGGATGGAAGAACCATGTCCGAGTTGTTTGCGGCAAGCGAACTGAGTGCAGATAAAGTAAGAGAAATTGCTTCCACCCTGTACCTGGCTGGAGCTGTGGCGGTCAGTTGAGTTGTCTTGGATAAGTGCTTGAAATAAAAACAGATGCCATAACTGGTCTGGGCTTGTTCTTGTACTTAATGCCCGATTGTGTGGCTGCTGGCCAGGCAAATCAGACCCAATATAAGCGAATTTAAAAGGATCGGTATGAGCGATATTCAGGAGACATTGCTCCCTGTTTTTATTGAGGAGACAGAATTGGCCCTGGAGCAAATTGCGACATTTATTCAGGCATACCGGGATGGAACTGAAACGGAGGAAATCTTTGAGCTGGCGCGCCGTGCAGCTCATACCATAAAAGGGACGGCAGCACTCGTAAAACGTTTTCAGACCAGTAATCTGGCGCACCTGCTTGAACAACATCTGGATGTAGGGCAGGAGTCCGACGCCGCCGATATAGAAAAGATATCCGCTTGGTACACAGAATTATGCAGTTATCTGACTTTGGCCAAAGAGGGCGTAGAGGAAGATACTTTTGAATCCACCGCTGCTTCTGCCGCGGTTCTTGGCTCTTTTCTGGACGAAGCTGACCAGGATATCATTAACGATTTTGCCCTTCCGTTTATGCTCAAATTACACCAAGCAGAGGAGGAACAGCATGAGGTGCTTCGTCCTTTGTGCTGCCGCTTTTTTGTCGGGGGCAGACAGTATTTTATAAGTATTAAAGAGGTGCTTGAGATATATCAATGTGAATCCTTCACCTATTTGCAGTTTGCCCCCACATTTGTTGTCGGATTGCTTAATATCCGCGGGGCGGTGGTGCCGGTCATTAATTTGGCGGTGGTTGAGCGCAGTAGTGGCTGCGCAGATATGGCTGCTACATATGCAGTCGTGGCGACGAGCGCGAGGGGTGATGTGGCATTTATATCCGACACCATCCCGCAGTTGAGTATGAAAACCGCTGGCCATCATATTGAAGTAGCGTCATTTATTCAGGATAACAAGGTGCAGGCATAACATGGATCAGCTTGGTTCAGCGAAAGAATTCTTTTTTGATGAAGCTACAGAGCATCTTGCTTTTTTGGAATCCGGCTTGCTTCAGATAGAAACCCAGCTTGAAACAGATAAAAAAGCGCGCCCTGCCGCTGCGTTGCTTGATAGTCTTTTCCGCTCTGCGCATACGCTCAAGGGCGCATCAGCGCTGCTCAAATTTCAGGAAATCTGCGATATTGCACATGTGTTCGAGGAGTTGCTCGAACAGATCAAGCTAGGCACTAAAGCTATAGGGAGCAACACTATTGATGCCATGCTTGTTGGTGTTGATGCCATGCGGGCGTTATTGCATGCAGTTGAAAAACCTGAATACAAACAGATTGCCAGCGAGGGGGTACAAAACTTCAATGATGTTTTTGCCCAAGCTCTCAATAGTACGGAATCATCGATTGAGGCGACTTCGCAACCTGAAACTGTTGCCGCAAATTTTGAATCCCTCAGTTTTGAGAGCAGCAATACGGTAAAGGTTGATATAGCCCAGATTGATAAAATGATGAACCTTCTGGGAGAGTTGACCGTCAACAAAAGCCATATCCTCGACCAAGTAAGCCATGCCGAAGGGATGAAAGAAGAGATAGATTTTGCGCGCGAACGCCTCCTGCGGGAGATACGGGTATTTTCGGAGCGGCATGAGTATTCAATTGCAGCTGACAACACTACCGAGGAACCAAAACGAGGCGAGTTGAGCGTAGCAGACTTTGATGAGCTTGAATTTGACCGCTATGATGAACTCAACCTTTTTTCTCGTAAACTGCAGGAGATCAGCAACGACATCAACGAAGGACTGACCGAAATACACACCTTTCTCAATAGTCTGAGTGTTGATGTTGAAGAGCTGGATCGCATGACCGCAGATATGAAAGAGAAAATCTCGGCCATTCGGACACTTCCAGTCGAACATCTGTACCGCAGATTCAAGCGCACATTCCGTAATCTGTTTCGGGCGCAGGACAATATTTCTGCGGAACTTGAACTCCAAGGGGGGGAAACCCTCATCGGTCGTACGGTCATTGAGGGGCTTTTCGATCCTATGGTTCATTTGCTTCGCAACGCACTGGCCCACGGGATTGAACCCAGAGATGAGCGCTTGGCCGCGGGAAAGCCGCCTGAAGGCACAGTAACAATCACAACTGCCAGGCGTGGGAGTTCCGCGATTATAACGGTATCCGACGACGGACGCGGCATTCAGATCGAAAAAGTACGTGACAAGGCGATAACCTTGGGATGGCTTGAGCCAGATTTTGATATTGAGCAGCGGGCGTTGATCGATATGATCTTCAGGCCTGGCTTCAGTACTCAGGCGGATGTCGATGAGCTCTCCGGACGTGGGGTGGGGATGGATGTTGTTCTCGACAGGATTTCCGCGCTCAACGGCACCATAGATGTCGTGACCGAGGAGGGAAGGGGAACGAGCTTTGTGCTGCAGATACCCCTGTCGCTTATAATCGTAAACGTGGTTCAGTTTCGCATTGGGCACCAATTGTACGTAATTCCCACAACGCTGGTAGATGAAATTCAGGGTCTGCGCGATCTGGATATAGTTGATGAACACGTAGTCAGGTACGGAGAACGCTACCGCATTTTAAACCTGAATGGATGTTTCTCCATCCCCGAGACCGATGGCACGCGCAGGTGCGTTCTGTTCGTTAAGACAATGGGAGCCAAAATTGGCTTGTCGGTTGAAGAGGTCTTGACTCAAGAAGATACGGTGATCCGTCCGTTTGGGGAGCTGCTCAATTCCATGCGCTACTTTTCTGGAACCAGCGTGTCAGGCGGTGGAGAGATACGCCTGGTTGTTAATCCTGCGCGCCTGCTGGATGTTATTGGTGACGTTCACCCGCAGCATTTGAATACCCCGGTAGTTGCGACTGCCGACACTCAGCGTGGATTAAGGGTTCTTGTTGTTGATGATTCGCTCAGTGTGCGCAAGTATGCAGGTCTTATTCTGGCGGGAAATGGGATTGAAGTTCTGACCGCAGTCAATGGACAGGAAGCTTTAAATCTTCTTGAGTCTGAGAAGGTGGATTTTATTCTTACTGACCTGGAAATGCCGGTGATGCATGGGTATGAACTGTTGGCGGAACTGAAGCGGCGGGAGTCCCTGGCTGCTGTGCCAGTGGTGGTGATCACGTCCCGGGCAGGAAAACACCACAGAGAAAAAGCGCTGAATTTGGGCGCCTGTGGTTATTTGGTAAAGCCATTCGATGAAGACTCGCTTCTTGGCACGTTGCGCGAATTTGCTTTGCGTAACATTTGAAATTTTGTGTGTAGTAATGAAATAGAGCCAACCAGGAAAATTCTGCTGGGTGATGCCCTGCTGAGCAAAGACCTGCTGGGGGAAGTTCTAAGGGAGAACGTTCAACTATGTCTGATCAAGTACGTAAAATGTCCAGTATCAAGAGGATAGCGGCGCGCAATTTGCTCTCAATGGGGGCGTTGATTGTGTTGCTTCTTGTTCTCAATATTGCCACCTATCACATGCTCTCTAATTCCGGGCATCAAAACGCTATTTCTGCAATGAAACGGATGCAGGTTCTGGACAGTTTACTCATCAGCATGTCAAATCTGCAGGTGGTTGAGGGGGAACTGGTTGCCTCTGCCCGGCAAAATAGTTTCGGGGAAGTTGAAAAAAAAGCAAGTCAAATAAAGGAAGTACTGCTGCATGTTGATGCAGAACTCAATCAGCTGCGCAGGATCATCGCTACCGATAGCGGCGATGCAGATGCCTCCTGGGTTGACAGGGTTTTGCTCTATCTGAAGATTCGGGTGCCAGATTTCACGCGCTATCAATCTTTAAAAACACTCGATATCTTAGAGGATATCTACGCCAGTGTTGCGGAGCGTTTGGCACTGGTAGTGGAAAATATGGAGCGCGGAGACAGTTTCCCATCAATTAGCGCTCAGTATGCCGAGTATAAGCAAGATGTGCGCGAGTTTAATCAGAATATCAATACTCTTAGGGGCAATTTTGAAAAAGAGGTAAGCCTGCAGCATTCAGCCTCAAGTCTGGATGTGTTTTTCCATACCCTGACAGGAGGTATAGCAGTTCTGTTTTTCGTGGTTGTGGGGATAGCAGCGCTCCGGAACCGCCGCCTGCTTGGATCGGTTCAGTTGTTGCGCCAGAGTGCAGACCGTATAAGTGAAGGGAATTTCAGTGAAATAACGATTAATCCCCGCGATGAAATTGGCGCAATTACAGTGCAGATAAATGAGGCTGTCGGGCGCTACAAAGAGGCTATTCTGGCGGACGCTGACCGAGAGACAACCCAGGAGAACCTGATTGGATTTTTAGATGTGGTCAGTGAGGCGGCAGAAGGTGACCTCACCCTCAAGGCGCCGGTTACCGCTGACGCCTTTGGTTCTGTTGCTGATGCCTATAATCTGATGGTGGAGAGTTTGGCAGATCTGCTCAAAGAAACGAAGAGAAGCGCTGGCGACGTTGGGATCCAGTCGAAATATCTCATGCAGATATTTCAGGATCTCGAAACCGGGGCACGGGCTCAGAGCACCCAGATTGAGAAGGTTACCAAGGCGGTGGAGAAAGCTGAAGTTGCAGCACAGGAAATTACCGAAAAAGCGGCATTGGCGCAGGACGTGTCAACCCAGGTGGACTTGGTTACGGCAAAAGGACAGGAGCTGGTTAACGATAACATTGACGGAATGCAGTTAATCCGCATCACGGTGCAAGTTATCAATAAAAAGATGAAAAACCTGTCAGAGCGGATACTTGAAATCGGCAGCATCTCAAAGCTGATTTCGGATATTGCTACACGAACCACGATACTGGCGATGAATGCCTCTATTGAAGCTTCGCGCGCCGGTGAGCAGGGGCGGGGGTTTTTAGTTATATCAGATGAAATTAAACGCCTGGCAGACAAATCGACTGAAGCGACAAAACAGATAAACGGGGTTATAAAGTCTATTCAGATAGATGCAGGTGAAGTTACCGCTTCACTTGAGGAGGAGACCAAAACTGTTGAAGGCCAGACACGGCTGGCTCAGGATACCGGGGATGCATTTAATTCTATTAAAGATGCAATTGATAAGTCGAAAAGCGTGGTCACCGAAATTTCGGAACTTTCCAGGGCTCAGCTTGAAATGACCAAAAATGTCGATGAGGCTATGTTAAGAGTGGTTGAGATCTCCCAAATTGCCCAACGCCATGTTGAAGATTCCTCTAAAATCACTACCGGCCTTAATAGACAGTCCTCTGACCTGCTTTTATCCGTAGATACATTCCGTTTGCCCGAAGACGAGTAGTTTCTTTTTGCTTTGCTGCAGGGAGTTTAGATATGAAAAAGATGTGCGTAAGTTTAGGGTGTTTGATCTTGTTGGGAGTTTTTGGTTTTGATCTGTGTGCTGCCGCCGACTGGCGTGAAGGGAAGAAGTCCTATCGTGTCGTGTGCACCAGCTGCCATAAGACCCGCGGTGACGCTGGTCGTCTTTCCCTCGACAGCAGAACCCGTGATGAATGGTCTGTTTTTTTTGCCCAGGCTCCTACCCCTGTGCATCAGAAGGCGTGGGAGAAGTTGGACAAGGATAGTATCAGCAGCCTGGAACAGTATTTCAGAAAATATGCTAAAGATGTAAAAGAATTATCGGGGTGAGGCTAGAGATATCTCATCGTTGATGAGATAAGGGATAAAAGGTAAAAGCTTAACAGATAAGCGGTGTGGTTCGGGCCGGAAAAGAGCTTCTGCGTTGAAGCTTTTCTGACGGTCCGAACCTTTTATTCAATTGCGCTGATGTCGGCTTCAACAACAAAGCGCTTTATTTTTCGCGTCGTTGTCTTGGGGAACTCATCTTCACGGACAGTGAACTTCTTGACTTTTTTGTAGTCTGCCAACTCTTTACCAATCCTGAGAACTTCTTGCCGTAAGAGGGCCTCAATCTGCGCTTGGGTCATCGGGTAGGAGTTGGTCTCCTGCGCATAATTGTCAATCGCCTCTTGATCTGGATAAATCTGCGCATGGACTTCCTCCATCGCTGCACCGACTTTGTGGCCATAAACCATCACTTCGCTTATGAACGGGCTACCCAGAAGCTCATTCTCCACCTCTTCAGGATAAACATTTTTACCGTTAGGGGTGACAATAAGATTCTTTACCCTGCCGCAGATGAAGATAAATCCATCAGCATCTATCTTGCCCATATCTCCAGTATGGTACCAGCCATCGCAAAGGACGTTCCGGGTCGCTTCTTCGTTGTTGAGATAGCCCCGCATAACATTGGGCCCTTTGCAGATTATTTCGCCTGCTCCATCCTCGTTGGGGTCTTTTATGCGAATCTCAACAGACGGAAGAGGATGGCCGACGCTGCCGATTCTGGTGCACCCAGGTTGCTCTGCGGTGATTACTGGGGCCGTTTCTGTTATGCCGTAGCCTTGATATATCTGAATCCCGAATTGCTTGAACTCTCTGACCAAGTGCGGATCCAATGCCGCACCACCGCTGACAAAGACCGTTCCTTTTCCGAGACTGTCACGTATTTTTTTGCGTATTAAGGAGCGGGCCAGGGGCAGGGTGTAGAGCGTTTTATTCATCCTGCTGGCGTTGATACCCTTTTTTATCCGTTCAAGAAAAATTCTGTATACCGCCGGAACCCCCAGCAAAAATGTTGGCTGTACTTCGGTGAGATTTTCTCCCAGCTTTTTAATGGACTGTGCAAAGGATACCGTCCCGCCGAGGGCAAGCGGGAGGAGTACACCGCATACCTGCTCAAACACATGGTTTATAGGGAGAAAGGAGAGGGTGTGGATATCAGTGGTGAGGTAGAAATGGGGGATAAGGTCTTTGATGTTGGCGCTGATGTTGGCATGGGTGAGGATAGCACCTTTTGAGCGTCCGGTAGTTCCGGAAGTGTATAGGATGATGGCGGCATCGCTGCTTTGCGGTGATACCGGAGTTCCAACTTCTTTACTGATAAACTGGCTGAACTTTAGCAACGCCCCTTTTTTTAGCGCCTCTTCTCGCAATTTTGCATGGGGGGAGAACAAATTATGTTTATCCTCCGCAGCGGGGGTCTTCGCCCCCACTGTGGAGGAGGAGGTTAGTAATCGGTGTGCTTTGCTCGCTAGTTTTTCAAGCTTTTCGGCTTTCTTCCGGGGGATCTGTAGCTCATTAGTCAGGGTGTGCCACTCATTTACCAGGTCGCCTATCAGGCTGAATGCTTCAATGTGGGCGTTGAATTCCACGCCAGAAGAGTCCATTACTATTATATGCTTCAGCTCCGGTAGTTTGATTTTCAACTCAAGGAGCAGTTCCACATAATCGGTGGTGGTAAAAACTGTACAAATTGAAGCATCGCTGAGAATATGGCGCAGTTCATTGCGCTTCAGGTCCTTGTCTACCGGAATGGCGATGCATCTATTTTTCATGATCCCCAGATAGCTTGTAACCCAGCGTACCGAAGAGGGGCCAAGCAGAGCAATGTGTGCCTGCTCTTCAATGTTCAGATGTTGCAGGCCTGCGCTTATAAGGTCGGACTCGCGCCATAGATCAGCGTAGCTGGTGTTTACCCAAGAGTTGCTGATCTTTTCGCGTAATGCTGTCTTATTGGGATGTTTGTTGCAACTACTATGCAGCAACTCTATTATAGTAGTACTTTTATTAGCACTCACGCCATGCTCCAGAGAAAGGATTGTGGACTGAATTGGGGTGGTATTATTTCATGTCCATGTTCGGTGTTGAAGTTTGACGCCCAAGTTCCAGTTTTGTTCCATCTGGCAGGTGCTATTGATATATTAAAGTGGCGCCAGGGTAAAGAGTTTTTGCCCCAGCCAGCATGTTTTGACCCAATTAGACGCTTGACAGCACCCTTTGAAACGCGTATAAGTCCACGCAGTTATGCAAGGTTGTACTGATTGACTGATTGCAGGCACGTAGCTCAGTGGGAGAGCACTACCCTGACACGGTAGGGGTCGGCGGTTCAATCCCGCCCGTGCCTACCAGATTTTTTGCATTCAGTTGAAATTTGTTAGTGCCGCTGGATTCAGCCCACTTTACACCACAGGCTGGTGTAGGGGGCATTGTCTTTAACCAGCGTGGCATTTTAAGGCAGATAAAAGGCATCCAGAGTGGTGCCTTTTTGCGTATAGGGTCAACTTGCCCTGCCTGGGCAGATCCGAACCCGGAGGGAATCTATGGCGCAGATAAATATCCAACTACCCGATGGTTCATCCAGTGCTTATGCTGTAGGAGTTACCCCTTTCGATATCGCCAGTTCTATAAGCGCAGGGCTGGCACGCCAAGCGGTGGCGGCCAGGGTCGACGGTTCGCTTGTGGATTTAAGTTGTACACTTGAGCACGATGCCAGCGTGGAAATCATAACCCTCGACAGCCCCACCGGGCTCGAAGTTTATCGCCACACTAGTGCCCACTTAATGGCGCATGCTGTCAAGGATATATACAAAAATAAGGTTCAGGTCACGATTGGTCCGGCAATCCAAAACGGGTTTTACTATGATTTCTATTCTCCGGAGCATACTTTTGTACCCGAAGATTTTGCCGCCATCGAGGCGCGCATGCAGGAGCTGGCAAAGGAGGATTTGCCGGTGCAGCGCAGCGAAGTCCCACGCCAGGAAGCGATTGAGCTGTTCAGGTCGATGGGGGAAAGCTTCAAGGTTGAACTCATTGAAGACTTGGAGCAGGATACCGTATCGCTGTATCGGCAGGGGGATTTTGTGGACTTATGTCGCGGGCCCCATCTGCCCTCTACTGCCAAAATCAAAGCATTTAAGCTCACAAGTGTTGCCGGAGCCTATTGGCGCGGGAACGAAAATCGCCCCATGTTGCAGCGTATTTACGCCACGGCCTTTCCAGATAAAAAACAGCTTAAAAAATATCTCCTTCATTTAGAAGAGGCGCGGAAGCGCGATCATAGAAAACTGGGTAAAGAACTGGATCTGTTTTCTTTCAGTGAGGAGGCTGGAGCCGGCCTAGTAATCTGGCACCCACGTGGCGCCATGCTGCGTACGGTTATCGAGGATTTTGAACGCAAGGAACATACCCGGCGCGGCTACGACATTGTGCAGGGCCCGCAGATACTGCGCACCGAATTGTGGAAGCTTTCGGGGCACTTCGATAATTACAGCGAAAATATGTATTTTACCGAAGTTGACGGGCAGGGGTTTGGCATTAAACCGATGAACTGTCTGGCCCATATGCTGATCTACAAAAGTAGAATGCGCTCATATCGTGACTTGCCGCTGCGTTACTTCGAGCTCGGGACAGTTCACCGGCATGAAAAGTCAGGAGTGTTGCACGGCTTGACCCGGGTGCGCGGATTTACTCAAGACGATGCGCACATTTTGTGTACCCCTGAACAACTCGACAGTGAAATAAAGGCGGTTCTGCAGTTCGTTCAGGATGTTATGTGTATCTTTGGGTTTGAGTACGAGATGGAAATTTCTACCAGACCTGAAAAGTCTATCGGCACCGACGCTGATTGGGAGCGCGCCACCACGGCATTAATGAGCGCACTGGAAGACACCGGACTCCCCTTTGAAGTCAACGAGGGAGACGGCGCTTTTTATGGTCCAAAGATAGATGTTAAACTCAAGGACGCGCTTGACAGACATTGGCAGTGTGCTACAATCCAGTGCGATTTTACCCTGCCAGAGCGTTTTGACCTGCATTACGTAGGAGCCGATGGTGAAAAGCATCGCCCTGTAATGATCCACCGGGTGATTCTCGGTTCGGTGGAGCGATTCATCGGAATCCTGATCGAGCACTTCGCCGGTAATTTCCCATTGTGGATTGCGCCAGTACAGGCCATAGTGATTAATGTGACGGATAATCAGCTTGATTATGCGCTTGATGTGACCCAGCGCCTGCGGGATGCCGGGGTGCGGATGGAAAAAGATGTACGCAATGAGAAGTTGGGCTTTAAAATCCGCGAGGCGCAACTACAAAAAATACCGTATATGCTTGTTATCGGCGATAAGGAAATGGAAAGCAACACGGTTACGCCAAGGTTCAGAAATGGCGATAACCTTGACCCCATGTCCGTTGAAGATTTCAGCGCCTATGTAATGCAGGAATGTCGTAAATATCATTAGGAGGTGTCACCATAGCTAAGCAAGAGACAAACATCAATCGCGAGATCCGGGCAAGTGAGGTACGGGTAGTTGATCCTGAAGGGGAGCAACTCGGGGTTATGCCTCTGGCCCAAGCACTGGAAGCAGCAGCTGAGAGTGGCCTTGATCTGGTTGAGGTATCGCCGCAGGCCAGCCCCCCGGTGTGCCGTATCATGGATTACGGAAAATTCAGATATCAACAACAGAAACGCTCTGCCGAAGCCAAGAAAAAAACTTCCAGGGTTGAGATTAAGGAAGTTAAGCTCCGCCCCAAAACCGAGACCCACGATTTTAACGTCAAGGTCAAAAATGCGCGCCGTTTTCTGGAATCCGGAAACAAGGTCAAGGTTACTATCATGTTTCGTGGCCGCGAAGTGACTCATCCACAGTTTGGGCGGGATCTGCTGCAGCGTGTTGCTGCAGAGGCGAGTGATATCGGGGTAGTGGAGTCATTCCCCAGCATGCGCGGACGTTTTATGCATATGGTTATGGCACCAAAAAAATAAGAAAATAAGAGTATATCGGACTCGGCTTGGTTTAAGGGATGGCGTGCCACCAGTCGATACCACTTGGCCTCTGTGTAAACAACAGGCTTTTTAGGCCTCTATATATTATCAGGAGAATTCAATGCCCAAAATTAAGACAAACCGTGGCGCTGCCAAGCGTTTCAAAAGAACAGGTACAGGTAAAATTGTCCGCAGTAAGGCTTTTACCAGCCACATCCTGACCAAGAAAACCACCAAGCGTAAGCGTGATCTGCGCCAAAGTACCCTGGTTCATGCGGCTGACCACAAAAATATCAGCTGTATGATTCCGTATCTATAATCAAGTTCCATATTTGTAGTAAGAAGTGCCTGAACCTCTGTGGATGTTCAGGTGTTCGGCTTTAAGACCGAGAACTGTTGGGATTTGTCTCCCCCTTCAGATCCGGCTGCGACCGCAAGGCGCATTTTTTATTTTTTCAAATATCAGGAGTAGCGAAATGCCGAGAGTAAAAAGAGGATTTAAAGCGAGACGTCGTCGTAACAAGGTTCTTACGCTGGCTAAAGGTTACCGCGGCGCGCGGGGTAAATTGTTTCGCAGCGCAACGGAAGCTGTTGACCGCGGTCTGAGCTATGCCTATCGCGACCGTAGAAACAAAAAGAGAGATTTCCGTGCCTTGTGGATTGCCCGCATCAATGCAGCCGCACGCTTGGATGGTTTGAGTTACAGCAAGCTGGTGCATGGTCTCAAGCTGGCAGGTATCGCCCTTGATCGCAAGATTCTTGCTGAGATTGCCGTTACCGATGCAGCTGGTTTCAGCGAAGTAGTTGGCAAGGCCAAAGCACAGCTTCAGTAAAACCAGCCGCTGATTTTGGGTCCAAAAATGGGGTGGGGTGAGTATGCCTCACCTCATTTTTCGTTTCAGCGCTGTTGGCTCAACCCTGCCGCCCGTTTTTTTGTGCTGACCCTTCCAACTTAATCTGTAATATTTTCAAGGTAAAGGCTTATGGAACATCAACTTGAGGCAATGCTACTCGAAGCCCACAAAGCTTTGCTTGATGCTGGCAATGAAGCTGACCTGCACAGCATACGTGTTCAGTATTTAGGAAAAAAAGGGCGGCTTACCGCCATTATGAAAGATATGGGTAAACTTTCTGCCGAGGAGCGTCCCCGCATAGGTGCTGTAGCCAACAGGGTTAAAGATGAGTTGAACGGTGTTTTTGAGCAGCAGTTACAGGCGCTCAAGCAACAGCATCTGTTAGAACGGATGGAGCGGGAACGGATCGACGTTACCCTCCCTGGACGTCACCAGAGGATCGGAACCAAGCATCCGATCACGTTGATAACTGAAGAGCTGGTTGAGATTTTTACCTACCTGGGTTTTTCCGTCGCACAGGGGCCGGAAGTAGAAGAGGATTTTTATAACTTTGAAGCCCTGAATTTGCCCAAAGATCATCCCGCTCGCGATATGCAGGACACTTTTTATATCACGGACAATGAAGTTCTGCGGACCCACACATCTCCGGTACAGATTCGCAGTATGCTCCAGCACCAGCCTCCGCTGCGGATCATCGCTCCCGGTACGGTGTACAGAAGGGACTCGGATATAACCCACAGCCCCATGTTTCACCAGATTGAGGGGTTCATGGTGGACGAACACATTACCTTCGGTGACCTCAAAGGAGTCCTGACTGCCTTTATAACCGAGTGTTTCGGCAAAAATGTCGGAGTCCGTTTTCGCCCCTCCTTTTTCCCCTTTACCGAACCCAGTGCTGAAGTAGATGTTCAGTGTGTTATGTGCGGCGGCAAGGGGTGTCGTGTGTGTAAAAATTCAGGTTGGCTCGAAATTTTAGGCAGTGGAATGATCGATCCAGAGGTATTTGCTGCGGTTAACTATTCCAGTGCAAAGTACAGCGGATTTGCCTTTGGTATGGGGTTGGAACGCATTGCCATGCTTAAATACGGCGTTAATGATTTACGCCTGTTTTTTGAAAATGATGTCCGGTTTTTACGCCAGTTTTGCGCCTGACATAAATGCCAGCTGGATAAGTTTATAAAACAGCACGATCTTTTCCCGACACTTGAGATGCACCAGAAGGAAATAAGCATGATTGTTACCCATAAGTGGCTTAAGGAATTCGTCGATTTCGACCTTACCGCACAGCAATTGTCGCACCGGCTCACTATGGCCGGCCTGGAAGTGGATTTTATGCAGGAGGTGGGTGCTGGTCTTGATTCGGTAGTTGTTGCCCGTCTTGATAGCGTTGCGCCCCATCCGCAAGCCGATAGACTTACCCTGTGTCAGGTGTTTAACGGCACGGAGTTGATTCCTGTGGTCTGCGGTGCGACAAATCACACAACTGGCGATCTGGTAGCTCTTGCTCAGGTCGGTACGGTCTTGCCGGGTGGATTGAAAATTAAAAAATCTAAAATAAGAGGGGAAGAATCCCGCGGCATGCTGTGCTCTGTCACGGAGTTGGGTCTTGCCGATGAAGCCGATGGGATTTTGATTTTACCCGCAGGTCTTGAGCCCGGAACCCCAGTTTTCGAAGCCCTTGATTTAAAAGATGTGCGTTATGATATCGGTTTAACCCCCAACCGTGCGGATTGTCTGAGTGTTCTGGGGGTAGCGCGTGAGGTTGCCGCTTTTACCTGCAAACCATTGCACTTGCCAGTGCCCCCGACATTCAGCCCCACCAGCGCAAATATTCATGCGTTGACTTCAGTCAGTATCGAGACCCCAGATGGTTGTCCGCGCTATATGGCCCGTCTTATTCGCGGGGTAAAGGTTGGCGCCTCACCCCAGTGGCTTGTGCGTCGTCTTGAGGCGGTGGGGATGCGTTCTATAAACAACATAGTCGACATTACCAACTACGTTCTTATGGAGTTTGGCCATCCGCTGCACGCCTTTGATTTTAACCGTCTCGCGGGTAAAAGGATAGTCGTGCGCCAGGCCACAGACGCCAGCACCTTCACCACTCTTGATGGCCAGAAGCATGAACTGTGCAGTGATGATGTGGTAGTGTGCGATGCAGAAAAACCCATAGCGCTTGCCGGGGTGATGGGGGGTGAAAATTCTGAAGTTCGGGATGACACCGTTGATATTCTGCTTGAGAGTGCCTACTTTGATCCCCGTTTTATCCGCCGTACCAGCAAAAAAACTGGTATTCATTCAGAAGCGTCACATCGTTTCGAGCGTGGTGCAGACATCGATATGGTGCCATTAGCGCTTGATCGCGCCGCCGCTTTAATGCAGCAGGTATGCAGCGCAACGGTTCTGGGAGAAGCTATTGATGTTTACCCCCGCCCCATAAAGAAGCGGGTGATCTCAATCAATCGTCACCGCACCAATACTCTGCTTGGGCTAGAATTAAGCCTTGAACAGATCGAGAGTTTGTTAGCCTCTATCAACCTCTGTTCGCAACAAGTGGAGGCGGATACCCTCGAAGTTACGGTCCCGCCTGCTCGCCATGACCTTGAACGCGAGGTGGATTTGATTGAGGAGGTTGCGCGCCTGAACGGGTACGATAATATACCTGTAACCATGCCGGTTAGCCAGATGGTGGCGGCAATCGATACACGACAGATTGATTTTGTGCGGGATTTGCGCAATATGGTGGTTGCGCAGGGGATGCGTGAGATAATAAACTATTCTTTTGAATCAACGCAGGTGTACGAGCGCCTGTGCTTGAACGCGGATGATTATCGCCGCCGGCATGTTGCTCTGCTCAATCCACTGACAGAAGAGCAGGCGGTGATGCGTACCTCTCTGGTTCCAGCGATGCTGGAATCGCTTGCGCGTAATCTTGCGTACAAAAGCTCAGATTTAAGTTTGTTTGAGTTACGCCCTGTTTTTATTCCTGGTGAGGCGGCGCAACCGGATGAACGCATGCACTTGTGCTTTGCTTTGTCAGGCCAGCGCGAGCGCCAGGGCTGGGCTCACACCGATGCCGAGGTTGACTTCTACGATCTTAAGGGGGTGGCCGAGGTCATTTTTGAGCGCTTTGGGCTGGAGGCGCCGACATTTGTACCTGATAGCCCTGAAGCCTATCTACATCCGGGCAAATCGTGTTCTGTATACTGTTGCGGGCGCAACGCAGTGAAAGTTGGGGTCCTGGGAGAACTTCATCCGCAGGTGCAGGAGCATTATTCCATCGACCAGCCCGTATATGTAGCAGAGTTGGATGTGGAGCTCCTGTATGCCCATAGCGGACAAACGCAACCATTTAAACCTATTTCAAAATTCCCCGATTCCTATCGCGATAGTGCGTTTCTGGTCAAAGAAGAGATAACAGCGCAACAGATGCTTGAAGTTATAAAGAAGGTCAAGGTAAAGTATCTGGAGGATGTGGTTCTCTTTGACATGTATGCGGGGAAGGGGATCCCGGCTGGGATGAAAAGTCTGGCGTTGCGGATGCGTTATCGTTCTGCAGATAAAACCCTGGCGGATGAGGAGATTAGTGCCATGCATGCCAAGCTCGTTAGAGCTCTACACAAAAACCTCGGAGCCGAAATCAGATAGCAGTTGATAGCTGCACTATCCGCATGGTATAAAGTCGAATAAGTTTAGTATATATCGTAGGTTATGCGTTCATTTGGCGTATGTTTGTGTCCACTGTCACGGAGGTAGTATGACAAAAGCGGATCTGGTAGAAAATGTTTATTATAAAACTGGGTTTTCGAAGAAGGAATCCGCTGAGATTGTTGAGGCCGTCTTTGAATTGATGAAACAGACGCTTGAGCGCGGAGACAAAATCAAAATTGCAGGTTTTGGTAACTTTGAGGTTAAGCAGAAGGCTACCAGAAGGGGGCGTAATCCCCAGACTGGAGAAGAGATCGAGATATCAGCGCGCAAAATACTCACCTTCAAGCCCAGCCAAGTACTAAAAAATATCATCAATAGTGATAACGACTAAAATTCGCATACTCAGTAGGGCATAATGACAGTCGATATTCCGGATAAATTCTACTTTAAAATCGGAGAAGTAGCGTCCATAACCGGGGTTAAGCCGCATGTGCTGCGCTATTGGGAATCCGAATTCCGCATGTTCTCCCCGGCTAAAAGTCGGGGTAAGCAACGCCAATACGAGCGGCGTGATATTGAGTTGGCTCTTGAAATAAAACAACTCTTGTACGAGCAGGGTTTTACTATCGCCGGGGCGCGAAAACACCTTAAAGCTAGAAAAAAAAAGATTGATTCTGTGCCTGCCACCCCCACCGACCGCCAGTTTCTTTGCGAATTACGCAAAGAATTGCAGAAATTGCGCGCACGCTTGCCATAACAAGAACGCGGTGGTGGCAGACATCCAACATTTATTTGCAGGTGATATCTCTGATGGATTATGCTGTAGCTCGACGTCGCATGGTGGAAAAACACCTTATTCAGCGCGGCATAAAAGACCCACGTGTCATTGAGGTGATGGGGAGCATTCCACGCCACAGGTTTGTGGAAGATGCCCTCCAAAGTCAGGCTTACACTGATTATGCCCTTCCCATAGGGGAAAAGCAGACCATCTCGCAGCCCTACATGGTTGCCGTAATGACTGAGGCCGCGCAGTTGAGCGGGGATGAGAAGGTGCTGGAAATAGGCACCGGTTCTGGTTACCAGGCTGCTGTTTTATCGCGCTTGGCAGCGCAGGTCTACAGTATTGAGCGCATCGCGGTCCTTGCCCGCCGTGCCCGTCGCATCCTCGACGCACTCCAATATAATAATATCCATATCAAGGTCAGCGACGGCACCCTCGGATGGGCAGAACACCAGCCATATGATGTTATCCTTGTCACTGCCGGAGCTCCTGATGTCCCACAGGAATATCTGGACCAGCTTGCACCATTAGGGCGGTTGATTATTCCGGTAGGGGGGCATGGTACCCAGACTCTGCGCCGAATTACCCGCTTGCCGGACAATACCTATCGTGAAGAAGATCTTCTATTGTGTCGCTTTGTTCCTCTGATCGGCCAAAGTGGCTGGCCCAATGAGTAGTTCGGTGGTTAAGCCTAGTGTCTAAGTCCACTCATTCACCAATGCGCTCACCTGTTCGCTCACTTTATAACTGGGTGTTGCACTGGGGGGATTCCTCGGCAGGGTCGTTAGCTCTTTTTGTTCTAGCTTTGGCCGAGGCCTCTTTTTTTCCCATTCCACCGGACATCCTCCTCTTAGCTCTGGGTTATTCCACCCCGGCCCGAAGTTTTCATTTTGCCACCTTGGCCACTGCAGGCTCTGTAATCGGGGCGGTGGCGGGTTATGCCATAGGGTTCTGGTTCTGGGATATATCCGCCCCTTGGTTTTACACCTGGATCCCAGGATTTACCCCGCAGCTGTTTCAGCAAATGCAGGAATACTTCATTCAATACGGATTCTGGATTGTATTCACGGCAGGGTTTACCCCCATCCCATACAAGATTATTACCATCGGAGCCGGAGTTTTTGTCCTTAATCTGCCGATTTTTATCCTCGCCTCAATTGTAAGCAGGGGGCTGCGTTTTTTTATCTTTGCCACACTCATTTACTTCTATGGTGAACAGACCCGCATGTTCACAGAGCGGCATTTTAATAAACTATCTATAGCTTTTTGTATATTGCTTGTTGGAGGTTTTGTTCTTATCCGCTATATTTTCTGACCATGGGGACACAATACTCAAATAATTATCTTAGGTTGAAATTCTGGCGGAAACTGTTGCTCATGTTTCTGCTTCTTGGTGTGTGGGGTTGCAGCACTAGAGGAGTTCAGCATGTGGTGTTGCCGGGGCAGACTATGTACCGCATAAGTAAAGCCTACGACGTCCCCGTTGAAAAAATTGCCCGTTACAATAATATCCGGAACACCTCGCAGATAAAAGCAGGCGATTCTCTGTGGATACCAGGGGCTGCGCATAGGAGAACCGTCTCCATCGCTCCTACCACAGCAGCGACGCCCAAAGTAGCGTCTCCACGTACAGCTTCTTCCCCCACCAAACGCAGCTACCCAGCTAAACCGAAGCCATGGGCTAAAGAAAAGGCGCCGGCTAATCGCACCCATAGAGAAGCTTTTGAGTGGCCGGTCAGGGGGGAGATAGTCAAGGGGTTCAGGACCGGAAATAAAAAAGGGATAGAGATTGCAGTCCCTGCAGGTACAACAGTATACAGCTCGGCTGCCGGGCAGGTTATCTACAGCAGTAACGATATATCTGGTTACGGTTCTCTTATAATTATTAAACACAACAACGAAGTGTATACCGTCTACGGCTACAATAGAAAATCTCTGGTGCAAGCTGGTGGATTTGTAGGGAAAAAAGAGAAAATTGCTATCAGTGGGGTGCCACCGGGCGGGCAACAGGGGAGGTTGCATTTTGAAGTGCGTGAGGGTAAAACGGATGTAAATCCCATGCTGTACCTGCAGTGACAGCGCACACAGCAAGCGAAGAGAAAGGGCGTCTATGCAATTGGTTTTTCTCCATGGGCTTGAAACTGGACCATACGGGAAGAAGTATCAGGCATTAAAACAGATGTTCGGCACGGTTATTTCCCCAGATTGCGAAGGGGTGAAAGAGCCACAGCAGCGCCTGAAGATAATCAGACGAACATTGATAGATCAGCCCGGCCCGTTTCTTGTGGTTGGCTCCAGCGCTGGCGGGCTGATGGCCCTGTTGCTCCAGCGGGTTGACCCGCGCGTAGCCGGGCTGGTGCTGTGTGCTCCAGCTATACATACCGAAGCGGCTGCCGATCTCTCACCCGAAGGTTTGCCCCCAACCATCATTATCCACGGTATCCATGATGACGTGGTTCCCATCGACAGCAGCCGGTGCTTCAGGGTTCCCATGCTCGAAGTTGAAGACGGCCACCGCCTCGACAACAGTATCCCCCTGATTCTGCTCGAAGTTTTTCGCATGAAACTTATCCATATGTATGGAGCCAAGGGACGTCTGCACTAGACAAGTTCTTTGCGTTTTTGCGCTTATAACATTTGCTCTGATAGCGTTGTTTTTATAAGCAGAAACATTCCTGATTTGTTGCACCAGAACTTATGTCCATGTCCATCACTGCCCAATAATTTATTCAAGCCAAGTCCGCTTAGCGGGGCGGCTTAACTCAGACGTTAGGGGCACACAGTAAAAAATGTCACAGCGTTTAGTAACTATAGCGTGCTACAGGGATATCCCCCCTGCTGGCCTGGCACAATCAATTTTGGAAGCGGAAGGGATAGCAAGCTTTCTTGATAACCAGTTTATGGTTGGAGTCAACTGGCTTTATTCGGATGCCCTGGGTGGGATCAAATTACGAGTCGCGGAAAAGGACGCAGAAGAAGCTCTCAAAATACTTGAAGCTTATTCTTTACCGTATCAAAGTGCTGAACAGGCAGAAGTTGGACAATTGCCGGCCTCCGCTTGTCCAGAATGTGGTGGAACAGAAATTAAAACAAGAAATTATCAGCGAAAGTCTGCGGCATTATCTCTTTTATTCTCGCTCCCTTTGCTCATTTTTTCGAAACGCTATGAATGTGTAAAATGTGGGCACAGATGGAAATAAGTAACAATTGGGCAGAAACTTTGCGCTCGGCGTATCGTCGCCAACAATGCTGTCCAACTGAGCCGCGGGACCAGCGCTAAATGTCCGGGAACCCACTATCGGGGAGTGATAAATAAAGCCCCTCAGATCAGTGATTCATTAAAGGAGCAGGCTTCTGAAAACGTCTATCGATACTGCCACCGTCATGGAAATAATCACCGCCTTCTGGGGATGTGCTCCTGAAAACAGTATGCATTTTCGCAACAATGAAAAAGCCTGGGACAAACCCCATTTTGGAGTCGCCGCGGGTAACGACCCGTTGTTTGCCAAGCTTAAAAAAATGATCGGTCCCTTCTTCTGGACACCTGTGGAAGCATACAGGCTCGCCTTCCCGCACACACAAATCGACGCCGCAGAACTGAGGGTAATTGTATATGTGCTACCGCAGACCCATGCAACCCTTATGGACCAACGCCTACAGACCTCCGTACCGGCCCGGCGCTGGGCGGCTTCGCGCTTTTATGGCGAACAATTCAATCGTGCCCTGCGGCATCACCTGGCCAGAACCCTGACAGAGTCCGGGTATCCCGCAGTGGCACCGGAGCTTCTGCCCGATTTTGCCTATCGCAAATCAACGCAGTTCGGCATCGCCTCCAACTGGTCGGAGCGCCATGCAGCTTTTATTGCCGGGCTCGGAACCTTCGGCCTCTCTGATGGCCTTATAACCCGTTCTGGCAAAGCAGTACGCTTCGGTTCTGTGGTAGCTCCACTGCCCCTGCCTGTAAGTAAACGTCCCTACGGAGATGATCACCATGCCTGGTGTCTGTGGTATGCGAAAAATACCTGCGGTGCCTGTATCAGGCGCTGCCCCGTCGCCGCTATAGACGCCGAGTCGGGGCACGATAAAGAACGTTGCTTCAGATATATCCGCCAGGTTACAACCCCTTATGTCAGCGAACACTACGGTCTCGGCGACACCCCATGCGGGTTGTGCCAGGCGGGGATCCCATGTGAACACAGGATCCCACCTGTGCTGCTCAAGGGATAGCTATATGGCAGGCGCTCATCGCGGGGGTGCTGCACCGCGTTGTTGGCTGGATGCAGTTTGTGGAATTCCGGTAAAACGCTGCCATCTTCAATCTATAACAAACTCCGTGGTCCAGGCATTTTCCCCCGGCGGAGCTTTCAGCCCACATTCAATAATTTTTCTGAGTTCAGTGCGAGGAGTACACATTTGTTCCAGGGAATCGCGCCAGATATGGCGTTAAAAAGTTTCATGCGCCATCCTCTTTCGCGTAAGCAAGCATTGTTAAGTTACGCTGTTTCTGCCCGATTGTTTAGCGCAATAGAGCGCTTCGTCCGCTTTTTTCAGCATGCTTTCCACATCATCGCAGTCGTGCTCGAGGGCAGCCACACCGACACTTATAGTGGCAGAAAATGTCACCCCTGCAAAGGTAAAGGGGCGGTCGCAAATTGATCGCCGTACAGTCTCGGCGACTCTGTACGCATCCTTCCTGGTGGTCTCCGGCATGATTATGCAAAACTCATCACCGCCATATCGGATGAGCGCATCGCTTTTGCGGATATTGGCTACGATCCGTTCGCATATGGTTTTCAGGGCATAATCGCCACAGAGATGTCCATAACTGTCGTTGATGGTCTTGAATAGGTCAACGTCGATCATCAGTAACGACATGGTGTGGTCGTAGCGTCGACAACGTTCGATCTCTCTGATTAGGTGAGATTCCATGTAGTTGCGGTTGTATGCCCCTGTTAGCTGATCGGTGTTGCTCATAGCTACCAGTTTCTTCTGGTACGACACAACTTCGGTTACATCCTGCACTGAGATGTACAGCATCTCCACTTCGTTGTTAGCATTACGCAGCGGTCCCATGGAGCAACTCTGCTGCATGTGGCTGAAGGAGTCAGCCAGAGAGCCTGGAGCTGGCATAGGGAAAAGATACTTGTGCAGGCGCTGGGAGAAATAGCAAAAGTTGCCAAATTGAAGCACAGACTTGCAATTTCGCCTGAAATGGGGCTGATCGAGTTCGGGATAGTGGGAAAACAAGGAAGAGCCCACGATTTCATCTGCAGCTATCCCGCTGTGCATCGCCATCCACCTGTTCCAGTAATTGACCTTCATGTCGCGATCGATTACCAGCAGGCCATTGTTTATGGTGTCAAATATCTGTGCAAAAATCACATGAACGACTCCAGAAAGGTCTGCAATGCTTTTTTAAGCCATTGAATTGAACGTTGCTTGGTTATCAAAAATAGATAGCCTTCTACATTCTGTTGCTCAAAACGGAACACTGTGCGAATTGATATGGCGAAGCTATCTTCATCCACTGGGAACTGCGCCGGGGTAGATTGACTTAGGTCCTGTACCATTAAACGCGGTGGATCATAGGTGACAAAGTCAGAGAGTAACTCGGTGATTTTACCAATACACGCCCCAATAAGAATATTACCCACCTCAACCAGAGTTTCCTGCTCTAAGGTGTCCATATCCACG
>Ga0265295_1003246_pt1 | contig 24108 bp, 28 predicted proteins | sample Munlansysbiofilm_FD_192503 | JGI IMG/M metagenome (GOLD analysis project Ga0265295, IMG submission 192503) | Leachate microbial communities from a municipal landfill in Southern Ontario, Canada - Methane capture system biofilm | ecosystem: Engineered > Solid waste > Landfill > Unclassified ...
ACAGCACAAAAAGCGTCAGAGGAAAACTTTAACTATTTTTGCACTACTTTAACTGTTTCACCTTATAAAAACGCACATTGGATAAACGAAATTGGAAATATTTTAAAAGAAAAATACAATATTAAATTTTTGCATAGCGATTTTAAAAAGAATGACGGCTATAAAAAAAGTATAGAATATAGTAAGGAATATCACCTATATCGCCAAGACTATTGCGGTTGTGAATTTTCATTTAACACAAAATTAAAAGAAATTGAAAACAAAAAGAATATATAAAAAAACAACATTTTAAAAATGTTGTTTTTTACTTTTTTACTAAACTTACTTATCTTTCTAAATGCGCTTCTTCAAAAATATTTTCTAGTTTTACTTCATAACTTTTGTTAAAACTGTATTTACTATTATATTCTTCTTGTAATTCATTTTCGTTTTCACATTCTACAAAAACAAAATATTTGCCTTCCTCTTTTTTAATTTTAAAATCATAAGTTAACTCTTCAAAAACATTTTCATTTATTTCGCTATATTTTGTAAAACTGCAAAAAGTTAATGCGTTTTCATTTAAATTTTGAATGTCTTCTTTTGTGTAATGTTTTATTTCTAAACTACTATAATTATCTTTATTTTTTAGTTCTTCTTTAAAAATAGTAAGTTCTTCAAACTTATTATTCTTTTTAGATACTGTAACATCATATAAATTTTTTTCATCTACATAACGAAAACCATTTTTAATAAAAACATCATTATTATTTAGTTTATAAGACTTAATTGTTACACCTTCATTATTTACACATAACTTTACAATTTTATTATGAAGTGTTACTGGTAATAGTTTTATAAATTTGGAAACCTCATGCTCTAAATTTGGCACAACTTTTGTTGCCTTTAACATTGGGTCAAACTCGTTTAATAAAATATCCATAATTATCTCCTTACCTATATATTGTAATAAAAAGTAGGCAAATTGTCAATAGAGAGTTATAAAATATAATTATAAAATTGCATTGTTTATTTTTGTTTTATTTGATAAAATAAAATTATGGAATTAAAAGTAAAATAAAAAAAAGGAACTAATTATGACAGGATACGATTTTGACAAAACAATATTTAACGGCGACTCATTTACAAAGTTTTATTTTTTTACGCTTATTCGCCGACCATTTTTATTTTTCATTTTACCACTTTATATTGTTCCTATTATTTTGTTTTTATTAAAACGCATAGGTAAAAAAGAAATTAAACAACTTCTTATGATAAATTTATTATTTTATAAAAATAGAGAAAAAATAGTAAATAAATTTTGGGATAAAAATTTAGTTCATATAAAAAAATGGTATTTGGAACAAAAAAAAGAAAACGATATTATTATTTCGGCTTCACCTACTTTTTTAGTTAAAGCCGCTTGTGATAAACTGGGTATTAAGACAGTTATTGCTACAGAGTTAAATTTACACACTTTAAAAGTAAGTGGTAAAAATTGTTATGGAATAGAAAAATTAAATAAATTTGAAGATATATATGGAAAAAAATTGGTGTTAGATGCTTTTTATTCTGATTCGTTAAGCGATTTACCAATGATGAAAAAAAGCAAAAAAGGAATTTTAGTTACAAAAGATAAACTTGAAACCATTTACACGAGTAAATAGTTGTATATTGACATTTTGTTTAAAATAAACTATAATATAAAGTATAAATATATAAAAAGGTGTGACAGCATATGATTGATAAAGATTATCTCAGTATTGCCAAACAAAATATTGCTCTAATTGAAAAATTTGAGGAGTATGAATTAACCTTTCCTGAAATTAAAAAGTTTTTAACTACTTTACCAAAAGGTATAAGAAAACATTATAAAAATCATAACACTCCCGTACAAATTGGACGAAATATTTATGAAATAAAAATGGAATATGAACGCGAGCGTTTTATTACGGGTAATAAAATATTTACTATTACTAAATCTAATTTATTTGGTGTGGAAACTTTATCGTTTAGAGATATGTCGCCATTTTATGCTACATATCGCGGGCATTATCCTATAATTTCTTATTCTAAAACTGAAAACAAAAAAACATATAATTCCGATATTTATTTAAATGGCGAACCAGATAAAAACACTATTTTATTAAAAAAAGTAAATTATAAAAATAACGAGTTACACGGTATTTATAAAATACCTGTTACAATGGAAGTAATTAAAAGCACACTAGAAGAAAATAGTGAGTTAAATAATTAAAACAAGCAGTTGCTTGTTTTTTTTATTTAAAAAATTATGGCAGTGGTTTTATAATTTTTATTATTTTCATATTATACTTTTGTTATATTAAATATAAAGGAGAGATAATATGGAAGTGTTCTTTGATTTTGCTACTGTTCCTGTTATTACAATATTAGTTTATTGGATAATAGAACTATTAAAACAACTAACTAATGAAAATGAAAACTTTATGCGATTTATTCCTATTATTGCAACATTTTTAGGAATTGTTTTGGGGCTTATTATTTTTTTTACAATGCCTGAAATGTCTATTGCTAGTAATGTATTGTTTGCAATTGTTGCAGGTGGCATTAGTGGACTAGCCTCCACAGGCGGCGACCAATTACTACGGCAACTGCAAAAGTATAAAACAGATGAAGTAAATAAAGTTAATAAAAAATAATTTAAAAAACAAGCAATTGCTTGTTTTTTTGTTATATATATTTAAAAAACATAAAAATTAAAACTAATTATAATATATTTTCTTGAACTTTTAATAAATCCTCTTCAGTTTTATAAACAAGTAATTTTAAATCTGCTTTTTTTATTTTATCGGTAAACTTCCATAACGCTTCAATTTCATCCCAGCGTGTAAATAATGTTTTAGAGCCTTCTAACGCGTCAAGTAGTAAATGCTCGTAAGCCTCTTTAATATTTCCTACCGCATAACTTTTGCTTGCATATTCAAGTTGAACGGGTAAGATTTGTGTTCTTATTCCCGATACTTTTGTGTTAAACGATACTTTAATTCCATCGTTAGGCGCAATTTCAATTAGTAGCGTGTTTGTTTTTAGCGGTAAGTTCCATTTTTTTTGTTCTTTTGTTTCTTTAAATTCTATAACAATGCCTGACTCTTTATTATTTAATTTTTTTCCTGTTACTAAATAAAACGGAACATTTTTAAACCTTTTAGAATTTACGAGTGCTTTTAAAAAAACATATGTTTCGGTAGTAGAGTTTTTAGGAATATCTTTTTCATTTAAATAACCATCATATTGACCTAAAATAAGTGATTTTTTATCAAACGATAGTTTTTTTAAAACTTTAATTTTTTTTCTTTTTACATCACTACTATAATAACTTTTTGGTGGTTCCATAGCAATAAGCGATAATACTTGCAGTAAATGACTTTGTACCATATCTTTTAATGCGCCTGAATCGTTATAGTACGCACCACGATTTAGTATTCCTAAGTTTTCTTTTGCATAAATAGTAACACTTTTAATATGGCGCTTATTCCACACCGCTTCATAAATGCGGTTTGCAAAACGCATTGTCATAATGTTTTGTATACTTTCTTTTCCTAAATAGTGGTCAATGCGATAAATTTGCTCTTCAGTAAAATATTGCCACAGCATTTTATTTATACTTTTTGCGCTTTTTAAATCTACCCCAAATGGTTTTTCAAATATTATGCGCTCTAAATTATTTCCCTTTTTTACAATGTTATTTTTATGAATTGCGCTTGCTACCACTTTTAATAAATTAGGGCTTATTGCAAGATAAAATAATTTTTTTGTGCTTTCACTAGAATATTCTTTTAGTTTTTCTTTTAATACTTCATACTCGTTTTCTTTTGTAATTTCTAGTTTAACATATTCCACAAACTGCTTTAAGTAATTTATGTCTAATTTGTTTTTTTCTACTTTTGCCATTTCGTTTAAATAGGTTTCTGTCGTGTAATCTTTTCTTCCAAGTAATAAAACTGAAATATTATTAGACAATGCTTTTTGCTCATGCAAACTTTTTATTGCTGGCAGTAGTTTTCTTGCAGTTAAATCGCCCGTTGCACCAAAAATAGTTATAACAATATCTTTTTTATTTTTCATTTTTCTCCTTAATAAAATAATTTTATTTTTCATAAGTATAGTATTTTTGTTTTTCATTGTCAATAAAATTAGTTATGATTTTATAATTATTTTATAATACCTTATGTATGATATTATTTTTAAAAATGTGTAAAAATACCTTTTAAAAATTTTTATACAAGTAAAAATTATTTTTTATATTAAAATATATATATTGATTTTTTATGTGTTTTTTATTATAATAATTAAAAAATAAAGGCGGTTTATTATGTTAAATGAAATTTTAATTACAGAATCTAACGAAGCAGTTGAAAAACTAGAAGCATCTTATAAAAAAAATTGGAACGCGGTGAGAGAACAAGGGCTTTGTCCTACTTGTGAAAACTTTAAACACCATAATATTTTTTTAGAAGATGATGATTTAACTTTATTTGAAAACGATTTATTTAAGGTAATTTTAGAGCAAAAACCAAGAAGAAGCGGTCATACAATTATTATTGTTAAACCTCATTATGACGATATTAGCGAAATGCCAATTCATATAGCCGAACCATTGTTTTTATTAACAAATAAAATAATTAGTGCAATAAAAAAAGTGTTAGGCGCTACCAAAGTATATTTTGTAACTATGTGCGATGGTGGTCCAAACCACTTACATTTTCAACTTATACCACGATACGAGGGTGAGGATCATGGCTCAAAAGTTTTTGTTGGTGAAAGAAAGCGAATTAAAAAAGATATGCTTTTGATAAATAATTTAAAGTACTACATAAACGAATAATTATAAAAAAAAATCAACTAATTGTTGATTTTTTTTGTAATGCCAATTGGTTTTGTTGCAGGCTCACATAAAATATTACCATCTATATCATACCACGAGCCATGACAAGGACAAATAAAAGTTTTTGTGTATTTATCAAATTTTAACTCACACTTTAAATGCGAGCATCTTGCCTCTACAAAATGAAACTCGCCTTTTTCATCCTTATACACTCCGCATTTTTTGCCTTTTACTAAAAAAATACCACCTTCATCAATATTTAATTTTTTATAGTTTTTTAACGGCACTTTTAAAAAACTTTTTAATAGGTTAAAAACACTATTCACACTATGCGTTAGAGCATTTTTTTTATTTTTTAATAATGCATTTCTATTAGTTGAACATAAAGTTTCAAAAGAATTATTTTTGCCTTCAATTAAATCGCTAATTAGTTTAGCACCCATAAGTCCTTTTGCCATTCCCCACTTATTAAAGCCAGTAGCAATATAAACATTTTTATATTCATCATTTAATTTGCCTATATAGGGTATTTGGTCCATTGTCATACAGTCTTGTGTTTGCCAACTATAACTTATAGTATTTTGTTTTAAAATTGTGTTTGCTTCTTTATTTAATTTTTCATATGGCGAATGTTTTTTTATAACATTAGTATTATGGTCGCCTCCACCAACAATAATATGGCTTTTATAATTTCTTAAAGTAAGTCCATCGCTTTTATCTTCTATATATAACCCATTTAAATTTGTTGAATTTTTATAACCAAGCGCATAAGACTTTGATTGATACATTTTAAACGGAAATAGTTTAGGGCAAGTAAATATAGGAAAATGTGTAGCAAAAACTAAAAATTTTCCCGATACAGAACCAGTTTTTGTAGTTACTTTATTTTCTTTTAAGTTAATGTGAATAACACGCGAGTTTTCATAAATAGTAAAATTTTTAGGTAAGCCCATTAAAAATTTTAATGGGTGGAACATCGCTTGATTTTCTATTTTAATAACGCCATTTGTGTGAATAGAAATATTTTCTAACTTATTAAAAAAACTCACATCTACGCCCATTTGTTTTAAAGTATCATATTCTTTTAATAATAGTTTACTACTTTTTCTTGTAAATAAATATGCAGGTAGTTTTGTAAACTCACATTTAATATCATACTTATTTACTAGTTTTTCGTATTCTCCTATCGCTTTTTGGTGCAACGAAAAATAATCTTTTGCCATAGTTAAGCCATACGACTTTTTTATGTTTTGATATATAATGCCTTGCATACCTGTAATAAAAGCCGTGGTATTTTTTGTAACACCTTCTAAAATGCGATTTGCTTCTAATAAAACTACTTTATGCCCGCGTTCAGTTAGTTCGTAGGCTGTTAAAAAGCCTGCAATACCGCCACCAACAACAACTACTTCACTAGTTATGTTTGACTCTAAAGTAGGATACGATTTTTTAGGTATTTCCCAAATAGACTGTTCCATAAAAAATTTCCTTTTTATAATTATTAACCATAATAAAAAATAAAACACAAAAAAAGAAAAAACTTTATAATTTGGTTTTTTCTTCGTATATATAAACTATTGCAGAACATTTGCATGGTGGTTCGCCACAAGTAGGGCAGGAATATTTTTTTGCTATACTATCTTCATAATAGTAATTTTCAATTTTTTGTAGTTGTTTAAAGCCTGATCTTAATAATATGTTTCCTATATTGATTTTCGTTTTATTTTGCCACGCTAAAGAAAAAGTGTATTTAATATTTTGTTGTTTTACTTTATCAATCGTTTCAAGTGTTAATAAACTACCTATACCCTTTCCTTTTGATTTTTCTTTAACTGCTACTATATTTAGAAAACCAAAATTGTTACTATTTTTAATTTTTTTATCTAATTTTTTATATAAAGTTTTTAATTCTAATTTTAATCTATCATTATCAATAATTTCAAACAATGAAAAACCTAATATTTCTTTATTTTCTTCAAATATCAAAATTATAGCAAAGTTGTTATTTATTAAATGCTTTATGCTATCTTTTTTTATGTAATTAAAGCCCAATTGCTCGTTTGATATTTCATAAATTTCATTTAAATCTTTTTCTTTTGCATTTCTTATCATAATATTTCCTTAAAAACATTTTATCATAAAAACATAAATTAAACTACAAATATAAGATTTTTAAGAGTGAATTGACATTTTTTTAATAATAAGATATACTATATTTATAAGTAAATTATTATTTAATGGGGTTAAATAATTATGGCAAAACAAAAACAATATGAAAGTGTTTTAACTGCAAGTGAATGGTGGGCAGGAATACTACGAAATGGGTTTAAAGAAAGTGATATTCATCCACTTTATAGCATGATAAATCAAAAACCAAAACTAGAAGAAAGAATGATAAAAAAATTTCAAAAAGAGTTAACTACTTTACTACATAAAGAAATTAAAGTGTTTGGATTTATAAATTTATATACTACAAATGAGCCTCAAGGTTTGTTAGCAAAAGCATCTTATAACGCACATATTTATTATAAGTTTTATAACCCGTTTCCAAATAAATTAAGTATGACATTAACTAAAGATAGCGTATTATTAAAAGGTAAAAATGGGGCTGAAACAATTTTGTATCGTAGTACGCAAAAAAATACCAATTTAGAAAAGGAGTAGGTTATGAATTTAAACGAACTTTTAAAATATAAAGAAGACTTAATAAAAGGCTATAAAAAAGCAAAGAAACAATCGGCAAAAGTTAAATTTAGTGAAGAAGTAGATCAAATAAATCGTGCTATGATAAGAAACGGTGCCGAATATTCTATTAGCACTTGGCTACATATAATAAAAGAAAAGTTAGAAAAAAATTTAGGTCAAGAGTGGATTGTTAAAAACTTCCAAATAGAACAAAAAAAAGTTACAAAAAGCGGCGAGTTACTAACTATTAAATATCAAAACTATATATGTTTAGTAAAAAAAGATGCACTAGTACTTAAAAAAAAGTATAGTAATGAATTTTTAGAATATTTACTTGCCACTAAATTTAATAAAACATTTAGTAATAGAATTATAGACCACTCTGGTATAAAAAATAGCGAAACCTACAACTTTATAGAGCCACCAAAAAAATTGTTAGGAAAAAGAAATTATGGCGAGGCTATGCCAGTTATTAAAGATCAAGTAAATGCACTTATTAAACGACAAGAGTTAATTGTTTTATATACTTATGTAAGTGTTAATAAATTTAACTGTCCTGAAAAAGATTATAAAACCTTTAAAACAAAAATTTCTATTTTACCTAGTATTTTGGAAATTAAACCGCGTGAAGTTTTAACACCCGATATGATAGTTCAACATAAAGTGTTTGATATTTGCGCTAGAAAATTAAGGAAAAATGAAGTGGACTCTAACCGATTTAAAAGGCTAGATATTGAAAATATTTTATTAAATGAAGATTTAACAAAAGAACATTAAAAAACCATACAAAACTGTATGGTTTTTTTATCCTGTAATTTTTGTAATGGGTGCGTTGTCATCTTTTTCATTAGGTAAAATAAAGTTAAGTATAACACCTAATAAAGTTGCAATAACAAGTGGCGAAACTTCTACACCCGCTATCATAATTTTATAAAGTGAATTTCCTGTAACATCTCCAATTAGGCTCATAATTCCTAAACCTAAACCTACCGATAAAATAAGTGTAATAATCATTAAATTTTTAGTTTGGTTTAAGTTAACCTTTGCTTCAATTAAACTGCGTAGTCCAGAAGCCGAAATCATACCAAATAAAATTAAAGAAGCCCCTCCAATTACACTTGCGGGAATACTAGTTAAAAACTCGGCAAATGGAGTAAATATGCCTAATACTACTGCAAAAATTGCTGCTAAAAACAAATTTTTTGGCTCATAGTTTTTTGTCATCGCAAGAACAGCAGTGTTCTCGCCGTATGTGGTGTTAGCAGGTGCACCTAAAATGCCTGCAATAACTCCTGCTGCGCCGTCCCCCATAAGTGTTTTATGAATACCGGGGTCTTCATAAAAATCCTTTTTACACACAATACTATTTGCCGATATATCGCCAATATGCTCCATAATAGAAACAAGTGCAATAGGTAAAACGGACAATATAACACCAAAATTTATATTTAAACTACCATAAAATGAAAATAAATTATTTAAGTTTTGAAAAACAATAATTTGTCCTGAAAAAATACTTTCTAAATGCACTAATCCAATTATAATTGCGTAAACATATCCTAAAATAAAGCCAAGTAAAATAGGCATAACTTTTAAAAAACTTTTTGGTTTGGTATAGTTATTTACTACTAAAATTGTTGCCGCAGTAACTAGTGCCGTGGTCCACTCTTTCCATGCAACGCCACCACCTGTTACATAACTAGCAACTATATTATTATAAACCATTTTTGGCACTAGAATTAAACCAATTAAAATTACTACTGGCCCAATTACAACAATAGGAAATATTTTTTTCATTTTTACAACGCCTATCTTTTTTACAAAGTAAGCAAATACAAAATATAATAAGCCCGTTAAAACAAGTGCCACCGATAACGCTCCCATTTGCTCGTTCCATGTGTTACTTCCAATAACTCCTGCACTGCCTAAAATACTAATATAAGCCGGTAAAAAAGCAAAAGATGAGCCTAAAAATACTGGCACTTTTTTTTCAGAAATAAAATAAAACGCAATAGTTCCAAAACCTACTGCAATTAAAGTTATTGATACATCCATATTTCCTAAAATTGGCACTAATATGGTAGCACCTAACATTGCAAACATATGTTGAACACTTAAAACAACATCTTTTCCCGAATAATTTAAGCCTAGTTTTTTCATACTGTTAGTATTTTCCTTTTTATCATTTAAATTATAGTAGCATAAATAAAAAAAGTTAACAAATATTTGCTAACTCCTAACTACATATTTTTCATAATGTTTAACACTGCGTTAAAATTATCGTCTTCTGCCATTTTGTTTTTATGAATTTCACCACACTTTAAACAGCGATATACAATAACATAACCTTTTTTGCTGTTTTGTTCTATCATAATAGGTTTAAGTAGTCCACCACAATCATTTTTTCTGTCGCCCGGGTTAACATCTACATGTAAAGAATATAAACACTCATTACAATGGTCGCGCGAAGTGTAATTTAGTGGTGGCACACTAGCACCACAATTTAAACATATAAATCCATTATCATTTTTTTTAAACTTTTTTTCCATAACTTCATTTTAACAAGTTTTAGTAATACAGTCAAATTGTTAAATAATAAAAAAATAGGGTTAAGCCCTATTTTCCATTCCTTCAAATTCTCTTTTGCAGTAGTCATCTTCTTGTTTTGTATTGTAATCCATAAACTCTTCTGCATGTATCCAACTTTTAATAATTATATGATATGCTAAATTTTTTTCAACTCCACTTAATTTTTCTTTAAATGATTCACATAGTTTAGCCATTGCTTTTTCATAAATATCACATAATGTAGTTTCATTCTTTTCTAATAATTCCTCTGCATAATCAGTAAACTCGTTAGCAAGTTTAAATGCTTTTTTTATGCTTTCATTTGTTTTTGCGTCTTCTTCATATTGTTTATATACTGATTCTTGTCCTAATTTAATTTTCATAAATATACCTCTTATAAAGTTTTTTAATATATATTTACATTGTAGCATATAAAAATAATAATTTCAATAGCATTTTTAAAATTTTAAATTCAATATTGATTTTTTGCTTTTTAGGTGCTATAATAACTTTGCAATATTAGAGGTATTAAATTATGAGTATTTTATTAAAAGAATTTGAGTCAACATTAAACATACTATTTGACGCTAATAAAGTAGTTGCAAAGGCTATTAAAGAATTTTTAAGCGAGTTTCCTGCTGAACTATTTTGTTATATTAGCACAAGTTTAAAAGAAAACCAAACTGAAGAACTTGAAAAAGATGATTTTATTTATAGTGTGGACTATGTTGAGAAAAGCGAAAAAAATCCTCGCTCTATTATTATAAGTAAAACTAATAAGTTAAATCCTAGCATTGAAATTTCTTTAAATTTAAATGAATTTAACCTAAATAATTTTAAAAATCTTTCTTCTATGAACTCTTATATATTAGGAAACTTTACACAAACTTACGATAAATTAAAAGAACAAAAAGAAGTAAATGATAACTGCATAACTTTTGTTATAAAAAATAAAAATCCGCTAAAACCATTAGAAGTTTGTTATAAAACATTTATAAATAATTTATCGGATGAAGAGTCAGCTTGGAATCAAATAAATAAAGAGGACCTATTAAAACAATCGTATGTTACTAACATTTCTAACCTAGATAACGAACCTAATTATTAAAAATAAACAGAGATTATTTCTCTGTTTTTTATTATAAATATTTTAATATAACACTTGTAATAAAAACAACAATGTATTATAATATAAAAGTTTATGTGGCCCTATGGTCAAGCGGTTAAGACGCCGCCCTCTCAAGGCGGAATCGCGGGTTCGACTCCCGCTAGGGCTACCACACCACCCGAATTCGAACACTGTTTCGCATTCGGTTTTTTTATTTGCAAAATATGTTCTAAAAATAAACCAAAATAAAAGAGACAATAAAATTATCCCCTCTATTAATAATAGGAAAAACACCCCAAAATTTCAAACTTTTTTATTAAATAAATCTCAAAAATATTAAGAGAAAAGTAATATTAGCGTGTTTTTTTAGTTAGATTAACTAAAAATATAGAACAAATGTTTGACAAAATATAAATATTATGATAAAATTTATAAAAATATATATTTAAGAAAAGGAGATATAAAAAATATGACAGAACAAGAAAAAAAAGAAGTAGGTAAAAAATTAAAAACTCAAGCTGATTCCATTTTAGTGGATATCTTTGATAATTATCATTTATATAATGTAACTGATGTAAAAAAGGTAAATGATATGTGTCAATTAATGAGTGACTTAAATAAAGACTTAGAACATTATGACTTAGAACTAATTACAAACACAGCAAAAGCAGAAAAACTTACAATAAAAAAAGCCAAAAAAAGAAGTATTTGGGTGGCAATATTTGGGGGTAGACCTTAATGAATTTTAAAAACATATTAAAAAATTTTATTATTTCTTTAGTTGTTGCAGTCGTTTACATATTAATATTTGTATTAATGTATTTTCTGGGCTATGATTCAATTAATTTCAGTAACATTATAAATTACTTTATTTGGTTTGCGGTATACTTATTAGCCTATTTGCCAATATCATATTTTTGTTTTAAAAAAGGATATATAAAAAAAATTATTTCGCTTTACATGGTGCCTTTAACATTTATAGTAATTTTCTTAATTATTGTCGAACCAACAACAAATCTGGTTTTTTATTCTTTCTTTGGATTGGCAATTTTATTGCCAGATATATGTATGAAATTAATCAATAATTAAATTAAAATTAGCATATAAAATTTACTAATCGTATTAAATATTTGCACTGACACAAAACCAACCTTTTGCATATTTAATGTGTTCAAATATAGGGCGGTTTGGTCTACCATACCACTGTTATTTGAACTATTACAATTTGTAACAAAAAATAAAGCGGGTACGCAAATTAAAGTTTGCTAACTCGCTATTTTTTTTGTTATCCCGCCCTAACTCTTTTTCAATATAAGTGTTTACTCAAAAATCTTCACTTGAACTAAACTTAAGCAAAAGCATTTTTTGCCCCGAAATAAATAATAAATATTTACTATAATAAATTGGTTTTTATTATAAGCAAATTTTGTTTTAGGTTTATTCGCTATAAGCGCTGGTTATATAGCCATAAAGAATGTGTATTATGCAAATGCATTTTTTTGCTATATAATATAATTATAAAAGGAGTAATAACTATGCATAAAACAAAATGGAATTTTAGTAATTTAGATAAGTTTATTGAAAAAGATGATAAAAATTACGATGAGCAGTTGTTAAAAAAGCAAAAACTATTTTTTTATGAGTCAATTAACTCATATTATCAAACCATTAAGGCTTGTGAAAATTTAATAAGGGAGAAAAATAATACTAATATTTCAAGTAAAGACTTTTATTTTGATTATTATCAAAAATTTTATCGCTCAAAAGATTTTTTACAATCGTATGCCGAAGCCCTTTTTGATGAACCAACAGAATTTAAAATGTATAGTAAAAAAGTAGAAAAATACTATTCATCTATAGAAGATGAATAGATGTTTAGTGGTACCACTTATTGGTGTACTTATTATCAAATTATTGCTGATAAAACTTTTAAATTAAAAGAAGGAACATACAGTTTAAATGAAATTCGTACGCTTATTTTAGACAAAAAAATAATTGTAAAAAATGCCGATGAAACCAATCGCTATGCAGATGAAAAGTCATATAACGATTATGAAAAAATAAATGAAAATAAAACAGAAGATTTTATTTTTGATAATTACCTACATCATATAAGAGAAGATTTTAACAACTTATCTGTTTTTAAAAATTATTACACCGATGTTTTTAATACTATTAGGAATAATTTATCTTTAAAGCAAATAAAACAAGATGCTGTTTCCTATAGAAATCAATTTAATGAAAAAATTGAAGAAGTAATTTCATATTTTGATAAAAAAAGTAAAAATATTGAAAAAGAATTGGCAAAGTTTAAGTTTTATATTAAAACATCTGAAAAAACACTTGCTAAAATGAAAGAAAGCAATAATATTGAAACTATTGAAGAAGTTGAAATAGTTTTATAAAACAAATTTTTACTGTTTGTTTTTATCATAAATAATAAAAAAAAGTGATAAATCACTTTTTTTATTATTTTAATAATTAACATGTTGCATGAATTTTTATTAAACTTGCACTAATATATGAGCCATAAGAACTTGTTATATTAAGCCGTATAACACTTGTCCAAACACCACCAACATAAACATTTTGGTAGGCATAATTAACATTTGCTAGTACAAATGATGAGCCAAGTGCCACACCACCTGCTCCAGTAAAATAAGCACCTTTTGTACGATGATACGAAGTTGAAACACCACCCCACATTTCTATTGACTGAATATATACAGGATAATTTAGTGTAAGTTCAAGCCAGCCTGAAGTTGCTTTTACGGTCCAAACATCGGCAGTTCCTCCGCCACCACCTAACATGGTGCCGTTGTATGCTTTCCAAGGGTATTCATAAGCATAATAGCCACTTGCGCTAACCTTGCCATGGTCATTGGTGTAATCGGTCCAAATTGGTTGTGTCCAAGAAGTCATACTTGGTTGAGTTTCTAAAACTGTTGCATTTATTTCTATTGCACTTGCACAAATATAACTTCCGTAAGAACTTGATATGTTTAACTGTATTACATTTGTTACAACATCATTAACAGGAACAAATACATGAGCAAAACTATGGTTTGCTGCTGTAAATGGTGCTCCAAGTGGCACGCCTCCACGACCTGTAAATTTTGCCGATTTTGTTAAGTCGGAACTAGTTGATTCTCCATTATAAAATATTATGCTATGAACTTCAATATAGTAGTTAAGTTTTAATTGTAACCAACCAGTAGTAGAGTTCACACTCCATAAGTCCTTATCTTGCGCTGGACCACCTAACATTGTTCCACTATATGCTCTCCAAGGCTGTTCACTAGCATAATAGCCACTTGCAGTAACTATTCCATCGCTATTTGTACTGCTTGTCCATACTGGTTGCTCCCAATTTGAGTTTGGTGCACTAGCAGATTCTCCAAATATTCTTATTTCGTTAACACCCACATAATTAGTTCCAAGCCAAGTTGTATCATAAGTAGAAGTTATATCTAACCTTATTACATTTGTAATTACATTTGGCACATCAATTATTGAAAGACCAAAATTTTGATTAACTGCCACAAATGGATTACCAAGTGCAACACCGCCTGTGCCAGTAAAATATGCATTTTTTGCACGATGATCACCGCTTGACTCACGGTTATAGAAATATATTTTTGACACTTCAACATATTCACTTAAATTAAATTCAATCCACCCAGATGTACCAACACCAGTCCACTGTGCAGCCGGATGTCCTGATGCAATACCACCTGAACTAGTACCTACATATCCGTCAAAAGCACCGTATGGTTGTCCTTCCGTTATACTATTACTGGCAACGACAGTACCAGATAAACTTACATTTTCTGTTAAAGTTGGTTGCTCCCACATATCTCTTGCCATTTCTAAAGCCTTATAGGCGTTAAGCCTACCATTAGATACAGATAAACCACTTAAGGCAGATATTGTATCGGCACTATATAGTATGCAGTTTTTAATATCAATAGGCTCCATATTTGGTCTTATAGACATTATTAAAGCAGCAACTCCAGCAACAAAAGGTGTTGCAAATGATGTTCCAGACGCACTTACATAACCTTCTGGAACAAACTGTGTAGGTATAGTGCTCCATACCATATAGCCAGGAGCAAAAATATCTACCGAATTAGAACCATAATTTGAATCGCTCCATTTATTATCACTACTAGTAGTTGCACCAACAGCAATTATATTTGGTAAATCATAACTTGCAGGATAAAATTTACTTGTTCCATCATTATTTATATCATCATTTCCTGCACCAGCAACAAATAAACCATCATATTGAGCAATGGCACTATATAGGTTTTGACTATAAGTATATCCGCCAGCACTATAATTTAAAATAGGAATGTCGTTAGATGCTGCTAAATTTATAGCATATATTACATCGCTAATTTCGCCAACACTTACTTCTTTTCCTAGAGTATTTATGTAAGTATAAAATGCTCTTAACGAAACCAGTTCAACATCAACATTCCAAGTTACGCCAGCAATGCCTTTATTGTTATTTCCTTCTGCTCCAATAATACCTGCAACAAATGTTCCATGACCAGAATCAGGGTCATTTGGAGTTTCTCCAACTACAAGAGTATCAATATAATCTGTATGTAAAATTGGCGAACTTGAGTCTCTATTACTCATTCTATTTATTAAATCTTCATGACCATTAACTGTGCCACCATTTATGCCTGTATCTATTACACCAACTAAAACAGTTTCGGTGCTACCTGCTGTAATATCCCAAGCGGCTTCAGCACTAATTTTTTGTAAACCCCACTGATTTGAATAGTACGCTGAACTATTAAATTTTTCATTTGGCTCTACAGCAATTGTATGCAAAATATTTGGTTCAGCCGAAACAATCTCCTCTCTAATTTCTAACTTTTTTATTGATTCAATAACATTTTCTTTACTTTTTTCACGAAGTTCAATACTTAAAATTCTTCTAAAATTATCTACATTGATTTTTTTAATTTTTTCAGGTTTTTTACCTAATTTTCTGCTTTGTATTTCTTGTTGTACATAATTAACTGTATAACTTGTTAAGTCATTAACTGTAACACAATCAATTTCCGGAAAGTCTTCTGGAGTGTAGGTTTTAAATTTATGAGTTTCTTCTTCGTTCAAAACAATTATTACTGTATCATTAGTAAAATTATCTTCAACACTTCCTTCATAATAAACTTTTTTATCAAGTTTATTTGCTTTATCTTTTATTTCTAATTCTATTTCTTTTTCTACTTCTTCATTTAAAGTTATTGTAGAATCAGCAAAAACTGTATTTATTTTATTACTATTTAAGTTTGCAACTAAAGGTGTAAACGCAATAATTACACTCATAAGTAACATTCCCACTAATTTAAACTTTTTCATTTGTTTGTTTATCTTCATACTTTCTCCTTGTTAATCAATATATTGGTAATTAGCTATTTCTGCATCTTTCACAAAATTAAGTTTTTTAAAATGCTCTATAGCATCTAGTAACTGCTGTTTTCCGTGTTCTTTTAAATATACTGTAATTTGTCCTTTGTTTGAAGTGTTATACCAAACATCATATGTAATGCTTTCTAAGTTATCCCATTTAAAGTCTTCTATAATAAATTGTTGTTCAATAAACTTTTGATGAAAATCTTCTTCAATGTAAATAAAAAATCTATCAACTGGGTAACGAGAGTCTTTTGATGCGCTGTAAACAAAATTTAGTTGTTCACAATGCTCTATTGCTTCTAAAACTTTATCTTCTCCTTGTTCTTTAAGATATACTTTAATATACCCATTTGTTTTTTCAGGATTCAAGTTTCCAAATGGATAATAAGTGATGTCGTCTATATTGGGTAAATTAAAGTCCTCTACAGTAAACTGTTGACTATTAAACTCCTCTTGAAATTCTGCTTTTACTGCAACAATTATAACATTAAGTTTAAACTCACTGCCCGGATCAAACATTGAATAAGTAGAATTAGCAGGAACAAAAGTTACCATTAAACACATTATACTTATAGCAATTTTTTTAAACATATTTAACCTCCTTATAAGTTTTGTTTTACATAATATAATAGTAAACTATTTATAAATAAATTGCTAATAAATTTAACACATTATTATTAAATAGTAAAACTATTTTTTAAAAAATAACTTAATATTTTTAAAATTGTAAAAAATTGTAGAAACACAAATATAATTTTAAAACTTTACAAAATTTTTATAATAAATATTTTGTTATAGCATAATTAAATTATAAAAAAAATAGAGTGTTTTACTCTATCTTACTAGTTAAGTTAATACTAATTTATTCTTGTAAAATACATTCCCACCGCTCCAATTGCACCAAGTATAAACATTAGCGGTGAAAAAGGAAATAGTAAAAATAACGGAGCAACCATCGCTCTTGAAGAACCTAAATAAAAGTCTCTTACGAGAAGTCCATTTGATACAATATTATCTTTTTTTATTTTTTTAACATAGTGCCCAAAACTAGCAACAAATAAAAAGTAAAAGGCTAGTACATTTAAAGAAGTTATAAAGTAAAGAATATTAGCATCTTTTATAAAAATGGTTAAAATACAATTTATAAAAATAATTAAACTTCCTATTAAATAGTTAATATAATTTTTGTTAATTTTCATAAAATATTGTGCTAAATAATTAACACCTATATTTAATATTTTTAAACTTGCCATAACATAAGCAATTCCATCTATTGATAAATTAGAATAAAATAAATATAAAGGTAATAAATCAAAAATTGCAATGGAACTTATTCCCATAAATATGTGAAAAAAGTTATCTTTTTTAAGTTTTTTATTTACCTTTAATAAACTTTCACTATTTATTCTTGAAACATTTTTAATTTTTTTATAATTTTTTAATAAAACAAGCCTACTAAAAATAAATAATGTTACAGCAATTATTCCCATAACTAAAAGTGAACTTGTAATGTTTGTACTTAATAAATAGCCACTTAACAAAATAAATAAAACCGAACCAAGTAAACTACCTAGTTCATATCCTGCTACGCTTGTTTTTTCATCTGTTATGGAAAAATATATATTTATTGGAAAGTAGTATAGTGGAATATAAATTCCAGATAGTAAAGAAAGAAAAATTACCGATACTATATTCATTTGAATAAAAACAATAATTACTTGTACTAATACTAGTGGAATGATGCTAAGCATTATTGATAAAAATTGATTTTTTACTAAAAATTTTTTAAGCACTAAAGTAAAAACGCCTGAAACTAAATATTTAAGCATAGAAAAAAGTACTGCCAAACTTAAACTGTTTGTCAATTTGTAAATAATAATAGGCAAAAATATTTGAATAGCAGAAGTTGCAATTGCTTCTAAAAATTTATGTATTAAAATTGAACGATCTTTTTTGGTAAATTTATCTTTTGCGTTAACCATAATATTCCTTAAATATTTTTATTTAGTAAAATTATTTTCATCTTCAAAAAATATTTTTGGCCCACGAGCAGATTTAAAAAAATTTTCTAGTTTGCTTTTTTTAATTATTTTGTTTTGTTTTTTAATTTCAACATCTTTAAAAATTTGCTTGCATTTATTTTCATTTAAAAATTTTTTTTCCATATCACATACTTCCTATATTAAACTAATTGTAACAAAAAAAATATATTGTGTAAATATTTTTCACCTTAATTTTATAAACAATGTTTTTATTAGGCTGTTGTTATATTTGATTTAAAAAAGTATATTGTGTTATATTAAACAAAATGGAGGTAAAATATATGAATGTTTTTTTGATTAGTGCATTGTTTTTATTAGCCTATTTTTTTGTGTTTTTTATAATAGGGCAAGTTTTACATAATAACTCAATTGTTGATATTGGTTGGGGGTTAGGCTTTGTTTTATTAGGCGCTACATTAACTATTTTAAACCCACTAAATGCAATTTCGGTAATTTTAGTTTTACTAATTACAGTTTGGGGAGCAAGGCTAACTTACCATATTTTAAAGCGAAATTTTAAAAAGAAAGAAGATTTTCGTTATGTAGAAATGCGAAAAAAATGGGGAAAACACCAAATGTTAGGCGCATTACTACAAGTGTATTTACTGCAAGCATTCTTTATGTATGTAGTTTCACTTCCGCTTATATTTTCTTTTTATCTACCAAATAACATCTTTAATATTTTTACTTCTTTAGGAATTTTAATTTGGATTATTGGCTTTTTATTTGAAAGTATTGGCGATAAACAGTTAAAAGACTTTTTAAAAAACCCTATAAATAAAGGTAAAATTATAGAAAGTGGACTTTGGAAATATACTAGGCACCCAAATTATTTTGGAGAAGCAACAATGTGGTGGGGCATTTTTATAATTAGTTTATATAGCCCACTATCTTTATTTACAATTGTATCGCCTATTGTAATTACTTATTTACTGCTTTTTGTTTCGGGTGTTCCATTACTTGAAAAACATTTTGAAAATAATGAATTATATAAAGAGTACGCAAAAAAAACATCTAAATTTTTCCCGCTACCACCTAAAAAATAAAAGGAGATTATTTTATGACAATATTATTATATTTAAAATTATTTATTATTGCACTTGTTGTGTTTTTTACTATTGATTTATTATGGCTTTCGGTTTTTGCTAAAAAAATTTATGATAAGGAACTAAAACCTTTACTTAATGAAAAAGTAAAATGGATTCCTGCTATTATATTTTATATATTGTTTTTAATTGGACTAATTTATTTTGCTATTTACCCTGCAGTGCAAAGTGGTGATATTTTAACAGCACTAATAAATGGTGGGCTATTCGGTTTAGTTAGTTATGCAACTTATGATTTAACTAACCTTGCTACGCTAAAAAATTGGCCTAAAAAAATTACTATAATTGATTTAATTTGGGGCACAACATTATCTATAATAGTAAGTGTTGTTACTTTCCTTCTAGGCTAATAACAAACACAAAAAAAACAAGTGTTATCACTTGTTTTTTTATGTTTTTTTACTCTTCTTCTAGTGGTTTTAGTTTTAAAAATAATTCTTCTAATTGTTCCTTTGTAACAACACCGGGTGCTTTTGTTAAAAGGTCCATAGCACTTTGAACTTTAGGAAAAGCAATTACATCTTTAATATCATCTGTTTTAGTTAATAACATCATTAACCTATCTAAACCTATAGCAAGCCCACCATGAGGCGGAGCGCCATATTCAAAAGCCTCTACAAAAAAGCCAAATGACTTTTCAATACGCTCTTTTGTAAATCCAAGTGCTGTAAACATTTTTTGTTGCAAACTTGGTTCAAAAATACGAATACTTCCGCCACCTAACTCATAGCCATTTACTACAATATCATATGCTTTTGCCCTTACTTTTTCGGGCGCAGTTTCAATATATGAAATATGCTCATCTTTTGGAGCAGTAAAAGGGTGATGCTTTGCCACATATCGTTTTTCTTGTTCGTCATATTCAAATAATGGAAAATCTACAACCCATAGTGGCGCATAACTATCATTATCAATTAGTTTGAAACGCTCCGCTAAATGTAGCCTTAACTTACCTAAACTTTTTAAAACAGTATCATCTTTTTCATCGGCAACGAAAAATAACACATCGTTGTTTTGCATATTAGCCCTTGTTAAAATTTCATCAAATTCTTCTTTTTTAAAGTATTTAATAAGTGGGCTTTTAGCCTCATCGTTTTCAAATGTAACATAACTTAAACCTTTTGCACCAAACTCCTTTACAAATGTAACTAGTTTTTCTAGTTCGGTTTTTGTTAGTTTGTTTAACATATCTTTTCCATTTAAAACACGCACGCTGCCACCTTTTTCTACACATTTTTGAAAAGGCATAAGGCTACATTTTAATGCAATATCACTTATGTTAACTAATTTTAAATCAAAACGAGTATCTGGTTTATCGCTACCATATTTATCCATCGCTTCATCATAAGTCATTCTTACAAACGGTGTTTTTAGGATAATGTTTTTAGTTTGTTTAAAAATACGCACAATTAACTCTTCTACAAGTTGCATTACTTGCTCTTCTTTATCTACAAAACTTATTTCCATATCAATTTGTGTAAATTCGGGTTGTCGGTCGGCGCGTAAATCTTCATCTCTAAAACATTTTGCAATTTGAAAGTAGCGGTTTACCCCACTTAACATTAGAAGTTGCTTATATAATTGCGGGCTTTGAGGAAGTGCAAAAAAATGGTTTGGAAAAGTGCGACTTGGCACTAAGTAATCTCTTGCACCCTCTGGTGTGGATTTTCCTAGCATTGGTGTTTCAACTTCTATAAAATCTTTTGCATCTAAATACTCTCTTACAATTTTATATACTTCGTTTCTTAACTTTAAGTTTTTTTGTAGTTTTTCGCGCCTTAAATCTAAATATCTATATTGTAGTCTTGCGCTATCTTTTACTCTATCGTCGTTAATAGAAAAAGGTAGCGGTTTACTTAATGATAGTATTTTTAACTTTTTTGCACGCACTTCAATTAAACCTGTTTTTAATTTTTCGTTAACAGTATCTTCTTCTCTTTTTACTAGGTTGCCTACCGATAAAATAACAAACTCGTTTCTTAAAGTTTCAACTAACGAGAAATCTTCCTCAAATTTTTCTTTGTCAAATACTACTTGCATTACACCTGTTGTATCGCGTAAATCAATAAAAATTAAGTTTCCAAAATCTCTTCTTGTATCTACCCAACCCATTAAAGTTACTTCTTTTCCAATATCCTCTTTTGTAAATTCTCCACAATATTTTGTTCTTTTTATTCCATCTAAACTTTGTATCATATTTTATTTTTCCTTTTTATTAGTTTTTAATTTGTTTACAGTAGTTTTTATTAAAATAAAAACCTGCGTTTTGCAACGCAGGTAATAATTTTTTAAAATTAAAATTTAAAAAAACAAACCAGAAGGCTATTTTTTATGTACCTAACTAAATGTTAGTACGAGCCTGTTTCGTTGCATGGTTAATTATAAAATTATTATTATTGTTATTATTTAAATTGTTGTTATTCATTTTCATAAAAACAGACTCCTTTTTAAAATATTATTCCAAGTTTAGCAGTTTTTTATTTTAAAGTCAATGTTTTGTTTTGGCTTTTTCTAAGTAACTCTACTAAAAAAGTAATACCATATAATAAAACAATCATTATAGGTGCTATAACATACCCATAAAATGGTGTTCCTTCTAGTGCTGGTGCATTAAGATACATAGAGTTACCCACACCTTTACCTGTAATTTCCCATAACCAATTAGTAAATACTCCAAAAGCGCCTGACATAAGTAGCCCTAAAATAAAAATGTAAGAATCTTTAATTTTTAATTGATATTCGCCACTAAATACAGCATAAACAAATGCAAAAATCATAAATGAATGCGATAAAAATGATTTCATTACACCCCAGTCAAAAATGTTTCCACCATGGTAAAAATCTGGCACTGCCATAGTTATTAAGCCACCATAAAGTGCAGCCCATAACACAAAAGGATAAACTTTTTTTAACACTTTTGGACCACAAAATGTAATTGGAAGCAGTAACATTATTAAATTGCAAAAGTAGTAAGGATATATTGCAGAACTATGCCCACTTATTGTAGCGCTTGGATTTAGAAAAAAGTCATATAAAATTATACTAATATGGGTTAAAAATGCTAATAATGCAATAACTCTTAAAATGTTAATGCGAGTATTCTCTTTAACATTTCTAAAAATAAAACTAAAAATTATAATAAATAATAAACTAATAACAACATATAAAATATGAGCAGTATCATACATAAAATTTTCACCTAATTACTAAACTTGTGGTGCAAGTTCTAGCCTTTCTTCCTTTATTGTTTCTTTTGTTAATGTTAAATTTAATGTTCCAGTAATTTCTGTGGTAATTGGGTCAGAAGTTAAAATTTTAATTTCAACACTGTCGCCTAAAGCATATTTTATATTACTCTTCTTTCTTGTGCTTAATACTGTATTTGTTTCGTTTGCTTCGTAACCACCCGACATACGCTTTAGTTCTTTTAACGAAACTTTAACATCAATAATATCGCTATGTTCAATGTCATTTTCATCTGCTAGTGTTACAACTACATAATCTTTATCTATTTTACTAATATAGCCTTTTTTAATAGTATCAACATATTGTCCCATATATAGTGCCATACAAATAGCACTAGTTTTTTCAGAAATTTCGTTTGCTTTTCGCTCGGTTTGGCTTAAATGATATGATTGTTGATATAGCACTTCTTCATTTGATAATTCTTTTAGTCTTTGCTTTGTAGTATCTGATAATGTTTGAACTAATTCGCTTAATGGCTTATTTATATCTTGTTTTTCTTTAATTGCTTGTGCTTTTATTGTTTTTATAGCACTTTTTACTATCCTATGCTCAATTAAGTCAACATATCTTCTAATTGGTGAAGTAAAATGAGTGTAATTTTTTAAGGCTAGTGCAAAATGCCCTATTTCTTTATTTGTATGATACTCGGCTTTTCTCATACTACGAATCATCATAGTGTAAATTACTTTTTTAAGTGGATGATTTTTAATTGCTTTTGATATTTGCTTATAAATATGCTCCGGCGAAGTATCTTCACTTAACTGAACATTTACATTCATATCAACTAAAGCATTTACTAAACGCTGCAAACTATTTTCACTAGGTTCTCTATGTGTTCTTAAAACATTTGGAATATTTAATTCGTTTAAAAATTTTGCTACTACTTGATTATTTATTATCATTAGTTGTGCTATAACATCATGTGAATCAATGTAGTTATCATTTCTAAAATCAATAACCCTATCATTCGTTTTGTTTAATACTATAGTTGGGTCGTAGCCTTCCATTGGAATACTACCTTCCTTACTAGCCTTTTTAGATAAAATGTTTTGTACCTCATAAAGCCTTGTAACT
>Ga0265295_1003247_pt1 | contig 24103 bp, 20 predicted proteins | sample Munlansysbiofilm_FD_192503 | JGI IMG/M metagenome (GOLD analysis project Ga0265295, IMG submission 192503) | Leachate microbial communities from a municipal landfill in Southern Ontario, Canada - Methane capture system biofilm | ecosystem: Engineered > Solid waste > Landfill > Unclassified ...
GACGAATTTTCTTTACCCCCAGTTCGGCCAAAATCTGGGCACCAATACCATAGTCGCGCAGATCAGCTTGGAAACCAAGGGACTCGTTGGCCTCAACGGTGTCCTGACCACAATCCTGCAGAGCATAGGCTTTGAGTTTATTTACCAGGCCAATTCCGCGCCCTTCTTGGCGCAGATATACTACTAATCCTGAGCCAGCTTTATCGATTTGCTCCATGGCAGCGCGGAGTTGGTCGCCACAGTCGCAGCGCATGGAGCCAAACACATCGCCAGTCAGGCATTCGGAATGCATCCGCACCAGGACAGGAGAGTCTGGGTTTATTTCACCCTTCTGCAAAACGAGGTGATTAGCGTCATCAATATCATTTTCGTATACGATCAACTTGAATTCGCCTCCATGGCACGAGGGCAGAATGGTTTCTGCCGCGCGGCGCACCATAAGCTCGGTACGCATCCGATAGGCGATCAGATCAGCCACGGTGACAATTTTAAGGTCATGCTTGCTGGCGAACTCTTCTAGCTGCGGCATGCGCGCCATGGTTCCGTCATCATTCATGATCTCGCATATAATACCAGCTGGTTTCAGTCCCGCTAAACGTGACAAGTCGATGGAGCCTTCCGTCTGCCCAGTGCGCACCATAACTCCACCCTTGCGCCCGCGTAGTGGAAATACGTGTCCTGGACGTGCCAAATCTGTACTGGTGGAGTTGTCATCTATGGCCACCTTGATGGTATGCGCCCGATCTGCGGCGGAAATTCCAGTGGTAACCCCTTGCTTGGCTTCAATGGAAACAGTGAAGGCTGTTTCAAAGGCAGAATTATTATCCGCAACCATGGGTTGGAGATCAAGTAGGTCAGCGCGCTCTTCCGTCAAGGAAAGACATATAAGGCCACGCCCCTCTTTTGCCATAAAATTAATGGCTTCGGGGGTAACCATCTCTGCAGCCATGGTGAGATCGCCCTCATTTTCGCGATCTTCATCGTCGGCCAAAATCACCATTTTCCCCTGGCGGATATCTTCCAGTGCTGCTTCTACACGTGCAATGGGCATCTATATTTCTCCAAGTATATGTAATCTACGCTTAATGATTTTACGTCAAAAAAAACCGTTTTCCGCCAGTTTGGCCCAACTCAGGCCCGTTCCGGTGGCAGGCGCATTCTGTTCCGCGGCATCAGAGTCTGAGCTAAGCAGTTTTTCTATGTAGCGTCCCAGCATATCTGTTTCTATATTTACCTTAGCGCCCACACCATAGTGCTGTAAGGTGGTTTTGGCAAGACTGTGCGGAATAACTGCAACAGAAAACGTAGTGTCTGTCACCTGATTGACGGTCAAACTTATACCATCAATCGCAATGGAGCCCTTCCCTATTACGTAGCGCATGAACTTGCGCGGTAATTCAATACTGAAACGGACAGCTATATCATCTTGGGTTCGCTGCACAATGGTGCCAACGGTGTCAATATGCCCACTTACCAGATGCCCACCGAGGCGATCACCTAGCCGCAGGGCACGTTCGAGGTTCACCCTACCCCCGACGCTTAAGGCATTGAAGGTACTACTCTGCATGGTTTCTGGTGAAACATCAGCCTCAAAGACCCCTGCGTTGTGCATGACAACCGTAAGACACACACCATTAACCGCAATACTGTCTCCCAAAGCAATTTCTGTCGGCGGTAGACTGGTTGCCACCTTGAGCCTGAAGCTGTTTCCGCGCCGATTTATGCTGTCGATACGCCCGAGGTCCTCTATTAAACCGGTAAACATCTACACACCTCGCCCTCTATGAGGATATCTACACCAAAGCGACGCACATTGGTAATATCTATGTTTAGCGCCGCATCCAGCCATTCCGGCCCGGTACCGGAAAAAATACCGAAACCATCTGACCCACCAAGCAACTTAGGCGCGATATAGAACATAACCCTATCAACCAGATCTTGCTGGAGCAGAGCCTGATTGACCTGGGCACCGCCTTCAACCAACACACTCTGAATCTGACGCCTACCCAGTTCGGCAAGAACCGCTTTCAGGTCAATCCGTCCTGTTGCATCCTGCGCGACGTTGACAACTTCCACTAGAGGGCAGGCTTCCAGTTTAGAACGCTTGTGGGCATCTGCACTGGCAGTGGTCATAATTAGGGTTAAGGCGGTTGAATTGTGTTGTACCAGTGCCGCCGACTCCTCGATGCTCAGGTTAGAATCCAGCACAACCCGAATTGGATCATGTCCAGGCTTCTCGTCGAGTCGTGTAGTCAAACGAGGATTGTCGGCCCGCACAGTACCGATCCCAACTAGAATAGCATCCACGTGGTCGCGCACCTGATGCACATGCGCCCTACTTTCAGAGCCGGTAATCCACTGTGATGATCCTGTGGATGTGGCGGTCTTTCCATCAAGGGTTATGGCACTCTTCAACACGACTAGAGGACGTCCAGTTGTAACATGTTTGACAAATGGGGCACATAAGTAGCGGCATTCCGCTTCCAGGATTCCGGTCACCACTTCAACGCCAGCGGCACGCAGCCGTCTGACACCACGGCCATCAACCAGAGGATTAGGGTCGCAAAGTCCCACAAAAACCCGTCGAATTCCCGCGGCGATCAAGGCATCGCAGCAGGGAGCTGTACGCCCGTGATGGGAACACGGTTCCAAGGTTACATAAGCATCCGCGCCTTGGGCGCTGCTACCAGCTTCACGTAGGGCAAATATTTCGGCGTGTGCTTCGCCCGCTTTAGGATGATAACCTCGCCCCACCACTTTCCCATCCGCAACAATTACCGCCCCAACAGCGGGGTTGGGTGCAGTACGCCCCTCACCCCTGCGTGCTAGTTCCAAGGCCTGGCGCATGTATGTAACATGAGTCTCGTGCTCTGCATGGAGATCTGTATGTTTAGGCTGAGTTTTATTCACAGTTTAAGTACCAACACTTCGAAGCTTTGTTTTGGGGGCGCCTTACCTATTTCAAACTCTGTAGATCCGAGTTCTGTCGCCTAAGAATATCGGTGAGTTCTTCCATAAATTCATTAATGTCTTTAAACTGGCGGTAGACAGAAGCAAACCTAACGTAAGCGATCTCGTCCAATGCGTGTAACGCCTTCATGACCGCTTCTCCGATAACCGCAGCCTGAATCTCACGCTCCGAAGATTCCTGTAGTTGCCTTTCAAGTCCATCCACCAGTTTTTCGATGGTTTCGATGGGAATGGGGCGTTTTTCACAGGCACGGCGGATTCCAGCGGTAATCTTGCAGCGGTCAAAAGGTTCGCGGCGTCCATCCTTCTTAACCACCATGGGCAGAATCTCTTCTACCCGTTCGTAGGTGGTAAAGCGGCGTTCACACTCACTACATTCGCGCCGCCGCCGGATATTGTTGCCCTCTTTGCCTAGGCGCGAATCAATGACCCGGGTTTCCAGGCACCCGCAAAACGGACACTTCATCGGCTATTCCTTTGTTTCTGGTTGAAAGCAATGCACCTGCAGACCTGACTCTTCGAGCAGAGCCGCAGCAAGTTCATCGGGATAACCGTCGAGATATACGATGGTTTCTATCCCAGAATTGATCAGCATTTTAGCACATATCACACAGGGTGCATGGGTACAGTACAGCGTCGATCCAGAGATGTTCGTGCCATGTTTAGCCGCCTGAACGATGGCATTTTGTTCTGCATGCAATCCAAGACATAATTCGTGCCGCTGTCCAGAGGGCACCTTGTGTTTATCCCGCAGACATCCGCGCGTATCACAGTGTGCAATTCCTTTGGGGGTACCGTTGTATCCAGTAGCAAGAATATTTTTATCTTTAACCAGCACTGCACCAACTTGGCGGCGCAAGCAGGTTGAGCGGCTGGCAACCAGCCGCGCAATATCCATAAAATATTCTTCCCAGGATGGTCTAGACATCGATTTGGCCTATTTCAGTCTATGGGCATAGAGTGGGTATTTTTGACACAGCTCCTTGACTTCGGCACGAATGCCGGCGAGTGCCTCTGCGTTGTCGATGTTGTCTAAAGCGCGTCGCACCCAGCAGGCTACCTGCTTCATTTGCTCCTCTTTCAAGCCCCGGGTAGTCGTAGCCGGAGTGCCGATACGAAAACCACTGGTGACAAAGGGGGAGCGCGTATCGAACGGTACCGCATTTTTATTGACGGTAATGCCGGCGTCTTCCAAGGCTTTTTCCGCCATTTTCCCGGTGGTTTCAGTGTTGCTCAGGTCAACCAGAACCAAGTGATTGTCAGTTCCGCCTGATACCAAATTGAATCCCTGCTCTAGCAAACCTTGCGCCAAAGCTTTGGCATTGGCAACCACTTGGTGCGCATAAGTGGTAAAGTTTTTATCCTGCGCCTCCTTAAATGCGACCGCCTTAGCCGCAATGGCATGCATCAGTGGGCCACCCTGACTCCCAGGGAAGATTTTACTATTGACTGTCTTTGCAAACTCTTCCCGGCACAAAATCATGCCTCCACGCGGTCCACGCAGGGTTTTGTGCGTTGTGGTCGTGACATACTCGGCGTACGGAACCGGATTGGAGTGCGCCCCGCCAGCTACGAGCCCGGCAATATGGGCCATATCCACCATAACCGGAGCTCCCACCTTGTCGGCAATCTGGCGAAATGCGGCGAAATCGAGGGCACGTGGATAGGCACTGGCGCCAACAATAATTAATTTAGGTTTGTGCTTAAGTGCCAGAGTCTCAACTTCATCATAGTCAATGTAGCCGGTATCCCTTTTAACTCCGTAGGGCACTATATTGTAGAGTTGGCCAGAGAAATTGACCGGAGAGCCGTGAGTGAGATGTCCACCATGGGCCAGGTTCATGCCCAGGATGGTATCTCCGGGCTGACACGTGGCAAAATAGACCGCCATATTAGCCTGAGAACCTGAGTGAGGCTGGACATTGGCATGCTCCGCACCGAAGAGGGCCTTTGCTCGGTCAATTGCCAAATTTTCGGCAATATCCACAAACTCGCAGCCCCCATAATAGCGCTTGCCTGGATATCCTTCGGCATACTTATTGGTCAGTACAGATCCCTGCGCTTCAAGAACATGCTCACTTACAAAGTTCTCGGAGGCGATAAATTCCAGACTGTATTCCTGCCTTGCAGTCTCTTTTTGAATAGCAGCGTAAATTTCAGGATCAAATTGAGCCAGGGTCTCCATGGTATGTATCTCTCCCTCTACTTAGATAGTAGGACGTACGCATATAAAATAAGGGCGGGCACTATTTCGCCCGCCCTATACTAATACTGCTTAGTAATAAGTCTACTGCTTGAGCACTCAGGTTTATTCAGCGTGTTCCAAAGCATTGATTTTATCTAGGCGATTTTGGTGGCGCCCACCTTCATAGGCAGAGTCGAGCCATATCTGAACTATCTTACAGGCTAGGCGTGGATTCAGCACGCGCCCACCAAGGACAAGCACATTGGCGTTGTTGTGTTCCCGCGCCATGCGGGCGGTAAACTCGTCATGCACGAGTGCGGCACGAATGCCAGAGAACTTGTTCGCCGCTATGGACATTCCTATACCGGTCCCGCAGATGAGTATCCCCTGATTGTCTTTATCGTTTTGGACTTCGTGTGCCAATGCCGCGGCCAGATCTGGATAGTCCACTGAATCGCGTGAATCAACTCCGAGGTCGATACACTCAACTTCACGCTCGCGCAGACATTCTTTTAAAAGTTTCTTTAAATCAAATCCGCCGTGATCGCTGGCAATATAAAGCATTGTAGCTCCTTAAATCTTCCGGAATATCAACGTCGCATTGGTGCCACCAAATCCAAGTGAGTTAGACATGGCAACTTTGACCTCGGCATCACGCGCGGTGTTAGGAACATAATCGAGAGTACATTCGGGCGAAGGCTTGACATGGTTGATGGTGGGAGGGACTACGCTGCGTTGCATAGCCAAAAGGCAGTAAGCCGCCTCAAGCGCACCGGCAGCACCTAGGCCATGTCCGGTCATGCTTTTTGTGGAGCTGATCATAAGCTTATCGGCATGAGGTCCAAAGGTAGACTTTATCGCCAGCGTCTCATACAAATCGTTGAACGGCGTAGAAGTACCGTGTGCATTGATGTAATCCACCTCTTCTGGATTCATGTGCGCATTTTTAAGGGCCATTTTCATGCAACGTGCCGCCCCTTCCCCTTCTGGGGCAGGAGCAGTGAGATGGTAGGCGTCGGAGGTTAAACCGTAGCCGACCAGTTCACCATAAATTTTAGCGCCGCGTTTTATTGCCGTCTCATATTCCTCCAGGATAACCATCCCGGCACCCTCGGCCATAACAAAGCCGTCGCGCTCAGAATCAAAGGGGCGACTGGCGGCCTTAGGATCATCATTGCGCGTAGATAGTGCGCGCATGACGCAGAAACCAGACATCCCTAAAGGAGTGATTGTGGATTCGGTACCACCGGCAATCATAGCGTCCGCATCGCCGCGCTTGATCATATGATAGGCATCACCGATGGAGTGCGTACCCGTAGCACAGGCGGATACCGATGAGAGGTTCGGCCCTTTGGCTCCGTAGCGAATAGATATCTGCCCGGGCGCAAGGTTGATGATGAGCATGGGAATGAAGAAAGGAGAGATTCGCTTGTAGCCGCTTTCTAGATATATACTGTGATATTTCTCGATTGCCGGCAATCCGCCCAATCCGGAACCGACCAGCACACCCACCCGTTCGGCGTTCTCATCTGTTATCTGCAAGCCGGAATCCTTCATGGCCATATCCGCAGCGCCAAGGGCATACTGAATGAAGAGATCCATTTTCTTGACCTCTTTTTTTTCAATATAATCAGTAGGCTCGAAGTCCTTAACCTCACCGGCAATCTGCGAGGAGAGCTCTGATGCATCAAAGCGCGTAATCAAATCAATTCCGGAACGGCCGTGGGTAAGACCTTCCCAGTTCTTTTCGACTCCGGTGCCCAGTGAGGATACGACTCCTACGCCAGTAACAACTACTCTACGCATGCTCTGTCCTTATAAATAATCTTGTTTATCGATACTGCAATTTAAACCGGTGGCAGGCTGTTCCGTAATTGCGGTGCGGTTACATAACCGTGTCCGGCACTATTCGAACAGATACCTGCCTGAATACCTCTAGGTAATCAGGCAGGTATCCAACTGTGACAACATTAGGAATCTGTGTTCTCGCTTACGTACTCAACTGCGTCTCTAACCTTCTGGATTTTCTCAGCATCTTCATCAGAGATCTCAATTTCGAACTCTTCTTCAAGCGCCATAACTAGTTCTACAGTATCAAGTGAATCGGCTCCGAGATCATCCATGAATGAAGCTTCCATAGTAACCTGTTCCTCTTCAACACCTAGCTGCTCAGCTACAATTTTCTGTACTCGTTCTTCAACTGAAGACATTATCTTCCTCCGTAGTGTGTGTTAACAGCTTGTGGCTGTTCCATTGTGCTCTGTTGGTTTTCTGTTGCCCTGTTTTAGTTCTCGGTTTTAACTCTTTCGGTGTTGCGCTTTTACTTAATTGTTCTGTGTGCATTTCTCGACAGGGGCTAACTAAGGTTCAGTCATATCCAATAGAGAATAGCCTTTTACAGTTCAAACTGCACCAAATCGTACTTACATATGCATGCCGCCATTGACCGAAAGCTCATGCCCAGTTATATATCCAGCTTCTTCCGATGCTAGAAACGCCACTGCTGCTGCAACATCTGCAGGCTGTCCAAACACCCCCAAAGGAATCCTTGCGAGCATATCTTCGCGCACTTTTTCGGGAAGCCCTGCGGTCATATCCGTTTCTATAAAACCAGGTGCTACTGCATTTACAGTCACATTGCGGCGGCCAAGCTCGATAGCGTTTGAACGGGTCATCCCAACTAAGCCAGCTTTGCTGGCACAGTAATTGGCCTGTCCTGCGTTACCCATCTGCCCTACCACGGAGGTTATGTTGACGATACGCCCGTAGCGTTGCTTGGTCATGACGCGTGATATCGCTCGGGTGCATAAAAAAGCGCCCTTTAGATTTATATTAATCACTTCGTCCCACATATCATCTTTGAGGCGGGGGAGCAGTGCATCACGGGTGATCCCCGCGTTGTTTACTAGGATATCTATCCGGCCAAAGGTATCGATTGCTGTCTTAACAACACCATCCACATCGGCACCAACTGAAACATCGGCAGCAACTGAAATAGCTTGCCCGCCAGCATTTTCAATCTGATCTACCAGTGCTGCGGTATCTGCAGCATTACGGCTTACGGCGACTATGGTGGCTCCGCGTTCTGCCATGTATGCAGCTACACAGTGGCCTATCCCCCGAGATGCTCCAGTTATTACAGCTACTCTTTCTTTAAACATAATACCTCCGCCTGTGCTGGTTCTAGCACTACAATGACCTTCTACACAAGGGCTTTTAGCGATTTGATATCTTCGATATTAGCGACTGGTATCTTGCGCTCAATTCTTTTAATCAGGCCAGAAAGAACCCTGCCTGGACCTACTTCGATAAAACGCTCCACCCCTTGGGAAAGCATGTTCTCCACCGATTCGCTCCAGCGCACAGGTGCGCTGACCTGGCGTACCAACAACGCGGTGGTTTTGCTGCTTTCGGTATATGGCTTTGCTTCTACATTGGATACAACTGGAATCTGAAGGGGGTGAATGGCGATCTGCTCCAATTCATGCTGCAAACGTTCTCCGGCCGGAACCATCAAGGGGCAGTGAAAAGGGGCACTGACTGGCAAACGCATGGCGCGTTTTGCTCCGCGCTGGCTTGCCAGTTCGATGGCACGTTCGACCGCAGCAGTGTTGCCCGCAATGACAATTTGTCCCGGAGCATTGAAGTTTGCTGGGGTAACCACCTCACCCTGGGCAGCCTCGGTGCAAATAAGTTGCAGGGTTTCGGCGTCAATTCCAAGAATTGCCGCCATAGCGCCTACGCCGTCCGGAACTGCTGCCTGCATAAAGGTGCCACGCTGGCGTACGACACGGACTGCGGCGGCAAAATCAAGAGCGCCAGCAGCAACCAAAGCACTAAACTCGCCAAGGGAATGCCCAGCGACAACGTGCGGGACTAAATCACTCTCAGCCTGCAGCACACGTAAAGCAGCGATGCTGGCAGTCAATATCGCCGGTTGAGTATTGGCGGTAAGTCGTAAGGTGGCATCTGGCCCTTCATGACACATCCGCGTAAGATTATCGCCCAGAGCATCATCTGCCTGTTCGAACACCTCGCGCGCCTGCTTGAATTCGGCACAGAGTTCCTTCCCCATTCCTGCGTATTGCGACCCCTGTCCGGGGAATACAAAAGCTAGCATTCTGTCATATTCCTGAAAAAACGCCCAATTTACGTTACCAACGCAGCAGGCATGAACCCCAGGTGAAACCTCCACCAAAAGCATCGAGTAGGACCAGATCGCCGCGGTTCAGTAATCCTTTGCGATTGGCTTCATCTAGCGCCAAGGGGATCGAGGCACCCGAGGTGTTGCCACACTTGTCGACGTTCACGTACATCTGTCCATCTTCAAGTTTGAGTCGTTTGGATACTGCGTCAAGAATACGTTTGTTGGCCTGATGGGGAAACAACATTGCAATTTCGCTAGCTTGAATATTGTTAGCCTGCAGCGCTTCTACTGCCACGTCATACATAGAGCGTACTGCCATCTTGAATACTTCGTTACCAGCCATCTTGAGAAATGGGAGACGCGCTTCAATACCAGCGACACTAGCTGGATAGCGTGAGCCAAAACCCGGCTGATACAGTAACTCCCATTGTGAGCCATCGCTGTGAAGATGGGTTGAAAGGATGCCGTGCTCCCCCTCCTGCCCTTCAAGCACTACAGCGCCTGCACCGTCGCCGAACAGGATGCAGGTGTTCCGATCTTCCCAGTCGACTATGCGACTGAAAATTTCTGCACCGATAACCAGCACACGCTTACAAGAACCTGTTTCGATAAATTTGGAAGCACTAGCCATGGCATACACGAAACCGCTGCATGCAGCAGACACATCCCACGCAGACGCGTTACTGGCACCAATTTTATCTTGGACCAAACACGCTGTGGACGGCCAGGGAAAGTCACCAGTGACGGTGGCTAATATCACCATATCGATTTGATCTGGAGCTACTCCGGCCATCTCCATCGCTCTACGCGAAGCAGCAGCAGCAAGATCGGAGGTCTGCTCGTGGTCTGCCGCGATACGGCGCTCATCAATCCCTGTGCGAGCTGATATCCAATCATGACTGGTATCAACCATCTTCTCCAGATCAAAGTTTGTGAGAATTCTCTCTGGCAGGTAGGATCCAGTTCCGATAATTCGTGCTTTAATTTGTGCCACTTTAAAAATTCTCCATTTTTCAGGATTGCTCCAGGCTAAGCTCTCGTCTAGATATGTAACTACACCCGCAAATAATCACTCGGCCTGGGCGGTTTGCTTTACTTACGTTGGTCTTTAGCCCCCGGCACTGACCTCGGTTATCTGTGCTGGGTCGTCCATGTGCTCATCTAACTTATCCAACTGAAGCATAAGGTCGTCATTTACCGAAGCTAGAACGCTTTCAGCAGCCTGTCCAATTGCTGTAGCTAATGACTTAGGGCTTGAACTGCCGTGACAGATAATGCATGTGCCGCGAATCCCTAGCAATGGCGCGCCGCCGTATTCCTCGCAGTCAATTTTGCGTTTGAATGCCCGGAAAGCAGGGCGAGCAAGAAGGTAACCAATCCGTGCTAAAAATCTGGACTGGATCTCTGCACGCAGCATAGATGCTATGCTATCCGCTAGACCTTCGGATATTTTAAGGACAATATTGCCCACAAAACCATCGCACACAACCACATCGACCGCACCACTGTATACATCACGCCCTTCAACATAACCCAGATAGTTGAAGTCATGTTGTTTCAGGAGAAAATGTGTGGTGCGGGTCAGTTCATTACCTTTTTTTTCTTCTGAACCATTGGATAAAAGGCCAATGCGTGGAGCGGCAATCCCCATGACATTGCGAGCATAGACTGAGCCCATTATGGCAAATTGCTCCAGATGAGATGGTCGGCAATCTACATTCCCGCCGGCATCAAGGATCAGAACTTCGCCGTGGCGCGCAGGCATGATGGTTGCGATTGCAGGACGTTCAATGCCACTAATCCGTTTCACCACAAACATGCCGGCAGCCATAGTCGCACCGGAATTACCAGCACTGACCACTGCCTGCGCTTCACCACTCTTAATCAGGTCAAAGGCAACACGAATGGAAGAGTCTTTTTTCTTGCGCACCGCATCCGAAGCCGAGTCATTCATCCCTACGACCTGAGTGGTATGCTTGACCTTTAGCGCAAGCCCCGAAGTATTGTGGCGCTCGAGCTCCTCCTCGATGCGCTGCGCATCCCCAACCAGGATAATTTCAATCCCCGGAGTACGCGCAGCAAGCACTGCACCTTCAACTTCGACCCTTGGGGAGTTATCCCCCCCCATGGCGTCAACTGCTATAGTTACATAATTCATCTAAACACTTAAACCGTTTGATTTCAAACAGTTGTATCTAATACTTCACGGTCTTTATAGAAACCACATGTGCCACAAACCCGGTGGGGCTGTTTGGGCTCATCACATTGAGGACACGCTGAGATACCAGGAACACTGAGGTGATCGTGGGCGCGGCGCATATCGCGTTTTGATTTTGAGACTTTCTTCTTAGGTAGTGCCATGTCGATGACTCCTTTTTTATAATTATCTTACAAACATATTGATTCGCAGCAACAGCAAAGAGTGTGCAGTCAAATCGATTAAACATTACGCAATAAAAGGGTATAAATAGACCATCTGAGTGCTATTTATCAACCTTAAAATCGAGCAAGGACGCAAAATGCATATTGATGTTTCTATCGTTGCAGTTGCACACAGCCATATTGAGGTTGCGCCCGCAAGTAAGACACAGCCCCTTGCATTCTTCCTCACACAAGGGACGTGATGGAATTGCTAGCACAATCTGCTGCTGAATCTCGTCGCTCAAGTCTATGTTTTCACCGTCAAACAGAATAAGTCCCATTTCTTCGGCTGAAAGCTCAACCTCGCCGCCTGCTTCATCGATTACATCAGGCAACTCTTCTACATAGGTCTGCTTAAATTCAACCTGCAGCTCAGAACTAAGATCAGCAAGGCAACGGGAGCATTGCAGTGCCACTGTAACCCGGGCGCTACCGCAGACCTCAACCATTTGGGCTATCTTGCTCAGCCGGATTTCACACTCTACTGGGGTTACAAACTTGAGATCAGCAGTGCCCTGCATTTTAGCCAATACCGGAAGTTCCTCCAGCGTATAGCTAAAGTCTAGATTAAGACCTGCTGCCCCTATCTCTTTAACCTTTACCTGCATTTACTCTTCACCACGCTTATGTTTGACATCCAAATTTCCGGCGCACACTCTTTATTTCCGTTAAAAAACGGGAAGGCATAATCTATGAATTTAAATTGTGAGCGCAAGACACCTTGCAGCACAAGGCGCTACCTAGGCAGTAAATTCTAAACGAAGCGGACAGTATAGGTTCTGCTCAATCAATGTCAAGGGTGAAATCCCCAAAGCTAATGGACCGAAATAACCGCACATAAATGCGGCTTGAGTGACGCACCCCCTTTGGATTACCTATTAGCCTCACCCTCGGTAAAGAAGATCAATGCTACGCTCATCTAATTATTGTTCCTCATAACACCTTCAGCACAGCAACAAACCCTTGACAAACAAAAAGCACAGCCATTTCAACAGCCTAACATCTTCTCCAACATAACCTGTGGATAAGATGTGGATAAGGCTGTTAAGGAGAGCCATCACGCAGTAATAAAAACACCTTTTGCCTCTTTGCCTATTATTTAGGCACAAGATTTATTTTCATAATTTCAACTACTTAGGTTCAAAAAGCAAGAAAGTAGTGGATATTTACCTCCTTGACTGCTAAAATCCCAAATACCATATTAAATCACTTGTTGGAGTATCAAGTTATGTTAATAACATTGTTTACGATTATAATCGTAGTGCCAATTCTTGAGATTTATGTTTTGATTTCGGCTGGGAAAATTATTGGGTTATGGCCAACCATGGGGCTTATTGTCTTAACTGGGATCGCCGGCACCTACCTGCTTCGTACTCAGGGTGCAGATATCCTCGTAAAGATAACGGCCGCTTTGAACCAGGGAGAGCTCCCCAAAGAAGATCTCATAGATGCTGCCATGATATTCTGCGGTGGGATAACCCTGCTCACCCCCGGATTCTGTACCGACATCCTCGGTTTTGCGCTACTATTACCCGTTACCCGCCCTTGGCTTAAGGTTTGGATAAAACGCTACTTAACCCGCCATATTAGAACCCAAAACGTGTACATCTACAAAGAATAGCCCTGTGCTGTAATCGCTACTTTCACTACTGCGCGCGCGCACCCCATACAAGAAATATCGGATAGGCCTTTCCCTCTCCCGCACGCTGCTTGACAATGGAATGAGCTACAGTATGCCCTTGGTTAATAAGCCCTAGACGCTCAAGCGCCTTCATAAGCCAGCTGCTTTTTATCCCGGACTGCACTACCCCTTCTGGCTTATCATGAAAGGTGCCATCGTCGTCTTCAAGGTCACTCAGAGCGAGCACCCCACCAGGTTTAAGCGCGGCGACAAGTCGTTCAAGGACAGGCTCTATAGCGGGCAGATGATGTAGCACCATGTTGCTATAGATAAAGTCGTATTCCTCGGTTCCAAGCGCACTGAGGTCGTCTGCTATCAGCTTCGTAGTTACCTGCGTTGCTCCGAGCGTTGCCGCTTTCTTTTTTACAATGGTAAGCATCCCTTCGGCACGATCAACCGCCACAACCTGAGCAAGCATATCGATGAGATTAAAGGTGAGCAGACCAGTGCCGCAGCCAAACTCCATGGCTTCGGCTCTCGGCGGAACAGGAACATAGCCCCGAATGGCTTTGGCTACATCTGCTGCAAGTTGGACCCGGCGCGGCTTCTCATCCCAAGTTGCTGCTGCCGGGTTGAAATCCTTAACTTTTAGCTCCATTGGCTCAAACCCCTCTCTCGAATATCTGTATGCTTGAATTTATGCACTCCCGTGCCGCTGTCTCAGCATTTACGCAAGCGGACGTTGGAATAATATGGATTCGAGCCTTAAACTTCGCACCAACCCCCAAACGCCGGAAAAAACAACCCAGCACGGCAACAATGCACTGCATCGAGTTGCTGCAACAAGGTACGGTAGCGCTCCAGTTGTGGTGCATGCTGTTTGGCTTGACGCTGATAAAACCTCTCCTCCGCTTCCCCTTTTTCAGGTGAGGCTGTTTTATAGTCAACTATCCAGCGCTCTTGGGTCTGTGAGTCAATAAAGGTCAGGTCAACCACTCCGGTTATCAAATCACCTTCGCACAAGCCACACAGCTCAAATTCAGCCACACGCGCATTATGTTGTGCCAGTATCCAGCGCCCCTGTGAACTGGCGAGGGTGTTTTTCAACATGACAAGGCACTCCTGCGTCATGGTCTGTGCCACAGACACGTATCCAGCAAGACTAAAACGTTTATCCAATCCGGCGCGCAATGTTTCCACATATTCGGGCTTCTGTCGCTCTGGGTCTTCTCCGAGAAAAGCCAGGTATTCATGGGTAACGGTGCCAAGAATGGCACTGCGCTGCACTGCAGAAGATGCCGGTCTGTATGCTGAAGTTAAGGTCTGTCCAGACAGATGGTGCTGCGTTCCCAACTCCATTCCTGCTCCATGGGTCACAGGTGGAAAGCATTCCAACGGCAGCCGTTGAAGGTACCCACCTCCATCTTCGCGGCGCTCTGATTTCTCTACGGGGGTATTTTCGTGTACCCCTGAGGAAAAATAATCGCAACACACGGGCCACAACAACTCCAGCAAAGATCCAGCTGCGGGTGCATATTCCCCATCGGCACCAAGGGCAGCATATGCATAGCAGGACAGTTTTTTGCGCGCCCTGGTCACCGCCACGTACAATAGGCGCGCTGTTTCATATGCTTCCTTACGTTTATCCATGCGCTCAAGCATGGCGTAAACTGGGTCTGCATCTTTGGCCCCGCGTTGTGCCAATGGTGCCAGCAACAAACCCAACTGCGTATCCTCTTCCCAGCGCAATAACGCCTTTGGGCTTCTGCGCGCCCTACGCCCTAGCCCTGGCAAAATTACATGATCAAACTCAAGCCCCTTGGCTTTATGGATGGTCATTACATGCACTCTGGCATCTGGATGCAGTTGATCCCGCGCGAACAACAGCTGGATCTGGTGTTCCATGTGGGCAAAATTATCGATGTCTCCCCCGCTATCACACCGCTCCAGCACGGTACCCAGTTGCGCCAGGTTCTCCAACTCCGAGCTGCTCCAGCAGCCTTGCACCTTGAGTGCAGTCAGACACTCTTCCCACAGATGGCGCACCGAGACGCGCCCACGCTGCTGTTGCCCGCGTAGCAGAATGGTGCCCACAAAATAAAAACGGCGCCGCGCATCTTCTTCCAGTTCAGTGACAAGTTCATCACTCGCAAGAGCTGCACCAATGGTGGCAAATCTGGCTATATGGCTCATATCCGCCAATGATAGACCACACCAAGGCGCGCGTAGCACACTCAGCCAGCTTAGCTTGTCCGCTGGATGGAGCAGCGCCTTCAGGAGCGATACCCCATCCTGCACCGCCATTTTATCCCCGAGTGGATCAATATCTTGAGCCTGATACGCTATCGCTTCTTGCTGCAACAATGCGGTGATTTCAGGCAGGTGTGAGCGTGAGCGTACCAAGATGGCGACGCTGTCCTGCGCGTTTGCTGCCAGCAATCTTTTGACCTGGCTGACAATCGCATCCGCTTCGGTGCGTAGATCTGGCCGAGGCATGGGGACAAAACACAGGGCCTCTCCCTCTTTCGGCTTAACTGGAACGCCGCTGGAAAACCCAACCGCTCCACTTGCGGCATGTTCATGTGCGGGAAACACCGTGGCAAACCATAGGTTGGCCAAGGCAACCAGATTACTCTGGGAACGGAAATTAGCCGTCAACTGTAGGGGGACAAGGGGGATTTGCCCGATCCCCTCATCTCCGGCGCGCAAAAACAACCCCACCTGCGCCTCGCGAAAGCGGTAGATAGACTGCATGGGGTCTCCAACAATAAACAGAGTGCGCCCCCTGCTCTGATCCCAGCCGGCGACGAGGGTTTCCAGCAAGCTGAACTGCAGCCAGGATGTATCCTGAAACTCATCCACCAGGATATGCTCAATCTGCTGGTCGATCTGAAGGAGTAAGTCGGTCGGATTACCGCAATCCACTAGCGCTTGGCGCGCACTTAAAGCTATTTCGCTGAAATCCGCTTCTGCACTGGTGCGGAACTCAAGCCATAGCTGCGCTACCAGACGTGGCAGCACCGTCACGATGGCCCGCAGCACCTCCCACGCTTCAGCACCGTAATGCGGCGCTGGGAGCAAATTCACCTCACTCCACAGTGTCGGGTCAACCGCCAAACGCAGCTCTTCCAACACTTCAAGGGCTTCGGTCTTCATCTGTTTAGCGTGTGGATCTTTACCCGCAGGGAAGCCGCAATTTTTATCCATCCTTTTACGCCATTGTTCCTGGGTGGTAAGCAACATGGTGGCGATAGCCTGCCATTGCGCCAATTCTTCCGCTTCAGGGGCAGGGAATGAGGTGGCTGCGTACTCACGTATCCGGCTTTGCCCCTTGTCACAGTGCAACGCGGCAAAGGAAGCGAGCGCATGGATACGCGCAGCGGTGGTAATACTTAAGCTCTCGTGAGCCTGCTGCAGCGCATCCTCAACCTTTTCTTGCAGGCTCTGTTCCAGGGCGGTACGCATCTGCTCCGGATCGGTCAGGAGATGACGCATCCACTGATCCCGCCGCCATAGCAGATCAACTAACATCCCTGCCAAAATATCGGAACGGTTATCCAGATGGGCCAAGATGGTGTGTAATGCGGTTGTAATCTCAGGCTCAAGGCGTTGCTTAAACAAGAAGCTGTTTACCGCATTCAGATAGTGTTGCTGGGGAAATTCGCTGACTTTAGGCAAGGCGCCCAAGCGTGACAACCACGGCATGCAACGTACCAGCTCGGCATTCAGGCTGTCGATGGTCTGAATGCGCAGTTGCGCAGGGGCAGAAAGTAGATTCCACTTAAGCTCGGCATCGCGCTGCAATACCGCGCGCGCTAAGGCGTGGGTTTTACTCTGGTGCGCAGATGCATCCGGGGCAAGGGGTGCTGCCGCCGCAGTTAATGCCGCCAAGATTCGTTCACGCATCTCGGCAGCGGCTTTGCGCGTAAAGGTTATGGCTAGCACCTCTGCCGGCTTCTGCACTCGAGCCAGCATCACCAGAAACCGTTGAATCAATAACTCGGTTTTACCCGAACCAGCCGGCGCGCGGACAATACATGATATATCCGGATTAAGAGCCCGCTGCCGAGATGCCGCATCACTGAGCTCAGTCATAGCTGTAATCATCCCCCGACGTTCCTGCTGCATCTGGCGCTTCTGCTTTATCTGGGCATGTCTGCTGCTTAATCCGGCATAAGGAAGACAGATCACAAAACTGACACACACTGTCCTGGATTGGAGCCACGTCGGCGCGCCCAGCTGCGATATCTTGCGCCAGCGTATCTAGTTGAGCGCGCCACTGTGTGCGCGCAGCGTCCCACGCCGGCACATCCATGCTCTTTACCGGCAATGGCGGCAACTTATCTTCACCTGTGCCAGCAACACTCACACATGTCCCTTTCAAGGCGCACGCGCCCGTGCGTACCTGCGCCACAGCAAATCCCACTATGGGTTGATGTTGTCCATAAAGGGCATACACAGGCAGTTGTGGCTCCAATAGATGTTCTCCCAAGATATCTTTGAACGCGACGGTGCCGGTTTTATAGTCAAGCAGTACCACCCCAGCGTTGGGCAGAATCTTATCCACCCGATCCGCAACAGTATTAATATGCAACGGACCAACCTGAAGGACTTCTCGTTCCTCCACACTCAACACCCTGAAAGCTGGGCGGTCTTTATCTATTTCAAGCCATTCCAAGGCCAACTTCACCAAACGATTCAACTCCAGGTCATGCAGACTTTTGGGTACATACGCATGTTTATTGTTCTGCATAATGGCGTGGCAATGCTTGGTGAGCAACAGTCGACATTGCTCTGTGCTCAGCTGTAGGAGTTGCTCCTGCAGCTTGACCTCTTCCCAGAAGTGTTGCAATAGCAGATGGAGCAGGCTTCCGCGCACGCGCATATCTACCCCCTCGGCAGGGGTCTCCAATGCTCGCACGTGCATACGAAAATGCGCATATGCACGAAATGGACACATGGCCTGTTCTTTAAGCAGGTACGTTCCTCCCTTAACCGCATAAGGTGGCACCGGAGTTAAATTTTCATCCTCGGAGTTTGCACCACTAAGATCAGCCGCAAGGGGTAAGCCGCCGCTGCCTTGAATCATCTCCAACTGAATAGGTTCTCTGTCTGGACGTTCTGCAGCAAGCTGAAGGAAACTTTGCCGCCACTCATCCCCGCCGACTGATGCTACAGGCAAAAAAGGACTCGCCCCGCGCACACTGCCGTCTTCAGCGCAGCGAGCGTAACTGAAATTAACCTCCGGAGCCAAAGCGTGCAGCTGTTGCATCAACCGGGTACAAAACTCCATTTCCCGTTCCATGCTGGCACGCGGCATAGCGTAATGTTTCTGAATTTCTACCGGAATAAAGGTGTTGTAGTTCAGGGTACTGGGGAGCACCTGATCGTGCAGCCCTGTAACCCAAACGGCATCGCATGCCAGCGCCACCCCTTCAAGAAGTCCGACTATGTGCAGGCGCCTGTCTCTAGCTGCGGCCTGAAACACACTATCGGCACACAAGCGCTGAAGTTGACGTGCCGCCTCCATCCGACTCATCGTTGGCTCAACGGGGGTAAGAGAAGCAAATAGAGGCAATATCTGCTCCTCCCATGCGCGCAACACTTGATACGTCTGCGAGTCGGGTGGGTAGTCACCGGGCCACCCTACCCCCTGCAAAGCAACACCAAAGGTCTCCAGCCAGACTGCGGGTGCTTTACGCTCTTTGATATGCGCCAAATGTTTGAGTGCTGTGCATATGGATTTGATACCGGAGCGAAAATAACCCTTGTGGCGCAACAAGTGTATATAGGTATCGATATCGGCCCTGGGATGTGCGCAGGTGCGTAAAAATGCCTCCGCCTCCGCATGTTCATCCATCTGATGCTGCCCGCCGCCAAACCACGGCGAACGGAGCAGATACCCGAACTGATCCAGATCGAAGGGCTCTTCAACCTGCAACAGACGCAGCGCCGCCTGAATCACCCCATACTGACTTAAGGGTTGCCCCACCGAGAGGTTAAGCTCGATATTTTCTGTACTGAAGGTTGTTTCATACTGTCTAAATGCCCGCTCGATACTGCCTTGATAGCGCTCAAGCTCCGGCACTATCACCCCGACACTGTGCCCGCGCGCAATGTGGGTATAGGCCCAGTGGGCCACCAACTCCAGCTCGGCAATGGGGTCGGCACAGGCATAAACCTCAGAGCTACTATTTTTATGCTCTATATCCGGCTCTACAATCTGCGTGCCCAGCTGCGCCAAGGTCTGGGTGAGGGCCCGCAATTGTGGTGAAATATCGTCAAAGCCGATCAACCACAGCTCTGCTGGAGGGGGGATAGCCCCTTGAGAAAACAGTTCTTGCACATATCTGCCCAGACGCTGTGGATCCATATAGTTGTGCGTGGCGCAGTATTCCTTATAGGTAGAGTACCAGCGTTTAAACGCCTGCTCTTCGGGGGTAGTTGCGCTATAGAGATGAGGTGGATTGGGGGAAACAGAGCAATCAGGGTCAATCAGGTAGTCACATAAACTGGCATAGGCTTTCAGCGCCTGCTTAACCGTGGCATCGACCTGCAACAATGTATATTTGCGCTGCTGCAAATCGTTGCGAACAATCTGCCGCCATATAGTTTGCTGCTGGGCGTGATTCAGCAAACTGCCGCCTGCAGCGTTCTGCAGCAGGCAGCGCTGCCACCACGCGGCAGGGGTAAAAATAGGCGGCTTTGCCCATACACTATTATCACTATTTAGCTGCCACTGACTGTACTCGTGCAGCAGGGTGCGTGCCATACGTTGATTCACGGTAAGAATCATGGCACTGCGCTGCGCGGCAGTACATATTTCATCCACACAATATAACACTGTAATGTTTAACCTCTTCTATTCCGATTGAGGCGGGATGTAGGCAGAACCAGAATCAGACTTAGACTCAGAATCAAAAACGAACCGGTACACCACTCCCGCGTGGGAATCCGCGAGGTACAGATTTCCATCTGGGCCAACCGCAAGCGTCGCAGGCTGTCCATAGATATGCTCCTGATGCTCCTGATGGTCTTGAACCTCCTGCGGTGTCGCCCATCCCAATGCCACTTCGATCCCCCAACCGGTGATGTCACCTTCGGTGTCTAGGGGCAGACCTAGAATCCTGAAACCTTGGCGATGGATATCGTTTTTATCTCCCGCCAGAGCCACGTACACCATGGAGCGATACTGTTCAGGTGCATCGAGCTGCGCCCCGAAAGCGAGTCCAGCGGGAACACTGTGGGGTGGAAGCGTCAGTAGTGGCGCAGTGGTATCAGCACACATGGTAGTGGTGCCTAACTGAAGGTCTGGGGTTTTGAAGCCATAACAAAACGGCCATCCGAAATCCTCCCCAGCGCACACAGCATTGATCTCATCTTTCGGAGGTGAAAAGTCTAGGGTCTGGGGTGAATCTTCGCCCAGCCATAGCGCCCCAGTTTGTGGATGCCAAGCCATAGTACGGGCATGATGGATTCCGGTGGCAAACAGCCTGGACTCACCATGGGGAGCTATTTCCAGAATTGCGCCGCGTTGCCATTCGAGGTCTAGGGGGTCAGAATCCACCGCACCAACAGACAGATACACACAGCCGGTATCGTCCACTAGAATAGCCCTGCGTTCAGTTGGGGTTGCGGATGGAAGATGGTCTACAACCGTTTGAACTGCAGCAGTTTGGATTGCAGCGGCGGCAGTTGTTGTACCTGGAGTAAGTTTGACCACAGCTGTGCGGGTAGCCACATACAGCGAGTCGCCATGCCACGCCAGCCCCATGGGGCTGTCAAGGGCGGCAGTAAGGATGGTCTTGCGCCACTGCCTTGGGGCACCCATTGCGTGGGAGCGTGAGTCGGCAGTGGTGGTTTCAGGAGGTTCCAGACGATATATAAGATCAGCATCGGGAATGGAGGCATACAGAGCCTTATCTGCACCGAAAACCAACCCCGATACACCCTTGAGTCCACACGCGACCGGTTGGAGCTCGATACCAGCCAACAGGACAAACCGGGGCACAAGTTCGGTGTCATCAGGGCAGACCAGCGTCAGTGTCTGAGTATGAGTGTGAGCACGAGGGCGCAAATTGCCGTGCTGGCGCTGCAGCTTTGCTTTTTCTGGGTTGAGACAGTACACCTGCGCAAACGCTGGGGTAGCTGGAGCTGGGGGCAACAGGCGCTGCGCCCCAATATAGGCGAGCAGAATCGCCAGTGGCGCCGCTAGCAACAGCGCCCCCCTACCCCAACGCTTCCCAATCAGAGCCAAAACAAATCCTACCCCCAGCATGGCGATAAACAACAAAGGCGGACTATCTAGCCTATAGGCCTTGAGCCCTAAAATAAGCAGCACCGCCCCACATAATAGGACAAAAAAAGCCAAAAAAGAAAACACAGCTTTCATCTATTGATTCCGTTCTTTTTCCTGCCCGAGGTGCTGGGCTTTTTGCAGATAATTGACTACATAGTCATATACCGCACTGTCCAACGTGTGTTGTTTCCCCGCATAACCGGCGTCACGCAATTTAGTTACATCTGAACAAGTATAATATTGATAGCGCGTACGCAATTCATCAGGCATCTCAACGTATTCGATCTCAGGGGTACGCTTGAGGGCAGAAAAAATAGCCCCAGCCAGCTCGTTCCAGGTATGCGCACTTGAACTGCCAATATTGAAAATACCGTTCACTTCAGGATGCTTGAAAAAAAACAGGGTCATATCCACGACATCCTTGATATACACAAAATCTCGCTTCTGTTCTCCGTTGGCATATTCTGGGCGATACGATTTAAACAGACTTATCTTGCCGCTGTCCATGATCTGCTCATAAGCTTTGATTACCAGCGAGCGCATCGTCCCTTTATGGTATTCGTTGGGTCCAAATACGTTGAAAAACTTCAGCCCGGCAATGCTGTCGAGCATCCCCTCGCGCCGTGCCCACAGATCGAACATCTGTTTCGAGTAGCCATACATGTTTAGCGGGCGCAATATATCCAGTTCATCTTCTGCATCTACGAAGCCATTGACACCATCGCCATAGGTAGCCGCACTGGAGGCATAGATAAAGCGGGCATCACTGTGACGCGCGAGCAAGGCCATGTGTTTGGTGTATTCGAAGTTATTTTGCACCAAATAGCGCGAATCGGTTTCCGTCGTGGCCGAACAAGCCCCCATATGAAAAATGGCTTCAATGCCTGTAGAACCAAAATCGCATACCTGAGACAAACTCTCCCCTTGAGCATGGCGCAAAAAATCATCTTTTTCGACGTAATCTGCATACCGCAGCGGCACAAGATTGCGCCATTTTTCCGAAGTTCCGAGTGAATCCACGATCAGAATATTATCGTAACCCAACTGGTTCAAACGCCACACCAGGGCACTGCCGATAAAGCCGGCTCCTCCAGTTACAACTATCATAGCCAGTCAACTCCCATATTTAAGGTTATGCCTGCAACCGCATCACAAACAACCATATGTCATTTGCTATCGCTTGCGTCCGTAAATAGCATGTATCTATGGTAAAATGAATCTGCGCGTAACAAATTGTTCAAGCGCTGGATATTAGCATTGCCCTTTGTGCTGACGCAAATAACAACGCTACCGCGAGCAATTCTGTAAACCACGTAAATAAGCACAACATCACTTCGGTTAAACAGCGTTCTATATTTGTCAAACGCTGGTGAATTACTCTTGACAATTCTGTCGCTACAAGTCTATGTTATTTTTTTCAACAAGCCTAAAATTACATGTGTTCCTGCGCTGCATGCAATAACGTGTGTAGGTACCATTCGACTGTAACTATGTGTCCATTATGCACCACTTTATGTTTCAGCAGCGCACCTCAAATTTTTTTTATTCCGACTAAAATTGAAAGGAAAAGCATAATGCCAAAAAAACGCGAGGCCCTCGATTACCATAGCATTGGGCGCAAGGGTAAAATTGAGGTTGTAGCTACAAAACCGTGTATGACCAGCCGCGATTTAGCCCTTGCCTATAGTCCCGGGGTTGCGGACCCTTGTCTTGAAATTGAAAAGAACCCTAAAGATGCTTATGAGTACACCGCCAAAGGCAATCTGGTCGGGGTTATTTCCAACGGCACCGCGGTGCTGGGGCTGGGTAACATTGGAGCCTTGGCCAGCAAACCGGTCATGGAAGGAAAAGGTGTTCTGTTTAAGCGTTTTGCCGACATCGATGTCTTTGATATAGAATTGGACACATTAGATCAAGATGAGATTATCCGTACCGTCAAGCTCCTAGAACCCACCTTTGGCGGTATCAATCTCGAAGATATCAAAGCGCCGGAATGTTTCTACATTGAAGAGCAGCTCAAAGCCCAGATGAATATTCCGGTGTTTCATGACGACCAGCACGGCACTGCCATTATCGCTAACGCCGGTTTAATCAACGCTCTTGAAATTATCGGCAAAGATATCAAGAACGTGCGCATCGTGGTTAATGGCGCCGGTGCCGCAGGTATTGCCTGTGCCAATATGGCCATAACCCTCGGCGCCCAGCTCGAAAACATGATCCTGTGTGACAGCAAAGGAGTCATCTTCAAAGGACGCACCGAAGGGATGAATCCCTACAAGGAGCGTCTGGCTACAGAAGGCAAAGCGCGTACCCTCGAAGAAGCCATGCAGGGAGCGGACGTGTTCTTTGGCGTTTCAGCTAAAGACGTGGTCACTCCAACCATGGTCGCCGGCATGGCACCCAACCCCATCATCTTTGCCTTGGCCAATCCCGATCCGGAAATTCTCCCCAGCGAAGCTT
>Ga0265295_1003248_pt1 | contig 24101 bp, 28 predicted proteins | sample Munlansysbiofilm_FD_192503 | JGI IMG/M metagenome (GOLD analysis project Ga0265295, IMG submission 192503) | Leachate microbial communities from a municipal landfill in Southern Ontario, Canada - Methane capture system biofilm | ecosystem: Engineered > Solid waste > Landfill > Unclassified ...
ACATACAACAATTCCATGTTTTTGGAAAAAGTGTTTTTGGTAAAATCATTGTAATTGGATAGCATAAGCTTTGCAGTTTGTAAAAAGAGCAGTTAATCGGAACTAAGGTCATTCGGAACTACTGAGGTTCTTATCATATATAACTATGATTTATTAACAATACCTATTTTTTCTCAATTGATCAAATTCAGATTCATCACAATCTTTACAGTAAGTTGCACGAGATTCAAGTATTGCTTGGAGTCTCATTACATCTCTAATAAATTCATTGTTTATAATATCTAAATGCATTAAAAGCATAAATTTTTTACTTACTCTTTATTTTGAATACGAACTATTAAGCGTTACATTTTTTGGTTATTACTATTACCCCAATTGAACGCTATAGGTTTCAGACTCGAACTTCTCAACTCTTTACATAACGTCTTTATTGAATACAAAACATCATGAACACAGGCATGGCAGCAAAAATCCCAGTATCCTCTCAAAATCGAACAGAAGTCCTCCATATCCACACCGACACCGAAGCCACACTCATAGAGCGACCAAACCGCTTCCTTGCAATCGTGGAAATAGATGATAACGGAATCAAAAGACAGGAGAAGGCTCATGTGCACGATCCCGGCAGGCTCATTGACATACTCTATCCCGGTAACAGGCTGCTTTTGAGAAAGGCGAATAGTCCCAATAGAAAGACCGGATGGGATGTGATCGCAGGAAGGGTTGGGGATCAGTGGATACTCATCAACTCTGCGTTTCACAGACGTATTTCTCAGTGGGTGCTGGAGAATCGGATAATTGATGAGTTGAAGGATATTGATAACATAATTCCTGAGCAGAAATTTGGTGATAGCAGGCTTGACTTTCTTCTTGAGGAAAAAGGGAAGAGGACCTGGGTCGAGGTAAAAGGTTGTACACTGGCTGAGAATGATCTTGCTGTGTTCCCTGATGCTCCAACGACCCGTGGGAAACGTCATCTTGAGGAACTCATGCGTGCTGTGGATCAGGGAAATGATGCAGCGATTATCATTCTGGTTCTCAGGTCTGATGCAGGGTGTTTTACTCCCAACTGGAAGATAGATATTGATTTTACAAAAACCATGATAAAAGCGGTGGAAAAAGGTGTAATGATCTTTCCATTACAGTTTATTTTTGAGAAGAACAGCATTTATTATCTTTCAAAACTGCCGCTTTGTTTTGAAAAGACAGGATTGGTCGAATGAGCTTTCCTGATTCCATATTGTCTACACTGAACTCAACGCAACTGCTATTCTATCTCAAAGCAGTGGATGACTTCATATGGGGCCCACCTTTACTGATATTACTCGTAGGTACAGGTATTTTCTTCACCTTCAGCCTTGGCTTCATCCAGATAAAGCGCCTGCCACTTGCCTTAAAATATGTATTTGGTCACCAAGATGAGGAAAAAGGCTCAAAGGGCGATGTATCCAGTTTTGCTGCACTCACACTTGCACTCGCTGCGACCATAGGTACTGGAAACATAGTGGGTGTTGCCACAGCCATAAAAGTAGGCGGGCCGGGAGCACTGTTCTGGATGTGGATGGCCGCATTCTTTGGTATGGCAACAAAGTACGCAGAGTGTACTCTGGCTGTGAAATACAGAACATTCGATGAGAACAGACAGGCAGCAGGCGGTCCCATGCACTACATCAAAAATGGTCTTGCAGATAGATTTTACAGCGGCATACTCTCAAAAGCCTTTGCAGTCTTTGGGATATTAGCAGGCTGCCTGGGAATCGGAACATTTACACAGGTCAAAGCCATTGTGGATTCAGTAGAAATAACTTTTGGATTTCCTGCACTTCAAACAGCCATTGTAGTTTCAATACTGGTATTCCTCGTGACCATAGGTGGTGTAAAAAGCATCAGCAAGGTCGCAGAATACATAGTTCCATTCATGGCCATCGTCTACGTGCTCAGTTCCATTGTGATCATAGCACTAAACATAGGATTCCTGCCATCTGTGATCTCTCTTATCATCCATTCCGCATTCAGTAAAACAGCAGCAACAGGTGGATTTCTGGGCGCCTCCATCATGATGGCAGTGCAATTTGGTATTGCCAGAGGAGTATTTTCCAATGAAGCAGGACTTGGCAGTGCACCAATAGCAGCAGCAGCGGCGAAAGTAAAAAATCCGGCAAAACAGGGTCTTATTTCCATGACCGGTACATTCTTTGACACACTAATAGTGTGCACAATGACCGGTATAGTCCTGATAATGACAGGCTCATGGAAGAGCGAACTTAGCGGTGCCTACATGACAAATCTGGCTTATTCCAGTGTTCTGGGTATTGGTACTTACGTAGTTGGTATCGGTTTGATTTTCTTTGCCTTCACGACCATCCTGGGATGGAACTATTATGCAGAAAGGTGTACGGAATTCCTGTTCGGAGTAAAAGCTATACTTCCCTTCAGGATGATCTATGTAGTGCTGGTTTTTATCGGCGCATTTTTGACACTGGATGCAATATGGGTACTGGCCGACATCTTCAACGGACTCATGGTAATACCAAACCTGATAGCACTGGCAGCACTTCGAAAAGTAGTGATATCAGAAACAAAAGATTACTTCAATTCTCTTGAATCTGAAAGATGAAGTAAATGAAATTTAACAGGCATTAGACCTGCATGGATCGAAGTCATCCTTAAGCTCATTTTTTTTATTTTTAGCATGCAAAAACTCTATCAGCTTTCTAATTCTTGCACAAGCTCATCCATGTTCTACAAAGTTTCCTCTCAAAGAGTATTGATACTACTCTCCAGAGCAAAATAAAAAATAGTATAGAAGGATAATTTATTTTTTATTTTTCCTTCTTTTTCTGTTCTACTGTAGTGTTAGCACACCAGGCATCAACTTCAAGGTCATCTGCGCTCTTATTTTCGTCATTTTGCTCAGGAACCGTACACCAGGCGTCTATTTGTTCATCCAGTGGTGGGATTTCTATGTCCTCTGATTTTTTCCCATGTATTTCCTTCTTTTTTTCCATAAGATACCTCCTTTGATTATTATCGTTTCTGTTGTTCAAAAATGTTTTCACCAATCGAAAAAATGACCCAAACAATATTTGTCCATGTCCTTATGCTATTTAAATGGGATTTTGGAGGTCATTATTCTTTTAAAGTCTATATACGACCATTTTTTCCGTCATTGCCGGAGTTCTTTGCAAGCATTTTCTATTCTCAAATTAACTTTAAGTTTCAGAGGATCATGAGGTATTATATACTAATAGTAGCAACATATAAGTCTTATAACTGTTAATATCCAAATATAATCTAATAAACTTATATTTCTGTATATCGATTTTATAACTTATATTTTTATATGTAATCGAGGTTCAAATCCATGATCAATAAAAATGGTTTATACGCTGTCATAACAGGAGACCTTGTAAAGTCATCTCAATTGGAGCATGGGGCCAGAGAAAAAATGATCGCTTATCTCCGTGAGTCTCTCATGTTCATAGAGGATAAATTAGAACTTCAGGATGCTGTTTTTCTTCCTATTGATATATTCAGAGGCGATAGTTTCCAAATAGTTCTTAGCCAGCCAGATCGTGCCCTACTTGCTTCTATTATCCTGTCTCTAAGGCTCAGTCTGTTCAACAAAGATGCAAAGGATTTTGCTGCAAGGATATCTATTGGTATTGGAACAATTGAATATATTCCCAAGTCCGGTGATATTGGAGAAGCAGATGGTGCAGCTTTCAGACTTTCCGGAAAAGCACTTGACACTATGAAGGAAAAAGACCAAAATCTATTGATTACAAGTTCAAATCCGGCGTTAAACCTGATGTTTGAGACCCAGTGTGCTTTTTTCGATCTCATAGCTATCAGGTGGACAAATATACAGAAAGAGATCCTTCTGGAAACACTTTCTGGTTCAACGCAGGAAGAGATAGCTTCAAAACATGGAAAATCCCAGTCTACGATATCCCAGAGCCTGAAAGCTTCGGGTTTTGACGCTGTTAAGAAATCCCTCTCCAACTATGAACACTTATTTGAATATACGGATGCATTTGCAAAGAGTGATAAGTGATGGACCCGGATATTTTGAATACATCTCCGCTTGTAAATTTGAATATATCTTTGCTTGCAAAATTGATTCTTTCACACTTGCTTGCTGATTTTGTATTCCAGACCAGATCGATGGTCAATAACCGTTTTGAGAATAAATGGCACTCACGATGGCTTTACATACACGGTTTGTTTGCCGGTTTACTTGCGTATGTTTTCTCAGGAGCCTTCAATTATGCCTGGCTCTTCATTGCTTACACGTTTTCCCACATATTTATCGATGGCTTCAAATCTACCAGAAAGGATGATCTTAAATGGTTCTCTCTGGACCAGGCAGCTCATTTATTTACAATTCTTGCAGTCTGGATTGCTATAACAGGACCAATACAAATTGCAGAAGACCTGTTTAATGTTCTGTTTGCAGGAACGGATTTCTGGATTCTGCTTGTTGCATATGTGATAGTAATATGGCCCAGTGGAATTGTAATAGGCAAATTTACTGAACCATGGCAAAATGATAAAGATGGAAATGAAGGTACAGGCCTACCAAATGCCGGTTTGTGGATAGGTCGTCTTGAGCGTTTCCTCCTCCTGACTTTTGTGCTGCTTGACCAGTATCAAGCTATAGGTTTACTGGTTGCTGCAAAATCAATATTCAGGTTCACAACTGACAGAAAGGTGAGTGAATACATATTGATAGGTACTTTACTCAGTTTTGTAATTGCAGTGTTTGTGGGGATTATTACTAAATGGTTGCTTGGCACTGATTTTTAATTATGGATTTAAGCTTTTCGTTTTTGATTAACCCTTACAAATGAGGAAAGTTCCTTTTGTAAATGATCATTCCTCCGAGAACTCAATACTAATTGGACCTACCTTCTTTGCGAGACTCTTGGCAATCATGCCGGTTTCCAACCTGCATATATATAAAATCCCGGATGGTAGGATACATCCCGGTGTGCAACCGGCTTTTTTTGCCATGTCCATTACATAATTATCCTTTATGTCCATGGTTTCCATCATTGGAACTTCCATGTATGACATTTCCTTTATTTTTGGGCACGGTGTTTCAATATCTATAATGATATTCATACCATCTAGCTTTCCGGTAATTTTGTGTGTGAAACCACAGATAGTTGAGTTTACGTTTACACTTGTTGACATATAATTACCTCCGAATTTATAATTTTTAAACAATAATTAATTTTCATCATCTGAACAACTACAAGATACATTTCCTTTCAGGATCTCTTTCCAGTCTCCTATCACATCATGTGTCCAGCAGTCATCGGCACCAGCTGCTTCTCTCATGGTAAGTGCAAAAATATATGATAGATCCTTTACTGTGGCTCCTGCCTCCAGCGCACCTTTGAAATGTTTCAAAACACATGGTTTTGACCTGGCTTTGATGGAAAGAGCAAAGCATAGATATTGATACGTTTTCTCATCGATAGGTCTTTTTTCGGCATAGAGCTTGTCTATTTCATCAAGTTTCTCAGTAAATTCGGGGAAGAACTCTTCAAGCATCCTCATGATTATATCTCCACTGTTTTCTCCAGTTAACACTGTTAATCTGATATTTGTTAATATAGTTCAATACCAGATACTTCAAAATATGTTGAAATGCCTATATAAATCTAATTATTAATTTTAATTTCGTTAAAAGTACAGAATGAAGTATTGCAAATAGTTTCGAAGAAATCTCATCGGGTCCGTAGGTATACAACTTGTGATTACAAATATTTAAAAAAAACAAGGTCAAAACTAAATAGGAAAGTATATATTCTTCTTAGAATTATTTTCCTATGCTCTTAGTTTTACGTACGTTTATCATTGAATTTACAAAACTAAAAGCCTCTGATTTCTTTTGGCTATTAAAGTTAGGATATTGTTTTAAATAGAATAAAGTAAAGATTATTATAATTATATTTGGATAATGTTTAGGTAAGGTTGGTGATAGAATGAACAACGAAAAGGGAAAATTTAAGTACGTATTGGCAGTGACTTTTCTAGTAATTATAGTTGCTTTGGCTGGAGCTTATGCAAGTTTTTCAGTGCTTGACCCTAAAGATCTGGGGGTTGAATACACCAAAGAGGACTATAACAGTGCTCTGGAAAAAACTGGTATGGTCATAGAATATGAAGGCAGGACTGGTGAAGAATTAGAAGATTTATACAAAAAGAATGTAGAAGCAAAATCAATAAATGATTATAATTTTGAATTCTCGGAATATGAACGAAAAGAATTCACTTTAACTGCAGCAGAGTCAACAGCTTTGTTAAATGAGATCGCACCTGGATTTTGGTGGTTTGATGATTTACAGGTAAAAGTTTCACCAGATGGAACAATGGAAGGATCAAGCAAAGCTGACATCAGAAAACTCAAAGAAGAACTGTATTCAGATGTTGCAGGCGATGTACCTATTCCGCTACCAAACACCTTGAATATCTACAGCAAAGGGAAAATCAGCATTACAAACAATCAGTTGAGTGCAGAACCGGAATCCTTTAATCTTGGTCCCGTTTCACTTCCAGACAAATACCTGGAACCTGAAAGTGTAAATGTAATGGAAGATTACTTCCCTAGAATTTATACAGTTGTTCCAGGACTTGAAATAAATAGTTTAAGCTCTAATTCATATGGTGAATTTGTTTTTGATGGAGTTATTCCACAAAAAGTATCTGTAACTAAAAAATAAGGGTTGGAGTGGTTGCAACTGAAATATTTAATGATTAATGGGAAAAAGGAGGAAATACCTCCATTTCCACATCATAAAGCTTATATCTATAGGTCAAAGCAGTTTTTTTCAGCAAAGAGAATAACAACTCATTTAACAATGGGTAATTTTGTTACTTTAAAAGAGCTATATAATGGAATTAAAAACAAATGTTCTATTCCAAGGGTTCTTTTGATTGATCCAACCAGTGATTGTAACTTAAAATGCAAAGGGTGCTGGTCAAAAGATTATGAAAGTGGCCATAACATTTCATATGAGAAGTTTGACGACATATTAGATCAGGCTGAAAAATTAGGGATTATGGATTGTTTAATGACCGGTGGTGAACCATTACTTCGGAAAGTAGACATTCTGAAATTATGCAAAAAACATAATAAAATGACATTCGGAGCATTTACTAATGCCACCTTGATCGATGAAGAATTTGCCGACGAAATGGTTAAACTAGGGAATTTGAATGTTTTTATAAGTATTGAAGGAACAAAAGAAGAAAACGATTTTAGAAGAGGACCGGGCGTTTACGATAAAGCAATAAAAGCAATGGATATCTTAAAATCCAGAGGCATTGCTTTTGCTTTTTCAGCTTGCTACCATTCAAAAAACTATGAAACCATAGCCAGTGACGATTTTCTTGATTATATGCGTGAAAAAGGCGCCTGGTTTGGCTGGCTGTTCCAATTCATTCCAGTTGGAAGCACTGCAGACACCTCTTTAGTATGTACCGTTGAGCAAAGGGCATACGTACAGGAAAAGATTCGGGACTACTGCGAAAAACATGACTACGTAATTGTGGATTTCTGGAACAATGGTCATCTGTCTTTTGGCTGTATTGGCGCAGGTGTTGGTTTTGCCCATATTAATGCTAAAGGTGACGTTGAACCCTGTGCATTTTGCCACTATTCAGATTCAAACATATTTGACGTATCGCTTGCTGAAGCTCTCAGATCTAAATTTTTCACTGCCTTTAGAGATGCTCAGCCATTTTCAGAAAATCCATTAAGAGCCTGTCCATTAATAGATAATCCTCAGGCAATTATTGATGTGGTTAAGGCCGGGGGAGCAAGATCAACTCATTTGGCCAATCCGGAATCAGCGGAAGATCTTGCTAAGAAAAGTTTTGAGAGAGCTAAAGAATGGAAAGAAAAATCAGATGAATTATTCAAGAAAATGCCAGAGTATAATCAGAAAAATTTTCCAAAATTTCTGAAATACTTTGCTTTTAAGAAGGGAATAACCGATGGCAGAAGAAAAAAAGTTTAGTGCTGAAGTTTTCCATAAAAACGATGATGCTAAGTGGATAGTACTTATTCACGGTTTTGGAGGTAGTGCAAGAACCTGGAAAAAACAAATTGAGTTCTTTTCAGGATACTATAACTTGCTTGTGCTGGAAATGCATAAAAACAGAAGCAACGATGATCTTGACCTGAATAACGTATGTGAGCTTATAAATAACACATTAAAATACTATGAAATTGAAAAAGCTCATTTTTTTGGTTTTTCTTTTAGCTCTTTAATATGCTTACGATTTGCTATACTTTAGCCGGAAAGGATAGATTCGCTAATTATGGGGGGAGGAATTGTTAAATTCAACCTTAGAACAAATTTTTTACTTCATCTGGCAATAACTTTCAAAAAATGGATCAACTACATGGTTCTTTACAGATTTTTTGCTTACATAATATTGCCCCGGAAAAATCATCGAAAATCACGGGCTATCTTTGTAAATGAAGCAAAAAAGTTAGGTTATAATGAATTTTGCAAATGGATAGACCTTATTCCGCAAACAAAAAAAAGTTTAGCTTGGTTAGATGAACTAAATGCAGATATTAAAATCTTATTTGTTTCAGGAAATGAGGACCATCTGTTTTTAAAAGATATTCTGAGGCATAGCAGGAAAATAAGCAATTCCCGGGTAGAAATAATTGATAATTGTGGTCATGTATGCTCAATTGAGCAATGTGATACGTTCAATGATATTGTTTTTAGATATTTGAATTCAACACTTGTTTAACTTTGTTTTCTGTTTGCACCTGCTGCCTGTGGCCAGCTTCAAAACTTTTTCCGTCATTGGAAATCTATTTAACAGAGTAAGTTTCAATTATTGTAAATAGACTTTAAAGTGGGGATAAGTTGGATGTCTGTACAAGCGTATATAAATTTTAATGGAAACTGTCGTGAAGCTGTGGAATTCTATGTCGAGGTTTTTGAAACAGAAAAACCTCAAAATTTCGATAATGAATCAGTATACTGATTATGATCTATGCAAACTATTTGCATGTAACATAGAATAATGACGGAACATGCAAGGTTTAATGCATTCATCGATTTATAGGCTTGCTCGTTGTGTGAAACTATTCAACAAATATCTTAGACTATATTATAGATTCTACAATTTTCACTACAAGGCAGAACTGAAATTGACAAAAAGAATAATTTATCAGTAAATCCGGAGGCAGGATGTATTTCAATATTTACTCAATTCCTTTGTTCATTTCGTGTTTTATTGTCTGCATCCTTCTGTATTATATTGAAAAATACAAGGCTACTCCAGGTGCAAAATATTGTGCATTTCTCTTGGTTTCCATAGCTTTTTATTCATTTTTTTATGCACTGGAAATATCGTCCACTGAAATCGACACATTTTTATTCTTTTATAAACTGGAATATATAGGAATTTCCATAATTCCTTTATTCTTCATGCTCTTTGCAATAATCTATAGTGGTAATAAAGATCGTTTATCAAAACCGTTATTAGCTGTGTTTCTAAGTATTCCGGTTATAACAATTTTACTCGTGTTTACTAGTGAATATCATAGTTTGTTCCATAAAAACTATTATATAAATTATGATGGTCTGTTCCCTGTATTCGCTTACGAACCTGGTATGTGGTACTGGGTATACTTTTCATATGCTATTCTTTGTATCATTATTAGCTTAGTTTTTCTTTTTGGTATGCTGCAAGGAACCCTGCCATTTTTCCGCAAACAGATCATTATTGTTATAGTCGGGTCTTCACTGCCCGTTTTAACCCTTTTGATCCATCTATTTGGACTGGCTCCATGGGGTATTGACCCTGCTCCTTTTTCCCTCACGCTAAGTGCAATCATTATATATATAGGATTTACGCGATATAAGTTGTTTAACCTTGTTCCTTTGGCAAGGGGTTTGCTTTTTGACAATCTCCTTGATAGTGTCATAGTTTTCGATAATGAGCAGAGAGTAGTGGACTATAACAGTTCTGCTATGAAAAACCAATACATAAAAACAAAAGATGTAGGAACACACATATCGCAGTTGCCAGAGCCATGGTGTAATATTTTAAAAAGAGATGATGATTCAAGCAAAAGAAGTGTAATTGAAATTAAGGAGAAGATTGCAGGTTCTACGTTTTGGTTCAATATCACATTTCTTCCATTATATGACCATTATGGGGGCACAATAGGAAAAATGGTGGTCATAAATAATATCACTGAGCGTAAGAATGCAGAGGAAGAGTTGCTCAAGGCTATTAATAAAGCTAATTATATGGCATCTAAGGCAGAGATGGCCAATGTTGCCAAAAGTGCATTTTTGGCCAATATGAGTCATGAGCTAAGGACACCCCTTAATTCCATCATTGGTTTTTCAGATATGCTTATTGAGAAAAAGGTTGGAAATCTCAATAAAAAACAAACTAAGTATGTGAGTAATGTATCTAACAGTGGTAAACATCTTCTCAACGTCATAAACGATATACTTGATATCTCTAAGATCGAAGCTGGAAAAATGGAACTATTTGATGATAACGCATCGATTGACGAGCTTGTTGATGAAGTCTTAATGTCATGTTCTCCTCTTGCACTTAATAAGAAAATTGAGCTTATACTGAATAATGACTGTGATACAAAAACAATCAAAGCTGATAAGGTCAGGCTTAAACAGATATTATACAATCTTGTGAGCAATGCTATAAAGTTCACTTATGACGGTGGCAAGGTAACTTTGAATATTAAATCAATTAATGAAAATATCCGGTTTGAAATAATTGATACAGGAAAAGGTATCTCAAAGGAAGATCAGGACAAGTTGTTTACAGTTTTTGGTCAACTTGATACAGCAAATGATAGGACATATGAAGGAATAGGACTTGGTTTGGCTATTGTAAAGAAGCTGGTAGAAATGCACAAAGGAACTGTTTGGGTTGAGAGTGAACTTGGTAAAGGATCCACCTTTATTTTTGAACTACCAATCGAATAATAGAAGCATTAAGCAAGATACCAGGCTAATTCTTCAGGTCTTGCTTTTAGATATTAGTGCAGACATTTTCAAAGATCGGATATCTTTTTCAACTCAAAAACCATAAATACAACTTTCTCCAAATGAAGAGAAGGAGATTGTAAAAATTGGTTTTATCCATAGTAATTCTTGTTTTATGTCTGGTAGGATTTGCAGCTATTCATAGCTTTTTAGCGAGCTTGCCATTTAAACGTTTCATCAGAGGAGTCTTAGGCTCCAGAGCAGACTACTTGTTTATGCCGGTCTACAGTCTCATAGCAGTGCTAACTATAATGCCACTTGCCTATCTGCTCTATAAGAATCCGGGACCGCTTCTATACATAGTACCTTCTCCGTGGTTTTGGTTGATGCTTGCAGGGCAGGCAATCGCTGCTATTCTTGGACCAATGGCTTTGTGGTATGCACCCCAGAGATTCAGGCTTCATGGACAGCTATCTGCAGCAAATACTCCAGCAGCAGGTCCTCTGGACATCCGGGGTGTTTACCGATGGATAAGGGATCCTTTCCTTTTCTCCGGACTGCTGGTAATGTTGCTTACTCCATTTATGACAGTCAATCTGCTTATCATATACATCCTGACAAGCATTTATCTGATTATAGGGTCCCTGCACTGGGAAAGCAGATTGGTGGCACAATTTGGTGATGAATATCGTGAATATCAGAAGGAGGTACACAGGATTATTCCCAGCCTAAAAGGGTATCAGAAAGGCAGTGGAAAATTATGATATTTTAATATTCACTTTACATGCAATGAAAAGTAGTTAGCTAACAGATTTTTGCCAAAATATATATAATGTTTGCATCCTATTTACAGATGATATACATGATTCATGAAGAAAGAAGCAAATTGTCTGAAAAGACTTTAGATCTAAAAAGAGCCATCGATTCTCTAAAAGAGGAACTTGAAGCCGTTGACTGGTACAACCAAAGAGCAGATGCCTGCACTGATGAGAACCTGAAAAAGATTTTGGTCCACAATGCAAATGAAGAGAAAGAGCACGCAGCAATGCTTATAGAATGGCTCAGGCAACATGATGATGATTTCGCCAAAGAGCTTAAAGAGTATCTTTTCAGCACAGAAAAGGATATAGCAAGCCTTGAAGAAGGCTAAATCTACTTTTTTATTTTTTTAGTAATTTAGTTATTTATTTTTATGCTTCCTCTAAGCAGGAGCTTTTATAGTATCTGATTTACCTAATCTCATGGCTTAGATTTAATTCATTCTTTATCTTATCTGGACAGAAATCGAGCTTGTATGCAAATTTTTATGTAACTATTCAGCCATCCATATCTAATAAAGCAAAAATCAATATACTATGACTTTATTCTAACATTCAGGCAAAAGATTCTGATGATCTGAGGAGATAAAATAGAGCGGAAAGAAATACTTGCAGTTTATGAAGCTGGTCCAGAAGCAGTAGTGGAACTTGTAACTCGATTACTTGGGATAATTGAACAACAAAATCTCATTATTGAACAACAAGCTCTACGTATTGCACAACTTGAAGAACGTGTCAAGCATCTGGAAGAAATGCTTGATAAGAATAGTCGTAATAGTAGCAAACCACCCTCTACTGATTCTTATGGACGAAAGAAAAAACGTAACTATTCAGCCTAGCACAATCTGCCTATTGGTGCTGATTTCATCGAAATGGAGATGTCTGCCCACTAACAATCTAAGAATCAAAAAAGCAATCAATAGTAACAATCAAAATAAAAGTTCATACTGAAATTTACATTTCAACTTTTTGTCAAGATTGTTATAGATAGCGTTTTTATCAGGCTGAATAGTTACAAAATTAGAATTATTCAAAAGCATCACACTTTAAACAAAATGGTATTGGTAAACGAATGTCAGTCACTCATCATATAAAGACGATCATTAAAGAACTCCAGGGAACGAAACTTGTCTGCGTCACCAAGACAATTGATACTGAAAGAATAAATGAATCCATAAGGGCTGGATCCACCATCATAGGAGAAAGCAGGGTTCAGGAATTTGAGGACAAATGTGAGGAGCTTCTGCCATGTGAAAAGCACTTTATAGGACATTTACAGACAAATAAGGTTAAAAAAGCAGTTCAATTCTTTGACCTTATCCAGTCGGTCGATTCTTTAAAGTTAATACAGGATATTGACAGAAAAGCCAAAAACATTGATAAGGTGCAGAAAGTATTCCTTCAGGTCAACATAGGTAACGAGCCACAAAAGTACGGTTTTGGCCTGGATGAAATTGAAGTGGCTATAAGTGAGATCAGATTACTGAAAAATGTGCAGGTGGAAGGACTTATGTGTATACCACCTTTTGTATCCCCCGGAGAAACACGCTCGTATTTTAAGAGAATGAAAATGCTTTTTGATAAATTGAAGCAGGAAAATTCAGGTAATCGGGACAATATCAATATCAAGGAACTATCAATGGGAATGTCCGGTGATTATAAAATTGCTATTGAGGAAGGAGCCACCATGGTGCGTGTTGGTTCTGCGATATTTGGGGATAGGAAATGCTAAAATACAATCTTTTTTGTGAATTCTTATAAAGATTCCACATTCCCACAGCCACAGTCGTACTAATTGGCAAATCTAATTCCATAAGCTTATAGAAGAGATAATGCCATTTTTTTGCCCGCTTCAAATGCCTTCCTTAAAGCTTCTGTATCTTTAGAAACTGCTCCTCTATCGAAATGACCCATTACAGGAAGTTTTTCCATCACTTCGTAACCAAGGGCATCAAATGGCATCTCCATGGCTTCGAGTGCAACTCCCATATCTTTTATTTCCATTTGTTCGCATACTGAAAAAACGATTGCCTTTCGTCCCTGTCCGGCCAGTTTGCTTGTATACTGTCTGGGACGATCATTCGTAAAATTATAGTAAGGGTAGAGTCTGTCAATGAAGGCTTTCATCGCTGCAGTAATATTATAATTATAGGTGGGAGATCCAAGAATAAGACCTTTTGAAGTTTCGATCTCAGGATAAAGCAGCTCCATACCATCATGGAAATGAGTGCATATTCCGGTTTTTCCGCAGGCTTCACATCCAATACAAGCCTCGATACAATATTCTCTCAACATTACTTTTTTTGTCTGCGCTCCTGCTGATTCTGCCCCTTCCAAAAAATTGTCGAGCAAGATATCGGTATTCCCAGCTTTGCGTGGACTTCCCCCAACTCCTAAAATTTTAATCTTATTCATCTTAGTCACTTTGTAACCTTATATTATATCAAACTTCATTTGCATTATTCAATTTCAATGTCATACACATTTAAAAGAGACATGACTTCAGGAGTTGAGAATTTTGTCTTTTTCAGGAAATTATTGTTTGGATCTATGTCATAGTTTTTCGCATTCTTGAATGATGTAAAGCTCAGATTTGTATTTCTAAAAAGACTGTTCTTTAGATCAGTTTCCTGGAAGTCCGCATTTTTCAGGTTCGTATTTACAAAATCACAATCATAAACCTGACAATTGATAAACTTTGTATTTTCCAAATTCATATCGGAAAACACTGATAATGAAAGAAATGAATTTTCAAATCCAATGCTAAATATAAAGTCATTACAGTTTGAAAAATTCAATCCCATGATCTTGCAGTTCTTAAATATTATATCCTGAAATCTTGTGTTATTCAGGTCCACATTCGATAAGTTGCAGTTTTCAAAGCTGCACTCAATGAACGTAGAATTTTTGAAGGATACACCTGTAAGATCATTATTCTCAAAATTTTCAGATTCAAACTCTTCATTCTGGTATTTCATAATTCTAATAAATGCTTACTACTTTATATGGTTTCTTAGCATATAAAATCCAAAAAAACATAAATACACTGGAACCAACATAAAAATGTGAATTGTATGAGCTTCCATTAAACTATAGACTAAAATTATTGAAAACAGTAAGGAAGAACATCATGGATAAAGACGATAAACCTGTGATAAAGGTCTTAAAAAATGGACCATTTATTGTAAAAAATCTAAAAACACTCAGGAATTCTAAAGGCGTTTTCATTGAAACAACTCCTAGCATGACACTATGCAGATGTGGGTATTCAGAAAAGAAGCCATTCTGTGATGGTGTGCATCTGAAGAATGGTTTTTCCGGAGAGAAAAAGGAAGATCGTGCTGTTGACAAAGTAGACAGTTATGTAGGAAAGAAAATAACTATTCATTATAATAAGGGAGTGTGTTCCCATATAGGTCACTGTATACTTAATTTACCAGTGGTATTCAGAAAAGGTAAAAACCCCTGGATCGATCCGGATGCTGCAGAACCGGAAGAAATAGTAAAGGTCATCAGAACCTGTCCTTCAGGAGCACTGAGCTATACCATAAATGGAGAGATGCATAAGGAATATGGACATGAACCGGAGCTTTTCCTTGTTAAAAATGGTCCCTATAATGTTATTGGTGGAATCAGGCTGGAAGATCCGGATGGCTCAAAACCTGAAACTCAGGACCATTATGCTCTCTGCAGATGCGGTGAATCTAAAAACAAGCCCTTCTGTGACGGCACTCATCTAAATACTGAGTTCAAAGACAGGAAGAACTGAAGCATCTTGCTTTCAATCTATTTTTAAAACATGCTTTTCATCTTTGAGACTAAACTGTCCGACACGATATGAACTTCAATTGACAGGACCATTCCTGCTGTAGTCGCTATGATGAGGCTGGAAGGTATACTCCGTGGCTCAACACCAGCAAGCAGGAGCAAAGCAGCAACTATTACTGCAAGATTCAGTATAATGGACAGAGGTCCGATAATTGGATGATGTGAAAATCCTCTATGCTTAAATATAACCTTATATGGCCACCAGAGTATTCTGAGCATTTTCCATCTTTTGTACGGTGTACTATTAATGTCGAGATCAGGACTAAGGAAGAATGTTGCAAACAGATAGGACATAGAAAAAACCAAGATTAGGTAAGTGTCAATATATTTAGTGGCAATACTATTTTCTTCCCAGATTATGTAAGAAAGAACAGATAGTACAATTAATAGTACTGCCACATTGATTATTTCATGAGTTTTTCCGTCTGGCATTGTTTCTTATCCCTTCAATAGTAATTATTGATTTTCAATGACGTGGATGATATTATAATCTTTACATCATTATATAAAACTCTGTTGAAAACCCACACAAAACTTTAAGTCTTTTGTCGAAAATCTTGGATAATCTAAGATCAATAGTAATGGAGAATGATCAGCTTGGATGATTAATAATATAACCAAAATAACTAAATAAAGTAGGCTACCTCGAATGCATAAAGCGAGTTGATAAATTGGCAATAAAAAATGGAGATACTATAAAAATAGACTATACAGGCACACTTGACGATGGTTCTATTTTTGATTCATCGGCAAATCATGGACAAGCACTGGAATTTACAGTAGGTTCCGGAAAAGTCATAAAAGGTTTCGATGATGCTGTAAGGAATATGGAACTGGATGAGGAAAAAGAATTTAGACTTGAACCTGCAGAAGCATATGGTGAGTATGAGGAAGCCCTTGTGGATACCGTATCCAGAGATCTTGTCCAGACGAGTATGAATATGGAAGTTGGAAAAACATTCCTTGTACAAACTCCAGTTGGACAACAGATACCTGCAAAAATAATTAACCTGACAGATGATGAAGTTACTTTTGATCTGAATCATCCACTTGCTGGTAAAGCATTGACTTTCAAGATAAAAGTTATAGAGGCGTGAATTAACGTCGGGCTTTAAACTCATTTGTGTCTGCCAATGAAAGAAGAAAATTTTCTCAAATTAAGAGAATGGTTTAACCGTTATGTTCATTCCTTTTATTCAGATGATGCCTTTATTCAAAAAAATATAAGGCTCAAAGAGGAGCATAGTATAAGGGTATGTGAAAATGCTTCTCTCATTGCAAAATCAGAATATCTGGGCAATGAAGAGTACTATCTCGTAAAGACCATTGCTCTGCTGCATGATATTGGCCGTTTTGAACAATTCAGGAAATACAGAACCTTCAAGGATTCTGAATCTGAGAACCATGCTCTTCTGGGAGTAAGAATATTGCGCTCAGAAGGAGTTCTCTCAGCTCTGCCCTTGGAAGAACAGAGAATAATTTTCGCAGCTATTAAGAATCATAATCTTCTCCGGATACCGGATAAACTTGATAAGAGAACTCTTTTTCATTCTAAACTTATCAGGGACGCAGATAAGCTGGATATCTACAAAGTCCTGATAGATTACCACGCCATAAAAGATACATCCCCAAATCCCGCACTATATCTTGGACTTCCTGATACTCCTGAATATAATCCCGACCTAGTGAAGGATATATTCAACAAGAAGGTTGCAAGTGTCAAGAAGGTCAAAACATGTAATGATATGAATCTCACACGTCTTACATGGCTATTTGATCTGAATTTTGTAGAAACCGTCAGGCTTGTCAGAAAAAGAGGCTACATCAACAAACTGATAGCCACCCTGCCACAGAATGCTGAGATGGATAAGCTCAATACTCATCTGATGGAGTATCTGGATTCTGTTCTGGTAAGTTGATAAAATATTAGGATTATGGAGTTATCTCATCATTATAATAGTTATTATATATGAGGTTATAGATATGTTTAAATAGTTGGAAATATAGTAGGAATTGCAGTCACAAAAGCTGAAGACTCAGACTGGCTGTATAACCATTCGGTGGTACGATATGGACTTGATTATAGTAACTGAAGCTAAAAAAGGATAAAGATATACGAACGTTAACAAACCTGTTCCACATTACTCCCACACACATATCAGGTTTGTTACGTTCAGGCTTTAGTCATCATGCTTATTCATAGTATGAGCATTTTCAACCTCAAACAATTATACAAGAGGAACCTGCTCGCTTCTTATTTTATCTGTATAGGGGTCCAGTTCATCATGATCTGTTTCTATATGATTGGATACCTCTTCTGCCTTGGAATATTTAGCAATGTGAAATACAGCTTCACCTTCATGCGCAAGGGGCAGATTCGTTTTTCCAATAACGATTCCAGATACCGGACTTATTACTTCTGTTTCGATCTCACCCAGCGGATCATTTATATAAGCCAGAACATCACCTTTTTTAACAAGTTGTCCCAAAGGAACAATTAAACGTAATATTCCGCTTTCAGGAGCCCTGACCCACAGGGTCGAGCTGGATACAAGTGTTTGGAACTTTCTTTTCGTTTTATTTTTTGGCCGCATGTCAAGATAGGACATAACTCCAAGAATGCCTCTTACACCTGCTCTTATAGCAACTTCATCAAAACGGAGTGCTTCCCCTGCCTCGTACAAAATGACCGGTATGTCATGCTCATAGGCTGCCTCACGCAACGAACCATCACGCACATCCGAATTGAGTATGACCGGTACACCAAAAGCACGGGCCATAGCTTCTGTTTCAGGCTGATCTTTTAAACAGGCACGGATCTGAGGCAGGTTTTCCCGGGCAACAGCCCCGGTATGAAGATCTATAACATGGGTACACTGACTAACTATTTCCGTCATCATGATATTTGCCAGACGAGATGCCATAGACCCATGTTTTGAACCTGGAAATGATCGGTTCAGATCTCGCCTGTCTGGTAAATATCGGGACTGGGCAACAAAACCAAATACATTTACAACTGGGATAGAAATGATCGTTCCTTTTATGCGATCGATCGTTTTATGTTTAAGGATACGACGTATTATTTCCACACCGTTGATCTCATCCCCATGTATCGCAGCACATATTAACATACAAGGTCCGGGTTTACGGCCATGTATAACATGCAACATCATTGATGCTGATGTATGAGTATAAAAGCTTGGAATAGGCAACTCAATGGTTTGCCTTGTCCCGGGCTGGATGCTTGTGCCTGCAATTGTAATAGCTTCTTGCATGAATCAGCCTTTTCCTCTTGTTGCTGTCTTGCCGGGTTTATTTGCTTTCTCACAGTAATCGATTATCATGCCGGCAATATCTTTACCAGTGGCAGCTTCGATACCTTCAAGACCAGGACTGGAATTTACTTCCATTACAACAGGCCCGTGATTGGAGCGCAACAGATCAACACCTGCTACATTAAGTCCCATTATATTTGCAGCACGTATGGCAGTTGAGCGTTCTTCAGGTGTTATTCTAATGACCTCGGCAGAACCTCCTCTGTGTATGTTCGACCTGAATTCACCCGCAGCACCCTGTCTTTTCATAGATGCAACGACTTTACCACCAATCACAAAACAACGAATATCTGCTCCGTTTGCTTCTCTGATGTATTCCTGAACCAAAATATTGGCTTTTACACCCATGAAACCTTCTATCACACTTTCTGCAGCTTTTTGCGTTTCTGCCAGTACTACACCAATACCCTGTGTACCCTCAAGCAGTTTAACGACAAGAGGTGCACCACCGACCATTTTGATCACATCTTTAATGTCATCAGGTTTACTTGCATATCCAGTAATAGGCAGACCGATACCTTTGCGGGAGAGTAATTGTAAAGAGCGCAGTTTATCTCTGGAGCGGGTAATTGCAACTGATTCATTCAAAGGGTAAACTCCCATCATTTCAAATTGTCGCAGGACAGCGGTACCATAGAATGTTACGGATGCACCGATACGGGGAATAACTACATCAAAACCTTCAAGTTTCTCACCTTTGTAGTGAATGGAAGGTTTATGAGTGGTAATATTCATATAAGTTCTCAATACATCGATCACTTTAACTTCATGTCCTCTTTCTTTTGCTACTTCAATTAAGCGACGGGACGAGTATAGTTTAGGATTTCTTGATAATAAGGCAATTTTCATCTGTCCACCTCCGGTATTAGATTATATGCTGTGCGTAGGTCAATTTTACCATGTAGAAAAGATGCGGAGGGATCAACCATAATCACATTTTTCATTGCACTGCGACCCAGCAACATCCTAAAACGCATGGTGTCACGGTCTGTGAGGGTCAATTCAATGGGATAATGACGGGATGCAATAACAACATCCGTCTCAATGACATAACGTATCTCTTTGTGACCGCCAGAGTCAGTCACCTGGCGCTGGTCCTTTATGGGTGCTTTACATTCTATATAATAATCTTGATTCTTTTGTATCGGATGGACCAAAAACCGGACCATTTCAATATCATCACTCATGTAATGTTTTATATTAAAAGCATGTAGTGCTGATGTTCTGGCACCGGTGTCTATTTTAGCTTTTATTGCATGTAGACCAAGATCAGGCAAAGCAAGCCATTCTCTCCATCCAAGAGTTAACAGATCTTCTTGTTCATTCATAAAAGCCCTTCAAAGTAGAAGATATTATTTTAGACCATTTGTTCATATAATTTCTGTGAAAAACCATTCACAAGAAATTGATGTGCTTGCTTTATAATAGTATTATTAAAAACATCAGTATTTACCCACTATCAGTCTATAATGCACATCGCCTTTCTGGCACAGTATCAGCTTTTACAGATGGTCTGATTTTACACATGTAAAGAGCTTTTTACTATATATTTCATGTGGTGGGACGAGGAACTTCGGATGATAAAATAAAATCTCCATATTGATTAGAGTTATTGACATGGCATTTTTAAATAGATTTCATGCTTATTTTAGATAAATAACTGTTAATTAAGATTTAAAATCAAAATTATTCTATTTTAAGTAATTAAATAGATAATAAATAGTTATTAACAGATATTTTATATAATAGACATATAATTACTTATTAATAACTATGAACAATTAATTTTAAATACTTAATCAGCTATTAACGTTTTAATATCAAGTATATATTTGAATAATCTAGTATTATATGATTTAATTAGTTAAATTAACTTACTAGCCCTTAATCATATTTATTTAATCATTAAAAGGAGTCAATATGAGAAAGAAGCATTATAATTTCCCTCTGAATGATTTCATCTCAGAGGATGACTTTAGACATATAAAGGAATTCTTTAAAGGTAAAGAAACACCTTTCCTTGCTGTTAACCTGACTAAAGTAGAACAAATGTACGATGAGCTTATCAAAAACATGCCTTTTGTAAAAATATATTATGCAATGAAGGCAAATCCACTTGATGAGGTCGTTATAGCCCTAAAAAACAAAGGATCTAATTTTGACGCAGCCACAACATACGAAATAGACCAGCTCATCAAAATTGGAGTCCAGCCGGAGAAAATAAGCTATGGTAATACCATAAAAAAAGAAAAAGATATTGCTTATGCATATGAAAAAGGAGTTAGACTTTTTGCTAGCGACTCTGAGAGTGATATGAACAAAATTGCACGAGCTGCTCCTGGTTCAAGAGTCTTTTTCCGTCTGCTAACTGAAAGTGATGGTGCAGACTGGCCACTATCCCGCAAATTCGGCTCTCACCCAGATGTGATCTACGAACTAATACTTTCAGCTCATGACCTTGGACTGGAACCTTATGGACTTTCTTTTCATGTAGGCTCCCAGCAGCGTGATATAGGACAATGGGATAACGCGATTGCAAAGTGTAAATATATTTTTGAGGCTGTAGCCCAGAAAGGCATTAAGCTTAAGATGATAAATCTTGGAGGAGGCTTTCCTGCTAAATATTTATCTCCAGCCAATGAACTTGGAACATATGCCCATGAAATACTCCGTTTCATAAAAGAAGACTTTGGAGATGAGCATCCAGAGATAATTATTGAGCCAGGACGCTCACTTACTGCAGATGCAGGAATAATCGTCACAGAAGTTGTCATGATCTCAAAGAAAGCAAAATTCAACCAGTACAGGTGGGTGTATCTTGATATCGGGAAGTTTGGAGGACTTATTGAAACCCTTGATGAATGTATAAAATATCCTATTTACACTGAAAAGAATGGATATGAAGAGGAAGTGGTAATTGCAGGACCTACATGTGATAGTATGGACATCCTCTATGAAAATCACAAGTATGCATTCCCCGATACTTTAAAAGAGGGGGACCATCTCTATATTTTCACCACCGGGGCTTACACACAGAGTTATAGCTCAGTGGCTTTCAACGGTTTTCCACCATTAAAAGCATACGTTTTTTGAATAAGGAAAAAATAAACCTTTTCCCTATTTATTTATTTATTTATTTATTTATTTATTTATTTATTTATTTATTTATTTATTTATTTTTTGTGTTGCTGCACATTGTTTTTAGGCTATCATCCAGTCACTATGAACATACTTCACTTCAACATTGGAACCCCACGCCCATATTCCTACGCGGTATTTTTCACCCACTGGAACACTTAGATCCGATACAGTATAGGTAAGAGATTCTTCTACATCCAGATCTGAATTAGTATCGGTCTTTAGGTCATCCCACACCATATTTTCAGTAGTGCTTTCAAGGCTAGCATATATTATCAGATCTTCTGCAACAGAGGAGCCCACGTTCTCAACTTCTATTTCCAGGTTTGCATAAGTAAGAATTCCATTGCTTTTAGCAGTTCCACTAAAATCGATCCTCAGTTCTGGATAACCCTCAAGAATGGGTACTACAATAGCTTCTGAATTAGTGTATTCTTTAGGAATAACACCTACAGCCCAGTTGGAATTAGTGGTCTCAAGATAATAATATCGCGTACCGGAATATTCATAATAACTTCCTTCAAAGCTTGAATCGCCCTTAATCCCTACTGCCATATGACCAGGCAGCTCTATAAGTGCGACCCCATATTCCATATCAGAAAGAAGGGCAGCCAAAAGAATTGATGAATCCTCACAATCCCCACCGCCATGGTACAACGTTTCAAAAGGAAACCTTGTGTAATCATCATAACCTGCAGAAGCACTATCGCTAACATACGGAAGTGATTGTACAAAAGCCATGGTAATGTATGGTACATCATTATTAGTATAACCTGCTTCTTCAGCAAGTTTCTCTATCTGTGCAGTAATTTGAGAAATAAGTTCATCGTCATAAGGATCACTCACAAAATTAGGATAGTCTCTGATACGACTTCTTTCTGAATACGTATCATAAGCCTTGATGTTGTACTCATAGGCCACAACGAAATCTGTATCTTCGTAGTTCCACCTGTAAGTCCTTGTAATGGTATCTTCGTTTATCCTGACTTCATTTAATCTGGTTTTTCCCTCATATATTTCTGTTTCTTGTGATATTTCCGGTTTTATCACACATGTAAGTTCAACAATAAAACTATTGTCAAGTATACTGTCAACGTGAACTGTGTATATGGCATTTATATTCGTAGTATCTTTTATACGGTATGCAGAACCTTCAAACATTGTTTTTGTGTCATATTCATTTCCATCTTTCCTTAGAGACACCATGATCTGTTTTTCCTGCTTATCGATATTCAGTACCTTGAGAGAATAACCATTATCAAGCTCCATAACACCTGTTTTTTTAATGGATGCAGTGTAAGTTCTTAAGTCAATATCCGGGTTTTCTTCGTCTAGATAATCATTGTTGGGCTTAGTATCTTCCAGAACAATATTAGAAGTAACTATATCATCATCTTCCAAAACAGTAGCTCTATCGTCGGATATACATCCACATGAACAGACTGCAGAAAAAACAACAAGTAAAAAAATTGTTAGAATATAACAAAATTTCCTGATAGCCATGACATCCTCTACTATTTTTATTGGAATACCTATCAGCCTTTTGATTGTCTATGCATATATACTTTTTTTATTGTGTCAGATTCGAATTTTGACAATGAAACTGCTTTCTTTTGCATAAATGGGATCGAATATCAGGGAATACTGCCTTTGCAAGTGGTTCAAACGTATTATAAAAAATATGTGAAATAATTATTCTGATCAAACCCTTCCAGAAATATACAATGCCAATATTCAGATATTCTTTAACGTATAAAAAACAGCGGCATTGTTAATAAATGGTAGTTATATATGATAAGAACCTATATCCTTTATGAACTGTCCTAAATGTAAAAGTTCCAGTCATAAAAAGAATGGTATGGCTGCTGGCCGCCAGCGCTACAAATGTCATGATTGTGGATACAACTATTCAGTGCAGCTAAAATCAACTGCCAGCCCCGATTCTGTTAAACGACAGGCTTTACAACTTTATC
>Ga0265295_1003249_pt1 | contig 24099 bp, 23 predicted proteins | sample Munlansysbiofilm_FD_192503 | JGI IMG/M metagenome (GOLD analysis project Ga0265295, IMG submission 192503) | Leachate microbial communities from a municipal landfill in Southern Ontario, Canada - Methane capture system biofilm | ecosystem: Engineered > Solid waste > Landfill > Unclassified ...
CCCTTAAGTATTGCTATCTCCCTTAAAGAGAGATTATACTTTTCAATTAAAAATTTATGAACATTCCTTAGTGGTTGTTTCTCTTTAAAATAATAGCCATAGCAAGAAGTTCGGTGATTCAACGGAAAAGATATTACCTCAACACTCTTTGTATCAAAAATCTTTTGTGGCAGATTGCCGGAGACAACTTTATGAATGACCTGATATTTAAACTGAGCTCCAAAATGGAGAATTAAAGATTCTAAAATTGATGAAAAAGTATCCGGAGCATATATATAGAGATCTGCACTTCTTCCAAGTAATGACATAGTCGAGAGAAGCCCATAGAGGCCGAATATGTGGTCTCCGTGAACGTGTGTTATGAATATCTCGTTAATTTTAAGAAACGAAAACCCATATCTTCTAAGCTGCATCTGGCATCCCTCTCCGCAGTCAATTAAGAACAAACGCTCATGAACATTTAGAACATGAGCGCTTGGATACCTGTTCACCGTAGGTAGTGCCGAAGCAGTACCCAAAGTTGTCAGTGTAAAGTTCATTAATTGTTTTCGGCCTCTTCTTTGCTTTCCATTTCGCTCTTAAGAGCTGCTAGTTCGCTAATATCGCCAAGTGTTGTCTTTTCAAGATTTGCTTTAAGTTTCTTAACAGCCTTTTGAGTAGAATCTCCTTCATCAATCTTCTCTCTTACCTCTTCTTTCTTTGTCTCTTCGTTTATTTTTGTGTGAGAAAGGACAATTCTCTTAGTAGACTTGTTAAACTCCAAAACTTTAAAGTCAAGTTTCTCTTCTAGTTTTGCTGTTGATCCATCCTCTTTAACGAGATTTCTCATACTTACATAACCCTCAACACCATATTGAAGAGCTACAGAAGCACCCTTATCAACAAAAGCAATCACAGTGCCTTCGTGCACTGAGCCAGTTGTAAATACAGACTCAAATACATCCCAAGGATTCTCCTCAAGCTGTTTGTGTCCAAGACTTAAACGACGATTTTCCTGATCTACCTCAAGAACGACAACCTCTAGCTTTTCTCCTACTGATGTAAATTCAGATGGATGTTTAACCTTTTTAGTCCAAGAGAGGTCACTAATGTGAACCAATCCGTCAACTCCCTCTTCAAGTTCAACAAATACACCAAAGTTTGTGAAGTTACGAACAGTTGCTGTACACTTTGTACCAACAGGATACTTCTCAGCGATAGTAGCCCAAGGGTCATTTTTAAGTTGCTTGATTCCAAGAGACATCTTTCTCTCATCGCGATCAAGTGTAAGGATAACCGCTTCAACTTCATCTCCAACTTTAAGGAAGTCCTGAGCGCTACGAAGGTGAAGAGACCAAGACATTTCTGAAACGTGAATAAGTCCTTCAACACCAGGCTGAATTTCAATAAATGCACCGTAATCTGCAATAACAACAACCTTACCTGTAACCTTGTCACCAACTTGAAGATTTGAATCAAGTGCATCCCAAGGGTGTGCGCTAAGCTGCTTAAGACCAAGTGCAATTCTTTTCTTTGTATCATCAAAGTCAAGAATAACAACATTAATCTTCTGATCAAGTTGTACAACCTCTTCCGGATGGTTGATTCTACCCCAGGAAAGATCTGTAATGTGGATAAGACCATCAACACCACCTAGGTCAATAAATACACCATAAGATGTAATGTTCTTAACAACACCCTCAAGAATCTGACCTTTCTCCAGTTTGCCGATTATATCTGCTTTCTGAGCCTCAAGTTCTGCCTCAATAAGTGCCTTATGAGAAACAACAACATTACGGAATTCGTGATTGATTTTTACAATCTTAAACTCCATTGTCTTGTTAACATATATATCGTAATCTCTTATAGGCTTAACATCAATTTGAGAACCTGGCAAGAATGCTTCAATACCAAACACATCCACAATCATACCACCTTTAGTTCTGCACTTAATGTAGCCCTTAACAATTTCATCTTTATCAAACGCTTCGTTAACACGATCCCACGAACGTAGTGAACGTGCCTTTTTGTGAGAAAGAATCAGCTGACCCTTTTTGTCCTCGGCGTTTTCTACATATACTTCAACTTTATCACCAGCTGCAAGCTCAGGGTTATAACGGAATTCGTTAATACTGATTACACCTTCGCTCTTGTAGCCGATATTTACAATAACCTCTCTCTTGTTGAAAGATACTACTGTTCCCTCTACCACCTCATTCTCGCTCACTTTTGAAAGTGTCTGATCATAAAGATCTTCAATGACTTTTTTATCGTTGTCATATACACTCTCTGTTTCAAATGTATCCCAATCAAATTTATCAACCGGAACAGAAACATTACTTTTTCTCTTTTTAGGAATAACAGTCTCTTCAGCTGTCTCTTCCTCGATGAAAGCCTCTAGCTTCTCATCATTTTTGGCGATAACCTCTATCTGGTCATCATTTTCAATTTCCTTAATCTCTTTTGTCATGTCAAATAAGTGTTTGTTCTACAAGTAGTTAGACTTTATTTATAATCCCTATAAAAGGAGGTGCAAAAGTATGAATATTTTAACAAAACAACAAATAAATAACTCATTGTCTCATAACAAAAAGGAGTTATCTTTGGCTTCTTAATTTATAAAACAGTAGAAGCAGATGACAAAAGAGAACAAATCTTCTATTAAATCCTTCCCCGGGAACTTCTGGACCGCTATAAGTATGGAGTTTCTTGAGAGGGGAGCTTATTATGGAGTAATGTCTGTATTGGGTGTATTCCTAATACTTGAGCCAATTGAAGGTGGATTGGGATTCACAAAAAGTCAGGCAGGTGCAATTCTCGGAACTATCCCTCCACTCCTTTACCTGTTACCAATTATTGCCGGAGCAATTGCAGACAGATATGGTTACAGAAAAGTCCTCTTTTTTGCATTTTCCTGTATGATTCTTGGATATGGATTCACCGGACTCTCAAACTCATACTTCCTTGTTTTCTTATCACTTATTTTGATGGCCCTTGGAGCGGGATTCTTTAAACCAGTAATCTCCGGCACAATTGCAAGATCCACAAATGAATCCAATTCCGGATTGGGTTTTGGAATCTTCTACTGGTCTATTAATCTGGGAGCCTTTCTTTTTCCGCTAATATTGGTTCCAATACTCAAGGCCGAATCATACAGCTATATATTTTATATGGCATCAATAGTTGCTCTTGCTCTCTTTCTTGTAAATACTTTCATATACAAAGAGCCACATAGAGAAAAGAGCAACAAAACAATAGGTGTAGTACTTAGTGAAATGCTTCTTGTCCTTAAGGACTGGAGATTCATACTAATGATATTCCTCTATTCTGGCTTCTGGATACTATATTTTCAAATGTTTGGAACAGTTTTGTGGTATGTCAGAGATTATCTGGATATGACACCCATTAATAATGCGGTAAACTCCTTTTTAGCCATTTTCGTTGAAAATCCTTCCTGGAAATTTGATGTTGAACACGTTACTGTTATAAATGCAGGTGTAATTATTCTGCTACAGCTTGTTGTATCAAATATTGTTAAAAAGAGAGCCGCTCTCCCTACAATGATAACGGGAATAGGGCTTGGAACTATAGGTATGTTAATCCTTTCAATATCCAATACCCCTTGGATTTTTATGCTAGGAATAGTAACATTCACATTAGGAGAGATGACTACTCATCCAAAATTTATCTCCTACATTGGTCTTATTGCCCCGCCAGATAAAAAAGCATTATATCTGGGTTACTCATTTCTTTATGGAGTAATTGGCAGTAGCATCGGCGGATTTTTAGGATCAAGACTATACGTTAAATATGTAGATGAGCTTAACAATCCCTCTGCATTATGGATAATTCTATCAGCAATAGGGCTCTTCAGTATGATTTCACTCTGGCTCTACAACAAATTTATCGTTAAGAAAAATTAGAGAATTTTAGTATCGTCCTCCGCCCCTCCTTCTTTTCATTCTGAAGAGTAGGGAGGCTAGGAGAACAGATATGAGCATTACCACAATCAGCAGAATGAAATCGTAAATTCCTCCAAACATTGGAAGGACTATATTCATTCCATAAATACTGGCAATAAGAGTAGGTGGCATTAAAAGCAGAGAGACAAATGTAAAAATTCTCATAAGTTTATTCTGCTCTAAATTAATAAGACCAATAACTGTGTTCTGCAGGTACTCCAAACGTTCAAAACTGAAATTTGTATGGTTAATAAGAGAGCTTACGTCCCTCATAAGAATGTTCAGCTTTGTAAAGACGTCTCTAGGAAACTTATCGCTTTTAAGAATACTGGAAATCATCCTCTGCTTATCAACAATATTCTCCCTAACTAGCATTGTGTTTTCCTGTAACTGTGTTATTTCAAGAAGAAACTCCTCGTTAACAGCTCCTCCCAACGAAACAGTTTTGGAATACTGAGCAATCTCTTTTGACATCAACTCAATCATATCTGCATCAAGGTCAATTCTATTTTCTAAAATCCCTACTAGAATATGATAACCTGTTGGCATTAACCTGTAATTAGCCACAAGCTTACGCTGAATATCAGTAAAACTCCTTAATGGTACATTTCTTATTGTAACAATAATACCTTCGCAAAGTATAAAAGAGACAGCTTCCATACTATAGTTATCTGGAGCAGGAATAAGAAAGTTTGTATTTGCGAATATGGTGGTCTCGTTCTCTGAATATCTTGAAGAGCTCTCAATCTCCTCTGCCTGCGCTCTACTTTGAATGGTTGTATTCAGATAGGTCTCAATAGCCCTCTTTTCATCTCCTGATGGAGACCAGAGGTCAATCCACAGAACATCATCATAACCAAGCTGGTCTAGTGATATTATCTCAGATGTGGTAACTACCTGTCCTTTGTTCTTGTAAAAAATCTCAAGCATGATCTCATCCCTTTAATGGTTTTTAACTTCATCCTCCACCTCCCGGTCTTCGGGAGTGAAATTAGCCAAACCATCGGACTCGGGACTTAAGCTCGTCAGGAGCTAGACTCCAAAATTCGGAGAGTCCTTTGCGTTTATCTGCGGTGAAATTATACGAGATGTTATTTTTCAAATAATTCAGAGCGTAATCTCTTTCAAACTGACCGGCAAACCTTTCAACACTCTTTTCAACATTATTTATTCCCATAGTAAGGGCTTCATTGAAAGATTTTAAAAAGGATTCCGGAAGCTCTTTGTTTGCAGTCCAACACGCAAATACAAACGGAAGTTGTTTATATGCCATCCAAACCTCAGCAAGATCATATACATATTTAAAACGAGAAGCATTTAATAGAGCTTTATCTCCAATTAATATATATGATTCATTTTCATCCAGATGTGATTCAAGAAAATTAAAATCAACAAAATCTGGTGCAATTTTCCAGAAATTCTTACAAAGAATTCTTGTAAGCAAAACAGAGGTCCTGGATTCTGTATCTAAGTTAATTTTTTCAATCTCCTCAACCCTTCTACCGCTGCAGAGCAATACAGATGCTACACTACCCTCTGCACCAATGCAGTAATCAGAGACAATAAATGGATTTGAAATATATGGAATTGCAGCAACAGGTACAAGTCCAAGATCTGCCTCTCCAGAAATTACTTTAGTAGCTGTAACTGATGGAGGTACAAATTCAAGTTCTATCATCCTTGATACGGGATGATTCTCCAGTCCATACACAAATGGTGCTGTATTCAAATAGGATATGGCAGATACACGAACCTTCATATCCTGCAAAGTTAATTCAAAATTTCCAAATGCTCAACCAAAATCTTTAATCCTATAATTATGAGTATAAACCCACCTATTACTCCCGAACGTTTTCCAATTTTTACACCAACGTACCTACCCCACTTTATACCAATTACGGAAGAGAGAAGTGTAAAAAGAAAGATAATTAATGCACTCTTAGAAATTTCTGCTAAATCAAGTGAAGACATTGCAAGTCCAATACCAACAGCCAAAGCATCTATACTAGTGGCTACAGATGCCGTTATAAGAATCTTTGGCTGTCTAATATCTAGACAGAGTTCATCTGGATTGGAGAGACTCTCTCTAATCATCTTCAACCCAATATATGAAAGAATAATAAATGCTATCCAGTGATCAACTGAGCTAATTAATGTTAAGAGAGCATTGCCCGCAAACCACCCTGCTAAAGCAAAAACAGCTTGGACAGAGGCAAAGGTAGATACAATCCTAACAAAAGAAAGCCTAGGAATTTGAGGTAGACACATCCCGGATGACAACGACACCGCAAATGTGTCGAAGCAGAGACCAATGGCCAAAAGTATGATCTCTGCCCAAGACATTGTCAGACTTTTTTTCCGTCTCTGAGTAGATACATTCCAATAAACGTAAATAACCCATTAGCTATAAGAATTGTAAATCCAAAGCCAAAGCCCAAAAATTCCTGCCCCGCATAATCCAATAAAAAGCATAAGATTGGAGAAGCAATTGCAACGTATGGCATATACTTATCCTTTACAGTGTATTTTGTTAAAATACCAAAGAAGAAGAATCCAAGAAGAGGACCATATGTATATGCTGCCAGGAGATACACCAAGTCAATAACTGCCTGATTGTTAACCTTATACAAAACAAGGATTATAAGGAAGAAGAGAATTGCAAAGCCTGCGTGAGCACGCTGTCTGATACTTTTTTTACGCGGCTCTGATAAATCGGTCCTCTTTCCAAAACCGACAAAATCTATACAGAAAGATGTTGTAAGGGAGGTAAGTGCTCCTCCTGCACTTGGATAAGAGGCAGAAATAAGACCAATTATAAAAAACAGCCCCACACCCAATCCTAAATATTGACTTGCAATAGTCGGGAAAAGCTTATCTGTCTGTGCTTTGGTAAATTCACCAAATTCGTTTGCAAGGCCAATTCCCTCCATTCCACCAAGCTTTGAACTTACAAATATTGCCAGGACAGCTCCCATAAGCAGGAAGAAGAAGTTAACCACAACAATTGTAATACTTGTAGTATAAATATTTTTTTGCGCCTCTCCAATATTCTTACAGGATAGATTTTTTTGCATCATCTCCTGATCTAAACCTGTCATAACAATTGTTATGAATATACCGGCAATGAATTGCTTAATTGCGTTAGTAGAATTGCTCCACTCCCAGTCCAGCCACTGAGCATATTCTGTACTTGTAACAGCTTTTGCCATATCTCCAATTCCCCACTGCATCTCCTTTGCTACAAAATAGATTGTAAGACCTACTGCAAGGAGCATAAAAGTAGTCTGCAATACATCTGTCCAAATAATCGTCTTAACCCCTCCCTTGAAGGTGTATAGGAAAATTAAAAACATAAATATAAAGGCAACTAGCCAAAAGGGTACAGAATCTTGTGGAAGAAAAGTATGGAGTACGAGCACCACAACAAAAATCCTTACAGCTGCTCCAAGTATTCTGGAGACCATAAATACAGATGCACCCGTTTTATATGTGAAAAACCCAAATCTATTTTCAAGGTATCCATATATAGATGTTAGATTCATCTTATAGTACAGAGGAATAAGTACCTTAGCAATTACAATATATCCAACCAGAAAACCAAGAACCAAAGGCATATAGTAGAAATTCTGGTTGAGCACATTTCCGGGAACAGAAATAAATGTCACTCCTGAAATAGATGTACCCACCATTCCGTAGGCTACAATATACCAGGGAGATTTTTTGTTGCCAAGAAAATAAGATCCACTATCTGCCTTACGCGATGTAAGCCACGAAATAAAAAATAGTAGCGCTGTATAAAGCGAGAAGGCTATCAGCAGCCAGGATAGAGGGAAGTCATGTTGCATATAAGTCACTGTTAAATTATTTACTAAGTGGCACAAATGGTTGGCGATTCTGAATTGAACGACCAAGAGTAACCTCGTCTGTGTACTCAAGGTCATCACCAAAACCTACGCCTCTGGCAATTGTGCTAATTTTTATATCAAATTGGTTTAATTTCTTAAAAATATAATAGGCAGTTGTTTCACCCTCCATAGTTGTACTTAAAGCAAGGAAGACCTCCTTGACAGAGCCCCCAGCAACACGTGAAACAAGATGATCTATTGAAAGGTCAGATGGACCTGTTCCATCCATAGGGGAGATAATTCCTCCAAGTACGTGAAAAAGGCCATTGTACTGGCCTGTATTATCTATACTGATAACATCTCTTATACTCTCAACAACACAGACCAGTGATCTCTCCCTCGACGATGAGGAGCAGATTGGACATATGTCCGAATCTGATATCATATTGCAATTTTTGCAATACTTAATCTCCTTTCTCATCTTGAGGATAGACTTACTAAACCTCTCAACGTTTTCTGACGGTTGTTTCAGAAGATGAAGAGCAAATCTTAATGCGCTTTTTCTTCCAATTCCCGGCAAAGATGAGAGTTCATCCACTGCATCCTGTAAAAGTGAAGAGGATAAGTTACTTCTATACATTAGTTTTTACCTTGATTGCTGTTAAGGTAATAGTCTACTGCTTTCCTAACCGAACCATACTCAAGAAGGAGCCTCTTGGCCAGAGCTGCATCAGAAATTGAAGCCTCTTCCATTATCATTTTTGTACCCCTCTCCACCAATTTGGCGTTGGTTAACTGCATATCTACCATTTTATTCCCCTTTACCCTTCCAAGCTTTATCATAGCAGTGGTTGAGATCATATTTAAAACAAGTTTCTGCGCAGTACCCGATTTCATTCTGGTACTACCAGTTACAAACTCAGGACCTACAACCACCTCAATAGGTATATCAACCTCAGCAGATAGTGGAGAGTTTGGATTACAGGTAATACATCCTGTAAGCATACCTCTTTTACGTGCCTCTTTTACTGCTCCAATTACATAGGGAGTAGTTCCGGAGGCGGCAATGCCTATCACAACATCATCTTTACCTACACCAAACTGCTGCATATCATTCCAGCCCATTTCCCAATTATCCTCAGCAGCCTCAACAGCTCTTCTGATAGCAGAGTCACCTCCGGCAATAAGTCCGATAATAAGGTCAAAAGGAGCTCCAAATGTAGGTGGAATTTCAGAAGCATCTAATATACCAAGTCTTCCGCTTGTACCTGCTCCCAAATAGAAAAGTCTCCCCCCTCTCTTCATTCTCTCAACAATGCCATCAACAATTTTTTCAATCTGAGGAATACACTTCTCAACTGCTTCTGGAACAGTCTTATCCTCTCTGTTCATATTCTGGAGCAACTCCAGTGTAGCCATTTTGTCAAGGTCGCTATACCTTGAATTTTGTTCTGTAATCTTCATTGGGGTCAATTTGATTCTTTATTACAATGATTTATGATATTGAGCAAGTCCCTCAATTGGGGACTTAAGAACAGTTCCTAGCTTTACACCCAGTTTTTCTGCAACTTGTGCAAGTACATCCTGATAATGATAAGCAACTGAACCTACAAGATTTACCTTATATTTCTTGTAATCATACTGCATAATATTTCTTGTAAAGAACTCCTCAAAACTATCTCTCAATAGTTTATCAATGTGAGGATGATTCTTGTTTTCATTTAGAAATACAGAAAAGGTGGCCAAATATCTATTTGGAAATGGTTGGCGATATACCCTCTCAATAACGGATCCGTAGGTAAGATCATATTTCTGACTAAAAAGATCATTAAGATCTTTGGGAAGCTGTCTTTTAAGATAATCCGATATAAACTTTCTACCAAGTACAGCACCACTACCCTCATCTCCAAGAATGTATCCACAAGCAGGAACATTATCGGCAATATCTGTTCCGTTGTAATAACACGAATTAGCACCAGTCCCAAGTATAGCTGCTATACCAGGCTTTCTACCGCATAGCGCCCTTGCCGCAGCAAGTAAATCTGAGTATGCATTGGCGCGTGATTTTGGAAACACCTTCCTGAAGCAGTTCTGAAGTACCTGAATCTTCTCCGGAGATGCAACACCTGCCCCATAAAAATGGATCTCAGTAACAGTTGCACTAATATCAGGGAGCAAATGCTGCTCCAGCTCATATATTATTTGATCTTCTGTTTGAAAAAAGGGATTTATACCTGCGGTGGTTAACTTTTGAATTGAACCGTCACTATGAATAGCTCTCCAATCTACCTTGGTTGAGCCGCTGTCTGCTATTAAACGCATATATCCGGGGGTTTAAATAATTCGCAAAGGTAATCATTTTGACCAACTATTTCAATTTGACTGGGAACTTTCTCCAATGTAAAAACCCAACCACAGCTGCAATCATATATACAACATAAAGTATTGCAGTAGCATAGAGCCCCTGCCAAAAGAAGAGAATTGCCGCTGCTAAATCTGCAATAATCCACAATATCCAGTTTTCAATGTACTTTCCAGATACCCACCAAGTAGCCAACATACTCAACACTGCAACAAATGAATCAAGATAAGGGTATGGATCTTCACTGAAATTGGAAAGTAAATATTGGACAAAAATAAACCCAACGAAAGCCGCAATAATTGAATAAACAGCCCTTTTAAAAGGCAACTTAACAGTCACATTTAAATTCATTCCACTATTATCAGAAGAATCTCCTCCTCCACCCCACCTCTTCCATCCATATACACTTACAATAAGGTAATAGATTTGAAGTAACGCTGCAGCGTGAAGTGAAGAGCTAAAGAATACAATAATATACATAAGAGCAGAGAGGGCACCCACAATCCACATTGCCCTCTTCTGTCTTATCTCAAGAACTACATATATAAATCCCGAGATTGCTCCCGTTATCTCAATCCAGTTCATTAGAATCTAAATGCTGCCTTAAACATAAAATTTATTCCTGCCTGAGGATAGAGACCCTCCTCCACGTATGGAGAAGAGCCATCTGCAAATTTTGCCATATATACCCACGCATTTGAAAAATACTTTCTGTTAAGCAAATTATCAATATATATACCAAGTTCAAGTTGAGATGTGCCCCTTATTTTAAAGCTCTTCATACCCTTAAAGCCCATTACAAAATATGTAGGAATAGTCCTGTCATTACTAGACGTATTATCATAGAACTGTTTACCCACGTGTTTACCGTAAAAGGAGAGAGAAGAGTTTGAAGATGGCAAAAAGGTAATCATTCCCATACCAACAGATGAAGGAGAGAACGGAAGATTTGTACTAGAAAAAAACTGACTGGTTTGAGGAAGAGGATTCCACTCATCTTGGTTATCGTACAAATCTGTCCAGTGAGTATAATTCCTAATTTTATTTAAACTCAAAGAGAGATTCCCATCAAGTCTCATAAATGTGAAGGGAGACCAAGCGGCAGCAAGTTCAACTCCTCTTCTGAATGAGACAGGGACATTCTCCTTAATGACATATCCTGTTTCACTTAGCCTTCCCGTAGGAACAAGCTGATCCTTATACTCCATTAAATACAGATTTGCGGAGAGTACAATTTTATCGCTGGTAAAAGAGTAGCCAGCTTCAATGTCTAATAATCTTTCCGGTTTTATCAAACCTGCCTTTCCGGCCTTAATTGACTCTTTAATATCAGTCCTTCCCGGCTCTTTTCTACCTATTGAAGCCGATGCAAAAAAACGACTTTGTCCCCAATTATATGTTAATCCAGCCTTTGGGTTAAAAAAATTATAATTCATATCATAATCAAGAGCTACAAAATCCTTATCATCTCCTCTTAACGAGTAGCCGATATTTCTATACTGAAGATCTGCAAAAACAATTAAACTTTTCCCAACAGATATCTCAGCCCTTGTAAAAGCAGAGAGATCTCCTTTGTAACCATTATTTTGATACCACATATAATTATCCGGAATATTCTGCTTCCACATTGCCCAAATCATATTCCCAAAGTGAGATCCATCGTAGTAAGAGTAGGATACTCCAGCAGTAGCCCTCACTCTATCAGTAGTGTATTGAAGAGTAGAAGAGGCTGCATAGTAATCATTTGCAAGAGATTGCCTAATTATGACGTCAGATTTTTTATACTCCTCTCCATTAATAATTTGCACAGGAAGTCCATAGTCCGAGAATCTTTTATTCCCTTTATAGTTTTCATAATACCCCTTTCCATCTGTATAGTGAAGCACACTATTCCAGGTTAAACCATCTGCCAGCTCTCTTGTAAAAATGGCCTGAATATGATGTTGAGTATAATTATCAGTCTCATTATCATAAAACTTTATATTTCCCGCCTGGTCATAATAGAGACCGGCTGGATTGAACCTTCTGTCACTCTCCATCATTTCTCTGGAGATACCTTCCCAGGTTATACCTGTTGACTGGTCACCATAAATATAATTTAATCTTATTGCAGTTTTGCCATTAAACCATCCTGCGGTTGCAAATAGTGACGAGAGATCACTCTTGGCATTTCTGATATAACCTTTACCTAGACTTCTCGAATACCTTACATCAAATGACAAACCACTTCTTGTCAAGCCTGTGCCTGCACCAATAGTTGCAGAAAAGCTATTGTAACTTCCAACACCCGTTTCCGCCATCCCGTATGCTTCAGGTGTAGTATAAAGAGTTCTTAAATTTAGGCTTGCGCCAAATGCCCCGGGACCATTAGTAGATGTTCCCACCCCTCTTTGAAGTTGAATATCCTGAATAAAGGTACTAAAGGCAGGGATGTTAACCCAAAAAACCTCCTGCGATTCGGCATCGTTCATTGCAATACCATTAATTGTCACATTAGTTCTTGAGCCATCACTTCCTCTGACTCTCATTGATGAGTACCCAAGTCCGTTTCCTCCCTCAGTAGTAGTAACCACAGAGGGCATAAGAGAGAGAGCCATAGGTATAGAATGAACCGGAGATATACTTCTAACCTCCCTGGGATTAAGCTCAGAGTGACTAACAGGAGTGTTTTTACCTGCTCGCCAAGCCTCTACAACAATGCTATCCAACTTGTTTAATACTGTTTTCTCTTTTTGCCCGTTTTGAAAGGCAAGGACCATAATTGGTGAGATAATTACCCCGCACAATAAAGCTAATCTTTTCATTTAAAATTAATTTATATGCAGGGGGATATAGAGATACAAGGAGTCGCTTTCCCTACGCCGGTACTATCCGGATCAGGTGAAAAGGGTGTAATCTCAGCCCGTATGGGCACCCCCAAGCATTGGTTAATGCAGGGCAAAGATAAATAAATTTATCCCCTTGGTGCAAATATTCGTACATTTGCAGCAGGTGGGTCGCTCTGTCGCTCTTCAGAAATGGGGGGAGGAAAGTCCGGACAGGAGAGAGCAAGGCTCTGTGGAAATCACAGCTGGGGGTAACTTCAGGCAAATCGTAACAGAAAAAAACCGCCCTCATAGCAGGGTAAGGGTGAAAATGCGGGGTAAGAGCCCACAACCGGTGGTGGTGACATTATCGGGGTACGAACAGCCTCCTGCAAGGCCAAGTATACCGGCAGTCAAGGACTGCTCGTTCGTTGTCGGGGGGTAGGCTGCATTAGATAAATGACAGAGACCCATAGGGTACAGAATCCGGCTTACAGACCCACCTTTTTTTTAGAATAGTGTAGGATGGTCCTCATCAAACCTTTTTAGAACTGCAGATATGATTGCCTCTCTGCAAAATTTCGCTTGAGAGCTTACTTTGTACCTCTTACAATATTTTTGAATAGCCTCCATCTCACTATCATTAAACAAGATGGTTTTTCTATGGCGTCTGGGAGCCTTATTTCTATCTTTTTTCAATTTTCTCCTCAAGTATGGATTTATAACCAGGTATACCCTTAAGAAGATAATTTGACTCGGCTACATTAAGCCACTCAAATGCAAGATCATACTGTTCCATCATCTCCAGAGCAACTGCAATATTAAATGCAGCAGAGGCCCTTTTAACCGGAGTAGCCTCATCAGTAAGAGTCATCCAAATATCCAATGCCTCTTTCCATTTAAACTCCTGAGATAGTCTAAAAGCATCTGCCCAAGGGCTGGAATTGAAAGTATAAAGATACCTCTCAACAGGAATCCACTCATCAAAAAATCTTGATGAAAAAGAGCTGCCTAGTTTTTTTGAGATATCATACATAGAGGAGTAAAGCCTTGAAGCAACTACCTCATCCTTTAAATCCATCCGGGATATCACCTCCCAGTAAATTGTATCAGCAACCTCTCTGCGAAAAACAGGAAGCCCGGAGAATCCATCGTATAAACCTACCTCCATCTTAAAAGGGAGAGAGACATATAATATGCCTGCACTACCCTCTGGAACCTCGCCTGTAAGCTTATAAAGTTGCATTGTACCCATATCAAGGTGTTCAATAACAAAGAGCAGATCTGCAGCTGAATTTAGAGAAAGAGTTTTAATGTAAGATGGATTATCAAGTTCGCTTCTATCCGAACCTGTCTGATTAAAAACTTTAATTTTACCTGTGTCAAGCTTAAGATTTGACTCCAAACCCTCAGCAAGTCCGAGTGCCATATTCAACATAATAATTGAATCAGACACAAAGTACTCTTTATCAACAATTGCAGAATCCTTTAAAGCATCTGTAGAGGAGAAGACAGATATATTTCTATCTATCAAGTCCACCTGAAACTCTGCAGGAATACGTTGGTCAATATTGAAAAACTCAACAACCGGACCACAAGATTGGATCACAAATGCAGCCAATGTCCCAATTAGGACAATAAAAAATTTCTTTGTTTTCATAGCTTACAAATATTCCCAGAATTTTTTCATAACATCATAGAGAACCTCAGACTCATAATCAACACGAATAGGTTCGTCACTCTCTTCTTGTGAAACTTCGAGCTTCATACGGTAAGGACTCTCCATTGTGAAAACACACCCCTTATCAAGGTTCATAAGCGCTCTTTCAACACCAGCTCTAATTTCACGATAGACCACCTGTGGAGATTTACTGGTAGCACAATTTCTCCCGTGAGCAAATTTAGTTTCAACTGTCTCAATTGGACCGAAATTATCAAAGGCCTCTTTACAAGCCATATTGTCTCCTGAGAGAAAAACAACAGGCACACCAAATTGCGCAGCGTATAGAGAATTAAAGGCAGGCTCAAAAAGAGGTCTATCATTAATTCTAAAATCAATAACTTTTAGAGACATTGTGTGTGAAAGAGTACCCATCTGCTCACCTGCCCTTGCGTGGGCACCAATAAATAGTAGAGCGTCATAAGTAGAGTCAATTCCCAGAACCATCGTATGAGGAGTTCCGGGAACACGACCTTTTGTAAGTTTAGCTCTTGAATCTAACAGAAGTGGATTAACATTAATATTTCCGGAATGTCCATCCCTTACAATAATCTCAGTTGCACCTGCTGCAATAGCTCCCTCCACCGCTGCATTTATTTCACCGGTTAGAATATCACAATTTCTGTCAAAATGAGGATGCCCAGGATAAATTTCATCCCAATTGACAACGTTCGTGACACCCTCAAAATCTACCTGAATCATTATTTTTAGACCATTACCGCTCTTCCCGCGTAACATTTTTTCATTAATTAAATCCATGATTCCGGTTTATTTAAATATTATTACATTTTCATACCACCGCAGACAGATATCACCTGACCCGTAACATATGAGGATAGCTCACTAGCTAAAAAAGTACAGACATCTGCAACATCCTCCGGTTTGCCACCCCTTCTAAGCGGAATTTGTGCAGCCCACTGGGTTTTCACATCTTCAGGAAGTTTTTCTGTCATTTCGGTTATAATAAAGCCAGGTGCAACTGCATTAGCCCTTACACCTCTTGAGCCTAACTCCTGAGCTATGGATTTGGTTAAGCCAATCATTCCTGCCTTTGAGGCCGAGTAGTTAGCTTGTCCTGCATTTCCACCAACTCCCACTACTGAACTCATATTAATAATACTTCCACCCCTCTGACGCATCATCACAGGCGTCACAGCGTGTACAAAATTAAATGCACTCTTAAGATTAACATTTATCACAGCATCCCATTGCTGTTCACTCATTCGCATCATAAGACCATCTTTGGTAATACCTGCGTTATTAACCAGAATGTCAATTTTTCCAAACACCTTAACAACCTGCTCAACAACAGTATGAGACTCTTCAAAATTTGCAGCATTCGAGGCTATTGCCAACGCTTTAACACCATAAGATTCTATTTCAGACTTAGTATTCTCAGCATTCTCATCAACAACCAAATCTGTAAATGCAATGTTTGCTCCTTCAGAAGCATATTTTAATGCAATCGCTTTGCCAATACCTCTGGCAGCTCCGGTTATAAGTGCTACCTTTCCTTCAAGTAGTTTCATATTCGATTTTAAAATTCGTTAATAATCAATTAAACAATACGTGCAGTAAGATCATACTCCCCTGCACTCTCAATCTTAGCTTCAACAAATGTACCAATAATATCTTTGGTTGAAAAACCTTTTGGAATCTCACTCTTACCAATGAGTATCTCTCCATCCACCTCTGGGCTCTCTTTGGTACTTCTCCCAACAAATACAGTATCATCCTCGTAATCAATAATTACCCTCTCCTGCGATCCAACCCTCGAAAGATTATGATTCAAAGATATTCCGGACTGCACCTCCATCAGCATATTGTAACGCTCCTGTTTCTCTCGATTTCTTATTGTATCACGGAGGTTTGAAGCGCCCCAGGTTCCCTCCTCTTCTGAGTAAGTAAATGCACCTAGTTTTTCAAACTTTGCCTCTTCAACAAAATTGAGCAGATCTTTAAAGGCCCGTTTATCCTCTCCCGGGTGACCCACAATCATTGTAGTTCTTAATGAGATTCCGGGCACTCTCTTTCTGAATTTCTCAACAAGAGCCCTTGTACCCGCTCCATCAATTGAACGTCTCATATTGGCCAAAACTTTGTCATTAATATGCTGAAGAGGAATATCCAGATACTTACATATCTTATCATTTGAAGCCATTACATCCAGCACATCTTCAGGAAAAGAGGCTGGGTATGAATATAGTAATCTTATCCACTCAATCCCCTTTATAAGACTCAACTTCTCCATTAACGGAGCAAGAGCTCTCTTCTTGTATAGATCAAGCCCATAATATGTTGTATCCTGAGCAACCAAAATAAGCTCTTTCACCCCATTTTGAGCCAGATTTGAAGCCTCTTCAAGCAAGTACTCTTGAGGGACAGATTTATGAGTACCCCTTATTAGAGGAATTGAACAGTAGGAGCATACTCTGTCACAACCTTCAGATATTTTAAGATATGCATAATGGTTGGGAGTAGTTATATATCTATGTGTCTCTAGGAGGGGATTCCACTCCTTTCCCAGGGCATTAAGTACCGATTTGGAATCAAAAGCACCATAAAAGCCATCTACCTCAGGTATTGAATCCTCAAGTTCTAGAAGATATCTTTGGGATAAGCAACCAAAAACAAAAACCTTTTTGATATAACCTCTGTTCTTTGCCTCTACAGCAGACAAAATCGCCTCAATGCTCTCTTTTTTTGCATCTTTAATAAATCCGCAAGTGTTTATTATAACAGCATTGACATTTGCCTTTGAGAGATCCTCACCCTCAGCTGATATTGATATTCCTGACTCAAATATCTGTTTTAAAAGATGCTCTGAATCAACTCTGTTCTTTGAACAACCTAAAGTGACAAGCTGAATTTTTCCTACTGTCATTCAGCAGACTCCTCCTCACCCTCTTCAAGGAATTCAAGTGAAGCAAACTCCTTAAGATTGTTATACCATTCAACAACTTTCTTCATATGTGATACATAGAATCGATCACGGTCATAATCAGGTAGAACCTCTTCAAAAAAACTTTTCAATATAGCTGGATCAGACTTCCCGGATGGTGCACTATCATCACCCAATTTCTCTTTCATCTTATCAAAAAGTTGCTGAAGCTTAACGTCTTCATCCTCTGTAAAAACTGATATATCAGACAATGATGATAGTTTTGCACTCATTCCACACACCATTCTTTTTTTGTCTGATAGAGATTCCACAACAACACCCGAATTTGCCTGTGCCACATATTTATAAAGTCCCGGATATCCGGATACAGTTAAAATTTTCTGTAAATTGATTTTCATTCTATTAATTTTTCAATTGATATTAAACTAATCCTCTATCTTTTTTAATTTTTTCGTAAGCTTCATTAATTTTCTTAAACTTCTCTTCTGCAGATCTCTGTACATCCACCCCTAAGCTAGAGACTTTATCTGGATGGTGTTTTATAGCCATCTTTTTGTAAGCTTTTTTAACCTCTTCATCTGTAACGTTTTTGTCAATTTCAAGAATCTGGTATGCTGCATCTAAGCCTTTGTCAAACATAGCAAAAATTGACTCACCATCCTGAAAAGGAATTGAGAGTGCAGCAGAAATCCTTCTAAGCATCGACAATTCATCACTGCTTACATTTCCATCTGCTCTTGCAATACCTGTTAGGTAATGGAGCAGTTGCAATCTTGTAGCTGAATTTGTATTGATTCTAATTTGAGAGCATACAGACTCAATATTTACATCCTGTTTAAGAAGGTCTCTTAACAACAACACCGATTCAGCTGCAGCATCCTCCCCAAAGTTTTCAGAAATAAATCTCTTTACATAATCAAGTTCACTTTTAAGGACTCTTTTATCTGCCTTCATTATAGCAGATGAAAGAATTAGCAGGGAGACCATAAAGCTATTTCTCTGCTCTGTACCTGAATATTTGGCTCTCCCTCTTGAGGAAGTAGTCCCCGCATCATTTTTATCAAAAAAAGAGCCCAACGCAAATCCCATCAATCCGCCAATTGGCCCACCAAGGGCCCAACCAAGTGCCCCTGTAATCCATTTACTATAACCCATTAAATTTCTGGTTTAATACCTGTTTGATTTAAAATCTCCATCACCTGTGGCAAAATAGCCCTTTTTCCGTCTGCAAATATAACGAAATCTGCCATTTTTAACCTCTTCTCATCACTCCACTGCCTTGACATCCTCTCCCTGACACTAACTTCAGAAAGAGAATCACGTTTAATAACCCTTCTTACTCTCTCATCCTCCGGAGCTACAACCACAATCACTTTATCTGCAATTCTGTGAAACCTGGGAGTTTCAAGAAATATAGCAGACTCGTAGATTACAGTATCATAACCCTCACTCTTCATTAATCCCCGCCACTGATAAAAATCATTAAGAACCTCGGGATGAACAATTGAATTAACCTGCTCAAGCAAGTCTGGATTTGAAAAAATCTTTGCCGCCATTATATCCTTTCTTATCCCATCATCTGAAAGGATCTCTTTACCAAGAAGGTTTGCAAGGTTATTTACCAATGTTCTGTTTGTTTTATAAAGCTCCTTTGCCCTATAATCTGCAATGTATGCAGGAAGACCAAGCGAGGACATAAGTCGAACCAAGTATGACTTCCCGCTTCCAATTCCTCCTGTAACTGCAAAGCAAAACATAATAAAATATTTAAGAGTCCTCTAGTGTACTTATCACCTCAACAAAAGGTGGATCAATTCTCCAAGAGAGCATCCCCTTCTGTTCTCCTGATAGCTTAACCTTTACCACTCCATTAATTGAAGATTTGTACTCTCTATAATCAACTTCAAGTGCGATGAAAGTCTGCTCAAATGTTGGCTCTCCAAATTTTTCGGTATAATAGAGTTTAACTTCAGAGGGGTGAGCCTTTACTCTGGCCTCCTGAGGCAAGTTAACAAATGTAACAGGAATAATAATACTCTTCTCCACATACCTTACTACATCCATAGAGTAAAATATGTCTGACTCAGAAAACCTCACCCCGTTGATAGGTACAAGCTCTGTCACACCTTCAAGCGATTTGACAAGGGCTTCGTGTTTAACAGGTTTTGTTATTACAGAATCTATTTGAGAGAGTAACGAACTCTCTCCATATAGTGTAACAGAATCTGGTGAAATTTTTGGTTTAGATCCTAATGTATACTGTGGCGCAAAAGAGAGCATAAAGTTTGTCTTTACAGCAACTTTTTTATTTGTTTGACCAGGAAAGACAAAAAAGAGTGTGTCTGTTGTAAATGATTCTACAAAAACATTGTTCCCAAGTGACTGGATAAGTTTGTCATTTACATCCTTAACCAAAACAAAGAATCCATCTCTAACCCCGGTTCTTCTTTTAACCAACCTCCTCTCTGGCAGAATCTTTAAACTACTCTCCTTTGATGTAAAACGATGCTGCAGAATATAGAATCCGGTAGCTTTACCTCTAACCATAAGAAGATTCTCTGAGTCTGCCTCTGAACTTCTTCCATCAAGTCCTGCAGAAGCAGTTACTCTATACTGCATATATACAGTGTAGCTTTCTGAAAGTTTATGTATTGACCATATGATAAAAGCAAGAAAGAGACAGAACAAAAAAAGTAAAATTTGTCTGCCCCTTTCGTAGGATATATTAAAAATCTTAAGCTTTATCATAATAAAGCTTTTGAATTATTTCTGTGGGATATCCGAAATATCCTTTACAATAGATGATTTATCTACTCTGATTTTGACATTACTATCAACTTCCAGTAGGATGAAGCTATCTTTATCATTAACATCGGCCACTCTTCCGTAAATTCCACCCGCTGTAATAACCTTGTCTCCTTTTTGCAAGGACTGACGAAACTTAACTAGCTCCTTCTGTTTCTTTTGCTGTGGACGTATCATAAAAAAGTACATCACAACAAAGATTAGACCCATCATTATGAGGAAACTCCAGTTACCGGTTCCTGCACCTGCCGGCTGTGCCTGTAAAATTGTCAAAAAATTCATTTTATCTGTTTGTTAAAAATTAATACAAAAATAATCATTCTGCCGAGCCCACCAAACCCCGGCCTCTCTTCTCAACTTTGCCTTCTGCAATTAAGCCTGCAATAACCTTGTCAAGTATACCATTTACGAATACCTTGCTATTTGGAGTACTGAAAAACTTAGAAAGCTCAACATATTCGTTAATTGTAACTTTAATAGGAATGTCTTGAAATTCAACGGCTTCCGCAACACCCATAACAATAAGAGCTGTATCTGTAATTGCAAGGCGTTCAATATCCCAATTTTTTAAGTAACCGCTCATTAATTCAACATATTTTGAATAATTGAGCATTGACTTCTCTAGAAGTTTTACAGCATACTCCCTGTCATCATCCTTCATAAAAAGAGATGGATGTCTTAATTTGGATCCCTCCTTCAGCGATGAAAGTCTTTTAATTATAACATTGATAACATATTCAAGGTCATCAATCCAGAATAGAGACATATCCTCAAGTATAGCGTGAAGATCTTCGTTCTCCTCAAGCTCCTCTTCAAAAAACTTTATCAAAAATGCTAAGTCACTCTCAAAAGAGGATTCAGATGATTCCATATATTCTGTATAGTACTCTGAACTGGTCAAGGATGACAAAATTTTCTTAACTAAAGATTGCAGATCATTCCACCTGAGAGATCTTTTATCGCAAAACTCAATAAGCTCATTATTATCCTCAAGAATTTGTATTGCTCGATTTTCTGCAAACCTCATATTTGGATTGCGCTCCTCTTCAGTAGGATGAAACTTCTTGAGACCATTCTCAATTTTAACCTGAGCTGCTCTTCTTACAGCAACAGGAAGAGAGAGAATAAAATAGTAAAGCTCAAGGCTCTTCTCACAACTTGATAAAAGCTCACTCTCCGCGCCTGTTAGCGAAAATGTATCAGAACTCACTCTTCCAAAAAGAGATTTAAAAACCTTTACCCTTATTAGCCTTCTGTTAATCATAAATTTTCTTCAATATGCAAATATTTTACAAAGATAGGTTTTTGTGCACAAAAAATAATTTTATCTTTGTCAGGCAAATCTAAATTGAACTAAAATGTACTTCGAAGACTTTGACATTAACGATTCACAGGAGAGAAACGGGGATGATGTTTTTTCAAAACCGGTGAGAGCCGGAAAACGCACCTATTTCTTTGATGTAAAGGCAACCAAGAACAACGACTATTACCTCACAATAACTGAGAGCAAAAGAAGGCTTGATCGTGATGGTAGATTCGTTTACGACAAACACAAAATATTCCTTTACAAGGAGGATTTTGAAAAATTCTCCCAAGGTCTGGAAGAGATAATCAAATATATCAGAGAAAATGCTCCTCAAACTCAGGAGAAGACCACTAAAGATAGTACCAGCTCATTTTCAGATGTTAACTTTGAGGAGTTGTAGAGTAACTCTTCAATTGAATTAAAATAAAAGAGCCGGAGATTGTTTAACTCCGGCTCTTTTATTGAGGTACCAAGCAGATTCGAACTGCTGTACACGGTTTTGCAGACCGCTGCCTAACCACTCGGCCATGGTACCGATTAGGGGATGCAAATGTATGAATTTTTTTCATACATCCAAAATCCATTACCTCTCAACAGCCTTTTTCCCCTTCATATTACTAATAAAAATTCCTGAGACAATCAATATTAGACCTAATATTGTCAACAATACAATATGCTCTCCTAAAACTCTGTTTATAATAACAAATGAAAGCATAGGAGCCAAATATATCATCTGGGTAACTGTCACTCTATTTGAAGCGATATTAAGAGCTTTATTCCAAAGTATAAATGTTATCCCCATTTCAAAAACTCCTATGTATAAAGCAGCATAGAGAGGAATACCGGCTCTCACCGGTTCAGGATATATGATAAAAGCGATAAGCAGATATAGCGAACCCACAAGAAAATTTCTAAAAAGCTCCTCAACCGGATCTTTTGAATTATCAATTTTAAGCATCCAGTAAACAGCCCAAATTACTGTGCTTAGAAGAATAAAAAAAACTCCCGTTCCAGAGAGAGAGCCAGATGTATCCGCTCCATTATTAAGTGATAAAATTACAATCCCAGTAAAGCTTATCAAGACACCGAAAGCTTGTTTAAAACCAATTTTCTGCTTAAGAAAAATGGCCATTAGCAGTATCAGGACTACCTGCCAAGAAAAGTTCAAAGGTTGAGCAATCTGAGCAGGGAGCATAGAGTAACCCTTAAACAAAATCAGGTAGTAGATAAAAGGATTCAATGCACCTTGCCAGGCGGAACTCAGCAGAACTTTAGGCTCTTTTAATGAACTCAAAACAGATGCCAACCTTTTATTGATAATCAAATATATAGTGAAAACTGCCAAAGCTGTAATTGAGGATATAAGAAGCAAAGTCACAGCACCCATTCCCTCAAGCGCTAATTTAAAGGCAGTGGCAACAGTGGCCCAGAAAAAGACCACAAAGGAGGCCAGCACTACAGCTTTTTTTTGATTACTCATCTCCTCGCTTTGGGATTAATTATATGATCTGCCTGTTGCAAAACCTTACCTCTTAAAAGAGGATGAATTTTAGCACTATCTAAATAGTCAATAATTAGAACAGAAGCACTATCCCCTCTTTGGCCGGATAACAAAGCCTGAAGCCAGTTTCGTGGGAAAAAGATATCACCTGTTCTCTGAATCTCCGGAAGGATTTCTAAAGCAGGAGTGATATAGTTAACAGCATCTTTTGACCTAGAGTAGTGACATAAATAGGTCAGAGCACTTGCAGTCCATGGCTCGACTACTCTGTTCTCCTTCTCTAAAAGAGTTCTGAAGAGTGAGTCTCTCACAGCCTTATCCGGTGAGAGCGCAGGGTATATAAAGCTGAACTCCTCTCTTCTGTCCTTTCCGTTAATGTAGGTAAGTGCTAATCTCTTTATCTCATCGTACAACAATGGATTTCTAAGAGCTGACTCGTAGGCCAGATTGATAAAATCTCTTTCGCTAAGTTTTATCCCCGTATATTTGGCTGGATTCTTTAGAATATCAAAGAAAAGCAAAGCCCACTCTTCTCCCCAGGCAAAACGAACCAGAGACCTGAAAGCTGTTAATCTTAAATCCCCGGTTTTTGTAGATGAAGAGATTCTCCATAAGGCATCTGCAGCTTTCTGCGAAGCAGAAGTGCCTTGTAAATATCTGATATTTGCCGAGGCGAGGTAATTAACTGCCCTGTTAAAAACAATTCTGTCATTTTCAAGGAGTAACATATCGCAGACGGCATCAGAAAACCCCTCAGGATTAATATACCCTGCTACCATATTCTCATACAGTGTTATTAATAATGAGCCTCTTGTCAATGGTGTAAAATGAGGCAATCTTTCCAGCAGGATATCGTTATTTAAGGAGTCAGTTATAAAAAGAGCATATGCCTTTCCATCAACATTGGGGTATA
>Ga0265295_1003250_pt1 | contig 24095 bp, 15 predicted proteins | sample Munlansysbiofilm_FD_192503 | JGI IMG/M metagenome (GOLD analysis project Ga0265295, IMG submission 192503) | Leachate microbial communities from a municipal landfill in Southern Ontario, Canada - Methane capture system biofilm | ecosystem: Engineered > Solid waste > Landfill > Unclassified ...
GCACGTTTGCAGATGCCTGAGCAACTGTCAAGTAGCATTTTGGCTGATATATGCACTGCAAATATAGCGTAACATTATTGGATATCCCAGAAACTCTTTGTGGCTTATGGCAACCTGACTTGTATAATCTGATAGATCTATGACCTCCATTAAATACTTTCATCAAAGAGGTTTTGAGTTTATTCCTCATTTAACAACTCCTGACTGAAACACTTGATCTCCTTCTTGCTAAGCTCAATTGCCGCTATCCCATATGTAGGCAATAGGCTCTGAATCAAACTCGTCATCTTATTTACATCTTTTTGTGGCATTATAACCAGCTCCTTAGGGTGGATACTTATAAGGGTGACACGCCACGCAGGATGAAAAATGGATGAAAAAGACTCTCTTTCAAACTAAGCAGCTAAGCCCCTTAATCCCAAGTTGATGTCTAAAATAGCACCCCGTTCTCGCTTTGCATTCTCGCTTTGCAGGTTTTATGTCTGGATAATACGGATTGCAATACGGATTGGAATAGGCTTTGGCCACTTATTCACCTTAAAGTGTAAAGTAGCGTGACTTGGGTAGAGGAATTGAACAGTCATGTAATGTATTATCAACAAATGAAAAAAGTTCTTGACAGGATTTCAAGCGTTAATTAAAAAGTAAACAAGACAGTTGGTGATTTAAATATTATCCAGTTCGAGTTTGTTATACTTAGACGTCTGTTCATTTTATGCAAAGGAGTAGTAATGTTTAAAGCGAGATTGATCGCTATTTTAATACTTGCATCACTCGGGTTTTTGGGCGCGACCGAGTTTGATTGGGGCCTGAAATACGGCATGGGTAGCTCTAATGTGCATGGTAGCTCTGAAGCCTATGAATTACGTTACGACCTATACAAACATACTCCCTCTACGGTAAACCCTGGGTATGTGATAATACGTTCCAAAGAAAACTCGAGTGGCTTTTCTCAAAATGCAGGTGTTTACGCATCCCTGCTACTGTCTCGCAAGAAGGATTCTTTGAAATTGCGCTCAGAATTGCTCTGGCATCGCTATGTGTACAATCATGAGTTCAAAGACGACATTCCCAGCGCCAGCAGCTTATTGCTGGCCCAGACTTTTGGGGATATCCTAAAGGGCAGAATCGAGGGGACCGTGGATTATATTACCATTCCAGTGCTGCTCAGCCTGCATCAGGAACTATCTGAAGAGAAAAAAACGACAAGCTTTCAAGGCGCTTTTGTGTATCTGGGGCCCTCCCTTTCATTCCTGCTGAATCAAGAACAGGCTTCATATGGTGGCGTCAGTGCCATGGATCAGCATGTCAAAAACTTTGTGGAAAACAGTTTAACTGATTCTGATCCTGCTACTTATTACAGTTCCCAAAAGCAGAAGGTGGGCAGCGACCGCTTTGTTTCCACCAAGACCGATCTGGTAATTGGGGCGGGGTTTACTTTGAAAGACATCCTGCAATTCGGCATTGGAAAAGATGAGTTTATCTTTGATTTTCGCTATACCATCGGCATGAACGAACTGGGAAACAGCGGCATCCGAGATGCCCTCACGCTGAGATCAATCATGCTGAGTATTGGCTACAGGCTGTAACAAAAGGAGGATGGTGATGAACAAACATATTTTGATAATTCTGATAGTTATTGCGGCAGTGATGCTGTCTTCCTGCGGAGAAAAAGTTAGCTCAGCAGATAACAAAGCCATTGCAAATCCCGTGATTACACCCCCCGGTGGCAGTTACGACCTGCCCGTTTCGGTATTGATTCACTGTCCTAACTATGACGCGACCATTCACTATACAACCGATGGCAGTGATCCGGGCACAAACTCCAGCCTTTATAGCTCGTTGCTCCAGATCAACAGCAATACGGTTTTAAAAGCTCGTGCCTTCAAGAATGGCTATATCTCCAGCGCGATTGTGAGCCAGACTTATCAGTTCGGCTCTGCAGCGGTGGATTCGGTTGTCATTTCTCCAAGGGGAGGAGCATTTCCCGGAGCGCAGGAAGTTAGTCTTTTCTGCTCCACTCCGAACGCACAGATTTATTTCACCCTGGATGGCAGCGATCCGGGCCAGAATTCGAATCGCTATATCCGCCCCATCCTGATCTCGAACTCTTTAACCATCAAGGCGCGCGCTTATGCCGAGGGGATGATCCCCAGCCTCGTAAGTTCAGCTTTTTTCAGTTTTCAATTGCCTTTACCGGTATTTAACCTGGAGGATGGCGATTACGTTATGCCGCAGATGGTAAGCATCAGCCATCCCTATCCTTCAGCAGTAATACGCTACACCAGAGATGGCAGCGATCCCACCGAGGAATCTGAGCTTTATCAGGGAGCCCTGAATGTGAGCTCCAATACACTGCTGAAAGCCAGAGCATATCTGGAAAACTGGCAACCCAGCGCCGTGGCATCGGCTTTCTACGTGATCAGCCTGGCAGATCAAATGCAACTGTTTCCCGGAGGCACTTTCCTCAACGGCTCGGCATACGTACAGCTTTCTCCATATTATGTTGGCAGACGAGAAGTTACAGAACTGGAATGGGTGTATGTGATGCAGGATATGCAAGAGATTGTACCGGATAGGCCCAAAGGCGATTTGACTTGGATGGAAACTATCAGCTATTGTAACTACCGGAGCATTCTGGAAGGCTTTGAGCCTTGCTACAGTTACGGGAATAGCGGCACAAGCCCGATTAACTGGCCTGCTTATTGGTTTACGGATCACTCGCAAGTAAGCTGCAATTGGGAGGCCAATGGCTACCGATTGCCTACCGAGATGGAATGGATGTATGCCGCACGGGGCGGCAATGTGTCAAACAACTATATCTATAGCGGCTCCAGCGATATTGACGGCGTGGCCTGGTACAGCGGAAACGCAAGCGGGCCAGCTCTCGCCGGATTAAAACTGCCCAATGAAATGGGGCTGTTCGATATGAGCGGTAACTTATGGGAGTTCTGTTGGGATATCTATCATCATGAATACCCGACGACCGATACCCAGAATCCCACCGGTCCCCAAAGCGGATTTACCAGAGCAATGCGGGGTGGATGTTTTAGCACAGATGCCAGCAACTGCACAGTGGCCAAAAGGTTCTACACATTGCCGACTATAGGATCGGATTCTCATGGTTTCAGAGTGGTGCGCAAGTTCTAAATTTCGAGTGAGGTACCGAAGGAAAGTGACCTTAGCTCAGTGGGCTGTATGTTCACTGAATCTCAAGAAAACAAGAAATAAATATAAAACAAGAATTCAGGAGGAAAGATGAAAAAGCTCTTATTGCTTTTCGTTAGTATTGGTCTTATCGCTTCCTTGGCGTATGCCAATGAGTTGATACAGAATGAGGTGTTTCAAAGCTTAAATAGCCCGAGCAAAGGACGCAACGTGGATCAGACCCGCGAAGCTCCCAGCTATACCTTCAGTGCTACTCCGGTAAGCTTGATGACGAGCTATTACGACTACATGATCGGAGGTTTTCACAATCAACCTTTGCGGGTGATTCCAGACACCGCAGGCGGAGGATACTTCCTTAGCTATCAGGGTCAGCGCAATGCCATGGGGCCCCGCCGCGTGTTTTACGCTTATATAAATTCCACTGGAGAGGTCAGCTCTTTCCGCGAGATAAGTTCCACAAATACGGCTGAAGGCTTTCCGGCGCTGGCGATAGACCCCGTTTCGGGTAAACCGCTTTACGCTTGGCAAAAGAATATTGACGTGGATCCAGAGCTGGAAGTACAGTTCACTTCGGATGCCTTCATCACTGGGATATCCGGGCTTTTCAACCCTGTTCAGACCGTGTTTGATTCTCCCTTTCCGGTTTATCCTCCTGCGGGTGGTGCGCCTTCTCTGGACAACCAGTTTATCAGGCCCAGCCTTCAGATTGGCCCTTCACCTCTGGCGGGTATGCGCAGGGCATACATCCTCACTCGCAACGCCACTACTCACACAATGGGTGCCAGTGAAAACGTGCTGATCTCCTATGCTGATTTCAATGGAAGCATGATCGAAGATGGCACACCCTTGGCGTGGAGTACCACAAGCATTCCGGAGCTGGATCAATGGAATCACGATGCAGATTGGCGCAGCCCGCAGCTTGCGCTTTCCGTGGATAACCTGGGTAATCTCTATTATGCTGGATATCACACTGCAGTCCAGGCCGGAACCAATGCGGTTATCATGGAGCCGGATTTTGACGTCTTTGTGTGCAATAACTACGGACAGGGAACTTGGAGCCGGATTTCAGAATTCAGCCACATTCCCAGCTGGAACCCGCAAGCAACACCTGCCGGAAATCCGTATTTTACAAATTCCAGTGGCATACCTTATCCAGATGGAGAACTCTTTTGGGGGCTGATCAATTCTGGGCATCTGAATGCAGTTACAGATAACTACGGCCGCATTATCATCCCCGGTATTTGGGGGCTGAGAAGCGCTTCCGGAGATTACTGGCCGGAGCATCAGGTAGTGAAATCCATCATCTATAACCCTGCTATAAACAACTTCACAATATCCGAAATTTATCCTCAAAAGGATCCTGCGGACAATATAAACCAAGCCTGGACGCCTTGGGATAATCAGGCCCCTTGGGGTGTTCCAGAATACTTCCTCCAGGAAGACGAAACTTTCGCTCTGCAACCTGAGGCTACATTTCCCTTCCCGCATTGGGATCCCACATTGCATGGCAATAACATGATGAGCCATTACAACAACATCAAAATTTCCGAACCCAACGAACAGGGAATGATGGTGGCAGTTTGGCAGGATAGCCAGCGCGCCAAGTGGGCAAACGAAGATGGCGGTACGGACTATCTTCCCTATGTGCAGGTTCCAGAGATCTTCATCAGCGTATCGGCCAATCAAGGAGATACCTGGAGTGAGCCGATCGTGCTGAACAGCGTGGAAACCACCGAATTCACCAATATCAAACCGATGTGGGTGTATCCCGCAGACAAGGTGAAATTCATGGGTATGCAGGATGAAAACAAGATCGGACGCGTGGGACTGATGTTCTTCAACGACTACACCTGGGGCAGTAATGCCCTCACCCCACCCGCACATCCCACAAACAACGGTGGCCAGGTGATGTTTGCCGAACTTGAGATAATATTCCCGGAAGCTGAATATGTCCCAACCGATCCCTTTGGTCAGCCCTTGGTGCTTAGCAGCAGTATGTCTCTGATGGCCTCCGTGATGATCGATGACGAGCCTGCTTCTGAAGGCGATGTGCTGGCAGCGTTTGTAGATGTGCTAGGTGAGCCTCAAATGCGTGGCAAAGCTTCCCTGATCTCCCACTCTGGAATCACCGGTTGCCTGATGCAGGTCTTTACAGAAATGAACAATGAAGGCGTTTACTTCAAACTGTGGGTGGAAGATACCAATGAGGTGTTTGACGTAGAAGAGAGCCTGCTCAGCGTTGTAAATGGCAGCGTGGGCAGCTTGAGCGATCCCTTTATTTTGCATGCCATCGGCAGCGTCGAACAGGAAATCGAACTGCACACAGGCTGGAACATGTTCTCGTTGAATGTACACCCTTACGACAACTTTATTCTCAGCATATTTGGTGAACACTACTCTGCCATCAGCGCAATAAAATCCAAAGATGGTGTGCACTTACCGGGTAATCCCTTCAGTACCTTACACCTTCTTGAGGATGGAGAAGGATATTATGCCAATATGACTGCTCCAGCAAGCCTTGTTGTGCGCGGATATCCCATCCCTATCACAGATACTATTCATCTAAACCCGGGCTGGAATCTGAAGGCATATTATCCTCAAGTGCAGATGCCAACCTATCACGCCACGGCTGGCATCTCGAGTCAGCTCATTCAATTGAAGGGCGAAGAAGGGCTCTATGAACCCGGCAATCCCTTCAGCTCTTTGAATATATTGAAACCGGGAGAATCCTACTGGTTCAATGTGAGTGGTCACACAGATTTGGTCTATCCTGAAGGTATAAGCAGGGACGCAGCCCAATATACGAACCAAAGCCTTCCCCACAGCCCCGTGCTGAAATCCAATAGCCAGAGTGTGCTTTTGGGCTTCTCCAGTCTTGCCAGCCCCGGTGATTTGATCAGTGCCTGGGTGGGTGATGAACTGCGCGGAATTACCCTTGTAAAAGAAGCATCCGGTCAATTGGCTGCGCTGCTGCAGATCTTTACTGATACTGATAACGAACAGGTGACCTTCAAGCTGGAAACCGCTAAGCAAACCATGATCCTGGGACCTGGCATCAGCACTAATCCGGGAAGCATAGTTGGGGACTATGCCACTGGCGATTATCACAAATTCATAGAAGATTATACAGTAGTTCCCGAGCTGATCACCGCTCTTAGCGGGGCTTATCCAAACCCGTTTAAAACCAGCGCTGAGATCAATCTGAGTGTGGGCAAGGATGCTGGAAATCTGGAAGTGGGAATCTACAATTTGCGTGGTCAGAAAATAAGAACTCTGCTTAGTGGCGAGCAGCCCAGCGGAAATCTCAACCTTATCTGGGATGGTATGGATGCGAAAGGAAAGCAGATGCCATCCGGAGTGTATTTCTGCCGCATGCAAAATGGCAGATCGCTGCAAAGCATCAAACTGATGTTGATCAAATAGGAAGTTCCAAGGATGAAACTGCGGTTGCTGATTCTGCTGGGAATGCTCCTGGCAGTAAGCATGATTCATGCCACAGATCCCTGGGGAGAGCCGGTGTCATTCCCCGGCAGCATGGTAGTTATGGCGCAGGTGAGCATCAACGGCTCACCTGCCGCCGCTAACGATGTGCTGGGTGCATTTGTGCTTGCAAACGGCACGGAACAATTGCGTGGCAAACAAGCGATCATGGAGGCTGGAGACATCACCGGAGCTCTGTTGCAGATATTCTGCGAGACAAATGGTGAGACCATCCGTTTCCGGGTGTGGGATGAGGATGCTCAAGTAGCTTATGATGCCCATGAAACACTCCTCACAGAGGTCAATGGCAACGTAGGTTCTTTTCCAGATAACATGTTCCAGATCAATGGAGTAAGCGGCCAAAACACAGATGATCCCTGGGGGCAAGTCCTTGTTCTTCCACAGAGTATGACCGTGATGGCCGAAGTGCTGATTAACGACCTTGATGCTCAGACCTCTGACGTCCTTGCAGCTGTGGTAATGGTGAATTATGAGGAACAGCTACGCGGCAAGGCCCTTGTCCAATTGCTTTCGGGAATACCCTTTTGCTCCATGCAGATTTACACCGTAAATAGCGAAGAAGAGATAATTTTCAAAGTATGGGATTTCAGCGAACAACAGATTTTGTCAGCCTTGAATCCTTTGCTCTCAGAACCGGGCACCAGCTTGGGTTCAGCTCCGCAAGATGCCTATCTGATAAATTTTGCAGGAAGCTTGCAACAGATTCCTCGCCCCACAATCGATCCTTTATCAGGAACATATTCATCATCACAGCTCGTGAATCTTAGCTGCGAACTTGCAGGCGTAGAGATCCGCTATACCACAGACGGTAGTATGCCCGGCAGCACTTCCGCCATTTATAGCGGAGCATTCACACTGCCCACGAATACCACTACCGTCATCAAAGCGAAGGCTTTTAGCGATAACAGCAGTTGGTATCCCAGCCTGACGAATTCCGCAAGCTACCAAATCATCGGGCAGATCGCTGCTCCGCAGATAAGTCCGGCTGGCGGCTTCTATACCGATGCGCAGATGGTAAGCATCACTTGCGCCACAGCCGGAACCGATATCCGCTACACCATGGATGGCAGTGAACCCACCGATGAAGCAACTTTGTACGAAGGGCTCTTTACCCTCACTCAGAGCTGCACTTTGAAGGCAAAGGCTTTTATGGAGGGCTGGCCGGCCAGCCCCACTACCATCGTGAGCTTTAATATCAGCCAATTCGTAGAACCCCCTGTTTTTACCCCATTTCCCGGGCACTACTCTTATCCAATAGTATTGCAGATCTTCAGTAGCACTACCGGATCCCAAATCTACTACACCCTGGATGGCTCGGAACCAGAGCGGACTTCGTTGCCTTATACAGGGCCGATTCTGCTTAGCGAAAGCACTGTGGTGAAGGCCATAGCATATTATTTGGATTGGCTACCCAGCCAGATCAGCATTGCCGAATACATCATCTCAACTTCAGTATCCGATGCAAACAATCTCTTATCAGCACCCGGCATCAGGTCCGTTTTGCCAAACCCCTTCAAGGAACTTACCACTTTCCATTTACAAGGCAAAGATAGCCCTACGGATTATGAATTGAAGATTTACAACTTGAAAGGACAGTGCGTTTATCGAACGTCTGGTAGCGCCAGGGGCGAATTTGAGTTACAGTGGAACGGTAGAGATGCCTCAGGGGGCAGACTCGCTGTAGGAGTGTATTTAGCCCGTTTTAGCACAGGCTCCGAAAGTTCCCTGTGCAGAGTCGTGCTCTTGCGCTGACCTGCTTGTATTTAGGGTGCACTTCAGGCAAAAAGGACTTGGAATTAGCCTTCCCAAGCAGAAATTGCGCTTCCAATGAGAGGCTCTCTTTTCTGGGTCGGTCTCGGGAATGCAGGCTCCATCCCACAAGATTTAATCAGGAAGAATATAGCAAAATCCTAGCCTTGCGAGAAAAATTGATTATTTCCCCCAAGCGCAAGCTTCATAGGCTTTAAGAGGCCTGATTAGACAAGTTTAAAGGGCTCTGCCCAAAAAAGTGTTTGACACAATACGCCTTTTCAAAGCAGTTGGACAGACACAGAGATATAGATTTAGTAATGTATAAAATAGGAGTGATACGTATGAGGTTAGACAGACGTCGCCTTATCCTGATCCTACTTGCGTTGTTTATCCTCTCAGCCACGCTGATAATCGCGCAAAAGCAGGAAGTAAAGGATGATAATATAGTCGCAGATTTTCAGGTCGCAGACGTTCCCGCCGATGACGGCACGGGACTCATGCTTTCCTGGAAACCACTGGACCGTAGCAAAAGAATCATCGAATACCGAGTGTACCGTGGGATCCAGCCCGACCAATTATTTTTCTTGGAAACAATCGAAGTGAACCCCAAAAGTGGTGTGGCTTCTGATCGAATGTTTTATTATGACAATTCTGCCAGCCAGGTTTCTGATGTAGCTTTCCCAGCTAAAATGAAACGGGAGAAAGGCCAGCCGGATAACGGTATACTGTACCGCGAGCCACCCCGTGATCTTAAATTCACCGCCACTTTAATGGAAAAATTCCAGCTCATATCGGTTGCCAAACGCGGCGACTTTTACCATAAGAGCCAGGAAGTGATGGAAGATCCCGAAGCTGAAGAAATGACAAGCTATGCTGGACTCAAGGCAAATCAGCAGACCGTGATGGCGATGCTGAAACCGGGTGAAACTTATTATTACACCGTGGTGGCAGTGGACGAACGTCAAAAGCTGCTCCCTCATGCCGAAGTTCAACCCGGAACCCCCATGCCAAACGCTCCGGAGCCTTCTCCAGCCTTACATAGTGTGGTGATGGAAGACACAGGCGAGCTGCGCTTTGAATGGGAATATCCCCTTTATAAAGATGCTCTTGGCAATTACCGGATCTGGCAGATGCCTGCTATGGACAAGGATGCCTGGACCGAGCTGAGTACAAACCCTGAAGCCGTGAACGGCCGGGGCACCATGATCGCAAAAGGCCGCGTCGGCAGTGGCAATTTGGAAAATTATACCACAGTCGGAATGAAGGGAGATGCCTCCAGTTATCAAAATACCGTGTTTGTTCTGGAATTGATAGATTTTTATGGAGCATCAGCGCTTTCCCCACAGTCCACCCCTCGCTTCCTCGCAGAAAAAGACTTGCCTGCCTGCACCAACTATTGGGTGGAAGATAAACCCAATGACAAAGGTGACAGACTCACAGTGGGTTGGGACAATCCAATCGTTTTCGTGATTAAAACCACCTCGATAAATAAAGATAATTCCCGCCTCAGAGTGAACTATCAGCTCAATAAGACCGAAAATCAGACAGTAGATAAGATCTGGTTTACCTTCTCAGATCCCGAAACGGGAGAGCAGATCGCGAAGCTCAAAGAGTTTTATCTGGACGATATCATGATTCTGAACTTGCCCAAGGGCTATGATTTTAAGAAAGGCCTGAAAGTGCAAATCACGATGACCGGCACGCCGGAAATTCCTGATGATTACGTGATCGAGCAGCATCTGAAATATGATGCTGGGATGATGGCGCTGCTTCCGGCCAAAGCCTTGTACCGCAATGAACGGGATGTGTCTAAGATTTATAATGTAGTTTACCGCAAATATATGCATTCCCCGGCCTGGCGTCTGGTGATGCGCAATACATCCTTCGACAACTCGCTGGATGTGGTGATTCCCTATGGCGCACAGGTGCAAAAACTGGTGCAAGGCATCAGCTATGCTGAAGGGGATTCCCTGATCATGCATATCGCTGGTCCCAGCGGAGTGGAGCGCAAAGCCCGCAAACTGCTGTCTGGCGAACGCAAGTCTCCAGTTACCCTGATGTCTCATGAAGTGGATTTTACTTGGGATACCGAACGTGAAGTATTGGTTTCCACCAGTATCTTTGCAAAGCGCGCCCAGGAAATGCATGCCAAGACCATTGCTGATGCTGAGGCTCAAATAGTAGAACTGAACGCAATGAAGAGCACCGCAGAGCCTGAAGAAATAGTCGGGATCGATGCTTCGATCGCCCGCCGACAGGCTATTCTGGATACTTACACCAAAAATGAAGTGGTTCTGCAAGCGCTGAATACCAAGAGTAACCGTTACAGGATGAAATTGGTCTTGGGAGCTTTTGACGACTTTATGCGTAGCCAGGCTTTCAAGGTGGTCAAGACCGATGGTAAGGGTCTGTTTTTGGAATCCGAACCAGAACTGGCCAATGGCCAAATAGTGTATCACAAACCTATTTCAAACTGGTTTGACAACAATAAATACGTAACCCTGTTTACTACACTTTTATTCTGTCTGGTGGTGGTCATCTTCGTGACCCTGTCCAAACGCGGCAAGAGCTTTTATATCAGGCCTATCGCCGGCTTGCAGGAAATCGATAATGCCATCGGCCGTGCCACTGAGATGGGACGCCCAATGCTCTATTGTATGGGGCATGGCTCTTTATCAGATGTGGCAACCATCGCTTCGATGGGTATCCTGAGCCTTGTGGCCAGACGTGCCGCCGAGTATGATACAAAATTGATCGTACCCTGTTACGATTATATCATCATGCCGATCGCTCAGGAAATCGTTCGCGAAGCTCACTATGCGGTGGGACGTCCGGATACATACGACAGAAACAATGTGTTTTACCTTACAAACGTGCAATTTGCCTATGTGGCAGGCGTAAATGGAATCATGGTCCGGGAACGGATGGCGACCAACTTCTTCCTGGGATATTTCTCAGCAGAAGCGCTGCTCATGACAGAGACCGGAAACTCGGTGGGAGCAATGCAGATTGCTGGAACCGACGCCGTTACGCAGATTCCTTTTTTCATCACAACTTGCGATTATACCCTGATCGGAGAAGAATTATATGCCGCGAGTGCCTACCTGAATCGTGAACCGATGCTCTTGGGCACCCTTAAAGCGCAGGATTATTTCAAGTTATTCATCCTAATCGTGGTGATCATCGGGGCTGTACTTTCCAGCTTTGAAATTACTGGATTAACCACTTTACTGCCAGAGAAATAAACGAGGTTTTTGAATGAAGAAGACAATTCCATTATTAATCGTGATCGTTGGAGGACTAATCTGGGTGGTCTGGGCTTTCAGCCCGCACTATGTCCTCCAAGAAGTATTCTATAATCAATTCTACCTGCCTTGGGCCTATGCTTCAGCGCCCTTTGCGATGCTGCTGGGTGTGCTATCACTTACCCTGATGCACTCCAACAAAATCAAGCTGAAAGCGCCGAAATGGCAATATAGCTATTTCTTCTTTGGCAGTTTCGTAGTCACCTGTCTGGCCGGATTTATCGGCGGTATCCAGAAAGGTGGACTGTTTATGTGGATGTTTGAAAACGTTCAAATGCCGATGAGTGCAACCATGTTTTCGCTCTTGGCCTTCTATATGGCATCTGCCGCTTACAAAGCTTTCCGTGCCCGTAGCCCCGAAGCCACTGTGCTACTCGTGGCTGCGATCGTGGTGATGCTGGCGCAGGTTCCGTTGGGAGTGAAATTGTCAAAGCATCTTCCCACTATTTCGCAGTGGATTCTGGACGTACCAAATCTGGCCTCCAAACGCGGAATTATGCTGGGCGTGGGTCTCGGCTCAGTGGCTACATCTCTTAAAATATTATTGGGAATCGAACGCTCATACCTGGGCGGTGATTGATCCATGCTGAGGTATATATGAATATTTTCGAAAGAATGCAAAAACTGGATCGTCGCTGGATCTACATCGTTGTAGCCCTGGCGATTATCATCCCGCTGATGATTCCCTATAATTCGGATAACGTAACCACGCCGCCCACAGAGAATCTGTATCAGATGATCGATAGCTTCGCTGGGCGCAGTGATCGCGCTATTCTGATGAGCTTTTATCATGATGCTGCTACCATGCCGGAACTGTTCCCCATGGAAGTGGCCATCCTGCGCCATTGCTTTGAACGCAACGTGAAAGTTTTCACTCTCACCTGGTTCCCGGCCGGCGCACCAATTATCGATTACGCCATCAATTCGGTGAAGGAAGAATTTCCGGAAATCCAGAGCGGCGTAGATTACTGTAATTTCGGTTACAAACCCCAGGCTTTTGCGATGGTTTTGGGTATGGGTGATAACATCGCCAATACCATGAACACCGATGCCGAAGGACGTAAGCTGGAAAACCTGCCCATCATGCGCGGGATCAATAACTACAGCGAGATGAATCTTGCTGTGGAATTCTCCGGATCGTCTGCTGGCGGTATGTGGATCGTGTACGCTCGGCCCAAATATGGCCTCAACGTAGCCGTGGGCGTCACCGCTGTGATGGCCGCTGATATGTATCCCTATCTGCAATCAGGCCAATTGATCGGTATGCTTACCGGTCTCAAAGGCGCCGCCGAATATGAAAAGCTGGTGGATGTATTTGCAGCCTACCGTGATCCTACCAGAGATTACAGCATCAAAATCGATGAAGATGGCAATAAGATCCTGCCCGGACGTCCCTTTGGCCGTGAGATCCTGGAAGATGAATCCGTCAAGAAGCTCATCCGGATCACCACTCAGACCAAAGCTGAGTTTAGTCCTGATGAATACCTTGCATTTAGTGCAAAGTATCCTGAGAATATGGCCTTGTTGAATAGTCTCAAACAAGACGTGAGCGGCCAGGTGGTCATTGATGTTACAAACATCACCCCCGAGCTGCGGACCCAAATGGGGGAGACCATGTATCGTGAGCTGAATCGCCTTACGCGCAATACCTTGTATAAGTTCAAAGTTGCCCGCATCGGTATGAATGCGCAAAGCGTAGCCCATATCATGATCATCGTCTTTATCATCCTGGGTAACATCGGATACTTCATCCAAAAAATGCGTCAGGCAAAGAATCAATAGGAGGAAGAAATGAGTTTCGAAATGTTTAGCAATTTGGTGGGAGCTTTTTTCACGCTGTGTATTTTCTCCTTCCTGTACAAAGATAACCCCTTTTATCAGGCAGCAGAACAGATGCTGGTGGGTATCTCTCTGGGCTATGGCCTGGTTTATACCTACAACCGTGTGTTCGTGCCCTATGTGTGGCAGACCATTGTCATCAAGCATCAATTTGTGCTAATCATCCCCGCCATCATGGGTATGCTCTATCTCCTGCGTTTTTCGCGCAAGCTGGGCTGGCTTTCCCGCTACCCCATAGCTTTCTCAATGATGGGAGTAGGTATGGGAGTGCCCATGGGTATCCACGCCTCCATCCTGGTGCAGATGCGTCAGGCCATGGTGCCGATTGAGACCGTGAATCTATTCCTGATCTTTGTCGGAACTATAGCGGTGCTGCTGTATTTCTTCTTCTCCAAGGCTCATACCGGAGTCTATGGGAAGTTCGTGGGTGTAGGAAAGTGGTATATGATGATAGGTTTCGGAGCCTCATTCGGTCTTACCGTGATGGCTCGTATTTCCCTGTTGATCGGGCGGATTCAGTTCCTGGTCAATGACGTCATAGGTATTTTAAAATAGTATAGATGAAGCTTAAGGCGCAGTGTGTACATGCTGCGCCGGCAGCTTTCGTAAACCAGATGGCTAAGAAGCTTTACTCAGGCATTTTACTACCCTTATGATGGGGAACACATGAAAAGAACATATATTTTCGCTATCCTGATCTTGCTGGCTCTAGCCGGCATTTCCTGCCTTTCTGCCAACAGTTCCGTGGTTAAGATATCGGAGTTCAGCGCATCGGATATGCCTGACGACGACGGGAGCGGAATTATCCTGAAATGGCAGCCACTTCCCAAAGAACACCGCGTGATCAAATACAATATATATCGGGGTGTGAGCCCGGATTCTCTGTTTTTGCTCACCTATCTGGAAGTGGATCCCAAACTGGGAGTATTGGCTCCCTATTTGTATTATTACGATTCAGGCGATCAACCCCTGATAGAATTTGAGAGCTCTCCTTCGAAGCTCAAAAAAGAGAAGGATCAAGAGCCCAATAGCCCGCTATATGCGAAATTCCCGCTGGATGCAAAGCTGCTAAGCACTGTCCTGGATCGCTACGCCATCTTTGCCACCACCAAAGCGGCTTATCTGCACAAGCACTCCAAGGCTATTACGAAAGAAGACAAAAGCTTTGCCGGCCTCAAACTCACTCAGTTCGATGGTATCTATGCTATTCCCCAAGAAGGCGTTACCTATTACTACAGTGTGGCTGCCGTGAATGAACGGGGTGGAGTTTTCGCTGCCACTGAGGTGCAGAGCGCTGTTCCTGTAGATAATCCTCCAGATGCCACTGCCATCGTCCATGCCAGCTATATCACTGAGCTAAAGCAGATGAATTTTGAATGGTACCCACCTACGGGTGCCTCTGATATCAGTCTCTGGCAGGGCTGGATCATTCCCAAAGCGATTTTACTGGAAGGCAAGCAGTTGCCCGAAAATTGGGCCCAAAGAGCCGTTCAGATCTTTGAAATCCCGAATCTCTCTGCAGCTTCAGTGTATTATCATAGTGAAGAATTCCCTGGCGAGCAGTTTGATCCTGCAGAATACACGGCCGTATTGTCCTACCTGGATTATGCCGAACAGATGGCTGCGGTGAGTGCTAATTCATTCCGCCAGCTCTCTCAAACGGCTCTGCCCAAATTGCCGGAATTCACGGTGATGGACAAAGCCAATGACAAGGGTGACAACATGCTGGTGTCTTTTGGCAAACCCCTTGCCTATATCACTTTGGCAGAATTCACCAACAAAAAGCATAATAAGCTCAAGCTGAACTACGATATCTCCGAAAACGAAAACTACACCGTGGATAAGATCAGATTCATCTTCAAAACCAAGGATGGTGAAGAGATCGGCAGTATCACTGAGAACTATGTAGATAAAGTGATTCACCTGGCCATCCCGGAAAAGCATAAAAAGATCAAGCATATCCACACTGAAATAGCGGTGATGCTACTGCACAGCAAGACCTATGAGCCCGAGCTCGTGAGCCAGGAAGTGGTGTATAATGACTACTTCCGTAGATATCAACCTCAGAGCACCTTCGTGGACGGAGTGGATATCAGCAAGCTCCATTTCGACGTCTTGCACAGATCCCAAATGGACTGGGACTTCAGCCCCGGGATGAGATCCAATGCCCTCACCCGGACTTACGATCATACCATACCCTTTGAAGACGTGGTTTTCCGGCCTATTTCCAGTTATGATGCCGAAAGCGGCAGATTCCTGTTTAATGTCCGTCTGGGCATTGCCAATGATGTAGAGCGGGGCATATACTTTGATGTTCCCTTGTATAGAGAATCATTTAAAGAGGAAATGCAGAAACGTCAGACGAATATCCAGGAGCTGGAAGCTCAGCTTGCTGGGCTCACTGAGCCCGATGAAGAGCTGCAAATGGAACTTGTGGCGGCAAAAGCAGAGTATGACTTTATCATCAATCATCCTGCCTACAAAGAAGCCGAAGCTGCCACCAGCGACAAAGCCTGGCGCAAGGTCATGCTGTCCTGGCGTGAAAAAGCTCAACGCAGTTATCAATACAGACTGATTGCTACGGATACAAAGAGCGCTTTTCAGCTCTCAGATATCCATGCCGAAGCCGATGGCAACACTTGGTATCACCCCATTTCCCAATGGTTTGATAAGAGCAAGACCCTTACTTTGATAGCGACCTTCCTGATGCTGTTCCTGGTGGTTTATGCCATCATCATCACCCGCAGAAAAGAAGTCTATATTCGTCCTATTGCCGGTTTGCAGGAATTGGACAATGCGATCGGCAGAGCTACAGAGATGGGACGTCCCGTGATGTTTGTCCCTGGCTGGGGCAGTCTTGGCGATGTATGTACCATTGCTTCGCTGATGATCCTGGCTCAGGTGGCCAAAAAGACCGCAGAATATGACATCCGTCTGATCAATCCTCATTGCGATTATATGGTTTTGCCTCTGGCTCAGGAGATCATCTCCACTTCTTACAGCGAAGTCGGCCGTCCGGATTCTTACAATCAGAATGATATCTTCTTTATCAGCTACGACCAATTCCCCTTCTGCGCCGGCGTCAATGGCATCACAGTGCGCGAGCGCGTAGCCACCATATTCTATATGGGCTTTTTCAATGCGGAGGCCCTGCTGCTCACCGAGACCGGGAACCAGGCAGGTGCCATCCAGATCGCAGCTACAGACGCTGTTACCCAGATTCCCTTCTTTATCACCACCTGTGATTACACCTTGATCGGCGAGGAGTTCTATGCGGCCAGCGCCTATCTTTCCCGCAATCACGATATGGTAAGTATGTTGAAGGCTCAGGATTATTTCAAGCTCTTTATCATCTTGGGCATCGTAGTGGGGACAGTGCTTTCCAGTATGCATATTTCCAGCTTTATACACCTCTTCCCCATGGAGTAGGATGAGCTATGGATAAGATACCCACTTCTACGCTAAAACGGCTGCCTCAGTACATTGAAGTGCTGATCAGGCTGAGAAAGGCAGGCCTCAAAGAGGCGTCTGCCACCAAGATCTCCGTGTTTTCCAATATCCACCAGACTTTGGTGCGCAAGGATATCTCCTTCACCGGAGTGGTCCCCAGCAAGACCGGATACGAAGTGGAACCTTTGCAAAAAGCGATCGAGAAATTGCTCAATTGGGTGGATACCTCTTCCAGTTTACTGGTGGGAGTAGGCCATCTGGGCAGTGCATTGCTGGGCTACCAGGAGTTTTCTCAAAAGGGACTGTCCATTGTGGCTGGTTTTGACAACGATCCGGCTAAGATCGGCACCCAGGTCCATGGTGTTCCGGTTTATTCCGCTTTGGATCTCACCGCGATGGCCCTGCAGCAGGATATCCGCATTGGCATCATTACAGTGCCTCCGGATTCTTCCCAATTGATCGCAGATATCATGGTGCATTCCGGCATCAAAGCTATCTGGAATTTCACCCCTCACAAGATCATCGTTCCGCCGGACATCATTGTCGAGTATGTGGATATGTTTGCCTCGTTGGCAGTGCTATCCAGACGTTTGGCAGAGCAGTACAAAGGATAATTATAAAGACAAACAGCCTGTAAAGCGGAGCCTCGGAGGATATCTGAGGCTCTGCTCTTAGGATTCATCCGCATTTGGCAAATCCTGTGGTTCAGGCTGTGATTAAACAGTTTAAAAAATAAAACACAACGAGGAAAAACCTATGGATACCTATTACGAGAAGATTCAAACTCGCTTGCTCGCAGCCAGGCCCAGATGCGAACAGCTTATTGCCCAGATGCGAGATGGTGAGATCACCCTGCAAAATCCTTATCATGAATTTTTCAATGCCTATCGCCTCATCGTCTTGCAAGCCTGGAATTTTGCCCAGAAGCTCGAGGTCGATCCCCTGTTTAAAAACATCCCCCTAAAAGAATTGCGCCAGATAAATGCTGATTACTATGCTGCCCTGGATCCCGATAAAGGCTATGAGAATAGCCTGGCCAATCCGGATTATGCCGATAAGCTCTATGGTGACAAGATGGGCGCCTTTCTCAGTGCGGCCTTTAGCCGTGCCTACAGTAGCCGCCACTTTCTGTTGATGGGAGATTATGCAAGCATAGAAATCACTCTGAATCTCTATTTCCGGCTTTTGGATAATGCGGACACTCCGGATTATGAAGCCTGGTTGGCCATTTATCGTGCGCAGACGCAGAAGGATTTTGAATTCATGTCCAAAGCATCTCTGATCAGCCGCTTTTCCCCCAAGCAGGATTATTTCTACAAGATCGTGCGCGATGCTGATCTGGACGACATCCGCTATCTGTACCGCTATGGCGTGTATCTCAATGAACATGATATCAAGATGGCAGATTTTATCCGCAATTATCCGCCGCAGGAATTGGCTGCAATTGCTAAATTCCTGGTGAAAAGCTGGGTGGATGGCTTTGTTCGTGCCAAAAAGGACTATAGCAAGAAAAAGTACGCCACATTGATGATCCCGGTGGGTATGGAAGCTTTGGGCCGGCTCATCATCGATGAACTTGCCGCCATCGGCATCCAGGCTCTGGTTCCCCGCCCTCACACCATGGGCATCAATCGTCAATACCCTTACGATCACCGTTATGACAGCGCCCTCAATCTGGATCGTGAGTATATGGAGAAGTCCTTGAAAGCCATGGAAGGCAGCTATGAAGAGCTGAAAGACCTCATCGCCCTGCAGGCAGGCCCCTTGTATGTGGAGCTTTTTGGTGAGACTCCTTTTTCACCGAAAAGCAAAAGCACTTGCCTGAAGCTCAGTGAAGAGCAACAAAAGCTGAGCCAGGAGCAGGGTGCACGCTTTGGCCAGATCTATTACAAATATTACAAACGCGATGAAGCCAGCTTTACCATCATCGCCTTCCCTTCCACTGAGATTGGGGAGAACTTTCCGGAAATCTTTGCCGACACCCTCAAAATCAACCTTTTGGATAGCAATCACTATGCCAGGATTCAACAGCATATCATCGACGTGCTGGACACCGCAGATTATGTGCATGTTCAGGGCAAACCCGGCAACGACACCGATATCAAGGTGCAGATGCACAAGCTGACCAACCCCAATCTTGAGACCTTGTTCGAAAACTGCGTTGCCGACGTCAATATCCCTGTGGGAGAAGTTTTTACCTCTCCAGTATTGGAAGGCACCACCGGCACTCTGCATGTGGAAGATATCTATCTGGAAGGCCTCAGATTCTTCAACCTCCGCGTCCACTTTGAAGATGGCTGGGTGAAGGATTATTCTTGCACGAATTATGACGATCCTATCGAAGCCAAGAACTACGTGCACGAAAATCTGCTCTTGCCGCACAAAACCCTGCCGATCGGAGAATTTGCCATAGGCACCAATACCACTGCCTATCAGATCGCCAAAAAGCACGATATTATGTCGCTTTTGCCCATTCTCATTATCGAGAAGATGGGCCCGCATTTTGCCATTGGTGATACCTGTTTCAGTCACGAAGAAGATGCCCCGCATCCCAGCTTCGTGAATGGCAAAGAAATGATCGCTGTGGAGAATGAGCACTCCGCCACCCGCAAAACAGACCCTATAAATGCCTATCTGATGGCGCATCTGGATATCACTTTGCCCTATGAGATGTTAAAAGTGATCTCGGCTGTGCATGCAGATGGCACGAGAACCGATATCATCAGAGACGGACGCTTTGTGATCCCTGGCACCGAAGAGCTGAATATTCCGCTCATCGAGATGGAGCAGTAGCACTTGCATCCGAAAATCGCAACTATGGTTCAGCCCGCTACCGTAACGCTGGATTTATCCGGCTGTTCCGCTGGCTTTAGCCGGCCGTAGCACTGTCTTCAGACGGTGCGTGCAGCAAACAAAAGAATAGTCACACGGATTGAACGGATTAGACGGATTGACACGGATCAAGAGAACACTGGCTAATGGATTCGACGCGAGAGCTACTGGATTGCAGACGTCTCGTCTGCAGAGCAGGGCACCTGCTCCCCTTTTTGGGGCATGTTCCCCTTTATCAGGCTGCTCGTCTTGTTTCAAGGCCTGCGGCCTTGTTGGACGCGAGACGCATCCAATCCAGCAGCACGCCAGCGTGTAGCTTTGGCATCAAGGCCTAAAACGACTCAGACAAATTGACAGAAAAAGGGGAGTCTCACACGAGACTCCCCTTCTCTTTTCAGTTAAATCGTTCAGTCGAATTTAGCGGTCTTTATATCCCTCTATCAAAAAGATTGGCCATTGTCTTTACCGAGCCCAAAAGCGCGGAAGATTCATAAGGCAGCACCACGGTCTTGTCACCTTTTTGCACCAGATCATGGAAGGCCTCGATATATTTGAGGGCGATCTGATATTTGGCAGGATCGGCGCCAGTATCTTTGAGCGCTTCAGCTATCAGCATGATGGATTTGCGTTCGGCTTCGGCCACCAGGAGTCTGGATTGCGCTTCACCATCGGCACGGGCGATTCTGGCTTGGCGTTCGCCTTCAGCCACTCTGATCTGATATTCTTTTTCACCATCAGCGGTGAGGATTTTGGCACGTTTGTCGCGCTCGGCCCGCATCTGTTTTTCCATGGCGGTGCGAATTTCTTCCGGCGGTTGAATCTCTTGCAGTTCTACCCGGTTCACTTTCACGCCCCATTTATCCGTAGCTTCATCCAAAATCAGGCGCAGCTTGTGATTGATCGAATCCCGGGAGGTGAAGGTGAGATCCAGCGAGAGTTCACCGATCACGTTACGCAGCGAAGTCTGCGTCAGCTTTTCGATGGCCTCAGGCAGATTCCCGATTTCGTACACGGCTTTGTAGGGATCCGTAATCTGGAAATACAAGAGTGCATTGATATTCATGGACACGTTGTCCGCTGTAATCACATTCTGACGGGGGAAATCATACACGTTTTCCCGCATATCGATGCGATTTTCCTCTTTTTGTACCACCACCACCTGACCACGGTAATCGGCTTTGTTATAACGCCAATGGATGGAGCGCGTTTTATCAAAGATGGGAATGATGATGTGAAGTCCACTGGGCAGGGTCTTATAGTACTTTCCCAGACGTTCGATGATTACTACTTCGGCTTGACGAACTACTATTACGCCGCGGGCGATGATGATCACTACCAGGGCAGCGAAGAACATTACAAGATATAAAGATACCATTTTTTACCTCCAGCTTTTTGTCTTTATTACAATATCTCTGATTGCTTTGATTCTGGCAAGTAAAATATTATTTTCAGTCCTTAGCCTTGGCCGGCTCTTCCTTTTGGGCTGGGCTTGATTTTAGCGGAGTTTCAAGTCGAGTTGACTCGGGATTCTGAGTTATCTCGAGTCCAAGGCCCGTTAAAGCCAAGTCCAAGACACATGGGAGAGCATATTGTCCTGGTGCTTTCTGTAAAAGTGGCGCATAGTGCTGCTCTTGCGAAAGAATGAAGATTCTATCAGATACAATTTCGTAGAACTACGTTCTGCGCTATTGTTTCAGCATAAATTCTCTTTATTGCAGAAAGTCATTGACAAAATACCAGCTTTGCCCCTTTAAGTTTTAAAGCATCTCGTATCCGTAGCAGAATGAATTACATTATAAATAACTTAATAATTGTCCTGAGAAAGGATGGAGGAAAGATGAAGAGAGTATTGATCATTGTTCTGGCCGTAACTGCCTTACTGCTTGTGGCTTGTGGACCCAGCGTAAAGGTGAAAAGAGTCTCCCCGGAAACCACTGCAGACCTGAGTGGAAAATGGAATGCCACAGACAGCCGTTTGGTGGCTGAAGAAATGATTCGGGACGTGGTCTCCCGCCCCTGGCTGAGCAGCTTTTCCAAGGAAACCGGACGTACGCCGGTGGTGGTGATAGGCATGATGCGCAACCTTTCCAGCGAGCACATCGAAATGGGCACCTTCGTCACCGATATTTCCCGTGAATTGATCAACAGCAGTACGGTTCGTTTTGTGTCTTCCAAGGAAGAGCGGGATGAGCTGCGGGATGAACGCGCTGATCAGCAATATTATGCCTCAGAAGAGACTGCCAAGCGCATGGCTGCAGAACTGGGTGCGGACTATATGTTGCAAGGCTCGGTGAAGACCATCATGGACGGTGTGGATCGCACCAAAGCCAAATACTACCAGATCGATATGCAACTCGTGGATGTGCAAACCAGCGAAAAGGTCTGGATTGGCAACAAGCAAATTATGAAGATCGTGGAAACCAAACGCTTTAAATAAGATACATGAGCGAGATCTTCGGGCACAGAGCAATCTCTGTCAGGATCACAGCGGGCTTGCTGCTACTGCTTTTGGCAGTACTGCTAAGCTCCTGTGCCTCGGCTATTCATAGCCAAAAGATAGTCAAAAACCTGGATAGCGCTTTGGCTGCCAGGGATATTGCTGCCGCGCTAAAGATCGTGGAAAATCCCAAGTACTACAACAATAAAGAGCGTCTGCTCTACTATCTGGATGCCGGAATGCTGCATCATTACAATGGGGATTGGGAGCGTAGCAACGAGCTTTTGGAGCTGGCGGAAAACGCGATCCAGGAGCTGGAAACCAAAAGCCTGGCCCGCGGTGCGGGCTCCATGCTGCTCAATGATAATACTTTGGAGTATTCCGGTGAGGATTATGAAGATGTCTATATCAATATCTTCAAAGCCTTGAACTATCTGAATCTGAAGGATCGGGATGCCGCGTTTGTGGAAATTCGCCGTCTGGACGAGAAACTGGGCTATCTGGAACAAAAATATGCCAAAATAGCCAAAGAGATGGCCAAAGACAACAAGGGCAAGATGGAGGTCAAGGCCGGCAAAAGCCGCTTTCATTCCTCTGCTCTGGCACGGTATCTGAGCATGATGATGTATGAGGCTTCCCGCCAGGAAGATGACGCCAGGATCGATTATGAGAATATCCAGTTTGCCTTTAGCAGCCAGCCGGATTTGTATCCCTTTTCGCCGCCCGATATCATTCCTCCCCAAAAGGCGCAATCTGGAAACGTGGTCCGGGTGCTGAGTTTCATCAATCGCAGCCCTTATAAACGGGCTCGGGAGATGCACATCCACACCTCGGAGAACTTGCTTTTGGTGGGTAGTATGGATAAAGATATCGACATAAACCCCATTCCCTGGCCCGGCATTCCCAAAGGCTACTATTTCAAATTTGCTCTGCCTTATCTGGTGGAGCGCAATGCCCGGGTAGGGCGAGTGGTAGCTGTGAGCCCTGATGGGAAGCGCCATACGCTGCAAAAGCTGGAAGATTTTAATCTGGTGGCAAAGCGCAGTTATGAGGCCAAAGAGCCCATGATCATGCTGAAAAGCATCACCCGCAGCGTACTCAAAGGCGTGGCGGGAGAAGAGGCCAAGTCCAGAAGTGAAAAAGAGACTTCCGATCTTGCAGCCTCACTACTCAGTCTGGCGATGGATGCGGCGATATTCATCAGTGAAAATGCCGATCTCAGGCTTTCCCAATTCTTTCCCGGAGCCGCTTTGATCGCCGAAATCCCAGTCTCTCCCGGCCAAAATACGATCCGCCTGGAATACTATTCCGCATCCGGATATCTGCTCTATAGTGAAGAGCGCACGCTGATGGTAAGACCCAATCAGCCCAATCTAATCAACGCCTGGTGTTTTTAAAAAGTAAAATGAAATAAATGGAGTAACAGTGGAGATTCGAAAATTAGACGAGATGTTTGAAGTCCTGAAAACCCGTGACAAAAAACGTCTTATTGCAGCATGGGCGATCGACGCTCATACCATTATGGCAGTATATGAAGCCGTGAAAATGAACATTGTCCAAGGCATCCTGGTAGGAGACGAAAACATAATAAAAACAGTGTGCAAAGAGCACGATATCGATCCGGCCAATTTTACTATCGTCCATGTCGATAACGACATAGACGCTGCTGACAAAGCGGTGGATTTGATCAATGCCGGTGAGGGAGACTTTCTGATGAAGGGTCTGCTCTCCACAGACCGCTATATGAGAGCCATTTTAAACAAAGAATATGGCATAATGGACCCGGGGGCAATACTTTCCCACGTCACCGT